>Ga0233425_10006974_pt1 | contig 16192 bp, 14 predicted proteins | sample Watercolumn_Towu_2_FD_181712 | JGI IMG/M metagenome (GOLD analysis project Ga0233425, IMG submission 181712) | Freshwater microbial communities from Lake Towuti, South Sulawesi, Indonesia - Watercolumn_Towuti2014_140_MG | ecosystem: Environmental > Aquatic > Freshwater > Lake | place... | reverse complement strand
ATACCCAGGGTTACGCCACGCTCGTTCCTCGCGTGGCTCCACCCTGGGCTGACTTCTGGCCACCCCTTCGGGGTTTCGAGGCGTTCTGGACCCCACAGGTCACGGGCTCGCGAGGGGCACGCACCTCCTGAACAGCCTCATCGACGACGCTGTCGGGTTGCGAGAGGGAGCTTGTCGGCGTCCTCGACGGCGTTGTTCACCTGGGCTGGGTATTTCGCCAGGCTCCTCGGCGGCGTTGTTGACTTGGTCGAGGTATCTCGAAGGGCTGCTCGGCGACGTTGTCGACCTGCCTCGGGCTTCTCGAAGGGGTCCTCGTCAGCTTTGTCGTTTCAATCGGATCGTCTCGACAGGTTGCTCGTCGAGGTTGTCGGGCTGGTCGAGGCATACCGGCAGGACCGTCGGGGACGCTGCGGGCGGATCGGAGAGATTCGCGAGCCGCTGGGGAGCGCCGGGAAAGTGCTTGACATCACGGACTTGCCGATGATAGGCACACCGCATATCCAATAATCTCACATTGATCCAGATGCGCCTGTTCCTGCGCGACCTGTTCGAGAAGCGCGAGCCCGACCTGCTCCTCACGAAGGCCGGCAGTACTTCGCGCCCCAGCTCCGGGTGAAGCGGGATGAGATCGAGGGTCTTCCGCCCGCGCTGACCCAGCGCTCTCCGTTCGCGGACGAGCTGGCCGCGGCCGATGGCCGTCACGACGGGTTCGGCGCGGCCATCTTCCACGCGACCGAGGTGGCCTTCCGATTGCCCGACGCCTCGATCGACACGCTTGCCGCGGCACGCCGGCTCCGGGAAGCCTTCATCACCGGTCTCGGAGAGCTGAAAGACACCTACGCGGTCGAGGCAGACCGGGCGATCGAACGCGAGCCGAAGCTCGCGACCCTGGCCGACGACCTCCGGCGTTTCCCGGTGCCCGACGGCCGGACGCTGCTCGAGGTCGCCACCAGCTACCTCGCCGCGGGCAGGACCCTGCACGACCTGCTCAGCCGGCGTGGCGACGTGCCCAAGGCTGTTCGAGGCCGGGCAGCGGCCATCCGCTCGGAGGCCGTGGGCATGGTCAACCGGCTCCGCGACGACCTCGCCCGGGAGCTGGCCAAGGACGCCGCGCTGCCGCGTGACCTGGATCAGCGGGTCTTCGGATACCTGGACACGCTGGTCGCCATGGTCCCAGCCGGGACGACGACCGGGGAGCCCACGCCTCCGGCGACCACGCCGGCCACTGAACCGACGACCGTCGGGTAGGAGTACATCCAAGGGGGAGATCCTTCCGTGCTCGAGAGCCGGGGTGTCGGCTGCCTCGAGCCGGTGCGCGCGTTGACAGAGCAGAGAGCCGGAGCTAAAGGTAGGTTCCCTTTCTCGATGGAGGAGCGGAGATGGCCGACTACCTGTTCACCTCTGAGTCCGTGACCGAAGGGCATCCGGACAAGATCTGCGATCAGATATCCGACGGCGTGCTCGACGAGTGCCTCCGGCAGGACCCCACGTCGCGCGTGGCCTGCGAGGCGCTGGTCAAGACGGGCATGGCGATGGTCGCCGGCGAGATCACGACCAGGGCGTACGTCGATATCCCAGGTGTCGCCCGCGACGTGATCAAGAACATCGGCTACTGCGACTCCGCCATGGGGTTCGACTGGCAGACCTGCGCGGTGCTCACCGCGATCGAGGCGCAGAGCCCCGACATCGCGCAGGGCGTCGACGTGGGCGAGGGCATGCATACGGAGCAGGGAGCGGGCGATCAAGGGCTCATGTTCGGCTACGCGTGCAACGAGACCGACACGTTGATGCCTCTCCCGATCACGCTCGCGCATCGTCTCACGCGCCGGCTGGCCGAGGCGCGCAAGAACAAGGTGATCGATTTCCTGCGGCCCGACGGCAAGTCCCAGGTGACCGTGGCCTACGTGAACGGGAGGCCGCGCCGTATCGAGGCCGTCGTGGTGTCCACGCAGCACGACCCGCACGCGACCCAGGAGCAGATCCGCGAGGCGGTGATCACCGAGGTCATCCGCAAGGTGCTGCCTCTGGACATGCTCGACAACGACACGAAGATCTACATCAACCCCACCGGACGGTTCGTGCTCGGCGGCCCGTTCGCCGATTGCGGTCTCACGGGGCGCAAGATCATCGTCGATTCGTACGGCGGCATGGGGCACCACGGTGGCGGCGCATTCTCGGGCAAGGACCCGAGCAAGGTGGACCGCTCGGGGAGCTACTTCGCGCGGTACGTGGCCAAGAACCTGGTCGCCTCCGGCGTGACGGAGAAGGCCGAGGTCCAGCTCGCCTATGCCATCGGCGTCGCCAGGCCCGTCTCCGTGCTCGTGCACACCTTCGGGACGAGCACCGTGAGCGACGAACGGCTGGCGGCCTACGTCCGGGACCACTTCGACGCGCGGCCGGCGGCGATGATCAGCACCCTCGACCTGCTCCGGCCGATCTTCCGGACCACCGCAGCCTACGGCCACTTCGGACGGACCGAGGACACGTTCACCTGGGAGAAGACCGACCGAGCCGAGCAGATCCGCTCCGACCTGCGGTGAGCGGGATGCACGCGGCGTTCGGCTCCCTCCTTGCCTCGACGCCCGCCGCGCGCCACCATGGGGGAGGCAGAACAAGCAGGTGAGGGCTGGTGTTCGGGATCGGCGGCTGGGAGCTCGTGGTCATTGCGATGGTGGCGCTCCTCGTGCTCGGACCGAAGGGGCTCCCCGGGGCAGCCCGAGCCCTGGGCAAGGCGTTCTCCCACCTCCGTCAGGCCACCCAGGACCTCCGGGACACCATCGAGCTCGACCCTGAGCTCCGCGAGCTGCCGAGGACCCTCGACGAGATCAATCGCCCGCTCCTCTCGCCGTATCCGCGGAAGCCGCGACCTCCTCGATCGCCCGCCGACACCGTCCACGCACGAGACGGAATTTCGCCGCTGGACCACGGCACGGAGCAGCCCGCGGCGGAGCCACATGAGGGACGGGTCCCGGAGGCAGCGCGCCCGGAGCTCGCCGAGACGCATGACCCCGGTTCGGCCGCGGTCGAGAGCGCTCCGCAGCCCGCGGAGCTCGTGCGAGACCGTCCCGCAGAACGCCGAGACACCGCCGATCGCGGGGGCGAGGCGTGAGCGACACGAAGAAGGACCCCGAAGCCTTCCGGATGACCTTCACGGCTCATCTCGAGGAGCTGCGGCGGCGGTTGATCATCTGCGTGACAGCGCTCGCGGTCGGCATGGGGATCTCCTACGCCTTCCGCGATCAGCTCTTCGCCTTCATCCTCCATCCGCTCTTCGTGGCCCGCGAGACGGCGTCCGACGGAGACGAGCTGGCGGACGACATGGACGACTCGCCCACGAAGACGGCAGACCTCGCCCGGGAGGCGCAGGCGCTCTCGAGGAGGGCCCTGGCGTCGAAGGACGCGCACGAGTCCGCGCGTCTCGCGGCCAGGGCCGCGGGGCTCGCCGGCAAGGCCGTGGAGGCGGCGGACCGCGACCTCCGGCGGCGGGACGCGATCCAGACCCTGCGGCGGCAGCGGTCCATCGCCTACACCAACCCGATCAACCCGTTCTGGGTCAGCCTCGAGCTCTCCCTCGTCGGCGGCATCTGCCTGTCGTTCGGGCTCATCCTGTGGGAGATCTGGGCCTTCGTCGCGCCGGGCCTGTACCCGACCGAGCGGCGCTACGCGGCGCCGTTCATCATCGCTGCGAGCGCCTGCTTCCTCGGGGGCGCGGGTTTCGGCTACCGGTTCGTCTTCCCCATCGGGTTCGGCTACCTGACGCGCTTCTCGCGCGAGATCTCGGAGGCGCAGGGCATCGACATGATGGACCTGACGACCGTGGACTCATTCGTGGATGTCGCGCTCAAGCTCCTCCTGGCATTCGGCCTCGTGTTCGAGCTCCCCGTGGTCGTGAGCTTCCTCGCCCTGATGGGGGTCGTGGACCACCGGCAGCTCTGGCGGTTCGGCCGGTGGTTCATCGTGATCGCCGTGACCATCGCGGCCATCCTGACGCCGCCGGATGCGTTCTCGCAGATCATGATGGCCATCCCGATGTGCGTCCTCTATTTCCTGTCCATCGGTATCGCCTACTTCCTCCACCCCGACCGCCGACGAAAGAAGACGAAGACGACGACGGACGAGCCACCGACAGACGCTCGTGAGCAGGGATGACGTCTCTGCGGGTGTTCAGGACGTGTACTCGTCGTCGGCGATCGCCGGGGGCCCAGGATCCTCGAGCGCCGGGAGGTCCGCGATGAGGGTCAACGCGATGGCGAGGGCTCGCTTGGCCTTCTCGAGCGAGCTGGCGTCGCTCCTGAGCTTGGTGAACGCGGCCTCGGCGCGGGCCTGGTTGTGCTCGTTCCAGGCCTCGATCTGCTCGATCCTGGCCTGAGCCGACATCAGGCTGCCGAAGGTGTCGTCGAGGGTCTGGCGGAGCCCCTCGAGCTCCTGGGCGAGGTGATCGCGTTCACCCTCGAGCTGTTGGATCCGCTGGCTGTGCTGGCTGAGGACGGCGCTGAGGTGACCGATGGTGGAGACCTTGTCCTCGAGCTCCTGCCGCGTCTGATCGAGCGCGGCTTCGCCCTCGCCGAGCTGGTTGCGCAGCTCTTCCTCGCGGGCCCGATAGGCGCCTTCGAGCTGGTGGATCGCGCCGGTCTTGTCTTTCTCGTGCTCGGCCTTCAACGTTGCGATCGCCTCGGCCTTGTCTTGCGCATGCTCCATCTGCAGGGCATCGAGGAACTCGGCCTTGTCCTGGGCGTGCTCTGCCCGCAGCGCCTCGATGACCTCGGCCTGGTCGCGGGCGTGCTCTGCCCGCAACGCCTCGGTGGTCTCGAGCTTGTCCCGGGCGTGCTCTGCCCGCAGCGCCTCGATCGTCTCTGCCGTGTCCCGGGCGTGCTCTGCCCGCAGCGCTTCGATGGTCTCGGACCTGTCCCGGGCGTGCTCTGCCCGCAGCGCTTCGATCTCACGCGAATGGTCGCGCTCCAGCGCCAGGGTGGCGTCGGTCCTCTCCTGTTCGAGCTCGGTCTTGAGCGACTCGACCGCGGACTCCTGCTCCTCCTTGAGCTGAAGGATCTCCTCCGTGTGACGGCGGCGTTCGCGCTCGAACGCCTCCGTGTGGCTCGCCTCGAGCTGGGTCCGTTCGAGCTGTGCCGCGCTGGCAAGCTCAGCTTCGCGTGTCTCGAGCTGCTTCGCATGACGCCGCCGCTGCTCGATGAGCTCGTCCTCGTGTTTCGTCTCGATGCTGCTGACCGCCCGCGCGTGCTCGTTGTTCGATGTCGCGAGCGCGAGCGCATGGTCCTCCTGCAACCGGACCAGCTCCTGGTCGTGAGCGTCACGCAGCGCCGCGAGCTCTTTCTGGCGAGAGCCGTCGAGCTCCCGGTGGAGCCGGGCGAGCGCGGCGTCCTGTTCGGCGGTCGCTTGCGCCGTCATCTGCTCTTCGAGCTCGGCCAGCGCCTGCGCGTGGCTCGCCTCGTCGGTCTTGCGTTGTTGTTCCCATCGGGTCCGTGTCTGTTCGAGCTCCGTCTTGTACTTGTCCGCTTCCGTCCTGGACGTCTCGACGCGTTTGGCGAGGCCCTCGGCCTTGCGTGCGAGCATGGTCTTGTCGTCGGTGAGTCCCTGGAGCTTCTCTCTGATATCAATGTTGTCCTTCTCAAGAGAGAGCAGCTTGTCGGCGTTGTCGGCGATGTCTCGCTCGAGCGACGTGATCCGCTCCCGCTGCTCGAGCAGGGCCTTCTCCTTGGAGTTGAGCTCGTCCTTGAAGTCGATGATCTCCCGGTCCTTGCGGTTGAGGAGCTGCTTGAGGTCGAGGAGCTCGCGTCCGGATACAGGTGCTCCGTGTCCGGTGGCGGACTGCTCGAGGTGCTTGATCTTCTCCTCGAGGTCGGCGATGCGCTGCACCAGCTTCCGCTTGTCTTGAAGGAGCGCCTGTTTCTCCTCGGCGAGGATGCTCGACTGGCTCTCGAGGCTCCTCTTGTCTTCCGCGAGGCGTCCCGCTCGCTCATCCGAGGAGGTGGCGCGGGCCCGTGTTCTTTCGAGCTCACCGGAGAGTCGCTGGACCTCGGCGTCGTCCGTCGCGGGGACCCTGGCCTGGTCCACCTCCTCCTGGAGCCGCTGTGTCTCCTGCCTCTCGGCGGCGAGGTCGGTCTCGAGCTGCTCGTTCACGGCCCTGAGCTGCTCGATCTCGGCCTCGAGGTCGGCCTTGACCGACCTGAGCTCGTCCCTGAGGCCCGCGACAGCATCGTCTCTGAGTCGAGCGGGCGCGGCCTTCGAAGCGATCTGGGGCGAGGAGAGGGACCTCGCGCCGACGGGATCGGGGGATGACGCTTCCCGATCGTTCAAGGAAAACGGTGACACCTCCAGGGTGTCGGCGGCAGGTGGCTGTCCGAGCGCGTCGAAGAACGCCTGCGGAGGTCTCACCGCGATGGTCCGGTCCTCGAACTCCAGCGGCGTCGTCGTGGTGCTCTCGACTCCTTGCAGCGCTGCGAAGGCGGACTCGGTGAACGCCTCGACATCGACGACCTCGCCGAGCGGACCTTGGCTCGGCTCGCTTTCGCCATCGAGGTCCAGGCCCGATGTATCGATCGAGATCTCGTCGCTGCCCGACGGGTCCGATCCACGAGCCGAGGAAGCTCCCGTGCCGATGAGGGCTCGAACTTTCTCCACGAGGAGCTGGGGCTCGAAAGGCTTGCGAAGGTAGTCCTCGGCGTGGGTCCGGAGCTTCTTGTGCTGCTGGAAGGTGTCCTCCGTCGCCTCGGCGGACATGATGATCAACGGGATGGACCTGAGGTCCGAGCTCTTCTTCAGCTTGTTGCAGATGGAGAACCCGTTCATCTTCGGGAGCTCGATGGTGAGCAAGATGAGGTCCGGCCTGTCGTTACGCGCCTTCTGGAGCCCCACGTTGCCATCATCGACGACGTCCACGACACAGCCGATGGGCAGGAACATCTTTCGAAGCTCGTCGGCGAGACCAGGATCTCCCTCGAAGGCAAGGATTCTCTTCACGTTGCGCTCCAGTCTCCCAAGCCCCCTGCCAAGAAACGTGTGGAAAAGAATAACCGAGTGAGAAAATGGGAGTCAACTGCGCGCTGCGCCGCGGTCAGGGAACGGACGAAACGAGGCGGAACATGTCGGGCTGGTCGAGATCCGAGGAGACGGCGTAGGACACGCCTCCCTGGTTCCACACGGCGACGTTGTACCCCCGGCTCTGTCCGAAGTGCACGACGTGAGAGCCGACCTGCACCGGCTGGGTCCCGCCCAGGGGTATGTCGGCGTCCTGGAAGACCACCACGGTCAGCGGCCTCCCGTTGTGCTCGTAGAAGAGATGGGCGGCCTGTCGATCACCGACGTTCGAGATCCTGCCTCCGACGAGCTGGACCGGTTCGTTCCGGAAGCGGGGAGGCCGGACGGCGAAGTCGACCTTGTCCTGGAACCACGTCCCGACGCGCGCCTCGTCGTCCCCCGTGATCTCGGGCGGGAGGCGATGGGCGTGGCGCTCGGCGACGTAGTCGAACACGGCACGACCCGGAGCGCGGGGCTGAGGCGCGGGCGCCAGCCAGCTCGGCAGGTAGATGGCCAGGACCACGCCCGCCGCGAGCGCGGCGAGCGCGCCACCGCGGGGGAGCGCGTATCGGACCCGGTCGTACCGCTCGGCCCTGGCGAGGGAGCTCCGGACGCATCCGGAGAGGTCGGCGGGTGCCTGGACGGAGCCTACCGATGTGCGGATCTGGTGCTTGAACCACCACTCGAACTCGACGAGTTGCTTGCACCTCGGGCACTCCTCGAGGTGACCCTCGACCTCCAGCGCGTCCTGGGGGGTGAGCTCGCCGTCGATATAGACATGGACGCACCGATGCACGTCCTTGCAGATCATGACGCCCTCCTCCGTCGCTGAGTCCGGTACTCGGCGAGGTTGGCGGTGCTCGTCTGCGGCGCTTCCGGGCTCGCGGGTCCGGTCGTCACGAGCCCGGCCGCGACGGCCTGGTCGAGGAGCTTCTCCTGCAATGCGCGGCGCGCCCTGTGGAGACGGCTCATGACGGTCCCGATGGGACGATCGATGATCTCGGCGATCTCCTTGTATGAGAACCCGTACACGTCCGCGAGGACGACGGTCATCCGGAACTCGTCGGGGAGCTCGTCGAAGGCCCGGATCAGCGCGTCGCGGAGCATCCCGTCCATGACCCTCCTCTCAGGGTCACGGAGCTGCCCCATCGCCATCGTGGACAGGATCGCATCGTGGGTCGCGGTGCCGAGGAACGTGTCGGCGAGCTGTTTCTCCTTCTGGGCCTGACGGTATCGGTTGATGAACATGTTGGTGAGGATCCGCAGGAGCCACGCCCGCATGTTGGTTCCCCACTCGAACCTGTCGTAGAAGCGCAGGGCTCTGACGTACGTGTCCTGGACCAGGTCCTTGGCGTTCTGCTCGTCCCGGGTGAGCTTGAGGGCGACGCCGTAGAGCGCGTCGAGGTGCTGCAGTGCCGAGGTCTCGAATTCCCGCCGCTTCCGGCTCGGTTTCATCGGGTCGTCGCGTCCTTCTCGTGACCTGACAACAGTCGTGTCGACATATCTATTCCCCCGCGGTGTCGCGCTGGTCCGGGCCCAAGTCCCCGGGGTGCTCCGATTCCGGCTCGGTACGGCGCTTGGTCGAGAGCTGTCGCAGGCGGCTCTCCAGCTCCTCGATGCGCTGCGTGACCTTTTTGATCTCGTCCTGGAGCTGCCCGAAGGGGGAGCCCTCGATGGCAGTCCGGAGCCGGCGGTCCACCCAGCGTTGCACCTCGTCGAAGTTGAACCGCGCCCCGCGGCGCGGCTCGAGCTCCTCCCGGTCCGCGGGCTCGCTGCCGTCTTGCCGGACGAGCAGCCTCCCGACCGGGCCGTCCCGGAGGTCGGCGAGCCTGGCCTCGCCGCGCCGCACGAGCTCGCGCAGCGCCGACAGGGGCAGCACCTCCGCGGACCGCTTCTCCTGCTCGTAGATGATCTGCGCCAGGGTGAGCGATGTCAGGTCTTCCCTCGTGGAGTTGTCGATGACCGTCATGTCCTCGCCCGCGCGCACCATCGCCGCGATCTGACTCAGCGTCACGTAGCGGCTGTCCTTGGTGTCGTAGAGCTTGCGATTGGTGTATCGCTTGATGATGTGCGGCTCGCCCATGTCCGACGGCTCCTGTCAGGTTCTTCGCATCGGGATGGCTCGCCATGACCGCCCGACGCGACCAATCTTGCAACATCGCATAACTCAATGCAATATCCAGGGTACATCAGGCGCGTCCCATTTGGAGGTGTGGCCATGCTCGTCAAGTGCCCCGGCTGTCAGACGACCTACAACCTCCCGCCAGAGAAGCTGGGCGCCGGGCCGACCCAGCTCCGCTGTTCTCGATGCGGCACCATGTTTCTCCTCAAACGACCCGAGCCGGCGCCTCCTCCCGCGCCGAGCGAGCCGGAGGTCGGTGCTGCGGTGGCACCGGAGACGCCGCCCTCCGAGTCGAGCGAGCCGGCTGACGGTGCTGGCGGAACGGCCGTCAGCATGCCCATGCGTGAAGCTCCAGCCAGTGTGGACGACGTGGACGGTGTGGACACTGTGGACAGAGCGAACGATGAGGCGCCAGTCCACGACGTCCATCACGTCCACCAGGACGATGGGGCTCCGTGTCTGGTTGCGACCGTCAGCGTTCCAGCCGATGGCGTGAAGAGCGCGCAGGAGCCTGGAAAGCCCGTCGAGCAGATCGAGGCGGCGAAAGCCCAGTCGCCCGTTGCGCCCGTCGAGCGACAGTCATGGAAGCCACCGCCACCGAGCTTCGCCGGGTCGGCGTCGCGCCCGCAGGAGATCACGCCAAGCGACGATGAAGAAAGGGACGAGGACGACGACAAGCCGGCTGAGCCGCTCGCGGAGTTGGCGAGGCCGAGGTCCAGTGCCTCGTCGAAGCCGGCTCGCCCGGAGCCGGAGGCGCCCAGGGAGGCCGAGAGACCGGCGGCCGTGGCCTCGTCGAAGCCGGCTCGCCCGGAGCCTGAGGAGCCCAGGGAGGCCGAGAGACCGGTGGCTGCGGCCTCATCGAAGCCGGCTCGTCCGGAGCCGGAGACGCGGCGGGAGACGATCGAGGATCTCGTGGCTCGGGCGCAACGGGCCGCGGACATCGCGGTGCGCGCCGCAGCGGACGCAGCGGACGCGGTGACGCTCGAGGAACGACGCCAGCACGCACAGGAGGCAGCGCGGGCGGCTGCCGAGGCCAGGGAGGCCGCCGAGGCGGCGCGACATGCAGTCGCGGAGCCACCACCTCCGGCCGTGGACGCGGTGCAACCGCCGCTGCGTGTCGAAGCGCCAACGGACGAGCCGGTCGCTGCCGCGCCGGTCCAGCTCGCCGTCGATCTGTCCGCGCACGACACGTTCCGCGAGCTCCCGCCCTCGGAGCGGACGGCGGAGCTCGACGCGTCGGAGATCGAGTTCGTCGTCCCTCCCCCTGCCCCCCGCGTCCCCGTCGCTGCCCCGGCACCGACCGGTTCCGAGGACGACGTTCCTCCGCCGCCTCCGCCCGGGAGAACGGTGCGCGCGGACCTCGCGCCGCGCGACTGGCGCGCGAGGGACGGGCTCGATCTCGACGACGATGTGCCGGCCAGGGGAGGACGGATCGCGCGCAACATCCTGATCGTGGCGCTCGTCGTGCTCGTCCCGTTCGGCATCTACATGGCCGCCAGGAGCGGCTGCAGGTTCGGTCGTGGCGCCGGAGGCACGGGGGCGCACCCGGAGATGGAGGTCGCGGTCTCGGCGACGCGGGTCGTCCAGCTCGAGACCGGCGAACGCATGGTCTGGGTCAGGGCGACAGCGAAGAACAACGGCGTCGCTCCGAGGCGCAACGTCACGGTCAAAGCGACGATGTTCGATTCGAGACACGAGAAGGTCGGCGAAGCCGAGGCGCGCTGCGGCCTCGCGTTCACCTTGGTCCAGCTCGAGGGAACGACCCGCGCGGAGCTCGAGTCCCAGCTCGGCGCCATCTCGGAGAGCGACTCGACCGTGGCGCCCCGCTCGACGATCCCCTGCACGGTGATGCTCACCAGGGGAGCGATCGTCTACCAGCCGGCGTTGCACACCATCGAGGTGGTCGTCACGCGTGCCGACGGGGCGGGCGCCGGGGGCTCGTGACGCTCGACGCGCGCCAGCGGCTCGTGAGGCGGCTCGCCGCGCTCGGAGAGCCCGGGCAGCGCGTCGCGGTGCTCTCGGAAGAGGCGCAGCGGCTCGGGATGGGAGCGTTCGCAGATCTCGCCGCCGTGCTGGTCTCGCGGGCGAGCGAGACCCGCGCCGAGCCGGACCGGATCGCCCTGGCGACGGTCATGGAGCTCATCGACTCGGACCTGCTCGACGACACCGACAGGATGGCCCTGCTCGAGGCGTGCCGCGACGCGGGACATCAGCAGCTCATGCGGCTCCTCGTGACGCCGCCGGGGCAACGCGCGTCCGATGCGCCGAGAGTCCCGGACTACGGCAAGGGGCGGACCCTCACACTCGGCGAGCGCAAGAGCATGGCGCGGCGGCCGAACCGGAAGGTCCTGGAGCAGGTCCTGACAGATCCGCATCCGGCAGTGATCCGCAACTTGCTCCGCAACCCCAAGCTCACCGAGCTCGACGTCCTGCGCCTGGCGGCCCGCCGTCCGAACCAGGCCGACGTCCTGAGGGAGATCTACAAAGACCGCAAGTGGAGCGCGCGGTACCGGGTCAAGCTCGCGCTCGCCCGCAACCCCTACGCGTCGCCCGACATGGTGCTCAAGATCCTCCCGCAGCTCATGCGCCAGGACCTCGACGAGATGCTGGACGACAGGAACCTGCACCCCAGCGTGCTCGTCTCGTGCCGCCGTCTCCTGCTCGGCGAGGACGCCCCGCTCCCGAGCGACGACGGCGACTCTACCGTCCACTGAGTCCCGACATCGGTGCGTTCGAGGGCCGCGTCACTCCTCGTCGTAGAGGATCGGAGCCTTCTTCTCGAGGAACCGTTCGATGGCTCGCCGGTCGGCGTCCCGGAGCTGGATGAAGCTCAGGCCCATGCCGGGCACGGCGTCGGGGTAGTCCGTGTTGTACTCACGGACCCACCGGACCAGGCCTTTCGTCACGATGGTCTCTCCCGACGGCAGGGTGAAGCTCACGGCGATCTTCGAGTTGATCGGCTTGATGTCGAAGGTCGCCACGAAGATCCCGCCCTCGTCGATCCGCCCGCTCAGCCCCGTGTAGAAATGGGTCTCGCTCTCCATGTTGAGCGTGGACTCGACCTGGAGCTGCAGGGTCTGGCAGCGGAGGTCTTCCTCGGTCGGGGGCGGGGCGGCGCCAGGGCCGCGCCCCTGGAACCCCCGGCGCGCGGCGACCTGGGCCGCCACGGCCGCCGCTGGGTGCTTGAGCCCCTCGGCTCTCGAGACACCGGACGCCGGTCTCCCGATCCCGGGAGGCTGAGCCACCTTGTACAAAGTGGCGAGCGACCTGGCGACGGCGTCGGCGGCGAGGTCGACGGCCTTGGACCTGGTGCCGATGTCCTGGAGGAGCTGGAGGGCACGCGCCAGGAACTCCATGGCCTTGCGCATGTCCTTCACCGCGATCGGGTGGTCAGCGGAGTACTTGGCGGCCTCGAAGAGGTTGGACTGCGCGCTGGCGAGCGTGGACACGAGCAGGCTGAGTGACGTCTGGGTCAGGGGATCGTCCTGCACCGCGGCCAACGCTTCTCCGATGAGCTCTCTGCTCTCTTCTGCTGGGTGCTTCGTGCTGGTCACGGGCGCAAGGCTATCACACCGCCCCGGTGCAAGGAACGGGAGATCGCCGTGGGACCTACTGCTGCGCGACGCTCACGGTGATCGTCGCCGCTCGGTGCACGTAGTCGTACACCCGCAGCGTGTACGTCCCCGGCTGGAGGACCTGCGTGATCCGAGCGTTGCGGTTGCCGCCGCTGTCGCTGTCCTCGGCCACGACGGCGTTGTTCTGGATGATCTTGAGCTGCGCGTCGTGGTCCGCGTCCGACGTGGCGTCGATCTGATACGTCGCCGCCACGGCGATGTTCAGCGTGATCTCGCGGCTTGCACCACGGTCGTCCGGACCCTCGGGCACTTGGACCGGCAGTGACTGGCCCGGCGCGATGGTCCCGACCGGCGTGAGCGGCGGCAGGAGCTGGGCCTGGAGCCGTGCCGTCATGGGGCGCGACCGGTACTCCATCACGCGTACCGTATAGGTGCCGGGCTGCATGAACCTGATGATCCTGGCGTCCGTCGCGTCCCCGCTGTCGCTGTCCGAGGCCACGGGTTGATCGCCCATGGACAGATAAAGCTGCGGGTCCATGGGTTGACCCATGGCGTCGAGCTGGATCTCCCCGGGCTGGGCGAGGACGAGGTCGAAGCCTGGCGCCGCGGGCACTTCGAGCGGCTGGGGCGGTCCGTTGACCACGAGATCGCCGGGCACGGCCGGCGGGACTCCAGGTGCCGGGGGCGGCGGGACGTCCGGCGGTCCGGCGGGATCGAGAGCGACCGCGACCTCGATCTGCGTCGCTCGGTGGACGTAGTCGAATACGCGCACCGTGTACTGACCGGGCGCGAGGCCGCGGCGGACCCTGGCGTTGCGGTTGCCGCCGCTGTCGCTGTCCTCGGCGATGACGGCGTTGTTCTGAATGATCTGGAGCTGCGCGTCGTGGTCCGCGTCGGATGTCGCATCGATCTGGTACATGCCCGGCGCGGCGATGGTCAGGGTGAGCTCGCGGCTGGCCGCGCGGTTGTCGGGTCCTTCCGGGACCTGGACCGGGACCGTCTGTCCCGGCGTGATGGTGCCCGCGGGGGGCAGGGGCGTCAGGAGCTGGGCTTGCACTCGCGCGCTCATCTGGCGTCCGATGTACTCCGAGACGCGGACCGAGTACGCCCCCGGCTGGAGGAACCGGATCACCCTGGCGTCCGTGCCCTCCCCGCTGTCGCTGTCGCTCACCACGAGCTCGTCACCCTGGTAGATGTTGAGCTGGGCATCCCTCGGTTCACCCATGACGTCGATCTGATATTCGCCGGGCTGCGTCACGGCGAGGGTGAAGCCCGGCGAGGCGGGCACGTCGAGGTTCTGCGGCGGACCGTTGAGCTGCAGGCCGCCCGGAACGGCGGGAGGCGCGACGATGGGTGGGGGAGTGACCGGTGTCACGGGCGTCGGCGGAGTCACGGGCGCGGGCGCCGGTTCCCCTGACGGGCAACCAGACGCGCTGCACGCCACACACGCTGCGAGCAGAACTTTCTTGAAAATGTTCATCATGTGTTCCTTTCCGTGGACGGACGCCGAGAATAATAGAAAAGTGCGTTCATGGGCAAGCTGGTTTCTCGGTGCATTGACACGGTCCGGGAGCTTACATAACGTGCTCCGTCGAAACACGGCCCGGTGGATGGCGCGGCGCGCGGGAAGACGTTCCCGGAGCCCGAAACACGTGACCGTCGGCCAGCTCGGGCGCTTCGGTATGAAGGGGACGAGACAATGACGAACATCGTTGCGGTACTGGCCCGTGAAGTTCTGGATTCGCGCGGCAATCCGACTGTCGAGGCCGAGGTCCACCTCGAGTGCGGCGCAGTGGGCCGAGCCATCGTGCCCTCGGGCGCCTCGACCGGCGAGCACGAGGCGCTCGAATTGCGAGACGGCGACGAGACGCGCTTCGGCGGCAAGGGCGTGCTCCAGGCCGTCGAGCACGTGGAGAACAACCTGGCCAACGCCGTGATCGGCCTCGACGCGGTCGAGCAGCGCCGCGTGGACCGCGTCATGCTCGAGCTGGACTCGACGCCGAACAAGGCCCGAATGGGCGCGAACGCCATCCTGGCCGTGTCCATGGCGAGCGCGCGCGCCGCGGCGGAAGCCTTCGGCATGCCGCTCTACCGCTACCTCGGCGGGCTGGAGGCGCGCGTGCTGCCCGTGCCCATGATGAACATCCTCAACGGCGGGTCGCACGCCGACACCAACGTGGACATCCAGGAGTTCATGGTCGTGCCCGTGGGATTCGACTCGTTCCACGAGGCGCTGCGCTGCGGGACCGAGATCTTCCACTCCCTCAAGAAGGTGCTCAAGCGCAAGGGGCTCGCCACCGGCGTCGGCGACGAGGGCGGCTATGCGCCGAACCTCGAGAGCAACGAGGACGCGTTCAAGGTGATCCTCGAGGCCATCGAGGGCACGCGGTACAAGCCCGGCGAGCACGTCATGTTCGCCGTGGACGCCGCGGCGAGCGAGTTCTTCGACAAGGAGTCCGGCAAGTACAAGCTCGATGGCGAGGGCCGCGAGATGACGTCGGGGGAGCTCGTGGCGTGGTACGCCGAGCTCTGCGGGAAGTACCCGATCATCTCCGTCGAGGACGGGATGGCGGAGGACGACTGGGACGGCTGGAAGCTCATCACCGAGAAGCTGGGCGGCAACGTCCAGCTCGTGGGCGACGACCTCTTCGTCACGAACATCGAGCGGCTGGACCAGGGCATCGAGAAGGGGATCGCCAACTCGATCCTGATCAAGCTGAACCAGATCGGGTCGGTGTCCGAGACCCTCGACACCATCAACATGGCCCGGCAGGCCGGGTACACGTTCGTCATCTCCCACCGCTCGGGCGAGACCGAGGACACGACGATCGCGGACCTGGCCGTGGCCACGGGATCGGGTCAGATCAAGACCGGCAGCGCGAGCCGCTCCGAGCGAGTGGCGAAGTACAACCGCCTCATGTACATCGAGCGCGAGCTGAGCCAGTCGGGCGTCTATCCCGGCCTCGACGCGTTCCGCGGCAAGCAGGGCGCCTGGAAACAGTAGCTCGATGACGACCCACGTCCGGACGATCGGGCTCGGGCCGAGGCCGGGCATGGCGCCGCGCACCGTCCGGCGCCGGGCCGACGCCATGCTCGCCGCGCTCGGGCTCGAGCACGCGGAGCTGAGCGTCGTGCTCTGCGACGACGCGACCATCGCTGCTCACAACGCGGCCTTCCGCGGCGAGGACCGCCCGACCGACGTCCTCTCCTTCCCGTTGACGACCGAGCCGCCGGCCGCGCCGTTGCCCGGCGGCCCGCCGGTGCTCCTCGGCGACGTGTTCATCTCGCTCCCCACGGCGGCGCGCCAGGCTCGAGACGGCCTCGGATGCGAGGTCACGAGGCTCCTCGCGCACGGCCTGCTCCACTGCGTGGGCTGGGACCACGACACCTCGGCCCGCCGCGCCCGGATGGACCGCGAGACCGATCGCCTCGTCACCGCCGCGAGCCCTCGCCGTTGAGC
>Ga0233425_10006973_pt1 | contig 16192 bp, 18 predicted proteins | sample Watercolumn_Towu_2_FD_181712 | JGI IMG/M metagenome (GOLD analysis project Ga0233425, IMG submission 181712) | Freshwater microbial communities from Lake Towuti, South Sulawesi, Indonesia - Watercolumn_Towuti2014_140_MG | ecosystem: Environmental > Aquatic > Freshwater > Lake | place... | reverse complement strand
TTCAAACCATGGACGGATGGATGCTGCCCGCGAGCTACAGGTCGACGCTGACGCAAGGCTGGGGCATGCGCGGCCAATCCTATTCACGCGACTTTAACATTAGCGCTAAGGTCGGCGTTACGCCCAATGCGACGGACGAATATTCGCTGAGCTTCAACCGCCAGGAAGGCCAGAAGGGCGCGCCGCTACATACGACCGATCCGCTTTCGAGCCAACGCTTCTGGAGATGGCCTTACTGGCGGGTGCAGAATCTCTATTTCCTTTCCAAGACCCAGCTTGGCGACGCCTCCTATGTCAAGACGCGCGGCTACTGGACCAAATTCGACAATGGCCTCACCGCCTATGACGACCAATCATTCCTCACTCAATCCCTGCAGCGCTCCTTCATCAGCCCCTATATGGATTATTCTCTCGGCGCCGAGGTCGAGGCGGGGCGCCAGTTCGGCGACATCGACACGTTGAAAGGCCTGTTCTTCTACCGCTTCGACAATCATGGCGAACAACAGAAAGGCTTCGGCCGGAATACTCTCAGCGGGCTCTTCCCAAACAACGACCCGAGGGGAAGAGTCGGATGCTTCATCGGCGTGCCTTGCTTGTTCGAGCCGCTCCAGACAAGCCAGGAGGATACTTATTCGGTCGCGGTCGAAAACACGTTCCATCCGCGCAAGGATATCGATCTCGTGGCCGGCTTCAGCTACGACTGGCGGCACTTGCGACAGGCCGACGAGTTTACGACGGACCGCGGCTTCTTCCGATATACGCCCAAGGACGTACAGGCGCCCAATTATCAGGGCGCCGCGATCTGGCATTACACCGATCAGGACCGTCTCTATTTCAACGTGTCGAGTCGAACCCGTTATCCGACGCTGTTCGAGCGATTCAGCTCCCGCTTTGGCGGCCAAACGTCCAATCCGGGACTGAAGCCCGAACGCGCCACCAATTTCGATCTCGGCTGGTCCGCCGAATTCGCGCCCGGCAGCCGCGTCTCGATCGACCTCTTCTACAGCCTCGTCGACAGATTCATCCAAGGCGTTCCCGTGCTCGACCCTACTGGCGTCCCTACCACGCAGCAACAGAATGTCGGCAAGGCCCGCTTCTGGGGCTCGGAAATATCGGCGGATTATTTCGTGCGGGAGGATTTCTCGCTCGGCGGCAATCTGACGCTGATCCGCCGTCGCCTGAATGCGCCGCCAGCCCTATTTTTCTCGGGGAGGACGCTCACAGGGATCGTTACGCTCCAGCCAATCGGCGTGCCCGACGCAAAGCTCATTTTCTACGCCGGCTATCGTCCGATCCGGGAGCTCACCATTACGCCGAACATCGAGATGGCGACCAGTCGATGGACCAGCGTCTCGACCGGCGTCGTGTATTACCGAACCAACCCCTATCTCTTGACGAATTTGAACGTGGACTACCAGCCTACCGACAACGTCAAATTCCAGGCCGGCGTGCGCAATCTCTTCGACGATCTCTACACGGTGACGGACGGCTATCCCTCGCCCGGTCGCAGCTTCTATCTCGCGACGAAGATGACTTTTTAAGAACGCCGCCCGCCGATGCGGCGCCTTCAATCACGAAATCGGCTGCGCTGCATGCGCGGCCGATCATCTATTTCAGCTTCGCGTCCCAGGTCGGCGACTGAGGCGCGGTGAAATTGAAGTCCCAGGTGAAGCTTCGAATGACGTTGCAGCCGATGAGGAAGGAAACGTCGCGCCCGAGCGCGGCGCGCAAGCCGCGAAAGTCATAGGAGATCGCAAAGACATCGCGCAGCACGCGGCCTTCTCCCAAGTCGAGCGATTTGATCTTATATATTTTCGAGGCGATCCGGGCGCCGGCGACGCCGCTCGCGGGGGCCTTGGCGTTCACGACCGTGAAAAGCCTTTTGTGCCTGCGGATGAATAGCTGATCGACCGCCGAGACTTCGGCGCCTGAGTCGAACAATCCGACCAAGGCCGTCTTGCCGAAATTCAGGTCGATGCCGATGAGACGCTGGTCGGGTCCCAGCCGCCGAAGCGCCTTGGCGTTTCCGCTTGCGGTAGCTTCGCCGAAGAAGACAAGCTCGCGGCGATCGACATCCAGGCTGAAGCGGGCGCCGCGGAAGAAATCGAGTCCCAACAGGTCATCGCCGGCGTCCGTCGGACAGCGCGTGATCTCATAATTCCCCCGCGCGACATTGTTTCCCTCGCTGGCGACGAGTTCGACCTTAGGCGCTTCGACGTCGTCACACCGCATCGTCGCGCCTGACGCGCCTGTCGAGACGCTTTCGCCGAGAACCCGTAAATCCTTGTTCCAGGACGCGAGTCTGAGGCGCGTGCTGGAGGCGCCGGTGTCCAGCCGCATGGGCCCCATGACATTGCCGATGCGGACCTGCAGATAGATGCGCCCGCCGAAATATTCATCTTCGGTCACGTTTAGCGCAATGACGGAGCGGCTCCGCTCGGCGCCGGCGGCCGCGAGCGAGACGAGCAGGGCGGCGATAAAGGCCGCCGATCGAAAGAATTTCACGTGCCCTTCCCGTTCCCAAACCATTCAGCGGCTAAGAAACGCGTCTTGAACGTCCCGCGCAAGCGCGCATCGCGACCGCGAATGCGGCTGGGTTGGGCCGCTTATGACGGCGATTTCGGCGACCAGAGCGACTTTGCGAACAGTTCCCGCGGAAAAAGCCCGATCGCCGGACGCTTGACGAGAAGCCTGGCGCTTTTGCTGGGGCCGCGCAGCCAGGCGCGAACTGCGTCTTCGCCGCTCGTATCGATCGCTGGAATCGAGCGGCCCATCACGTCGACGCGCCGGCCCAGATATCCCTCGTCAGCCGGATGGCGGCCGAGGCCGGAAGGGCCGAAATCGGCGCTCCATCGCGCGCGCCAGGGAAAGGGCTTCTCCAGCCCGCCGCGAAAGAAGGCCCAGACATCGAGATCTTTGACGCCGGTCACGCCGTCCACATAATGCTGGGCCGCGCCTTGGCAGAGCGCCAGCAGAATCAGCCGGTCCTTATATCGACGCCCCACGGGCGTTCGAAAAACCCTGTCGCGCAGTATGTCCTGCGCTGTCGCGCTGAGCCGCGCGAGATCGTCATTGGTCAACGGCTCGTAACTGCGCTCGACTTCCATGTTTTTTTAAGAACGCGATGCAGAGCGCAATCTATTCGAGATTTTGGCTGAGTAGAACGCCGCCGCCGGTGAAATCGCCTCCCCGCAATTATCGGCTTGCTATTTGCCGTCGATCGGCAAAGATCAGATTTTCGCAACCTTGCCATGGATGAAATAGATGCAGCGCCAGTTTGACTCTTTCGTTTCAAGCGCCCCCGACGTCCTCGCAGTTCACTGGGGCTGGGTCATCGCCCTTGGCATATTGGTGGGGGCGCTCGGAATCATCGCGATCCTGCGCGCCAGGATGGCGACCATCATCACGGTCGGGTTCTTCGGCGTTTTGCTCGTCGTCAGCGCGGTGTCCGTGCTGATCTTCGCCTTCACGACGGCGGGCCTGTGGACCGACTTCTTCGTCCATGTGCTCTGGGCGGCGCTTCTGGCGATCGTCGGAATCATGCTTTTGACGCGGCCGGCGATCAGCGCCGAGGCGATCACGCTGCTCATCGGCTTCTATTTCATCGCCGAAGGCGTGCTGATCATCGGCTTCGCCTTCACCTCCCATATCGAAGGGCTGTGGATGTATCTCATTCAGGGCGGCGTCGCGCTGATTCTCGGCGCGCTTTTGGTGATCGGCTGGCCGTTCACCGGCCTTTGGGCGATCGGCACCTTTCTCGGCGTCGATCTCTTGTTCAAAGGTTGGGGCATCATCGCGCTCGGCTTCGCCCTCCGCGCGATTTCGGAAGGCAATCTGCTGTAGGCTCGCAACGGCTGGTCATTCCCGACGCTCGAAGCGCGATCGGGAACCCAGAGTCACGACAAACTTCACGCAAGTTGCTCTGGATTCCCGGTCAGGCCCGCGACGTGCCGGGAATGACAAGGTCCAAGCGAACGATCCAGAGGACTTCGATAAACCGGCTCAATCAAGCCCGCCGGTGGGATTGGCGAGCCAATAGACCACACAAAACGCCGCCGTGATCAGGCCGGAGCCGAAAAAGGCGCCCGCCAAGCGCTCGTCAGGAATGGCGTAGCTCACGACGGACATCAGCAGTCCGAAAGCCGCGACATAGATCGGCCGCGGGTCGCGTTCCGGCGGTCTGCCCAAAAGCCTTCGTCGCCAAGTCATCTGTCCCGCCCCACGCTCGACGGCGGGTCGGACTCCGCCGCTACATTTTGCTGGCGCTAAGAACATGGTACCGCCACCCCGGCTCGAACGGGGGACCCCCAGATCCACAATCTGGTGCTCTAACCAACTGAGCTATGGCGGCATGAAGCGGAGTTTACCTAAAAGCATGCGGTGGCGATTGCAAGCCTTTGCAAAAGGCCTTTCCAACGGCCTCGCAAAGCGCGCGGTCAAGCGTCGCGGGGCGCGTGGTTTGGGCCGGCCAGCGCGCGTTCGCCTAGTCTGACGAGCGCGGCGCGCAAGCCCTCTTCGGCGACGCCTTCGGTCGCCGCGACGGCTCGGGCGCGGGCGGCGGCGTCGGCCGGGAGCGGGCGGGTTGAGACTGGCCGCTGCGAGGCTGGCGCGGGCGACAGCGCCTCCTGCCGCAGCGCGATCCGCGCTACGCAGCGCCAGCCGAGATGGGCGTTCACCCGGTCAATGATGATCGGGGCGAGATGCTGCGCTTCGAGCCCAAACCCCGGGTCGACCCGCAGCACCAGCGTCGCCGGATCGCGCGGAGTCTTTTCCTTGCGCTTCGGCGCGACGGCGTCGCTCGACTTGACCCGCGCCCGCGGCGGCCATTGCAGAGCGGCCGGCGCGCAGATGCGGGCGATCCGCGCGCCGACGATCTCGCGCCAGCACATCAGTAGCGAGGCTTCGCCAAAGCCGCGCGCGGCGACCAGCGGATCGAGTTCGCGCTGCACATAGTCGGCGAGCGGACGCGCGAAGCTCTTGGCGCGCGAGAAAGCGCTCATTGTTCTCGCGGCTATGCCGCCTCCTTGCGGGGGCGACACTTCGCCCCCTATCAATCGCTCTCATGATAATGCCTCGCGCGAAATCGACCAAACCGGCCGAAGCGCTGCTCGCCTGGTATGACGCCGCGCGGCGCGAACTGCCCTGGCGCGCGCGGCGCGGCGAAGCGCCGGACCCTTACAGAGTCTGGCTCGCGGAAATCATGCTGCAGCAGACGACCGTCGCGACGGTAAGGGAGCGCTACGTAGCTTTCCTGTCGCGCTGGCCGACGGTCGACGATCTGGCGCGCGCGCCGCTCGACGACGTTCTCGCGCAATGGGCGGGCCTCGGCTATTACGCCCGCGCCCGCAATCTGCACGCCTGCGCGCGGGCGGTCGCGGACTCTTCCGGCGGGTTCCCGCGCGACGAAGCGGCGTTGCGGCGCCTTCCCGGCGTCGGCCCCTATACGGCGGCGGCGATCGCCGCCATCGCTTTCGCTCAGCCCTGCGTCGCCGTCGACGGCAATGTCGAACGCGTCGTCGCCCGACTGCATGCGATCGACAAGCCGCCGCGCAAGGTCGCGCCGCTGATTCGCGAGAAGGCCGCCGCCCTGGCGACGCCTTCGCGCGCCGGCGACTCGGTCCAGGCGCTGATGGAGCTCGGCGCGCTGGTGTGCACGCCGAAAAACCCCGACTGCGCCGCCTGCCCGCTGTCGTTCATCTGCGCCGCGCGGCGGCTTGACGCGCCGCTCGACTATCCGGCGCGCGCGCCCAAGCCGCAAAAGCCCAGGCGCCGGGGCGCGATCTTCATCTTGCGGCGCGGCGACGAGGCGTTGCTGCGCCGTCTGCCGCCCAAGGGGCTTTTCGGCGGCATGAACGCCTTTCCGTCGACGCCATTGACGCAGGACGTCCCGGCCGGGGCATTCGCTGGTTTCGCGCCTTGCGCGGCGCGCTGGCGGGCGCTCGACCAACCGGTGACGCATGTTTTCACGCATTTTGCTTTGGAGGCGACGGTATTCGTCGCGCAGACTCGGGCCAGATCGGCGCCATCGGATTGCCGCTGGGCGGCGCGCGCCAATCTCGATAAAGAGGGATTGCCGACGCTCATGCGCAAGGCCGCCGCTCGCGCCGGGCTTGTCGATGCGTGAATTATCGCAAGGCTGAAGGGGGAGCCGTGGCGCGACGTTCTGGCGGCTATCAGGTCGAGGTGACGGAGGGCGCGATTCGCGTGCGCCGCGCCGGGAAAACGCTCACCATTCCCGCCGCGCCGCCCGACGCCGAATCGGAGGAAGGCGCCGATTTCATCGTGCGTCTCGACGATCTCGATCATTGGGACCCGCCCGACGACGAAACCCCAATCGATATCGACGAACTGCAGAAGATCCTCGACGCCGTCGAAAAACAGTTAGAAAAACACGGTTTGAGCGTCGACTTCGATTAGCGCGGGTCAGACCGCCCAGCCGAGCGAACGCTCGACCGCCTTTTCCCACGACGCGATCAGCCGCGCGCGCTCCTGCGGCGACATATCGGGCGTAAATCGGCGGGAGTCGCGCGCATGCGCGGCGATGTCGTCCAGGCTCTTGTAAACCCCGACCGCGAGGCCCGCCGCATAGGCGGCGCCGACCGCGGTCAACTCCAGCTGATGCGGCCGAACGACCGGCGCGTCGATGATGTCGGCCTGAAACTGCATCAAGAGGTCGTTCGCCGCCATGCCGCCGTCGACTTTCAGCGCGCCGATTTCGACGCCGGCGTCGGCGACCATCGCCGCCAGCACTTCGCGGGATTGAAAGGCCGCCGCTTCGAGCGCCGCCCGGGCGATATGGCCCTTGTTGGAGAATCGCGTCAGCCCGGCGATGAGGCCGCGCGCGTCGCCCCGCCAGCGCGGCGCGAAAAGCCCGGAGAAGGCCGGCACGAAATAGACGTCGCCATTGTCCGGCACGCTTCGCGCGAGCGCCTCGATCTCGCCGCTCTCCCTGATGATCCCGAGATTGTCGCGCAGCCATTGCACCAGAGCCCCGGCGATCGCGATCGAGCCTTCAAGCGCATAGCAGGGCCTGGCGTCGCCAAGCTTATAGGCCAGCGTCGCCAGCAGGCCCTTGGTCGAGACGCGCGGCGTCTCGCCGACGTTCATCAACAGGAAGCAGCCGGTGCCGTAAGTGTTCTTGGCGTCGCCGGCCTTGACGCAGGCCTGTCCGAGGAGAGCGGCGTGCTGGTCGCCGAGCGCGCCGGCGAGCGGAACGCCGGCGAGCGCGCCGATACAGTCGCCATAGACTTCGCTGGAGGAACATATTGTCGGCAAACAGCCGGGCGGAATGTCAAAAATATGCACAAGCTCTTCGTCCCAGCTCAGCGTTATTAGATTCATCAGCTGAGTGCGCGAGGCGTTTGTCGCGTCGATGATGTGTCGGCCGCCGTCAGGGCCACCGGTCAAATTCCAGACGATCCAGGAATCGATCGTGCCGAAAAGCGCTTCGCCACGGGCCGCGCGGGCGCGCGCGCCAGGGATTTCATCAAGGAGCCAGCTGAGCTTAAGCGCCGAAAAATAGGTGGCGAGCGGCAAGCCGGTCTTCTCGCGAACAAGGTCGCCCAAGCCCTGCGCCGCGAGCCGGTCGACTCCCGCCTGCGTGCGCGCATCCATCCAGACGATGGCGTTGTGGAGCGGCGCGCCGGTCGCCGCGTCCCACAGAACCGTCGTCTCGCGCTGATTTGTCACGCCGACGGCCGAGAGGTCGCGCGCCGAGACTTTGGCCTTGGCGAGCGTCGCCTCGATCACGGTCTGCGCATTGCGCCAGACTTCGGCGGCGTCATGCTCGACCCAGCCGGGGCGGGGATAGATCTGGCGGTGCTCGCGCTGCGACTGGGCGATGATGTCGCCGCTAGCGTCGATGAGGACAAATCTTGTGCTCGTCGTGCCCTGATCCAGCGCGCCCAAGAGTTTCGACATTGATAACCTTCTGATGAACGTAAGTTTCAGCCCTGGTTCAGCGGATGAGGCCTAGCCTGAAAATGGTTCCAACATTTCCCTTGAGGAGGATGCTCCATGAGATCGGCAGCCGTCAAAAGCCCATCGGCGCCAGTCAAAGCGGCCTTCGCCGGCCTCGTTTTCGTTCTCGCTTCGAGCGCCTTCGCGCCCGACGCTTCCGCGCTGCCGGGCATTGATCGCGCGCCCGCCGCGCAGACGGCGCAAAGCCTCCAAAAGGCGCGCTGGGTCTGCGGACCGTATCGCTGCTGGTGGCGGCCTGGCTATGGCTGGGGCCGCGGTTATGGCGGCTGGGGCGGGGGCTATGGCGGGTGGGGCGGCTCCGGCTATGGCGGGTGGGGCGGCTCCGGCTATGGCGGTTGGCGCCGGGGTTACGGCTCTGGCGGCGGCGGTCCTGGCTATGGTTGGGGCGGCGGTTGGCGACGCGACTATTGGTAAGTCGGGCCACGCCGGAGAGCTTGGAGCCGCGAAACTCATTCGCGGCTCATTTTTTGTTCAACCCTTGCCGCCAGCCTGATCAATCCAAATAGAATCGGGGTGAAACGGCATGGTCCTTGCCAATCACACCGTGGCGGCGCGCTTTCTGTCGGAAAGCCGACACGCAGGAGTTGGCAAATCAGGGGAGATATTGTAACTTACTGATACGAAAGGTAGATTGCAATCTTTCCAAAGAAGAAAGCTTGCCGCCTTTCCGAAGGTAGTTTGCAATCTTTCCAAACTAGGCTAAGCAATGATCGTCTGTTCGTGCAACGTCCTGTCAGACCGCGATGTGCGCGATACGCTCGGACCACGGAGCGACCGGCCTTCGGTCGCCGCGGTGTTCCGGCACATGGGTTGCGAGGCGAAATGCGGGCGCTGCGTGCGCAGCATCGTCGCTATCGTCGACCAGCACGCCGCGCGAGGACTGGATGAATGCTCCGGGCACGGCGATTGTGAGGGCTGTCGCGCCGACGAACTGGCGGCCTAGGTCTATTTCATGGAAAGGATGCGGACATGCGCGGTGACGCGAAGGTCATCGAGTATCTTAATCGCGGGTTGCGCGCAGAGTTGACGGCGGTCAATCAATACTGGCTGCATTACCGCATTTTCCACAATTGGGGCTTTCTCGAGCTCGCCAAGAAATGGCGCGAAGAGTCGATCGAGGAAATGCATCACGCGGACCATTTCGCCGAGCGCATCCTTTTCCTCGAAGGCTTCCCCAATATGCAGGTGCTCGATCCCTTGCGCATCGGTCAGTCGGTCGAGGAAATCATCAAGGCGGATCTCGCCACCGAACTCGAAGCCCGCAATCTCTATCTCGAAGCCGCGGCCTATTGCCTGTCGATCAACGACCGCGTTTCCGAACTGCTGTTCGAAGGCGTGGTCAAGAGCGAGGAGAGGCACATCGATTTCCTCGAGACGCAGCTCGAGTTGATCAAGCAGCTCGGCGTGCAGCTCTATTCGCAAAAGCACGTCGGCGAATTGCATTCCTGACGTTCAGACGGTCGCCAGGAAAACCGCCGCGGGCGCGTATCCGCCCTGCGGCGACGTAGATCATTCCATCGCCGCCGCTTTCAGAATGCAGACCATTGTCGCCTGCGCCGGCGTTTTGCCGAGATTGCGGATGACATGGGGCTTGTCGCAGCGGTAGCGCAGAGTCTCTCCCGCCTTCACGCTCGACTTCGCGCCCGCCACTTCGACCTCAAGTTCGCCCTCGCGCACCGACAGGCTCTCGACCGAGCCGCGCTGATGCGCGTCCGATTCAAGCGAGCCGCCAGGGTCGGCGGCGAATTCGTAACACTGCAGCCATTCGACGGTCTTGATCCAGCCGATGATCGCCAGACGGCATTTGCCGTCATTCGAGACTAGAATCGGCGTGTCCGCCTTGCTTGTCTTTTCGAGGAAGGGCTCCTCTTCAGTCGTCTGCAGCACCCGCTCGATCGAGACGTCGAGCGCCTGCGCCAGACGCCAGATGGTGGCGAGCGTCGGATTGGTTTCGTTGCGTTCGATCTGGCTGATGATCGATTTGGCGACGCCCGACTGGTGGGAGAGTTCGGACAGCGACAGATTATAGGCTTTGCGCAGGCGCTGCACCGTCGCGCCAAGCTGACCCGACAGCGCCAGCGCGCCCGCCTCCAGCATTTTCTGCTTATCCTGCCCTTCGACGCCCATCATCCCCAGCGCTTTGGCTGCGCCCGTCCGTTCAGAATCGAACCGGCAAGATATCCGCTTTCGTTCGAAATATCGAACGCGCTCCTCCGGCGTCGCGGCGGCTTTATCGCTAGAGTCCCGTGTCATCTCGCTGTGATCCGAATCTGGTCAATCAACTCATGCGGCGAAGGCGAGAGGCGAACAGGCTCATGCTCGACAGAAACGCCAGGGCGAATGTCTCCCAAGCGGCGCGCTCCGACAGGGCGCATTTGTCGGATCCAGCAGGCGAACATGCGGTCAAGCGCTATCGGACGCTGTTTTTGTCCGATCTGCATCTCGGCGCGAGAGGCGCCCAGGCCGATCTGCTGGTCGATTTCCTCAAATATAATGACGCCGACACATTCTATCTCGTCGGCGACATCGTCGACGGGTGGCGTCTGAAGAACGGCTGGTACTGGCCGCAGGCCCATAATGACGTGGTCCAGAAGCTGTTGCGCAAGGCAAGAAAAGGCGCCCGCGTCATTTATGTGCCGGGCAATCACGACGAATTCGCGCGTGACTATACCGGACTCAATTTCGGCGGCGTCGAGGTCGTCGAAGACGCGTTGCATGAGACCGCCGACGGCAAGACCATGCTCGTCATTCACGGCGATCAGTTCGACATCGTCGTGCGCAACGCCCGCTGGCTCGCCTTCTTCGGCGACTGGGCCTATGATTTCGCGATTGTCGTCAACACCTGGTTCAACCGCGCGCGCCGCATGTTCGGCGTCGGCTATTGGTCGCTTTCCGCCTGGGCGAAGCTGAAGGTCAAGAACGCCGTCAATTTCATCGGCGATTTCGAGAACGCCCTGGCGTCAGAGGCCGCGCGACGCAATGTCGACGGCGTCATCTGCGGCCATATCCATCATGCGACGATCAAGACCATCGCCGGCAAGCTCTACGTCAATACCGGAGACTTCGTCGAAAGCTGCACCGCGATCGCCGAACATCAGGACGGCGAATTCGAGATTTTGCGCTGGCATGACACCGCGGCTGAACGCGAGGCGGCGGAGGCCGCGGAAAGCGCCAAGGCCTTGCAGAACGAGAGAGCAGTGGCGGCCTGATGAGAATATTGGTGGCGACGGACGCCTGGCGTCCGCAGGTGAATGGCGTCGTTCGATCGCTTGAAACCATGGCGCAGTCAGCCCGCGGGCTAGGCGCCGAAATCGACTTTCTGACGCCGCGCGACTTCAATTCGCTGCCGATGCCGACCTATCCCGAAATCGGGCTGGCGCTCGCCTCGCCGCGCGCCGTTCGCCGGCGGCTCGAAGATGGCTATGATCACGTCCATATCGCGACGGAAGGCCCGATCGGGCTGGTGACCCGCGCCGTTCTGCTTAAGGCGCGCCGCTGCTTCACGACGAGCTTTCACACCCGCTTTCCAGAATATATTCAGGCGCGGTTCGGACTGCCGGTCGGTTTCTCCTATGCGGCGCTGCGCCGTTTCCACAATGCCGGCGCCGGCGTCATGGTGTCGACGCCCAGTCTCTCGCGCGAATTGTCGGAGCGCGGATTTCGGCGGATTTTGCGCTGGTCGCGCGGGGTGGACCATGCGCTGTTCACGCCCGACGCGGCGACGCCGCTCCCCTTCGAGCGGCCGATTTTCCTTTATGCGGGGCGGCTGGCCGTCGAGAAAAACATCGAGGCCTTCCTGTCGCTCGATCTGCCGGGCACGAAGCTCGTCGCCGGCGACGGGCCGGCGCGCGCCGGGCTCGAAGCGCGATTTCCGCAGGCGCGATTTCTTGGCGTGAAGACGAGCGCCGAACTTGCGGCGCTCTACGCCTCGTCGGACGTATTCGTCTTTCCGAGCCGCACCGACACATTCGGCATGGTGATGCTCGAAGCCATGGCCTGCGGCCTGCCGGTCGCGGCCTATCCGGTCATGGGTCCGCTCGACGTGATCGGCGCAAGCGGCGCCGGCGCGCTCGACGAGGATTTGCGAACGGCGGCGCTGGCGGCGCTCGACATTAGCCGGGAAGCGGCGCGCGCCCATGCGCTCACCTATACCTGGGAGAATTGCGCCCGGCTGTTCCTCGACAATATCCATTACGCCCGCGGCGCGGCCGCGCTCGGCGGCGTCGGTCTCGAGGCGCTGCGCGCGACCAGCCATGAATCGTCGGGCGAGCGACGCTCCGAGAAAAAGCGCCAGCCCGTCCAGCCCTGACGCTTTCTGCGCCCGCCGTCGTCAAAGCTGGAGGCGGGCGGGCGAAGCGGCTATGGTCGCCGCCGCGGCAGTCCTGCCGCGCGCCGGAGCGCCTTTTTGAATCTTTCGCCTGAAGAGATTGAACGCTACGCAAGGCATCTCGTGCTGCGCGACATCGGCGGGCCGGGTCAGAACAGGCTCAAACAGGCGCGGGTTCTCGTCATCGGCGCCGGCGGGCTTGGCGCGCCGCTCCTCCAATATCTTGCCGCGGCCGGCGTCGGGGCGCTCGGAATCGTCGACGATGATTCGGTTTCACTGTCCAATCTGCAGCGCCAGGTAATCCATGGCACGCCGGATGTCGGTCGCCTGAAGGTCGAAAGCGCGAGGGACGCCGTCGCCCGCATCAATCCGCATGTCGTCGTCGAGCCGCATGCGCTGCGACTAGACGAGTCGAACGCGAGAGCGATTGTCGCGCGCTACGATATTGTGGCGGACGGGTCGGATAATTTCGCGACGCGCTATCTTGTTTCCGACGCCTGCTTTCATGAAAGAAAGCCGCTCGTCACCGGCGCGCTCGGCGGCTTCGACGCCTCGCTGACGACGCTGCGGCCCTTCGAGCAGGGGCCGAACGGACCGAATCCCACCTATCGCTGCCTCTTTCCGACGCCGCCGCAAGCAGGAGAAATCCCGACCTGTGAAGAGGCCGGCGTGCTTGGCGCGCTTGCCGGCGTCGTCGGCGCGATGATGGCGCTCGAAGTCGTGCGCGAGATCGTCGGCTTCGGCGAGGGGCTGGTCGGCCGCCTGCTGCTCATCGACGCCCGCGACATGCGCTTCGAGACCCTGCGCTACGCCTTTGACCCGCACAACCCGCTGAGCGGCGTTACAACGCCGCAATGACCGCGATCTCGACCTTATAGGCCGGCGCGACGAGCTTCGCTTCGACGGTGGCGCGCGCCGGCGGATTGGCCTTGTCGACCCATTCGTCCCAGACGCTGTTCATCTCGGCGAAGGTCGATATGTCGGCAAGATAGATCGTCGCCGAGAGGATATTCGACTTGGCGCTGCCGGCTTCGGCGAGAAGCGCGTCGATCTGGGCGAGAATTTCGTGGGTCTGATCGGCGACCGACCCGCCCTTCGATTTGTCGGCGACCTGGCCGGCCGTGTAAACGGCGTTGCCGCGAACGACCGCCTGGCTCATGCGCGGCCCCGCGCCGATCCTCTTTATGTTGCTCATCTCGCCTCCCTCAATGCCGCGCTGGCATAGAGCGGGCCGCGCAAGAATGGAACCCGGCTTTTGCGTCGAGCGCGCGCTATTTTCTGAGGCGGATCGCATCAGCCGCCCTGGGCGATCGCGTCGAGAGGCGGCGCGACCTAAGCGAAGCGCCCAGGCGCGGGCAAGCCGGCGCTTGCGGACGGTTATAGGAGGCCGGCTTTATCAGGCCCAGTCGCGAACCCGCATGCGGCGGTCGGCGCGATCGACCAACGTCGGCGCGAGGGCAGGGGCGGGAACGCCGGTCTCTGCCGTCAAGAGACGTGCGGGTCTGGACAAGTTGCGGCGCGCTTCCTATAAGCGCCGACACATCGCGCCCGCGCGAGCCCAGGTAGCTCAGTTGGTAGAGCATGCGACTGAAAATCGCAGTGTCGGTGGTTCGATTCCGCCCCTGGGCACCAGCGCCCTTATCTCCCTGCCGTCCTTCTCACCTCCCGCCGCACGCTTTCGCGCGCCTAATTGGCTGAAAAGCAAAATGTTTTCTTGGTCTCGTCGTGCTTGATCGTAGCGCCGGACAGGTGGGCGCACGTCGTCCAACGAGAGGGATTGTTGGTATTCTTGTTGGTATCGCCTATCCTCCTGTTGGTATCGAGCGGCAACGCGGGGCGGCGTCATGGCCTTGTCGGACATGAAATGCCGGAATGTCCGGCCCACAGCGAAACTTCAGAAGCTTTCCGATGGCGGCGGGCTTCAGCTCTGGGCGCCCCCTTCGGGCGCGCGCCTGTAACGCTTCGCCTATCGTTTCGGCGGAAAACAAAAGCTTCTCGCGCTGGGAGCTTACCCCGCGATTTCCCTGGCCGACGCCCGGCAAGCGCGTGACGAGGCCAAACGATCTCTGGCTGCGGGGCGCGATCCGTCCGAGGAGAAAAAGCAGAAGGAGGCCCTCGCGGAACGCGCGAGGGACACCTTCCGGACCATCGCGGAAGAATACGTGTCTAAATTGCAGCGCGAAGGGCGGGCGCAAGCGACCATCGTAAAGGTCGAGTGGCTGCTTTCGTTCGCTTACCCCTCGATCGGCGAGCGTGTGATCCGGGAGATCGACGCGCCGGCCGTCTTGAAAGCGCTTCAGGAGGTCGAGGCGCGGGAAGCTACGAGTCCGCGCGGCGGCTCCGGTCCACGATTGGTGGCGTGTTCCGCTACGCGATTGCAACGGCGCGCGCCGAAATCGATCCGACCTTCGCTCTTCGAGACGCCCTGACCAAGCCGGTCGTGACGCCTCGCGCCGCTGTGACCGACCCGAAGGCCCTCGGGGCGTTGCTTCGCGCGATCGACTGGTTCGACGGACAGCCGACCGTTCGCGCCGCATTGCGGCTGATGGCGCCGCTTTTTCCTCGCCCCGGGGAGCTGCGAGCTGCCGAGTGGAACGAATTCGACTTCGGCAAAGCGGTCTGGACCATTCCCGCCGCGCGCGCCAAGATGCGTCGCCCACATCGCGTGCCCCTCGCGACGCAGGCCGTCGCGATTCTCGATCAATTGAAGCGAATTTCTGGGCGATGCGAACTTCTTTTCCCTGGCGTTCGCGCACCGGATCGTCCGATCTCCGATAATACCCTCAATGCTGCTTTGCGACGTCTCGGCTATGGCAAGGAAGAGGCGACAGCGCACGGCTTTCGAGCGACCGCCTCCAGCCTCCTCAACGAATGCGGCAAGTGGCATCCCGACGCCATCGAGCGCCAGCTCGCCCATGTGGAGAATAACGACGTTCGCAGGGCTTACGCCCGCGGCGAGCACTGGGACGAGCGCGTGAAGATGATGCAATGGTGGGCCGACAATCTCGACGAACTCAAGGCCTCGGCTCCGAAATCGAATGACCGCTTTCGGGAAGGGGTGTCGGAGCGGCCTTAGCGTCCGGGCATTAAAGGGGACTTAGGATCCGGCCCGCCAACTTCGCTTACTGCGCCCATCAAGATGCTCCGGTGGATATCCTCGTTCCCTCCTCCGGCATTCTTTCAATTCGTGCGGGACGTTCGGTCAAGCTCGGAAATGAGCCGCGCAAAGAATGCGTTCTCGTTTTCGTTAAAGAAGAAGTGTCCTCCGGCGAACATGTGCAGCGCCGTCTGACCGAGCGTCTCCTCTCTCCAGGCGGAAAGGGCGTCCTCTTCAATCGTATCGTCGCGTCCGCCCAAAACAACGATATCGAGAGAAAGTTTTTCGCGCTTCTTGAAGGAAAAGCTCGAACAAACGGCAAAATCGGCGGCGAGCGTATCCAACGCGAGTCGAAGCAGCTCCTTCGACTTAAAGAGTTCAGGGGGCGTGCCGTTCAGACGCGCAAGTTCTCCGATAAGGTCTTCGTCGGTATTAAGGCGCGCTAAGCGCTCGTCGCGGCGCCGAGAGGGCGCAGCGCTGCAAGCGGCGATGAGCGCCATCGGCTCTCCTTTTCCCTCGGCGCGCAGAGTATGCGCGCATCCATAGGCGAGCAAAGCGCCAAGGCTATGACCTAAGAATACGCGGTGACCGACAGCATCGCGCGCAAGACCTTGCAAAAGGCTCTCCACAACCGCATTAAAATCCCGAAGCAGCGGCTCATTTGTGTTTCGGCGTGCAATTTTGACCCCCTAATCCGGGGGATCGGCGTCCAAAATTGACCCCCTTGAGAACCGTTTGCAGGTCTGCCCGCTTTGGCATCGAGCGGGCGGTGGGGGATGCTGGTTGTG
>Ga0233425_10006972_pt1 | contig 16194 bp, 10 predicted proteins | sample Watercolumn_Towu_2_FD_181712 | JGI IMG/M metagenome (GOLD analysis project Ga0233425, IMG submission 181712) | Freshwater microbial communities from Lake Towuti, South Sulawesi, Indonesia - Watercolumn_Towuti2014_140_MG | ecosystem: Environmental > Aquatic > Freshwater > Lake | place... | reverse complement strand
GGCCACGCCAATCTGGGAAATCCACCTTAATTCAACATTTACTAGGGGATCAGTATCGATATGTGACGTTCGATCAACAAGAAATGCGAGACATTTTCTACAGCGATCCAAATCGTTTTATGGAGCAATACAATCATCATGTGGTATTTGACGAAGTGCAAAAATTGCCAGAAATTTTTGAGTTTATTAAAATTGCGGTTGATTGCCATCGAGAAACCTACGGCAAATTTGTACTAACCGGTTCTAGCCAGTTTAGCTTTGTGAAAGGGATCACTGAGTCCTTGGCAGGACGTATTGGCTTACTCACTTTATTACCTTTCCAGTTTTCAGAAATCCCAAAAGAATTACGTCAACCCTCTATCTATTGTGGAGGATATCCTGAATTAGTGAATCGCCACTATGCTGGATTAGAATTGTGGTATTCTTCCTACCTGACCACCTATTTAGAAAAAGACGTTCGTTCCATCAGTGAAATTGGTAATATTCGTGACTTTACCCGATTTATTCGATTGTTAGCCGCCAATGTTTCTCAAACCCTGAATATGTCTCACTTTGCAAATGATTTAGGTGTTTCTGTTTCTACGATTAATCGCTGGTTATCAGTCCTTGAGGCATCTTATATTATTTTTCTTTTGCCTCCCTATTATAAAAATTATGGAAAACGCTTGGTAAAAAGCCCAAAAATTTATTTTTACGACACGGGTTTAGTTGCTTATCTCACGCGAATAAAAAACAAAGAGTTATTTGAAAATGGTCCATTAACGGGCCCCTTGTTTGAGAACTACATTATTTCTGAAACCAAAAAGAAATTATTACATCACAATCAACACAATGAATTATATTATTTTAGAACAAATCATGGCGTCGAAGTGGATTTAATCATTGACTGGTTTCATTATAAGGAAGTGATTGAAATAAAATTTTCTCAAACCTTCAATTCTAAAATGATTCAACCATTGTCCACACTCTTAGAGCCCTCAGATAAAGGCTTTTTGGTTTACAGAGGAGAAACGAGAGTGTACTCAGATAACCTATCACTAATTAATTACACAGATTATCTTGAAACTTAACTTTGCATATACCGTAATCAATACGGTATGATTTTTTCTAATTCTTGATTATAATTTGACCCCGCCTGAGATATTTTAGGAAAAAAGTAGCATGTCGACTGAAGCAAATAATTATACAGACAATTATTATCATGTTCTAAGGGTAGATGATAAAGCATCAGAAGCAGACATTAAGAAAGCTTATTTTTCCTTAGCAAGGGATGCTCATCCTGATAGGGGTGGTGATCCAATCGAGTTTAAAAAGATTGCAGAAGCCTACAAAACATTATCAAATCCCAAGAAAAGAAAAGCTTTTGATTCGGCGTTAAAAGCCAATCCCTTACTTTTCGAGAAGGAGAGCGAATCACTTGGGGTTTTTGTTAATGAAGATAGCTCGCCCATTCCAGCTTCATCCAGTGGTGGTATTACTCATAGTTTTGCCCTTGTACCATATCAAAGTCAAGCGTTAAAGCGCATTGACCTTTCGGCCTTGATTGGAAGAGCTAATACTTCCGTAAGTATGCTTTTATCTTGGACTTTGCAAAATATCGCATTTGGTTTGCAATTGTTACAATTACCGGGGCAATTGCGAAAGCAAGGTGAAAAGGCATTTGCTGAATTTCTTATTGGCTTTTTCGAACAGATTCATCAAGACCCCGAGACAAAACAATTTTTCTTTGACACAAAAAGCGTTAAATTTTTTCTAAAAAATATTGAAGTATTTAGTTCAGAAATTTTATTTTTTGCTAATTATTGCCCAGAAAAAACAGAGATATTCATAAACGGCTTAATTGAGCACTGTAATGCACAGCCTGTTACTGCTTCTTCGATGTTGCTCAACTCATTCAAACTATCTCAGGTCATAGAACTTGTACATTGTTTGCCTTCCCTTGCTTTCATTGTACTGGAGTCATCCCATGTTCCTTATTTGACGTTTCCTGATGTGGAATATATGGCTGCTTCCATACCTAGGGAAATGCGTCAAAATTTCATTGAAAAATATACTCAAATCAGAAAAATTCAACCTGAAGAAATGATGTTACGTGAAATGGTTGCTCAAGAGCGCTTTACAGAAATCCTGGCGCTGGCTTCCAACCCTGAAAAAAACTTCTGTCTTAAGCTTAACATTGAAACTGTATTCAGGTTGGTAGTAGAAAATTCTGACTACTTTCTGAAGCAAATAATTATTATGTTACTCCTTAGAACGTTTCCTTTGAATGAACAAGCAATTACAAAAATCATTGCAATGGACAAAAAAGCAAAGGAGGAACTGGTAGTGATGCTTCAGTATTGCCTCCTCCGTGTCTCTCAGGTTGATTCAGATTCCGAGGCTTCTTCAATGATGCCACCACATATGGATAATGCCATTAATGCAATCCGTTGCTTGTTGGTAAGAGATGAGCCCTTAATGGTGGAAGCACTTTTAACAAGAGAGAATAAAATACCGAAAGGAGCAGAGAAGCTTGCTCCTCAAGTGGCAATGACCCGTTCTTTTCAAGAAAAATTACGAACAGCTCAATTAGATGCGTATCTTTTTGCTGAACAACATCAACTCTGGCAACAATTAGAAACTCCTGGTTTCATGGAAAATCTGCCCATTGAAAAAATTACTCTCTGGAAACAAATTTTTTCTGGAAAAAATAGTACGGAAAACATCGTATTATCACTGGCTGAGTTGGAAGAACTATTGGCAAATTTTTATATTAATGAAAGGGTATTAACCCTAGATGGCGATGATGTTGTTCGTATGCATTTATTGACGGTATTGAGTGAAAAAATTGCTAGAAATATCGCTAAAGATTGGTGGATTCCGTTAAAAATAAGAGAATTTATCTTAAAACAATTAGCTGACCCAACCATGCCATTCCATACACAGGTGGCTGATATTGTCTTGCGACACGCTGATTTTTTTCTAATAAAAAAATCATTACTGATTGATGAGAGAGAGGATCACTCATTCATTTCTGTAGAGTGGTCTGCATTAATCAATCTTGATTTCTACAATAGAAAAGCCATGTTAATATTTTTAACAAGCTCAATGCTTATGAGATTAGAAGTATCTCTTAAAAGTCCGGTGGGCGGGTCTAATTATGGCCTAGCAGCTAGTATACGTGCTCCTATTAGGAAAAAAGCAAAAAATTATGGCGCTCAAAAAAAATATACTAAATCTAAAAAGCTGTGGGATCTCTTAGACAACAGTTATAAAAATAAAACATGCTATGACTTATTGATAGAGGCGTATGAACACTTATCAGAAGGTGAGTTTTTAGAAACAGCGATTTTTCCTTTAAGATTATATCAATTTTTACAATCAGATTTTTTTATACAACGTGTGCAAGCATTTCAATTGATAGAAGCAAGATTGCCGGAGATCATTTCAGGCAGATCATCATCCGTTTCTAACGTGGTGGAGACACTTGTATCAGCGATTGAAATAGCTGGCTATGAGGCAGCAATTAATGAAAAATTGACTGAAGCAATGAAGAAAAATCCCTCCTTGATTGCAATGGTTTGCGCAATCTTAATATTGCATCATGAGCAGGGAACCACTACCTTATCAACAGTAGCGCTGGCCGAGCTTAATCATTTACTGCTTCTTGCAAGAAATCAACATGGTATCCGTGTGGAAATGCTCGATCTTGAGTTAGCAAAATCATTTATTGTTAAACAGGATAAGGCGCTATCGGCTGAGGAAATCAGGGCATTTCAAGAAAATTTTTGCGAACAATTGCCAGAATTACAAACCCCGGAGTCACAACAGAAACTACAATCTCAAAAAGAGATTACAGCTCTATTATCAACTACATCTCAGTTTAACCGCTTTCATGCAATATCCGCAAAACAGTTGTTTGATGGTTTACAACAAGAATTTTTAGCATTAGTCAATGCAGATGGGATTAACTTGGAATATGTACCGGCAATTGAAGACATTTATACTCGATTGTTATCAATACCCAAAAAGGAATTGCCCTCTGTAGAGAATTTTATTCAAGCATTTCCAGTGAATACCCCCCATAATCTTCTGCAATGGTTACTGGCGTTAGCAAATACAGAAGCAGACATGGTGAAAGCTCATTTACTGAAACTATGGCATCGCCAACGACTAATACCAGCGCATATAGGTCAGTACTCAAAGTTGCGAGCATGGTGCGTTGAAGCCAGCTTGGCAGGTAAAATACCTATGGGATCCTTCGCCGACTATCCACAGCAGATACAAGAATTATTGGCCATTGATTTCTGTCAGCAAATTCATCAACAATTATCAAAAGAAGGTTTTTCAATTGAGAACTTGCTATTACAGATGCCACCTTCTATTGCTTCTGCCGTTGCCCTTAGAGAACTGCGTGATAGTTCGTTGCAACAAAAACCGCTCTTTGAATTTTGGATTTCCCCTCAATCGTTATGGACTAAAATAGATATTTTAATCGATGCTTTCAAAAAAGACTGGATCACGCAACCATATTTATTTTCGCATCTTAATGGCTCGCCGGAAGAAATTATTTCTTATCTACATCGCAAGATTTCGAATATATTCCAAAAAGGAAAATTTAATTATTTAACGTATCACAGGCTTATTGTATTGCTAATTCATTTTCTTCGAGAAAATGCTGTTAAAGATGTTATTTCAAAAAAAGACTTGTTAATACTGCTAAAGAGTTATCTAACAGCGGAATCAGATCTTAAAAAATCTGAGGAAGCACCACAAAATAGCACAGCAAGTACAAGCACACAATATCAATTATCAGAAGAGGATTGGTCATTTTTACTGATATATTTAGATGGTTGCAAAGGCTCTTCTTCTCAATCATTTTCTCATTATAAACTCTGGTTAGCCTCTCAACCATTACAGAGTCAAATAAACAGTTTATTGGATGCTTTCAAAAAAGATTGGATCACGGAAACTTTTCTATTTTCCCATCTTACAAAACAACCGGCACAAAACCTTCCTTATCTAAATCAAAAGATTATTGGTATTTTACAAGAAAGACCGGTTAATTATTTAGAGCGTCAAAGAGTTATGAAATGGTTTGTGAGATACCTGGGTTTTCTGACAAACTCCTCTCTGACGAATCTGCTATCTAAGCATGATTTTTTAAGAATATTGACAGCCTATTTACCAACGAAAAGACATTTTGACGACATTGTCCGAACACAGACAAATCTCGCATCTGAATTTACCATGGCAAGTACAAGCGAGCAATGCGAATTGTCAAAAGAAGATTGGTTATTTTTAGTAGGGTATTTGGATGATTGCAACGGTTCTTTTTTTTATCAACCACAATTAACAAATTTTCATGAAATCCTATGGTATTGCTACCCAATTCCTCCCTCGGAAAGAAGTAATGTAGCAGGGCGCATAGATATTGCAGTAGACCTAAAAGAATATCCGCTAAAACAATTGTTATTGTTGCCAAATGCAAGTGCATTTTCTAAGCTTCTCTTACTTTTTAATGGTATTCCTTCTGCTCGACAAATAACTGAAGCAGGATTTCAAGTACCATCATTTATGGAAGCACTACATGAATTTGGTATGTCGCTTACATCCTTAACGCATCTTGATGGAAAAGATCTATCGGCAGATAGAAAAACAGAAAAGTTGCTAAAATTATTTTTTAGATATTTTCTGCAGAAACAGAAAATTTTGCCAAAAAATTTAGACAATCAGGATACTCTCTTTACATCAATTATCAGTAAATTTTTCCATCATCCTCAGTTCTTAGCACGCCCTCTAGAATCTATTGCATTATTGCAAGACTTTTTGTCGCATCAATTTTTTCATAACCTTAAAAAGCAAGCAGCACTTTTTCATGCAAATTCGCCCTCTTATGTAGCCATGTTATGCTCTACTGAAGTGCGGGGCTCAACTCAGCAACGAGGACCTCTAAGAGATATTTATCCTCAAGATATGAGCGATGTGATCATCCAGGCAATTTTTTCTACCACAATGCCTGCTGCTACCGCTAGTGATCGCCTTAATGCAGTCAATGGCGTCATTCAAAATTCAGTGTTTGAAACACTAACTCAATATCGTAATCAATATTCATTGTTTGCTTCTTGTTTTAAAGCTTTCCTAGGTATATTACTGGCGATTCCTCTTTGCGCAGTTCCGCTGATTTTCGAAGCTTATCGAAATTACTTTTTTGCTGCAATACGGATAGTCATCCATCTTCACAAGATGCAACAAGAAGTTGCAGATTTACAACCTCAGCAAACCACAAAATCCTGGATTGAGCAGCGATTAAATGAGTCTTCAACCTTCTCTAAATTTTTTGGAAGGTCAGATGCCAAACAGGCGGCCGTCAATCAGCTTGCGCAGACAATTTCAAACAGTACAGCACCAGGTTCCGTAAGATCAATTGTCAAGGAGTGGCAACAATCTTATTCACAGGAACAAACACAAACCAATGCAACGATGGTGGCAAGACACCGATTTTTTGAGACCGCAACACCAGCAGCAACAGCGATGACAGTGCAAGAGCTCCAAAGAAGTCGGCTTAGGATATAGGTTGGTGTATGTCTAAGTTTTAATGGCAAGACGCTTCCACTTCAAATTCAATTTCGTCTTTTTCAATCACCAGTTTCACGGATCCCCCTTGGCTTAATTGCCCAAAGAGAATTTCCTCCGCCAACGGTTTTTTAATACGTTCTTGAATCAAGCGAGCCATGGGTCTTGCACCCATTTGAGGATTATGGCCATGAAGAGCCAGCCAATCTTTCACGGTTTGATCCACCATTAGTTTCACTCGTTTTTCTTCTAACTGAACATCTAATTCCATGATGAATTTATCCACCACATTGTAAATGGTTTTTTGATCTAAGAATTTAAAGTAAATAGTAGAATCTAAACGATTACGAAATTCTGGAGAAAAGAGTCGATTAATTTCTTCCGAAGAATCTGAAGAATGATCTTGATGGGTAAAGCCTATTTGATTTCTTGAAGTGGATTGAGCTCCCGCATTGGTGGTCATCACTACAATAATATGTCGAAAATCTGCTTTTCGTCCATTGTTATCCGTTAAGGTACCATGATCCATCACTTGCAATAACAAGTTATAAATATCCGCATGGGCTTTTTCAATTTCATCCAATAAAAGAACTGCATGGGGATGTTGAGTCACTGCTTCTGTTAATAAGCCAGATTGTTCATATCCCACATAACCTGGAGGTGCGCCAATTAAACGAGACACCGTATGTTTTTCCATATATTCTGACATATCAAAACGCAGTAATTCGATTCCCAATAATTTAGCTAATTGTCGAGTCACTTCCGTTTTACCCACCCCAGTAGGTCCTGCAAATAAAAAACAACCCACCGGTTTTTGAGGATCTCGTAATCCTGCTCGCGCCAATTTAATAGAAGAGCCTAAGGCATCAATGGCTTCATCCTGACCGAACACTAACATTTTTAAATCCCGCACTAAATTTCTCAATACTTCCTTGTCGGAAGAAGATACGGTTTGCGCAGGAATTCTAGCTATATGAGCAACAATTTCTTCAATTTCATGGGTGCCAATTAATTTTTTCTTTTTACTTAAGGATTGAAGTGCTTGATAGGCACCGGCTTCATCCACAATATCAATGGCTTTATCAGGTAAAAAGCGATCTGTAATAAAACGAGCAGATAATTCTGCAGCAGCTTTTAAACTTTTTAAAGAATATTTAACTCCGTGGTGTTCTTCTAGTTTTGTACGGATCCCTTTTAGAATACGAATGGTTTCTTCAATGGAGGGTTCATTCACATCTACTTTTTGAAATCGTCTTGCCAAAGCTCGGTCTTTTTCAAAGATGCTTCGATATTCTTGGAAAGTGGTGGCACCAATGCATTTCAACTCCCCGTTGGATAACAAGGGTTTTATTAAATTAGAAGCATCCATCACACCGCCGGAGGCAGCGCCCGCACCAATGATGGTATGAATTTCATCGATAAATAAAATGGCATGAGGTTGTTGAGTTAACTCTTGAATAAGGGCTTTAAATCGTTTTTCAAAATCCCCTCGATATTTGGTTCCCGCTAATAAATTTCCTAAATCTAAAGAATATACCATGCCATTTTTCAAAATGTCTGGCACTTTTCCTTCAATAATTAATTTGGCTAATCCCTCAGCGATGGCGGTTTTACCCACTCCTGCTTCTCCCACCAAGAGAGGATTATTTTTTCGACGTCGACATAAGGTGCGGATCACTCGTTCTAATTCATCTTCTCGACCAATGAGTAAATCAATTCCCCCCGTTAAAGCCTTTAAATTTAAATTAACTGTATAGGCTTCTAAAGCGGTGGTGGTGGAATTTCCAAAGCCCCCTTCTTCTTCTTGAGAAGGAGCAGGTGGCGGTACATGATGATGGGTTTCAAAGGAAGATTCTTTTGAAAGACCGTGGGACATGTAATTCACCACATCCATGCGGCTCACTCCATGTTCTTTCAATAATTCCACAGCCATGCTTCCTTGCTCACTAAAAATGGCGGTTAAAACATTGGCCCCGGTCACATCGGAACGGCCTGCTGATTGAACATGAAATACGGCTCGTTGAAGCACTCTTCTAAAGCCTAAAGTGGGTTGGGTTTCTCTTAAATCTTCTTCGGGGGAAAGACGAGGGGTTTTTGTCTCAATATATTCAATAAGACTGTCTCTTAATTTTTCAATCTTAACTCCACAGGCATTTAACACATTTCGCACAGAGCCATTATCTAATAAGGCTAATAATAGGTGCTCCACCGTCATGAATTCATGACGTTTGTTTCTTGCTTCCTGGAAAGCCAAGTTAAGGGTACTTTCTAGGTCCTTACTTAGCATGAACTTACCTCCAATACCTTCTACCACGCCTCTTCGCGTCTCATACCCATAAACTTAGACGAAAAAAAACGATTTTGCTTGATAACCATGTATTAAAACAAAGATAAATCTCTATGGCCCTCTTCAATGGAAAAAAAAGTTTTTTATTGAAGCAAATATCCACTTAAAAACTCTTTAATGAGCAAAATTTTTGAGCGGAATTTATGATGTTATCACTTTTTGAACAGGTTGTCGAAGTTTTTTGTGGTGTGATGTCCCACCTCTTCATAGGAAATTCCTCTCAAGAAAGCCAAATACTGAGCCACATATTGCACATAGGCTGGCTCATTGGGTTTCCCTCGATAAGGAACGGGGGCTAAGTAAGGAGCGTCTGTTTCGATGAGGATGCGATCTAGAGGGACTTTTTTAGCCACTTCTTTTAATTCTATGGCATTTTTAAAAGTCAAAATTCCCGAGAAGGAAATATAAAAACCCAAATCAAGGGCTTGTTGAGCCATTTCCCAATCCTCCGTAAAGCAATGAAAAACTCCTCCAGCTTCCCGAGCTTTTTCCGAAGTAAGTAACTCAATGGTGTCCTTTTGAGCTGAGCGAGTATGAATAATGAGGGGTTTTTTTAAAGCAATGGCGGCGGCAATATGGCGAGCAAAACGCTCTTGTTGCCATGTTTTATCCCCTTCCACACGATAATAATCCAACCCTGTTTCACCCACGGCAATCACATGATCCTCTTGTCCTACGGCGATTAATTCTTCAATGGAAGGATCATAGCCATCCCGCTCATTGGGGTGTACTCCCACACTGGCTCCCACCTCAGGATATTGCATGGCCCAACTCATCACTTCTTTGATTTGCTCCCAGGAAATACTCACACAAAGGAAATAAGAAACATCATGTTCTTTTCCCCGCTGAATCACTTCATCTCGGCTGCCTTTAAATAAACTTAAGTCCAATTGATCTAAGTGACAATGTGAATCCACTAACATGAAACCTCCCTATAAAGTCTTTTCCATCTAAACAATAAATCTTCCAATAACAAAGTTTGGTTCAAACGATGGAAGGGCTTTTTTTTCTGTTGAATTAAATAAGTATAGAACTCGAAGAGTGCGCTGAGGGGAATTTTTTCCTTTAAATTCCTTAAGGGTTCTTTAATCCTTTCTTCTAAGGCAGAAAGATCTTTGCCTCCCATATGAATTTGAATCAGTTCATTCACACACCCTAAGAAACCATCCAACACTTCTTTGAAAGAATAAGCTCCCATTTCGGAAGAAAAATCTTTTTCTTTTGAAAGAAGAAATAATATTTCTTCCCACAGAAGAGCACCGGGATCGGAAAGGGCTTTTAGAGCTAACAAAGGAAACCCATGATGGGCTTTTAGCACCGCTTCATGATTGTTTGCTTGGGGAGTTTGTGCTTTTAACCAATCTAAAGTTTCTTTTCCCCCATCAGGAAGAAAAGAAATCCATTCGCAACGACTTCTTAAGGTGGGCAATAAGCGAGTGGGCATGGAGGTACACAAAATAATAAATACATGGGGAGGTGGTTCCTCTAAGGTTTTTAGTAAAGCATTGGCAGAATTCACATTCATGGCTTCTGCGGAAGTCATCAGAATCACGCGATTGAGTCCTTGATGGCCGGTTTGCATCACAGAGGCCATGGCATTACGAATATCATCAATCTTAATGAGCTCTTCCCCCTCCCCTAAGGATAAGGTAATGAGATCGGGATGAGTATTTGCTTTTAATAAATGACAACTTTTACAAACATCACATCGAGCGGGAGTGGCAGAAGTACTTTCCTCACATAATAAACATTGAGCCACAAAATAAGAAAATGCTTCAACGCCCAATCCCTCTTGCCCCGAAAATAAAAACCCATGGGGCCAATGAGGCCATTGTTTTTTTAAAAGATCCCATGCTTTTTTTTGCCAAGGATAAGGAGCTTCTGGGAGATGGCTAGAATAATTCATGAAAAACATCTCGAATGTCTTGCTGCACTTCCAGTAAAGGCTTGTCTGCTCGGATCACATGATAACGAAGAGGATCTTTTTCGGCGCGCTTTAAATAAGTGTCTCGGACTCGCTGAAAAAAAGCTTCTTTTTCCACCTCAATACGATCCACTTCTTTTCGTCCTTTTAAACGACATTGACTCACTTGAACCGGCGCATCTAACAATAAAGTTTTCATCGGTTTTAATCCCTGCTGAATGGCTTCCTCCAATTGAGAAATAAAGGTTTCAGAAATTCCTCGCCCTCCCCCTTGGTAAGCATAGGTAGCATCGGTAAAACGATCGCAAATCACCCACTTTCCTGCTTTTAACGCGGGAAGAATCACTTCTTCAATGTGTTGTTTTCTTCCCGCAAATAATAAAAGTAATTCAGTTTCTGCATAAATGGGTTCTTCGTGTTTTTTCAACAATACTTGGCGAAGTTGCTCCGCCACTTCCGTCCCCCCCGGTTCTCGAGTCGTCACATAAGAAATTCCTTTTTCCTTTAATAATTGAGCAATAAACTCAAGAGCGGTGGATTTCCCCACACCTTCAATGCCTTCAATGGTAATAAAAGGATAGGAATGATGATTCATAGGGACTCCTTCACAAAATGTAAATAATATTGAACTGCCGTTTCATGCTCTCCAAAGGTACGACTAAATTGATGTTCCCCCTGCCCCTTTGCCACATAATACAAATAAGGATTTTTTGTGGGATGTAGGGCCGCTAAAATAGCCGTCTTACTGGGTAAGGCAATGGGAGTGGGAGGCAATCCTTTTCGAAGATAAATATTATAAGGCGTGTCTTTTTGTAAATCCTCTATGGACAATGCACCATGATAGTTTTCTCCTAACCCATAAATCACGCTGGGATCCATTTGCAATGGCATGTTTTTTTCAAAACGATTCTCCATCACACCTGCAATGAGTTGGCGTTCCAAGGGGATCCCTGATTCTTTTTCAATGAGAGAAGCGGCAATTAAAACTTCATAAGGATTTTTGTAAGGAATGGTTTTATCTCGCTCTTTCCACAAGGTGAATAAAGTTTCTTTCATTTGATGAGCAGCCCGTTGAAGAATTTCCACATCCTTGGTGCCACGGGTAAATTCATAAGTATCTGGAAAAAACAAACCCTCTGGATTTTTTTGAGGAATTCTTAATAAAGATAAAATTTCTGGGGACGCTTCGCGAGAAAGAGTATGCTGAATGGAAGGATCCTTATCCAAAGCATCCATCACTTGTGAAAAGGTCCATCCAGGAATAAAAGTAATGGTGTGTTTTAAAACTCGCCCTTCCACAATGTCTTTCAACACATTGCGAGGTGTCACTCCTGAAATAAATTCATATTCTCCCGCTTTGAGAGAAGTGGCTTCTCCCCTCACACGAGTGAGTAATATAAAATAAAATGGATTTTTAATGACTCCCGCCGCTTTCAATTCTTGAGCCATTTCTTTTAAAGAAATTCCCTTTTTAAATTCAAGAATAATGGAAGGTCCTCGCCATTCACGGGGTGTGGAAGCATAGTCTATCAATTGAAAAAAACAGAGGATAAAGGTAACCACAAGGAAAAGCATTCCAATGAGAAAAGTAGAATGGAGTTTTTTTCCCATCATACTCTCCTTCTGTCTTTTCATTAAATGGCTTTAAAAATTAAAGTTCCGTTGGTCCCACCAAAGCCGAAGGAATTTGATAGCACCACTTTCACTTTTCTTTCCTGAGGAACATGGGGAACAAAGTTTAAATCACAACCTTCACTGGGATTGTCTAAATTAATAGTGGGAGGAACCACTTGATCTCGTAAGGCAAGAAGACTAAAGATAGCTTCCACACTTCCTGCAGCACCCAGTAAATGTCCTGTCATGGATTTTGTAGAACTCATGGCTAGATCATAAGCGTGATCTTTAAAAGCAAGTTTCACTGCGGAAGATTCTAATTCATCCCCTAAGGGGGTGGAAGTACCATGGGCATTGATATAATCTATTTCTTCTTTATTGAGTTTTGCATCCGTCAAGGCATGTTCCATGGAAGCCACAAAACCTAAGGCATTGGGATCAGGGGCAGAAATATGATAGGCATCACAACTCATACCAAATCCCACTAATTCTCCATAAATATGAGCGCCCCGTTTTTTCGCGTGTTCATATTCTTCTAAAACAAGAACCCCTGCTCCATCTCCTAATACAAATCCATCTCGATCCTTATCCCAGGGACGACTCGCTCTGGCGGGATCATCATTTCGAGTGGATAAGGCTCGCATTGCAGAAAAACCTGCAAGTCCTAAGGGACAGGTAGCCATTTCCGTTCCCCCAGCCACCATCACATCTGCATCTCCGTAAGCAATCATGCGGCCGGCAAAACCAATGTTATGAGTTCCTGTAGTACAGGCAGTCACCGTTGCCACATTAGGACCTTTAAAACCTTTTAAAATGGCAAGATATCCCCCCGCCATATTAATAATGGCACTGGGAATAAAGAAAGGAGATACTCGGCGAGGACCTTGATTACATAATACTTGTTGAGTTGATTCCATCACTGGTAAACCACCAATACCAGAACCAATACTAACACCAATGCGATGAGCATTTTCTTCTGTAGCAAGAAGGTTTGCATCTTCCACCGCTTGAGAAGCAGCGGCCACCGCGTATTGGATGAATGAATCTAATTTTCTCGCTTCTTTTAGGGATAAATAAGGAGTGGGATCAAAGTTTTTTACAGAAGCAGCAATGCGACAAGAGAAATCTGAGATGTTAAAGCCTTCAAAGCCTTCGATGGGAGCGGCGCCACTACGCCCCGCTAAAATCCCCTGCCAAGAATCTTTAACATTTAATCCTAAGGGAGTGAGCATCCCCACTCCTGTAACAACAACTCTTCTTTTCGTCAAACTTTAACCCCTTCTTTATTAATCCCTCGAGGCTTGAGATGGTTACTCTTCCCCTTGGGCGCGTTCAGCAATGTAATTAATCGCATCTTGAACGGTTTGGATTTTTTCTGCATCTGTATCAGGAATTTCTCTTTGAAATTCTTCTTCCAATGCCATGACTAATTCCACTGTATCCAAGGAATCAGCGCCTAAATCTTCTACAAAAGAAGCACTGGGCGTCACAGCACTTTCATTGACCCCTAATTGCTCCACTACAATTCTTGTGACTCGTTTTTCAATATTATCAACCGTATTACTCATTAGAATGAACCCTTATGTTAATCCAATTTATCATTTCAATAGCACTAAAATGCCGCGGCAATTGTATCAATTTTTTTGAAATTGCCAAAGCTTTTTGGTTTTTTAATGCATATATAACCCTCCATTCACATGAATGGTCTCGCCAGTGATATAAGAAGCCTCTGCCGCCAAGAATAATACCACCTGGGCAATTTCCTCCGGTTGAGCCACTCGACCCAAGGGAATATTTTCTACGAGCTTACTTTTTACCTCTTCTGAAAGAGCCTCTGTCATGTCCGTTTCCACAAAACCAGGGGCCACCACATTCACTGTAATATTTCGACTTCCCACTTCCGCCCCTAAGGATTTACTGAATCCCACTAAACCCGCTTTAGCAGCGGCATAATTGGCTTGTCCGGGGTTCCCCATAAAGCCAGATACGGAGCTAATATTAATGATGCGGCCCCAGCGTTTTTTCATCATGCCCTTTAAAGATAATTTACATAATCTAAATACGGCCGTTAAATCCGTCTCAATCACTTCACTCCATTGCTCTTCCGTCATTCTCAACATTAAATTATCTCGAGTCACCGCCGCATTATTTACTAAAATATCGGGAGCACCATATTGTTCACATAAGGTATGAAATACTTCCTCTGTATTTTTTGAATCTGTTACATTTAAAAGAAAAGCACCACCTTTAATGTGCTCTTCTTTCATGGCTTGTTCTATATTTAAAACACCTTTTTCCGTGGTGGCTGTGGCAATCACCGTGGCTCCTGCTTTCCCCAAGGCTGTCACAATGGCTCGGCCAATGCCTCGAGATCCACCGGTTACAAAAGCAATTCGATCTCGTAATGTCATTCTCTGACTCCTTCTACTTGTTCGTGAATCGCTATCTCAATGAATTCTGGTTCACTTAAGGGAATGGGACGAATACTGGGATGAATGCGTTTACATAATCCCGTTAATACTTTTCCTGGGCCACATTCAAAAAAAGTTTGTAGGCGATCATTCAATAAATTTTGAATGGTGCTAACCCAAAGAACGGGCTGATATAATTGTTCAATTAAATTTTGTTTTATTTCTTCCACGGAAGTAGCCACTTTACCACTCACATTGTGAACCACAGGAACTTCCGGTAATTTCAAGGAAAGGGTTTGAATTTCTTTTGCTAATTCTTTTGCAGCGCTCTTCATTAAAGGACTGTGGGAAGGAACACTCACCGCCAACACTTTTGCTAATTTGGCTCCTTTTTCTTTTGCTAAGAGCACTGCGGCTTCCACTGCAGCGGTTTCTCCAGAAATAACCACTTGCCCAGGCGCATTATAATTTGCAGGCACCACCACACCTTTTTCTTTTAGGGAATCACAAAGCATTTTCACTTCTTCATCTTCTAATCCCACAATGGCAGCCATGGCACCTTTCCCTTCAGGAACTGCTTCTTGCATCAAAGCACCTCGTAAAGCCACCAAGCGAAGACCTTCAGAAAAACTCATGGCATTTCCACACACAAAGGCAGAATATTCTCCCAAGCTATGGCCCGCAAATTTTTTGGGAACTGCTCCTCCTTCCTCTAACCAACATTGCCAAATTAAATAACTAGTGGCTAATAAGGCGGGTTGAGTCATGGCGGTTTTATTTAATTCTGTTTCAGGACCTTCTTCAATAAGAGCGAGTAAATCGTACCCCAACGATTCCGAGGCTTCTCCAAAAACACGATTCACTATTTGAGGATGAGTTTTAATAAAAGGTTTCACCATTCCTAAGGATTGAGATCCTTGTCCGGGAAAAATAAAAGCGGCTTCCTGATGCATCATGGGTACCTCATCAAATTAATACACAAGTAAGATAGAACCCCAGTTAAATCCACCCCCAATGGCTTCCAATAACACCGTATCTCCTCGCTGAATTCGTCCATCGCGAATTGCAATATCCAAAGCTAAGGGAACGGAAGCGGCGGAGGTGTTTCCTTGATCTTCAATGGTCATCACCACACGCTCCATGGGTAATTTTAATTTTTTTGCGAGGGCTTGAATAATACGCGCATTGGCTTGATGGGGTACGAGCCAATCCACATCTTCGGGATTTAATCCATTATATTGCAGGGTTTCATCCATTAAGTCACTTAAGGCAGTCACTGCAAATTTAAAAACTTCTCGACCATCCATGCGAATGTAAGGAGGATCATCAGGATCTCGTTGCCC
>Ga0233425_10006970_pt1 | contig 16195 bp, 15 predicted proteins | sample Watercolumn_Towu_2_FD_181712 | JGI IMG/M metagenome (GOLD analysis project Ga0233425, IMG submission 181712) | Freshwater microbial communities from Lake Towuti, South Sulawesi, Indonesia - Watercolumn_Towuti2014_140_MG | ecosystem: Environmental > Aquatic > Freshwater > Lake | place... | reverse complement strand
GTTGCACGGCGTCATGCGAGCGTTCTCCCCGGGCCCCGCCACGAGCGCCGCGCCAAGCACCAACCAGAACCACGGCATCGTCGAGGGCCCACCGGTGTTCGAAACGAACGTTCCCAATCGTCGACAAAAGCACGGGCGGAGTCAACCTCGGCGCACGTCCGCCGGGCTCGACGATTTTCCGCCGCGGGCGATCCGTGGTAGCATTCCGCCCGCGAACCCGCTGGAGTGCCCCATGTCCGACGCCCTCCGTCGCCTCGAGCCCTGGTCGCCCCTGGCGCTCCTGATCCTGCCCGTGCTGTGGTCGATCACGGTCTTCAATCCGGCCTTCCACCCCGACATCGACTCGTACTTCCACGTGGCGTGCGCCGACCTGTACGCGCACCAGGGCTGGATCTCGTCCTTCCCCTGGATGCCCCAGACGGTGCTGGGCGAGCACTGGAACGACGTGCACCTGCTCATGCACCTGCTCACGGCGCCGCTCCTGTGGCTGTTCCCGGCCGTGTTCGCCCTGAAGCTGGCGGGCGTCCTGTGGTCGTCGGCCATCGCCGGGTCGGCATTCCTCGTGCTCCGCCGCGCGGGCGTCCGCTGGGCCGGGGTGTGGGTCGCAGCGGGCTTCCTGGCCTCCCAGCTGTTCCTCACGCTGTCGCTGTCGCCCCGCGGCGCGTCGGCCTTCTACGTGATCCTGCTGTGGTTCCTCGATGCCCTTCGCACCGGCGCCGTACGCCGCGTGCTGGTGCTCTCGTGGCTGTCGGTCTACGCGTACGTGGGCGCGCCCATCCTGGTGCCCCTGACGCTGGTGTACCTCCTGATCCACCGCCTGTGGGAGGGCCGCTGGGACTGGCGGCCCCTCGGCGCCACGGCGCTCGGCCTCCTGGCCGGCATGGTCGTGAACCCCTACTGGCCCGCCCACTGGATCCACCTGTACGAGGAGCTGGCCAACGCCTTCGTGCGGCCGCCGTTCCTCGATCCGGGCGGCTTCTTCGGCGCCGAGTGGCTGTCGCTCATCGGGCGGGACGTGATCCGCTTCTCGGGCGTGTTCCTGGGGGCCTGGTTCGTGGTCATCGTGGCCCAGCTGCGCGAGGAGAAGCGCCTGTCGGCCGCGGCCACCACCCTGGCCGTGGCGAGCCTGGGCCTGCTGGGCGCGTCGCTCCTGGCCGCCAAGTTCTTCTACCTGTTCTACCTGTTGTCCATCGTGGCCCTGCCCCTGGTCGCGCGCGAAGGCCGCGCGTGGTCGCGGCCGCTGATCGCCCTGGCCCTGGCGGGCAGCGTGCTGGTGGGCGCGGTCAACTTCTCGATCTCCGACCGCGACATGCGCAACAACGGCAAGCCGTCGCCCGACGAGTTCAAGGCCATGGCCTCGTTCCTGGCCGAGAAGACCCCCGAGGGCATGACCATCGTGGCGCCCTGGAACGACTTCCCGGGGCTCTTCTTCTTCAACCGCCAGAACCGCTACGTGGTGGGGTTGAACACCAACTTCCTGCTGCGCCAGGACGAGAAGCGCTTCGTGGCGTACTACATGCTCTACTCGGGCCGCGTGACCGACCCCGAGAACCTGGTGCCCGACTTCTTCGACGGCTCGCGGGTGCTGCTGGTGCGCCAGCGCGAGACCTCGTCGGGAGACCGCAAGCTGTCCAAGCTGTTGAAGGCCAACAAGAACCTGCTCGAGGTCGCGCCCTCGCCCGCGGCGCCCTGGCAGGTGTTCGTGGTCAGGAGCCGCTCGAAGCCCGCGGCCGGGGCAGCTCCGCAGGCCGTGCCGCAGGCCGTGCCGCAGGCGGCCCCGCAGGCCGCTCCGAGCGCTTCACCGGGCCGGTGACGCCGCGCCCCGTACGAGCCCCGCGCCCGCAGCAAAATCCTCGAGGCCCGCCTCGTCGGCCGCGTCGAGGCCCGAGGGCCCGCCCAGCCCGCGCCGCAGCCAGCCGAGCAGCAGGCGCGCCCGGGGGTTTGCCGCCGCCGCCGGCTGACCGGCCAGGATCGCCGCCGTGAGGAACTGGCGCGCCCGCGCGTAGGTCAAGGCGACCTCGGTGGGATCCTGCACCGCGAGGACGGGCTCGCCCGCCCCGTCGGGGAGGCTCGCCACCGGCCCGGTCGCAGCGCCAGGGCCGCTCCGCTGCCCGTCGAGGATGGCGCGCGCGACCTGGCGCGCCAGCAGCCCGTAGGCGGTGGGGCTGAGGTGCACCGAGTCGACCAGGTGCGGGGGCCCCAGGCGGTGGCCCGGCGAGATCGCGCGCAGGGCGGCCGCGAAGTCGACCAGGGTGGCGCCGAACGCGGCGGCCGAGCGCTTCCAGGCCGCGCCGCGCAGCTCGTCGGGGGGCTTGACGAGCGCCGGAGACGCGGCGGCCGCCACCACCCGCAGCCCGGCCTCGACGAGCCCCCCGAGGCCGTCGGGTCCGAGGTCGACCGCGCCCAGATCGCAGCCCGCCGCCAACAGGCAGGCCAGCGCGCGGCGGTAGGGCCCGTCGGCCGAGGCCAGCGCCTCGCCGGGAGCCACCCCGCGGTGCGCCCCGGCGAAGTCGCGGTCCAGGGGCGCCAGGCAGCTGAAGACCGGCGTGGCGACCACCACCCTCGCGCCGTGGCGCGTGGCCGTCTCGACCAGCACGTCGGTCCAGGCCTGGAAGGCGCGGTCCGGGTCGCACCGCAGGGGCTGCTCGCGCTCGGAGCCCGTGACGTCCGCGCCGCTCCCCGGGCCCCCGGCCAGCCGCGGCAGGTAGACGCGCGTCAGCCACAGGAGCCGCGAGCGCTCGACCATCCAGCGCCACGCCCCGTGGAGCGTCGGGTGCGTCGCGGGCAGGCAGGCCTCGCGGTCGAGGTCGTAGCGGTCGTTCATCCCCAGGTAGAACACCACCACGTCGGGCCGGTAGCGGGCCGTGCCCACCAGGTAGTACCACGTGTCGAGGGCGAACGAGCTGGTGCGCCCGAGGTTCAGGACCGTCACGCGCCTCCCCGGGAGCGCCCCGGCCAGGAGGCCGCCGAGCTGCGTCGCGGGAGAGGCCGCGTGCCCCCACGGGGCCCCCTCCATGCTGGACTCGCCGAAGGTGGCCACGCGCAGCTCCCCCGCCTCGGCGGCCACGGGCAACGGGGGCCCGAGTTGCAGCACCTGGATCTCGGCCGAGCGCCCGTTGACCAGCGGCAGGAGGCTCGCAAAGACCCCCTCGCGCTCCTGGACCAGGAAGGACGGCGTCAGCAGGCGCGCCGCGAGCTCGAGCGACGCCAGGGTCAGCGCGAGCGACGCCAGGGTCAGGCCCAGGCGGGCAGCGACGCGTCGAAGGTGCCCCCCGGCCATGGCCCCGCCCGTCACGGCGTGCGGACGAGCCGCACCAGCAGGCGCACGTTCAGCCCGATGGCGGCCAGGCAGAGCGCCCACAGCAGCACGAAGGGCCAGCACGAAGCCGGGGTCTCGCCGTCGAGGAACACCCAGGCCTGGTCGAGGGGCGCGCGGATGCCCGGCCCGTAGTACTCGAGCAGCGTGCGCACCACCTCGGGCACGTCGGAGGCGCGGTACAGCCGGCCCTCGCCCGCGAAGCCCGAGGTCAGGTCCTGGGGCTCGATCTCGTGGCGCGCCAGGAAGGGCACCAGGTGGTCCTCGACCTGGAAGCTGGTGCCCGTGCGCTTGGGGGGGAAGTCCTCTTTCGTGCGCACCACGATACGGTACAGGGGCGAGTAGAAGAAGTTGAAGCCGCCCTCCTTCGAGCCGGCCTCGTAGGTGACGATGGCGTTGGCCAGGCGCACGTGCACCCCGGCCGGCCCCGCGGGCACGGCCAGCTCGGCCTCGGTGCGGTGCCGCACCCGCAGGTCGCCCAGGTCGAGCGGGCCGCCGAAGAGGCCCCCCACGGCGTAGCGCACCTCGTGCCGGGTGCTCACCAGTGCCCACCCGGCCAGCGCCAGCACCAGCACCAACAGGGCGGCGAAGGCCGCGGGCGGCAGGAGCGGCGGGCGGGTCCAGGCCTCGCGCTCCAGCTCGGCGTTGTCCTTGTCGTGGTGCGTGCGGGCCTGCCCCGGCGATGCGTCCCAGAAGCGATCCTCGGCGGGGCTGCGCTCGTCGGTCACGCGGTCACCGGGCTTGGAAATTGACGATGCCGGCCTCGAGGCACAGGAAGAGCGTGCGGAAGAAGACCTGCATCTCCTCGTCGCCCTTCAGGCGCGTCTGCAGGGCCTCTCCCAGCGTGCGGGCCGAGGTGGCCACGCCCAGCAGCTTGGTCTCGCGGGGGTTGAAGCCCATCTCCTCGAGCTTGATGCGGGCGTTGGCCATGCGCACCACGCTGCGGTGGATGCGCTCCTTGAAGTAGGTCTTGAAGTCCTCGGGGTGGAAGCTCTTGCGCACCGACCCCGTGAGCACCGCGGGCACCTCGACCGAGATGAGGATCACGTCCTCGGGCGGGTACTCCTGGTCGTAGAAGCGGTACTCGCCCTTCTGCCAGGTGAAGATCTCCTCGATCTTCTCGATGGTGAACAGCTCCATGAGGCGGCTGAGCTCGTAGGGCCGGATGTACTTGAGCGCGATGAGCGCGCCGCCCAGCTTCACGCCGCGCGTGCGGCTGTACTCGACGGCCTCGTCGATCTGCTTCTGGCTGATGATGCCGCGCTTCAGGAGCGACACGCCCAGGAGCTCGGGCTTCAGGTTGGAAGTGACGTGGGTGATGCGGTTGTTCTTCAGGTAGATGTTCTTCGAGGCCACGCGCTGCTTGACCAGCAGGCGGCCGCTCAGGCGGTTCTTCAGGATGTTGAACAGCAGGCGCGGGATGGTCAGTCGCGTGAACTCGCCCTGGTAGAGCGGCGGCTTGGCCTCGACGGGCCCCGAAACCTGGTCGACCCCCTGGAACACGCCCAGGTCGCGGGGCTCTTTCCACGAGCCCTCGTCGACGGAGATGAGCTCCTCGTCGGAGATCGCCCCCGCCTTCATCATCTTCATCAGGTTCTCGAACGAGATGGGCCCGAAGACCTCGCCGTTCGGACCCTTCACCTGGAACTTGGCGCCGTTCACGTCGAAGGGCAGGGTGCCCGACTGCGCCTTGAGGTCGGAGAGCCGGATGCCGCTGCCGCTGGTGCCGATTGGGCGCGCGATCGAGGGCTCGCGGGGCTCGGCCGTGTCGGCCTGCGTGGGCGCCGACGTGCTCCCCGTGAGCTCCTCGTCCTCTTCCTGCAGGAAGGTCTCGGGGATCAGCGGGTCTTCCTGGTCGAACAGCTCGCCGAGCAGCGCCTTCAGGTCGGTGGACGTGTACTTGATCTTCTGGTCGAACAGGAAGTCGTAGATGGCGTCGCGCAGGGCCCCGGCGGTCTGGTACCGCTCGTCGGGGTTCTTGGCCAGGGCCGTGCGCATGAGCTTCTCGATGGGGTCGGGGATGAGCTCCTTGTAGCGCTCGATCTTCTTGTCGATGCGCACGTCGCGGATGTTCAGCAGGGTCTCGAGGTCGGCCTTGCCGAGGAACAGCCGCTTCAGGACGATGGCCTCGTACAGGATGACGCCGAGAGAGAAGATGTCGGAGCGCCGATCGATCTCCTTGCCCATGACCTGCTCGGGGCTCATGTAGCCGATCTTGCCCTTGAGCACGCCCACGCGCGTCTTGTCACCGGACTGCGTCTTGGCCTTGGCCACGCCGAAGTCCATGATCTTCACGTTGCCGTCGTAGCTCATGATGATGTTCGACGGCGACACGTCGCGGTGGATGATGCCCAGGTGCTGGCCGCGCAGGTCGGTGGCCTGGTGGGCGTAGTCGAGGGCCGCGGCCACCTCGGCCACGATGAAGAGCACGGCCTCGTTGGGCAGGCGGCGCTTGGCCTTGGCGCACTGGGACAGGATCTTCAGGAGGTCCTTCCCGTGCACGTACTCCATGGCGATGTAGTACTGGTGATCCTCCTCGCCCAGCTCGTAGATCTGCACGATGTTGGGGTGATGCAGGAGGCTCGTGAGCTTGGCCTCCTGCATGAGCATGCGGATGAACGACTCGTTGTTGGCGTAGCCCGGCAGCACCTTCTTGAGGACCACCACCTTCTCGAAGCCGCCGGCGCCCTTCAGGGCGGCCTTGTAGATCTCGGCCATGCCCCCGGCGCCGATCTTCTCGATGATGGTGTACTTGCCGATGCGCTTCATCGGGTCGCCGTCTGTCCGCCCTTCAGCACCTCGAGCGCCAGCGCGCAGGCGCGGTGGTCGCGGCCGCTGCTCTGGTCGGCCAGCTCGCGCGCCTGGGCGCACGCGCCGGAACCCGCGCCCCTCAAGGCGCACGTCTCGGCCGCCAGATCGGCGCACGGGTGGCTGCAAGCCCCCAGCGCCAGGCCCAGCAGGGCCGCTCCGAGCATCACGCGCGCGCTACGCATCAACCTCCGCACCCAAGGCAGCGTTGCATCACACCACGCGGGGACCGTCCAGTCAATGCTCATACTATTTCCCAGCGTGCGGGGCGGGCAGCAGCAGGTCGCGCTCCTTCTTCTCGGGCGAGCGCTGCAGCTCGATCTCCTGGAACAGGGCCGCGGGCGCGATGGCGCTGACGGGCACGAAGCCCGACTCGGCGCCGCAGTGCCCGTTGAACACCTCGGTGTGGTCGGACATGGCCACGATGCGGTTCAGGCTGATCAGCGGGGTGCCGACCATCTCGACGCCCGTGACCAGCGTCTCGGCGCCCGTGTCGGGGTCGACCCGGCGCACGATGGCGGGCACGTCGCGGAAGGCCTGGTAGCCCCAGGTCGAGGTGTTGGTGTCGCCGCCCTTGATCTCGTCGATGACCAGGCCGAAGGGCTTGCCCTGGGCCTTCACCTCGGCCATGAGGCGGCGCTTCAGCTCGGCGTAGGGCACCGTGCCGGTGGCCGACACGATCAGGTTGCCCATGCGCGCCATGGGCTTGGCGCCTGCGGCGGCGCGACCGTGCCCGTTCGACTCGCGCACGTCCTGGGTGGTCTGGCGGCTCATGAGGTAGCCCTTCAGCACGCCGCCCTCGATCAGCACCGTGCGGCGGCTCTCCACCCCCTCCTCGTCGACGGCGTAGGCGCCGAACAGGGGCACGCCCTCCCAGGTGGCCAGGGTGGGGTCGTCGACCAGCGAGATGGAGGGCGGCAGGATGCGCTCGCCGAGCTTCTCCTCGAACGTCTTGCCCTCGAACTCCTTGTTGTGGCGCTCGCCCTCGAGGCGGTGGCCGATGGTCTCGTGGAAGAACACGCCCGTGGCCCTGGCCGAGAGGATGGCGGGGCCGGTGTAGGGCTGCAGGGTGGGGGCGCTCCGGAGGGCCAGGAGCTGCGCGATCAGCTCGCGGGTGGCCGCCAGCAGGGTGGCCTGGTCGGGCAGGCCCCTGGGGTCGCGGGCGTAGAAGTGCGCGCCGTGGTCGATCAGGCGGCCGTCGGCCGAGCGCACCACGCCGGTCACGTGGATCTCGTACCAGGCGCTCACGTCGCGCACCGTGGTGCCCTCGGAGGTGACCAGCCGATCGACCTGCCAGCTGGCGTGGAAGCGCGCCTCGCTGTCGAAGATTTCGGGCGCGTCGAGGAAGGCCCGCGAGGCCTCCTTCATGCGGACGGCCCAGGCCTTGCGGTCGAGCCTGGGGCGCTCGGGCAGCGCGGGAACACGGGTGAGGGCGGGCACGCGCGCGAAGCCCAGGGGCCGGCGCTCCTCGTGGCGGTAGACGCGCTCGCCGCGCAGGCGGTTCCAGGTGGACAGGGCCTCCTTGTAGCGCGCGTCGGCCAGCAGCCACAGCGTGTGGCGGATGGCCAGGGGCTCGTCGTCGATGGGCCCGAAACCCGAGGGGGTGTAGTCGGGCAGGTAGGTCTCGAACGACGTGTCGGGGCTCGAGAAGTTGTCGAAGTCGTGGTCGCCGGTGCGCACCTCGACGTAGGCCTGGCGCACGGGCGCGTCGGTGTCGCGGGCCGGGAACTGCGCGCCCACCTTGGCCGACACGTCGACGTCGGCCACGTCGGTCAGGCGGAAGGCGGCGAAGTAGGGTGGGGGATAGCCGGGCAGCGCGAGGCCGGTCATCGAGCGATCGATCTCGGCCTGCAGGGCGGCGAGCACGGCGTCGGGCTGGTCCGGGCCCCCGGCGCGGGCCGGTCGGACAGCCCCGAGGGTCGCCAGCCACGCCACCACCACCGCCAGATCCAGCCACCGCGAGCGTCGCATGCGGGCCTCCGATGCCAGGGCTCACTATACGATCAATGGATCGCTTCGTCGAAATCGTGTCGACGTGCCGCGCGGATCGGTCCCGGTTGACACCCCGCCGGGGCCCGTTATCCTTCGGCCGCCGTGAGGGAGGGCGCATGCCCCGCTTCCTGCTGCCGAGCCTCTGGCTCCTCGCCCTGACCGCCTGCGACGCCGGCGACGCGCCGACGCCCGCGGCGCTGCTCGCGCCCTTCCTGTCCGGGGAGGACCGCCTGTGCTTCGCCGACGCCGACTGCCGCAGCACCGTGTGCAGCTACGGCGTGTGCGCCGGGCTCACCTCGGCCGACCGCCCCTGGATGACCGACACCATCACCGACGCCCTGGGCGCCCACGTGGCCGCGGGAGAGGTGACCCTGCCCGACCTGCGGGCCGCGTTCGCGCGTGAGCTCGGCGCCGGGAGCACCCCCGACCTGCGCCGCGCCCGGCTGCTCAGGGGCTGGGCGCGCCTCGATCCCGAGGGGGCGGCCGAGGCGGCGCGCCCGCTCTTCGCCGACGCGGGCGCGGCCCCCGTGCTGCGCTTCGAGGCCGCGCGCGTGCGGCTGGCCCGGGGCGACGCCGAGGCCGAGCAGTGGCTGGTAGAGCGCGTGCGCGCCAAGGGGACGGCGCTGGTCCCGTTCCTCGTCCCCTGGTGGCGGTTTTTTGCGCCCGCTTCGCGGGCCGCTATACTGGGCCTCGTCGCCGCGCGGGGGGATGCGGCCCTCCGGGCGAGGCTCGAGTCCATCGACCAGCAGGTGCCCTAGTTGGACAGAACCTTCCGGCTGCTCGTCGTCGCCCTGGTGCTGGGCGCCGGCCTGTTGCTGCTCGCGCCCCTCAGCGCCACCGAGCCCGCCCCGCGCGCGCCCTCGCCGCCCCCGGTGGTCGACCGCGACACGCCCGACGTGCGCCGCGACCTGCCGGCGGCTGCCATCCGGGCCGGCGGAGCCAGCCGCGGGCGGGTCGCCGCGTCCGACGACCCCTCGGGCAAGCCGGCCGAGAAGCCCGCGCCGCGCAAGCCGGCCTTCGACGAGAAGCTGTCGCTCGGCGACCTGGCCAAGGCCCAGGCCGAGCCGTCCGGCGGCCACCTGGTGGTCACCCGGGGCCCGGCGGCCTACCGGCTCACGCTCGACCCCGCGCTGCAGCGCGACGTGGCCGCCTTCCTGAAGAAGGCCGACCCGGCGCGCGCCGCCTTCGTGGCCCTCGACCCCCGCACCGGTCGCGTGCTGGCGGTGGTCGAGCACTCCCGGGGCAAGGGCGCCGGCCACCCGGCCCTCGACGCCACGCCGCCGGCCGCGTCCATCCAGAAGGTTCTGACCTCCCTGGCCCTGTTCCAGAAGAAGCCCGACTACGACCCCGGCGCCCGCGTGTGCTACCACGGCGGGCACAGCACGTTGAACAAGAGCCACATCGTCGACAACCCCAAGCTGGACAAGCGCTGCGTCGACCTGGGGGTCGCGTTCGCCAAGAGCGTGAACCAGGTGTTCGGCAAGCTCTTCGACCGCCACCTCGAGCGCCGCGACCTCGAGGCCATCGGCAAGGCCCTGGGCTTCAACGACGGCGGCCTGCCCTTCCCCCTCGACTACCAGCCCGGCCGCCTGACCCTGGGCTCCGACCGCATCTCGCTGGCCCGCCAGGCCGCCGGCTTCTGGGGCTCGCGCCTGTCGCCGGTGCACGGCGCCCTGCTCGGCGCGGTGCTGGCCAACGACGGCAACCTGCGCACCCCCTACCTGGTCGAGAGCGTCACGCGAGACGGCGCCACCGTGTACGAGGCGCCCGAGGCCGAGAACCGGCGCGTGCTCGACGCCGAGGCGGTGCGCGCGGTCGACCGCCTGATGGAGCGCACCGACGACGCCGGCACCGCGCGGCGCTTCGTGCAGGGCTCGAAGCTGTTGAAGAACCTGGGCGTGCCCTGCAAGAGCGGCACGCTGACCGGCTACCCCGGCGACAAGCTGGCCTACACCTGGTTCGTGGGCTACGCCCCCGAAGAGAACCCCACCATCGCCTTCGCCGCCATGGTGGGCAACGACGGCAAGTGGCGCGTCAAGGCCGGCCACCTCATGCGCAAGGCGCTCGAGACCTACCTGGCCGACCGCAAGCAGGCGGCCATGGACGACGTCGACGCCGCGCCCACGGTCGCGTGGGGCGAGTAGGGCCCCGGCCTTCGGGTCGGGCGCGGACGTCTTGTCGCTACCCGCCGGAGTGTGTATAGATAGGGTGTGTATCCGATCGGGAGGCGACGATGCACCGCATGAACGTGGTCGTCGAAGAAGAGCAGTACCGAGCCCTGAAAGAGCGCGCCCGCCGGAAGCGGACCAGCGTCTCGGCGCTCCTCCGCGACATGATCGAGCGCAACGAGGCGACGTCGGGGATCGAGGCGCCGTCGACCTGCTCGATCCTCGATCTCGTCGGCGCGGTCGAGGGCGCGGGCGATGACGCGGCCCGTCGCCACGACGAGATCCTGTACGGCAAGCCATGACTGCGCTGCAGGTGCCGCGCAACGCGGTGTTCGTCGACACCAGCGCCTGGGTCGCCATGCTCGACCGATCCGAGGCCTCGCATCGTGCCGTCGCCTCTTTCCTGCGCGAGCAACGAACCCTGCTCGTTACCTCCGACTACGTGGTCGACGAGACGCTCACGTTCCTGCGCCTGCGCGTGGGGGCTCCGATTGCCCTCCGGTTCGGCGAGTCGCTCCTGGCCGACGACGGCATCGCGTTCGTACGTCTCTCCGAGGCAGACTGGAAGCAGGCCAGGGCCATCTTCCGTCGCTACGCGGAGCACGACTTCGGCTTCACCGACTGCACGAGCTTCGCGCTCATGAAGCGCCTCGGCTTGAGCCGCGCGTTGACCCTCGACGGCCACTTCCGGGTCATGGGCTTCCAGGTGCTTCCGTGACGGGCGCCTTCAGCGGTCGCACCTCTACGCCGCCCACGCGCTCGAGGTGGCCCGCGTAGCGGCCCGGATTACTGTGGCAGCTTTTCGGTCCGTATCGTGACGTCAGATGGGGATGGAGGTTCTTGGTTTCATTCCGTGCTCCCGTGCTCCTCTTCCGGCGGTTCTTCGCCGACAGGAACGGCATTCAGGTCCCTTCGTCCGTGCCAGACGCGCAGCACCACGATCCGGTCGTCGTGGGCCTCGTAGACGATGCGAAAGGGCGCCACCACGATCTCGCGGTAGCCCGCCTCGGCGAGCTCCGGGACGACGCGGCCGCTCCGAGGGAAGCGCGACAGGCGTTCCAGGGCCTGCTTGATTCGCGTGGCGACCGCGCGCGCGGCGTTTGGGTCGTCGTTCCGGATCCAGTCGACGGCGTTGCGCAGATCCTGGAGCGCCGGACCCGACCAGAGGAGCGGGGGCGACTTCGTCATCGGGTTCAGCCGAGCGTGTCGAGGATCTCGAGGGCCTTCGCGTGCGGGTGCAGGTCACCGGCGCCAGCGGCGGCGGCCCCTTCGCGCACCGCGGCGACGAAGCTCGCGGTGTCGGCCAGCCGCTCGTACTCGGCCAGGTCCAGGAGCACGGCCACGCCCCGGCCCCGCCGGGTCAGGAGCACGGGGCGGCGTTCACGGACGGCCTGGTTCACGAGCGCCGAGGCGTGCAGCTTCAGGTCGGTCAGGGGATGGACGTCGGTGCTGAACCTGGGGGCACTCATGGGAACCTCTTGGGGGCTTCAGTGGGCCCATTCAAAGGATACCGTTCGAGGATCCCTTTGACAAGGGTCGCACCTCGTCGCCGCCCACGCGCTCGAGGTAGCCCGCGTAGAGGCCCGGGCAGCGGGCGTTCAGGGCGCAGGCCGCGCAGGCCGGGGGCTTCAGGCGCCGGCCGTGGTCTGAGGGGAAGAAGCCGTCCTCGAAGGTCTCGCTCATGTAGCCGATGCCGTGCGTGCGCAGGTCGTCCAGGAGGTCGAGGCGGCCCCCCATCAGGCAGGGCGGGTACCCGTCGTAGCCGGGCTCGGGGCTGCCGGGGGGAAGCTGCCCGCGGGCGGCGGCCATGGCCTCGAGCACCGCGGGCGCGGCCTCGGACAGGCGCGGCACCACGTGCTCGAAGCGCGCGTCGGCGCGGCCCTTGGGCTCGACGTTCGAGAACTTCAGGCGGTAGGGGCGGGGCGCGCCCAGCAGCGCGGGCACGCCTTGCAGGTGCGGCAGGGTGTCGCGGATGACCACCACGTTGACCGTGACCTCGACCCGCGGGTGCGCCAGCAGGTTGCGGAGGCCGGCGACGGTCTGGGCATGGGCCCCGGGGACCCCCACCGAGGCGTCGTGGGTGGCCGGGTCGGCGCCGTGCAGCGAGACGTAGGCGTACCGCAGGCCGGCCTCGACCAGGCGCGCGGTCACGTCCGGGTAGGCCAGCAGGCGGCCGTTGGTGATCAGGCCGCACGTCAGCCCCAGGCGATGCGCGGCCTCGAAGAGCCTCGTGAGGTCGCGCTGCAGCGTGGGCTCGCCGCCCGAGAACAGCACCTCGGTGGCGCCCAGCGTGCGGGCCTCGCGCAGCTTGGCCACCATGCGGGCGCGCTCGAGGGGCGGGTGCCGCCGGTGCTCGGCCGAGTGGCAGAACACGCACTCGTTGTTGCAGGCGTAGCCCAGCTTGACGAGGGCCCGCCGTGGCGTGGCCCTGTCAAGCGGCAGGGGCGCTGCTTGCTGCGCCCGTCGAGCGTCGGTGTCCCGTCGATCCATGGGTCTAGAACCTGCTGGCCGGATCGCGGTTCTTGTCGGGCTCGCCCTTCACCTCCTGGCGCGAGGCGAGCAGCCAGGCGCCGTCGGTGTAGCGCCAGATCTGGCGCATGCGCGTGAGGTTGACCGTGATGCCCGTGGGGGAGCGCCACTCGTAGGCGACCGTGACCTCGGCCAGGTCGTGCTCGTAGTCGGGCTCGACCGCCAGCACGTCGGCGCCCATGATGATGGTGCTGTCTCCCTTGTGCTCCCGGAGGAACGCCGGGCGCTCGGCCGCGGGCAGGTACGCCGCCGCCGTGTCGATGTTGCCCCAGCGCAGGGCACGGTTGTACTCGTACACGGCCTCCTGCAGCTTCTCGGCTTGGCCCTTGGGCATGGCGGCCCCGCAGGCCGCGAGCAGCAGCGCCAGGGCGAGCGTCGTCCGCCGGGTCATGCGCTCCTCCTTCCGGGCAGCATGCGCCTGAGGCGCGCCAGGTCGTCGCCGCGCACCTCGCGGAGCGCGGCCAGCGCCAGCGGATAAGCGAGCCCGCCCAGCGCCAGCGCCGCGGGCAGCGCCCAGCGTCCGCCCGCGGGCAGGAGGGCCCCCAGCGCCCCCACGGCCGCCGTGGCGACGCCCACGCGCACCAGCGAGGCCCACGGCACCACGGCGCCGAACGACCTGCGCAGCCACGCGAGGGGAAGCAGGGCGGCGACGGCCGTGGCGCCCAGCATGGCCCAGGCAGCCGCCGTGAGCGCCTCGTCGAAGCCCGGGGCCCACGCCACGCCCATCCCCACGGCCGCGGTCGAGACCAGCGCCGCGATCACCCCCAGCACCAGCGACACGCCCGGCCGCCCCGCGCCCGTGATCACCGTGCCCGCCACCACGTGCAGCGAGAAGAGCACGGTGGAGCCGAGCAGCAGGCCCAGGGCCGGGCCGGCCGCGTCGTAGCCCCGGCCGAACAGCAGCGCCAGCAGGGGCCGGCGGGCCAGGAACAAGACCAGCGCGAACCACGTGGTCAACAGGCCGGTGAAGCGCAGCGTCTCGCGCACGTAGGCCGCGGTGCGCTCGCGATCGGCCTCGAAGGTGGACCGCGAGACCAGCGGGAAGACCACGAAGGTGACGGACAGGATGAGCTGGTAGGGGATGACCGCCACGTTCTTGGCCGCGCCGTACAGGCCGGCCAGGGCCGAGGCCGCCTCGCGGGCGAGGTCGGGGGCGGCCGTGGCGGCGGGCGCGGTGCCCCCCAGGGCGGCGGTGGTGGCGGCCAGCAGGCGCGCGCGGGCGTCGGCGTCGCTCCCGGCCAGCACGGCCTCGAACGGGCCCGACGACAGGGCCTTCATGAGCACGGTGTCGAGCTGCAGGAGCGCGTTGACCGCCAGGGTGGTCAGCATGACCTGGCCCAGGAAGCCGGCCAGCTTCACGGGCTCGGCCGGGGCCGCGGGGTCGGCCGGGGCCGCGGCCGGCACGGCGCGGCGCACCACGACGAGCGACAACCCCAGCACCGCCACGGCGGTGAGGGCGAAGCCGGCCAGCGCGCCCGTGACCGCGAAGCCCGCCAGCACCAGGCCCACCATCAGCACCGTCTTCAGCGTGCTGAACGTCACATCGAGCCCCGCTTGCCAGGCAAAGCGCTTCAGGCCGTTCAAGAGGCCGACCTGCACCGCGTAGAAGGCGTAGCTGAGGAGGATCACGGCGCCGATGCGCAGGTAGGGAGCCAAGGCCTCGTCCTTGAGCGCGAACGCCGCGATGGGCCCGGCGCCCGCCAGGAACAGGAGCGCGAGGCTCCCGCCGATGAGCGCCTGCAGGCGGTGGGCGGCCCGGCGCACGGCGCGCGCGGTGTGCTCCCGCTCGCTGACCCGCTTGGCCACGGCCTGGATGGTGCCCGAGATCAGCACCATGTTCACGATGGTCAACAGCCCGTTGACCACCCGGAACTCGCCGAAGCGCGCCGCGTTGCCCAGCAGGCGGGGCAGCGCCAGGTTGACCACCGTGCCGGTGACCAGGAACCACAGCTTGGCGCCGGTGATGAACAGGAAGCCGCGGCCGACCGCCTGGGCCGAGTCGTCGCCGCGGCTCATCCGAGCACGCGTCGCCGCGCCGAGAGCAGGACGGCCGCGCCCGCCAGGAGGACCCACAGGGCGCCGGTCGCCGCCGGGCGCTCCTGGACCGCGCACATGGCCGAGGTGCCGCCGCCCTCGTTCGGACGGCCGCCCGTGTCGTCGTCGGGCCGGGCGGTGTCGGGCTCGCCGGGCGCGCCGTGGTCGCTGCCCGCGGTGTCGGGGCGGGGCGCGACGGTGTCATGGGGCGTGACGGTGTCACGGGGCGTGACGGTGTCGGGGGGACCGACCGCATCGGCCGACGGCGTCGTGTCGGACGTGACCGTGTCGGGGGGGGGCACCACGTCGGGCTCGGGATCGACCACCGGGGCCTCGCTGGGGATGCACAGGCCGTGCTTGGGATCGGTGGGCAGGTTCATGCCGACGCACGTCTGGCCCGGATCGCAGCCCACGGCCGACGTGGTCTTGCAGTCGCGGTAGCACGTCAGACCCTTGCCGGCGTCGGCGCAGATCAGGTTGGCCTCGCAGGGGGCCGACGAGGGGTTGCAGGCCTGGAAGAGGCCCTTCCCTCCCGTGGCCGGCTTGCACTCGCCCACCACCTTGTCGAGCCAGCCCATGTAGTACCACACGCACACCTGACCCGCGCTGCAGCCCGAGTCGGCCACCGGGTCGCACTTGGGCGTGCAGGCGCCCTTGGGCTTCGAGGCGCTCGTGAACTTGCAGAACATGGTGGGGCCGCAGTTCGAGTCCTGGGTGCACTCGGCCCCCGGCGTGCCGGTCGGCTTGCCGCAGTAGCCGTAGCTGGTGCAGTAGGACTCGGGGCAGTCGGCGTCGGTGGCGCAGCCCCGCGAGCAGAAGTTGCCACCGAAGCTGCCCGTGCAGTAGCCGGTGGCGCAATCGACGGCGCACGAGCAGGTGCCGCCGAAGGGCACGCTGCCGTTCGGCAGGCACATCTGCTGCTGGCACGTGGCGTTGGCCGGGCACTGGGCGGTGGACGTGCAGTCCTTCACGCAGATGGCGCGGTCGGGGCAGACCTGCGCGCAGGTGGACGTGGCGCACTCGAGGTGGGTGGCGCACGTGCCGCCGAAGGGCACCTGGCCGGCCTTGACGCAGTAGCCGTCGCTGCCCGTGCCCATGCACGACCAGCCCGAGCCGCAGGTGTTGGAGCCCGCGGGGTTGCACGTCTTGGAGCAGTAGGCCGAGCCGGGAAGCGCCAGGCAGACCCCCGACTGGCAGACCTGCATGCCCCAGCAGTAGTCGCCCATCTGGCCCTGCCCGCCGCCCTGATCGCAGCGCACCAGGTCGGACACGCAGCTGTTGATGCCGTCCTGGGTGTAGCAGAAGGTGTTGGCCGGGCACTGGCTGTCGTTGGTGCAGTTCTTGCCGC
>Ga0233425_10006969_pt1 | contig 16201 bp, 15 predicted proteins | sample Watercolumn_Towu_2_FD_181712 | JGI IMG/M metagenome (GOLD analysis project Ga0233425, IMG submission 181712) | Freshwater microbial communities from Lake Towuti, South Sulawesi, Indonesia - Watercolumn_Towuti2014_140_MG | ecosystem: Environmental > Aquatic > Freshwater > Lake | place... | reverse complement strand
ACCCCACCTGGCCGCGCCCGTGCCGGCGCACCACCAGCTATCTCGAACACCTCAACCGCCGCTTCCGCGCCGCCAACGCCTACCACTCCGACGACGACGTCCTCGCCATGCTCGCCCAAGAAGCTGATCTCGCCTTTCACCCGAGCCGTAAACGTTTTCACAAGCCTGCTACATGATTTCAACCGAAAGCGGACACTACCTTAAGCATGTGTTTTAGAGCTTTTTCACTCACGTTATTCAGAGACAGCCCTTGCCAGGCATCTCCCTGGGGGCCTGGAGGCCGATGCCTGGCCGTGACTCGCGCCGGGGCGGGGAGCCGATGCCTACCGCATCTCCTGCCCGCCGGTCACGTTGATCGCCTGGCCGGTCATGTAGCTCGACTGGTCGGACGCCAGGAAGACGACCACGTTGCAGACATCGTCATAGGTGCAGCCGCGCTTCATCGGCACCTGGTCAATGTACTTCTGGCGCACCTGCGCCTCGGTGATCCCCTGATTGCGCGCGTACTGCTTGAAGAGCGCGTTCGGCCCCTCGTTCCAGAGCGGCGAATCAAGCAGGTTGCCGGGGCAGATCGCGTTCGCGCGCACGCCATATTCGGCCAACTCCAGCGCGATGCTCTGGGTCAGGCCGATGCCGCCGAATTTGCTGGCCGCGTAGGCCGAGTTCTTGAAGCTGCCCTTCTTCCCCGACTTCGAGTTGATCTGGATGATCGCGCCGCTGCGCTGCTCCTTCATAATGATCGCGGCATGTTTGGCCGCCAGGAAGTAGCCGAACAGATCCACGTTCATCACCGCCCGCCACTTCTCGGCCGGGAACTCGGTGATCGCCTCGGCGATCAGGATGCCCGCGTTGGCGACCAGGATGTCGAGCCGGCCAAACTCGGCCACGCACTGCGCAAAACCCGCTTGCACCGATGCTTCGTCCGTCACATCCATCCGCACCGCCAGCGCACGGCGGCCCGTCTCCCGATTCACCAGATCGGCCGTGGCCTGCGCTTGCTCGATCTTGATATCCGCGATCACCACGTGGCAGCCCTCTTGCGCCAGCCGCAGACAAATCGCCTGCCCCAACCCCTGCGCGCCGCCGGTGACGAGCGCGATTTTGTCTTGTAGTGTGCCTGTCATATCTTCGCCTCAACGAATGATGAATGATGAATTCCGCCGATGTTCATCGTTCATCATTCAGCATTCATCATTTACGCAAGCATCAGCCGCAACAACTCCGCTTCCGCCGCATTCGTCCACTCCCGGCCATCTTTCAGCGCGGCGTAGACGGTCGGCAGCGTGTCCTTAAGATCGGCCAGGGGCGTCAGCGGCAGATCCTTGATGTTCGGGTAGATGACGATCTTGCCGGGGAAGGTCTGCTCCTTCACCGCTTTGATGCCATCCCACGCCGCGCTCAGCGAGCCGATGGCCGCGACCGAGCGGTTCGGGGAGAGCGTGCCGGTCTCGGCTTGATAAAGCATCAGCCGCATGTCGTCAATCTTGGAGCCGGACTGCCCGATATAACGCACATCGCGCAGGTAGATATCGCTGGCGTCGAAGGTCGCCATCGTCCCGCGCGCCACGCCCGCAAAGATATTTAGCACGCCATCGTCGGCCAGCCAGGCCGCGCCATCGCCGATGAGCGCCGCGACCGGGGCCAGGACGATGATATCATCGAAGCCACCCCCCTCCCGGCCTACCCCCTGCGAGGGGGGAGGGGTGCGGAAGCGAGACATGATAGATTGATAGGCCTCCTTGTTCATCGGATTGATGCAGATGAACTCGATGCCCTTAGCCGCCGCCTCGGCCGCGTATGAATCGCTCAGGTCTTGCAGCCGCATGTCGCTGACATCGGTGCAGACGATGACCTGCGGGCCGTTCGGCACCTCGATGGCGCGCTGGACGTGCATCCGCCCCATCGGCCCGGCCGCGCCGATGAACCAGGCTCTCCCGCCCGCCTTCAGTTCCGAGCGCACGGGCACGGCGCTGTAGACCGCCGCGATGTCTGGCCCCTTGCCGCCGACGTAGACCCAGTTGTTGTAGTGCACGCGGCCGGCGTCCAGGCTTACTTTACGGGGCATCGGCTGATCGGCGACAATGGCGAAAACGCCATCCTTCGCCAACCGCGGGCTGGCTGCCTCGATCAGATCGGGGTCGGCGCCCAGCAGCACGATGTCGTCCACTTCCGTGACCGGCAGATCAGCCACAGCCGGCGCCTCCAACACCGCAACCCTCAGCGCAACCGCCCGCTCGCGCAACCAGGCTGCGAAGGCCGCCGGGACGTCCGTCAGAATCAACCGCGCCGGATGAGCATCCACGTCGAAGCCCTGGGAGATGGTATAACCGACCCCTGACTCCTGACCCCTGACCCCCGCCCCAATGATCCACGCCGTCCCGCCCGCCTTCAGCCCGGTTCGGTAGTGCAGCCCGTAGGCCGCGGTGACGCACGCCCACGGCTCGGTCAGCGCGCTCTCGGCGTAGCCGGTCTGCGGTTGCACGGGAATCAGGTAGACCCCGTCGTCGCCGTTGAGCACCCGCTCATCGAGCACGCCATAACGCGACAGCCCGCCCTGGAGCATGTAACCGTAGGCCCAGTTGACGCCCTTGTAGTAGATCTCGGCCTGCACAATGAAGCGGTCGCCGATGTGATAGCGATCCCGCAGGTTCTCGCCCACGCCGACCACCGTCAACGAGACCTCGTGGCCCAGCACTACCGGCTCCACCTTGATGTCGCGGAAGATGCGCGGGTGGTCCTGGCCCAAGTTGATCACCTTGGTGTCGGAGAAGCACAGCCCGCAGGCGTCATGGCGCACTAGCAGCTCGTCCGGGCCAAAGGCCGGCAGCGGGACTTCGATTGGCTGGCGATCCACGCCCAGGTTCTCCAGCCCGGCCCCGTACAGCGGCCAAAGCTCGTTGGCAGCGGCGATCAGTTGATCGCCGCGTTTGTATTCGGTCAGTTTGTCAGTCACACCTTTATCTCCTCAGAAAATGGTTTGCTGGATGCCGAACGCTGCACAGATCGTCCGGATTTCGGCTTCGGCCAGCCCCTCGCCCTGTTCGCCGTTGGTCAGGTTCATGTACTCGTACCGCGCGCCCGTCTCGGCGTACTCGATGCGGTCGGCCGCGCGCTTGACCGACTGATCGGAGCGCGCCATGACACCGTGCTTGCACCAGACGACCACGCGGTGCGGCCGCAACGACTCGACCGTCGCGGCCATCAACTCCGGCGAGCCCGGGAGTTGGAACGGCACACTGCCCAGACCCTCCGGCAGGTTGACGATCATCTCCGGCTGCCAGCGGAGCAGGTGGCGATTCAGGTAGCGTTCATCCCGGTAGCGGGCGATGTGGCTCAGGTAGGTCAGGTGCGGCGGCTGGGCGTGGATGATGGCATGAAAGTTCGTGCCGGTGCGCGCCACCTGGTCGGCATGGACCGCCAGGTGCGAGTTGAACTCGCTGGTGAGTCGGGCGAAGAGGCGGCGGGGCGACGTGAAGAGGCGCGCGGTGCGGCCGCCCTCGTCCACGGTCACGAAACCCAGGTTGGCGGCCGGGTCCTTGATGATCTCGCGCAGCCGCCGGCCCGATCCGCTCACCAGGAACGAGCCGCCCGCCAATCCCGGCAGGAGCACGGGCAACTCGATGGTTTCTACGTTGGGGAAGCGGCGGCGGGGATCCATGGGCCAGCCCATGTAGACCGAGATGTTGCCGGCCGCGCCCTCGCTGGCCTCGATCTCGGACAGCCGCTCGCCCGCCTCGCCGATCAGCGTCATCAGTTCGTCAAGTTCGGGATAGGGAGCTTCGATTGCCATTGGCGCTCACTCCTGAATCCGAGTGAAGGTGCTTACGGATAGCAATAATTCGTAAGTAATCGTAAGTATTGCACCGAAATCCGAAAATGTCAAACCATACGATACCTCTGACTTGGTCAGGCCGGAACCAGACGGAACACGCCACGAATTTCACGAATTATGCGAATTGGACGGATGAGCGCGTCTTCTTTCGTGTAATTCATATAATTCGTGGCAGAAAAAACTACCGTTGCCCGTACACGTGCGTGTACCGGTAGTGCAGCTTGGCGACATCCTCCGCCGCGATCTCCTCCGGCCGGCCGAGCTGGAGCGCCAGCCAGACCATACGCGCCACGTCCTCGGTCATCACGGCGGCCTTGACCGCTGCCGTCGCGTCCTTGCCGATGGTGAAAACGCCGTGGTTCTTCAGCAGGCAGGCGACCGAACTGCCGATGGATTCGACCACGACCTTGCCGATCTCTTCCCCGCCGATCAGCGCGAAACCGCCGCACGGGATCGGCCCGCCGAACTCGTCGGCCATCGCAGTGAGCACGCACGGGATGGGCCGGCCCAGCGCGGCGAACGCCGTGGCGTAGGCCGAGTGCGTGTGGACGACGCCGCCCACATCCGGCCGGTGGCGATAAATGTAGAGGTGGCTGGCCGTATCGGAGGATGGGCTGAGGCTGCCCTCCACGATCTTGCCATCCAGATCCACCACGACCATGTGTTCCGGCCGCAGTTCTTCGTAGCGCACGCCCGACGGCTTGATCGCCACCAGCCCCGATTCCGGGTCGCGCGCGCTGACATTGCCGCCGGTCCAGGTGACGAGGCTGTTCTTGGGCAGTTCGAGATGAAGGTGATAGAGTTGTTCGCGAATGGTTTCGAGCAAGGGAAAACTCCTATATGCTGCGAGTTATAAAAACCGGCGTTGCCGGCGGGGCGCAGTAAGTCGCCATCTCGCCGCACACTCCGCTGGTGGCCAGAATCGAGCTGTTCTGATGTTGAACACACAATTTGGCTCTCCGGCTTTTAGCGGGAAAGTGACACGGTTTGCAATTACGGTTGCAAGACGCACATGCCCAAAGACGGCCAAGATAGCTGAATCTGGGCGTTCTGAGTTCGCCGTTGTGTCATGTAGGCCGCATATCTGGTTGCCGAGAAACTGCGTATCCCGCAATGAGCTGGAGATCCCCAATGTTTTTCCAAGTCTCGTTGAGGTAAAGATTATGGTAATAAAATACTGTATCTCTTCAAGAATGTAATTACATAGCTATCACTATACACATCCCCCCTTCCTTTCCCAACTCTTTCTCAATAAATCGCCTGACAGCTTGAATAACAGGTCCCTTCCCCTTAGAAATCTCTCCCCGGTCTCCAAGTCCCATTAGGAAGAACTCCAGTTCATTGATTACTCCGATTTTTCCTATAGGTTGTTGAACCACTCTCCCGCGTACCATACCATCCTTTCCAAAGACAAGACTGATCACCCTGCGTGCAGGAGGATATATTTGCGAATAAGCCCCACCTTCTCCTTCTCCTAACGTAATAGGCCCACATCCAGTCGAACCACCATCCCCTCCAGTAAACATACATTTTACATACTTGTCATCTGTCGGTGTTTCGCCGGGTAAACGCATGAGCACCATCCGCCCAACCTCATCCCCATTGCTATCCATCAACGAACCCTCGAAAACTCCGTACCTTGGAAAAAGACTTTCAGGTATCACAGCAACAGCTTCTTTTGTCGCCGTTGGTTTCGGCGCTTCGGTTGGAACTGGAGTAGGGGATGGAGCCGACGTCGCTGTGGCCGGCGGGGTAGGGGTAGGTGCCTCGGTCGGCGTCGCCGGTGGTGTAACCGTGGGCACTTCAGTTGGCGAGGGGGCCGGCAATGGAGTGGCGCTGGCCGCTGGCGTGGGTTGGTTGGGCAAGGCCGCGATGGCCGGCGCCGGGGTCGACGCAGCGGGTCTGCCGCAGGCTGCGAGGAGACCAGACAGACACAAGAAGATCCCGACAAAAAGCGCATGGCGAGTGAGCATCGAAGCTTCCTATTCAGATTCCTGCTGATCTGAGCTATCCAGCAGCCTTCTTCTTATCTCGACGGGTAATCGCAGCTACTCCAGTTGGATGGACTGTTCGATCTCTTCCAATACGCTGGTAAGACCGAGAGTCGGCACAGCAGCAACGATGTTCTCTTCACGACCATCGTGCTTGTGATGCGGATAGGTCGCGAGCTTCAACTTCTTATGGTGACCGGTGTTGTCATAGCGAAACACAAAAGCGCCTGCGACATCCAGATATTGGTAGACGTACATCAAACGCTCGACACTTGTCTCGACGTCCACATATTCGCGCACGTGGAGAACTGACCCATCCACAAAGTGCAACTCGCCGTAGACGAAGCCTTCATGGGTGCTCCGCCGGTCGTAAGCCACATTGAACGACGCCACCAGCGGATCAGCCTCGATGCGGCCGCGAAGCTCCTGGAAATACGCTTCAATTCGCAAAGCGGATCCCTCGCAAGGCCTCAGTCTTCTCATTCAGCCGTTGCAGCAAGCGATATTCCCCAATCCACTCGGCCAGTTCCAGGGTTTCGCCGAGTTCATCATTCTCGAAGCGGCGGACGAATTCTTTGGTGGTCATCCGATGAGCTATTTCAAACTCACGCAAACGCCGCTCGGTCCGACGGATGCCGACTTCGAGCAAGCGCACCTCATTGGTCAGAGCAGTCTCGACCAACGGCCTGAGCGGCAGTTGCCGACTGGACACCAAGGTCAACTCAGTCATCCGTTTACCTCCACGCGTTTCATCACTGACTTTCATTCTACCCCACCTCTGTGGTTCTGTCGAGACACCCAGACCTTTCATGTTATGCGTGTCATGTCGCTGACTGCCGCCCGGATCGCCGCCTGCTGCGCGGCCGAGCTGACCGCCATCGGCGCACGCGGGAACCCGCCGCGGCGACCCTGCAATTCCATCGCGAACTTCACGTTGGCGGGCAGGTTGTCGCCAACCAGCGCGTTCCAGAGCCGCAGCAGCCGTTTGTGAAGATCGAGGCTGGTCGCGTGATCCCCGCGTTGCACGGCGTCCCAGAGCTGGACGCACCACATCGGCGCGGCGGTCAGGATGGCGGCGATGGCGCCGTGCGCGCCGAGGACGAAGGACGGATAGAGCAGCGCATCCACGGCCGACATCACCAGCCCGCGGCCATCCAGCATCAGCAACAGGTCGGCGAGCAGCTTGAGATCGCCCGCACTCTGTTTCACGCCGATCACGCCATCCACCTCGGCCACGATGCGGACGAGCAGCGCCGGCGAGCAATACGACCAGGGCACGACGTTGTAGATCATCACGGGCGCGTGGCCAGCGTCGGCGATGGCCGCAAAGTGGCGCACCATCATGTCGTCCGAGGGCCGGAAGAGGTAGTGCACCGGCGTGACCTGGAGCGCGGCCACCTTCAGGTCGGCCAGCGCCCGCACCCGCTCGACCGCCTGGCGCGTGCTGTCCACGATCAGCCCGGCGAGCACCGGCACGCGGTCCCGCGCCTCTTCCACCGCCGCGCCCACCACCTGGCGCAACTCGTCCGTGGTCAGGGTGTGCCCCTCGCCCGTGCTTCCGCCCACGACCAGCCCATGGACCCCCGCCTGCTCGATCATGTAGCGCACATCGGCGCGCAGCGCGAGTTCATCCACTTCTTCGGCGGCGGTGAAGGGGGTAACTAAGGGCGGGATAATCCCCGAGAGTTTGGTCATGGGTTCGCTCCTTGAACAAAACACCTACTGATACAACGTACACCTCACCCACCGCGCCGCCCCAACTTCAGTTAACGCCACGTCCGCTGGCCCGGCGCACGTCAGTCTTTTCTGCGCGGCGCAGCGCGGGAGGAACGCGCAGCCGCGCGGGATCGAGAACGGATCGGGCACGCTGCCGGCGATGGGGATGAGCCGCTGCTTGACGTTGCGCCCCATCTTCGGTACCGATTGCATCAGCCCGACGGTGTAGGGATGCATCGGATGGTGGAAGATGTCGCGCACGGGGCCGGTCTCGACGATCTTGCCCATGTACATCACCGCCACCCGATCGGCCATGTCGGCCACTACGCCCAGGTTGTGCGTGATAATCAGGATGGACATCTCGAATCGCTCCTGGAGCGATTTCATCAGCTCCAGGATCTGCGCCTGGATCGTCACGTCGAGGGCGGTGGTCGGCTCGTCGGCGATGAGCAGCGATGGGTTGCACGAGAGCGCCATCGCGATCATCGCGCGCTGGCGCATCCCGCCGGAAAACTGATGCGGGTATTCCAGGACGCGCTGCTCGGGGTTGGCGATGCCGACCTGCTTCAGCGCCTCGATGGTGATCCGCTCGGCCTCTTCCTTGCCGACCCCCTGATGCAGCTTCACGGCTTCGGCGATCTGGCTGCCCACCGTGTGGACGGGCGAGAGGGAAGTCATCGGCTCCTGAAAGATCATGGCGATCTCGTTGCCGCGGATGCTGCGGATCAGGTCGCCGCGCGGGTCGGCCTGGGAAAGATCCACGATCTGCCCGTCGCGACGGCGAAAGGCGATCTGCCCCTCGACGATGCGGCTGGTCTTGAGCGGCAGCAAGCGCAGGATCGAGTAGGCCGTCACCGACTTGCCGCAGCCCGACTCGCCCACCAGCCCCAACGTCTCCTTCGGCGCGATGGCGAACGACACCCCATCTACCGCGCGCACCACGCCGTCGGGGGTGTCGAAGTAGGTCTTGAGGTTCTGAATGTCTAGCAGATCGCTTGCTGCTGGTGAACCCACGCTCTCGCTCCCCTCTGTTGTCAACTACTCAACGGCTTCCCTCAGGATGCGCTCGAAGGTCGGAATGAGGACGGGCAACTCTGTTTGAACAACGTTCCAGACGATCTCGGCATCCACCTGGTCGTATCCATGCACAATGTGATTCCGCATGCCCCGAATCTGCGCCCACGGAACATCTCGGTACACCTGTTCAATTTCGGGTGGTGTCAATCGAGCCGCTTCGCCGATGATCACCAGGTTCCACACGACAGCCTTCAACGTCCTGCTATCGGCGCAGAAGGCATCGTACGACATGCCGCTGATGTAACTCGAATTCTCAGCGATAGCATCGAGGATGTGCGGATACGAAACTTCCACTTGCGAGGGCTAGAAGACATCTACCGCCTCTGCAAGTATCGCTTCCCTCAATTCCGGCAACACAGCGCGCCGCAGAATGAGATCAACTCGCTTCGCCTGAAGCAGCTTTTCGATATACTGAGACGTACCTGTCAGATGCAGCAAACCGATCGGATGCGAGAACTCAACCAGCAAGTCAATGTCACTCGCCGGGTTGGCTTCATCTCGCGCTACCGAACCGAACAAAGCGAGCGACTTCACGCCGAACTCACTTCGCAACTCATCGCGATGATCGCCAAGAATGCGTATCGCATCAGCGCGCCTAAGACCCTTGACGCCTGACATTCGACGTTTGACGCTTGACCTTTGACGCTTGACGTCTGACGTTTCGGGATTCACCATCACATCCCCCACGCTCACACCCATCTCACCGCGAATACGGATCCGCCGCGTCCCGCAGCCCATCGCCGAAGAAGTTGAAGGCCAGCACCGACGCGGAGATGAAGAACGCCGGCATCAGCAGCCACGGGTAGTGGCGGACCGACTCCAGGCTTTGCGCCTCTTGGAGCAGCACGCCCCAGCTTACGAGCGGCGGCCGCAGCCCCAGGTTCAGGAAGGAGAGCGCGGATTCGGCCAGGATCATGCCGGGCATCGCCAGGGTCGCGATCACGATGATGTGGCCGAAGACGGCCGGGATCAGGTGCTTGAAGATCACGCGACGGTCATCCGCGCCGGCGAGCTGGGCCGCCAGCACGAACTCCTCCTCGCGCAGCGCCAGCACCTTGCCGCGGAGCTGCCGCGCCAGCCACGTCCAGCCGATCAGCGACAGGATGACCGTGATGGCGAAATAGACCCGCTCCGGCGGCCAGTGCTGCGGCAGCGCGGCCGTCAGCGCCATCCAGAGCGGCACCGACGGGAAGGAGCGGATCACCTCGATCATGCGCTGCATCACGTTGTCAATCCGGCCGCCGAAATAGCCGGACGCCACCCCCAGCACCGAGCCGATGATCAGGCTCATGAAGACCCCCAGCAGGCCGATCGTCAGCGACATCTGGCTGCCGATCATGATGCGCGAGAACATATCGCGGCCCTGGCGGTCGGAGCCGAAGAGGAAGATCGGCTGCTTGGGATCCGCCGGGCCGAACAGGTGGCGATCGGCCGGGATGAAACCAAAGAGCTGGTACTCGTCCCCTTTCACCAGGAAACGGAGCGGGATCTTCACCTTGGGGTCGGGCTTGTAGGTGGTCAGCAGCGTGTCCAGGTCGGTCTTGCGCTCCATGCCATAGACGAACAGCCCAACCTGCGGATCGAAGTGCAGCCCTTGCGGCGGCGCATAAAGGTACTCGACCCAGCGGTGGTTGACGTCGAAGGGCGCGACGAAGTTGGCAAACAGCACGAGCAAATAGAAGAGCAGAACGAGCGAGCCGCCGACCACCGCTGCGCGCGAGCGTTTGAACTTGCGCCACATCAACTGATATTGCGAAAGCCCGTACCGCTTCTCGTCCGCGATGGTCGTCGCCTGCGCCTCGCCGGCCAGGAACTGCTCGGTCACCCCGTCCGCGGTCGTCGTGTCCTGAGGCGTGCCAGGCACTTCCAAAGTGCCTGGCATGTGGCGACTTTCGATGGGCGGCCGAAGGGCTGCCCCCTGCCCCCTACCCCCTACCCCCTGCCCCCTATCTTCGTTCATTCCAGCCGTATCCTTGGATCCGCCCACGCCAACGCGATATCCGCCAGCAGGTTACCCAGCATCAGCAGCAGGGCCAAAAAGAGCAAGATCGTGCCCGCCAGGTACATATCCTGGCTGGTTAGAGCACGGTAGAACAGGGGGCCGATGGTAGGCATCGAAAGCACGATGCCCAGGATCGTCGCGCCCGAAATCAGGTTCGGCAGTTGCATCCCCATGACGCTGATCAGCGGGTTGATGGAGACGCGGGCCGCGTATTTGTTGGTGACCTTGCGCTCGGTCAGCCCTTTGGCGCGGGCGGTGGTGATGAACTGCTGGCCGAGCACCTCCAACATGCTGCCGCGCATGATGCGCATCAGTTGGGCGATGCCGGCCGCGCCCAGGATGAAGGCTGGGATGAGGATATGCCGGGCCAGATCCAACGCTTTTTCGAGCGACCAGGGCGCCTTCTCCATCTCGGACGAAAAAAGCCCGGTGACCGAAACGCCGAAAGCGAAAATACCCACCGCCATGTAGACCAGCGCCAGCAGGAATTCCGGGACCGAAAGCCCCAGGAAGCTGAGAAAAGAGAGCACATTGTCACCCAGCGAGTATTGGTGGGTGGCCGAATAGATGCCGATCGGGATCGCGATGAGCCAGGTGATGACGAGCGAAAGCAGCGAGAGCAGCACCGTCATCGCCAGCCGGCCGCCGATCAGCTCGCCCACGGGCCGCTTCCAGTCGAGCGAATAGCCGAAATCGCCCCGCGCCATGCCGGCCATCCAGGTCACGTACCGGATGTGCGCCGGCTGATCCAGCCCATATTGGTGTCGCATGTTTTCGATGGTGGACTGATCCATGCTCGACCCACTGCTCCCCACCAGCGCGGCCAGCGAGGTCATGAAGTCGCCCGGCGGCAGCTCGATGATGATGAAGGTCAAGATCGAGACCAGGAACAATGTCGGTATCATAGCCAGCAAGCGGCGGACGATGAATGCGAGCATGTGAGACTCCCACATGACTTGTGCAGTGTGACGCGGAGCATCCTGAGCGGAGGCCACGCCTGCTGAGCGAAGCGCCGCGCAGTCGAAGCATGTGGCCGGAGTCGAAGGATGCGGCATTTTACAGGGCCGCGCCCTTCGACTGCGCCTCGCAAACGACGCTCGGCTCCGCTCAGGGTGCCGGTACTTACTAACCTACCAGTCTACCAGGTTACTTCTTAAAGAAGAAGTGGCTCGGATCGAGCGTGCCCGGCGACATGATGATCCAGTCCTGCGTGAACTTGTCCGGCACGTTGCGGAAGTTGTTCTTGACGACCACCGGCACGGGCGACATGCCGACCGTCTGGATCGTCCAGACCTCCTCGACGGCAATCTTCACCATCTGTTTGCCCAGCTCGAGCTGTTTCTTCTGATCCACGGTGCCCTTGAACTGGTCGAACAGCGCCTGCACCTCGGCCAGCTTGCCCGTCGGCTTGATGCCATCCTTGCCGCCGGTCTTGTACCAGACGCCGAACGCCGGGGCCATCCACGACCGCTCATCGAACGGGAAGATGTAGATCGGGTCTACGAACGGCTCCAGGCCGCGATCGGTACCCCAGGTGGCAATTTGCACCTGGTTGCCCGTGGCGCGCGGCCAGTACGCGTCGCGCGTCATGGACTTGACGGCGGTCTTAACCCCCACCGCGTTCCAGTTCTCCGCCACCAGTTGAACCGCATCCAGGTCAGTCCCCGCGCTTTGCGTCTCGATGGTGATCTCGAGCGGCTTGCCGTCCGGCCGCAGGCGCACCTTGCCATCCGGCCCCATCTTCAGGCCGGCCTTGTCCAGGTATTCGGCGGCCTTCTTCGCGTCGAAGTCCATGTAGAGGCTCTCTACTTCCGGCACGTAGAAGGCCGAGTCGGGCACCACCATCTCGGAGCGGATCACGCCCTGATCCAGGTTCGCCACGGCGTTGATCTTCTTGCGGTCAATGGCATACGAGAGGGCGATGCGGAAATCTTTATTCTGGAAGATGTCGCGCAGCACCGGATCCTCAGCGTAGCTCTGGTTGGGCCACAGCGCCAGGTTGGTGCCGCTCGCTGAGGCCCAGCGGAAGACGCGATAGTCGCACGCCTTTTCCTTTTCCTTGAGCAGCGGGAACTTCGTGAGGGCGATGTTGCGGAACTGCATGTCAATCTCGCAGCTCAGCGCCTTGGCCGCGATGGCGTCATTGTTCTCGACCAGCGATAGCTCGATCTGGTCAATGTACGGGAGTTGCTGCCCCTTCTCGTCCACCTTCCAATAATACGGGTTGCGCTCGGCGACCAGCTTGGCGTCGCCGGCCTTGTAGGTCTTGACCGTCCAGGGCGTCATGGCGGGCCGTTCGGGGTTCAGGTCGTCGGCCTTCTCATTGAACAGCTTGAAATCCTTGACGTCCTTGTTGTACTTCGGATGGAACTGCTTGAGGTAATGTGCGGGCGCAAAGGCGCCGAAGCGCTCGAAGTTGAGCGGCCACTGGTTGCCGTGGAAAGCCAACATGCGCTCTACCAGGCCGTTCGGGCCGTCGAAGTTCATCTGGATGGTGACGTCATCAATCTTCTTGAGCGTCATCGGCTTGCCGTTGACCACCCATTCGGCGTGCGGGGCCTTGGTCAACTCGGTGTTCAGCTCGATGTCTTCCCACCAGAAGATGATGTCATCCACCGTCCAAGGCTTGCCGTCCGACCACTTCAAGCCCTTGCGGAAGTACAGCGTCAGTTGCTTGCCATCGGAGCTGAACTCCCACTTGTGGGCCAGGCCGGGCTGCACGGGATCTTTCGGGTTGCGCGGCCAGCGCAAGATCGGCTCGTAGTTCAGGCGACCGTAGGCGTGGAAGTCGGCGGGGCCTTTCCAGGCGCGGCGCCAGACGCCGCCATATTGACCGATCTCCTCGATGGGCTTGATGACCAACGGTTGTTCAGACACGCGCTGATCCACGGGCGGCAGCTTGCCGGCCTTCACCAGCTCGGCCAGCATCGGCGCTTCGCTGTACTTGCCGGCCGGCGCAGCAGGAGCCTTCGTCGGCTCGACCGCCTTGGGCGCTTCGGGAGCCTTGGTCGGCTCCGCGGCCGGGGCCTTGGTCGGCTCGGCTTTGGCGGGCGCGGGCGGGGCGGCAGTCGGCGCGGGCGCGCCGCACGCCGTCAGCACAAAGGACAGGATCACCAGGACGCTCAGGAGCGTCAGCCACTTGCGACGGTTCATCGTTTCCTCCTTTTTCCTACAACTGAATCTTGGCGCCCATCACCTGCAGGAACTTCGCCAGCCATGCGGGATGAGCAGGCCAGGCCGGCGCGGTGACAAGCTTACCATCCACATGCGCTTGATCCACCGGCACCGCGACGTAGCAGCCGCCCGCGCTGTTAACATCGGGGCCGACGGCTGGATAGGCGCTGCAATGCTTGCCCTTGACGACGCCTGCCGCGGCCAACACTTGCGCGCCATGGCAGATGGCGGCGATGGGTTTATCCGCCGCGGCGAAGTGGCGCACGATCTCTAACACGCGCTCATTCAGCCGGATGTACTCCGGCGCGCGGCCGCCCGGGATCACCAGCGCATCGTACTCTTCCGGCTTGACGTCAGCAAAAGTCGCGTTGAGCTGGAAGTTGTGGCCCGGCTTCTCACTGTACGTCTGGTCCCCCTCGAAGTCGTGGACGGCCGTGCGCACCTTGTCGCCGGCCACCTTATCGGGGCAGACCGCGTGGACCTGATAGCCCACCATCGTCAATGCCTGAAAAGGCACCATGACTTCGTAATCCTCCACGAAGTCGCCGACCAACATCAAGATCTTCTTCGACATGGTTTCACTCCTTTGTTATGGGGATTATGGGGTGATAGATACGATCCCTTGATGCGCCGCATTCCTATTATAACACGATTGCTCAGTTTGTGGCAAGGCAAAATGCGATTGGGCCAGCGATTCCAAACATGGCGCGTCACGCTTTGCGTGAGCGGGTCTACCGCTCAACACCCGTTGCGACAAGTCTCTAGCGCTGCTCAAGCCCAAATGCGAGGAACCGAGACCGGGATCGCGGTCAGGAGCCGATAGACGCCGACGCCCGTGCTGCGCGCCATCTCCGCGGGAGTGATCTCGCTGTGGCCCTGCCGGCCCATGAGCACGGCTTCATCGCTTGCATCTACCTCCGGGATGTTCGAGATGTCTATGATCGTGCTATTGGCGCTGACCGCCAGCGTCGGACAGGCGTGACCGTGAATCAGCACCGCTCCGCCACGGCTCATCGCGGTCGGATAGCCGTCGGCCCAGCCGAGGGCCAGGGTGGCGAGCGGTGTCGCCCGGCCAAGGGGCGGCCGGGCGCCATAGCCGATCTGCTCTCCGGCGGCGTGCGTCTTGACATGCGCCACGCGCGCCTTCCACGTCGCAATCGGCCGCAAGTCTGCGCGTTCGACCAGGCGCATGTCCATCCGGTCGCGGTCGCTCGGCTCCAGGCCGTGGAGCATGATGCCGGGCCGGACGATATCCAGGCAGCCGGCAGGCAGGGAGAGGATGCCGTTGCTCGACGCCAGGCTGAACGGGATGCCGGCCAGTTCCGGCACGGCTTGTCGCACCGCCAGCAACCGCTGCGCCTGGATCGAATCGCGGTCGGGGTTCTCGGTCAGCGTGCTGAAAACGCCAGCGATCTTCAGCCCCGTCTCCGGTTTAAACCGGACTCCCACCTCCCGGAGGAACTCGACTGCGTCAGCGAACGGGACGCCGAGCCGCCCCAGGCCGGTGTCCACCTTTACCCACACGGGCTGGGCGCGGCCGAGGGCTAGCGCGCGTTCATCCAGCAATCGCGCGGCCGGCAGGGTGAAGACGCTCGGCGTCAGGTCATACTCGAAAAGCGCGGGAACCTCCTGCCGCGTGAAATAGGCCAGGCAGACGATCGCGCCAGCGATCCCACCCTGCCGCAACTCGATCCCTTCGGCCACGGTGGCGACGCCGAACGCGTCCACCCTGGCCTCGGCCAACACGCGCGCCATGCCCACCGCCCCCGCGCCGTAGGCGTTCGCCTTCACCACCGCCATGATCTTAGCCGGGCCGACCAGCGCCTGCACTGCGGCGAGATTGTGCAGCAAGTTCGCCCGGCTGAGCTCGAGCCAACTGGTTGGGCCATCGAGCCACCGCGCAGCCTGTACGTCCATTCTTGGCTTCCTCCCCTCATCGGCTATAATCGTATCCATGCAGCCTCAGGCACAGCGTCAGCATCCTGAGCGGAGCACGGCGTCTTTGGCCGTGCGCAGTCGAAGGAGGCGGCCATCCTGAAGACCGCTACGCATCCTTCGACTTCGGGGCAGCACACGACGCTGCCCCTCCGCTCAGCGTCAGCATCCTGAGCGGAGCACGGCGTCTTTGGCCGTGCGCAGTCGAAGGAGGCGGCCATCCTGAAGACCGCTACGCATCCTTCGACTTCGGGGCAGCACACGACGCTGCCCCTCCGCTCAGCGTCAGCATCCTGAGCGGAGCACGGCGTCTTTGGCCGTGCGCAGTCGAAGGAGGCGGCCATCCCGAAGACCGCTACGCATCCTTCGACTTCGGGGCAGCACACGACGCTGCCCCTCCGCTCAGCGTCAGCATCCTGAGCGGAGCACGGCGTCTTTGGCCGTGCGCAGTCGAAGGAGGCGGCCATCCCGAAG
>Ga0233425_10006968_pt1 | contig 16201 bp, 9 predicted proteins | sample Watercolumn_Towu_2_FD_181712 | JGI IMG/M metagenome (GOLD analysis project Ga0233425, IMG submission 181712) | Freshwater microbial communities from Lake Towuti, South Sulawesi, Indonesia - Watercolumn_Towuti2014_140_MG | ecosystem: Environmental > Aquatic > Freshwater > Lake | place: Indonesia... | reverse complement strand
ACCGCTGTCACCGCCACCAGCCGCAACGGCGGCCTGGCCTCCTACGCCAACCGCGGAGACTTCGTCTCAGCCGCCGCCCCGGGAACCAGCGTCATCCCGTTCAACGACCGGCCGTACGTGGTGGTGGGGACTTCCGTTTCGACAGCCAACGCCTCCGGGGTGGCGGCAGCCCTGATGGCCGCCACACACAAAACCGGCGCCGATCTCGAGGCGCTCGTCCGGCAAACCCTCGCCTTCAAGGCCCCTGCCTCGGGCCGGCCTTGACCCGGCCGCCTCCGCCAAGAGGGCTTACGGCCTCTTCCCGGCGTCGCCTGGCTGCGGCGTGGCGGGTTCATCCACCGGCTCGATGCGAATGTTGTCGAACCAGTAGAGGCCTGCCGGATAATAAGCGAAGAGCATGACCCGCATCTCCGTGACGTCGGGCCGCGCCTTGGTGGGATGGAAGACCTGCGAGAAACTGGTCCACCCGCTGTCGTTGACACGACAGTTGACAATGGTCTCCCATCTCCGGCGCTTGACGCCGCCCACCTGCCCCCAGCCGCGTACCCACAGCTTGGCGCCACCGCTGGCCCCGCGGTAATCGAAGGTAACCCGGTAGGCCTGGCCGGGCTTGACCGGGATCGGGTCCGAGTAGAAGGAGAGTCCGTACGTCTCGGCAATCGCGCTATTGGCCGGCTTGGGGATCGACCATTGCGTGATGCCGGCCTTCTGCCACTGGGCCACCATGGCCTTCTCGGACACGGTGGTGTCCATCCGGATCGCTCTGCCGCGGCCCTTGGCGTTGGCCTCGGGGGCAAGCTGCACCCATTGCACGCCCAGCCCGTCGGGTTTATCCCAGAACGCCGGTTTGCCGGCGTCGCGCGTATCCGCGCGCTCGAAGTCGCCATTGGGCAGGAGCGGCGGCGCTTGCGCGAGGACCTGAGTCAAGGCTGAAGCGACGATCGCGATGACCGGCCATAGCCGAAGCGGAGTGCGTCGTTCGTGACCACGCAGGAGAGTCCTGGAGGCAGCTTCTGATGCTTTGAAAGTCGAGGACATGAGATGAGATAATTGTGGCCGGCTACGGGCGGGCGCGTCCTTCGGCCAGCGCGCGGAAGTACTCACCCGCCATCTCCTCGTAGCCTTTGGGCACGCCATCCTGCACACCGGAACGGATCTCGCTGCGCATCCAGCCGGGCAGGCGGGCTTGCTCGCGCTTGAGCGTGGGGTCGGCTTGAATGACGGTTCGGGCCTGACCCAGCGAACTGACCGCGTGGTTGAACGCGCGCCGGACCGCCAGCCCGTCACTCTTCTGAGCGGCCGTTTCGACCTGTTTCATCGCGGTCACGGAGCTCTCGAGCTCGCCAGTGGGAACGCGGTGCCGCCGGAGCTTGAGGGCCAGCGCCTCGGCCTCCTGGCGAATCTTGGCCTGGCGATCGGCCAGGCGCGGCAACGCGCCGCCAGCCCGGGGCGGCGCAGGGCCGCGCAACCCTTCGGCTCCGAACCCGGAGAGTTTGCCCCCGCCCGTGCCACCGCCGCGGTCCTGTTTGTCGGCGTCTTTGACGCTGCCCTGTTCGAACGGGCTGGGCGTGAGGCGGCTGGGGGTCTGCCGCCCGCCTTTGCCCTCAGCCGAGTCGGATACGAACTGGCCGTGGCTGCGGCCGGTGCGGCCTTCGCCGGCGCGCCCGCCGATTTCCTGCTGGTTGGGCAGAAGGTTCCCGGTGACGCCTTTGGCGCTCATGTTCGAGATCGGCCCGTCCATCGCGTCCCAACCGGCGCCCTTATCGGCGGAATCCATCCAGGAACTGGTCACGTCCTCGACCTCGGACGTCATCGACTCTTCCTTATCGAGCAGATCTCCCACGATATCCTCGAGTTCCGCGGGGAGTTCCGCCAGCGCCACGTCCGTCGGGGCGAGCGGTTCTTCCATGCTCCATTTGAGATTGTCCGGGGCGTCAGGGAGCCAACGCTCGAGGTTGTGCATGAGCTCGCGGGCGTTCTCGAGCCCGGACTGCTCGTGAGGCACGGCCAACTCGACCGCTTTCTGAGCAAGCGCGTTGGCGGCCATCTGGATTTCCTGAAAAACCGAGTTGAGTTCGCGGGCGAGCGAGGCATCGGCAAAATCCTGCGTGGGCAGCTTGCTGAGATCGTTCAGCTTGTCCTCGATGAACTTTGCCCATTGCTCTTCCTCCCGGGCCAGTTCGCCGAGCACGTCCTCGGGCTTGTCGGTCAGGTCCATCGGCGCTTTGTCCGCGAGCGTGCGGCTTTTCTGCACGATGCGCTCCTGGTCCGCGGCAAACCGCTGCAAATCCGAAAGCAGTTCCTTGGCCTGTTCTTCGGGCGACGCTTGCGCCAGCGGCGAGGCGGGTTTCGCGTCGGAATCGGTCGGCGGCTGGCCACGATGCGTGTCGGCCATCTGCCCCAGCAGGCTCAGCAGACCCGCCAGGATGCGGGCCTGGCGCTCCTCGATCGCGGCCAACTCAGACGCGACACCCGCCCTGTCCGACGGTGCGGGCCGCCCGAGGTCTGCCAACACCGCGGGCATCTCCGTTCCGACCAGGGGTGCCAGGACCGTGGCAAAACCCTTCCCCTCCGGGCGGCCTTGCAGGGCCGCCAGGGTCTGCTGACCGGACTCACGCGCGCGCGACTGCTCTCCGGCGATGGACTGCCGATGCTGTGCCACCGTTCGCTTCTGGACCGCCTCGTCCAGGTAGGCCCGCAGGTTTGCGCCCAGGTGGTTGGCCTTCTGCTGGCGGGCAATCGTTTCCTTAAGACGTGCGAACGCGGTGGCCAACGGATCATCCGCGTCAACCGCCAGGTCCGACTCCCCTTTGAGCCGAAGCAGAATCGGCCGGGACCGGGCGGGCTGCGTGCCAGGCCGGAAGTCCGTGGCCCAGGCCTCGAGATAATAGGTGGACGCTCCGCTGAAAACGCGCGGATCGATGGCCAAGGCCCAGGACTCGCGCAACGGTCCCGTTGGCCCGGGCGGCCCCAAGTAAGTCCATTTCTTCAAGAGGGTGAAGGAATCGTCCTGATCGGAGGCGCGCACCACCAGACCGATGCTCTGCAGGCCGAAGTCGTCGCGGGCTTCCAGATCCAGCTTGAGGGTCTCGCCATATTGCACCAACCGGTTGCGATCGTCCGTGACAAAATCGATCTCGGGTGCGTTGTCGGCCAGCAAACGCACGTCCCCCCTGGCTACGACCAACGGCTGAGCCGCCCCCTGGGCTGGGACGCGGACCTCGTACACACCCGCGTTGGTGACAATCGTAGCGCCCTCCCAGCGACCGGCCTTCGCCTTGAGTGGCACACTCGTCCCGCCGTCGCTCCACCAGGCCCCCTTGACGGGCGGGTCGAAAGCGAGGCTGACACCGACCGTCGAACCCGGCAGGCAGGCCACCGCGCTCGGCGGGCCGGGCAAAATTTGCGCGCGCGCGCCCGTATATTCAGGCGGGATCACCTGGAACGATGCCTCGCGCAACCGTGGCACAGGACGAGCCTTCACCTGCACCGAGCGCGTGTAACTCTCGCCCGCGAACACCCGAAACGCGAAGGGCGCGTGGATCTGCGGAAACGCATGGGCGAAGCTCAACCGACTCCCCGCCAGCGCCGACATCACCGCCTGATTCCCGCCCGTCGGTGAGGGCGGGACCACCTCGATCCCTTCCTGCCAGGTGAGCGTCGGCGCATGGACCGGCGTCCCACCTCCCAGGTATTCGAGTTCGACCTTGACGGTGAGGTCTTCGCCCTCGGCAACCGAAATGTCTTCGGCCGGCGTGAGCCGAAGGGCGAGGCGTCCGGGAGGCGGTGTGTCGCCCAGGGGCTTGAGGTACCGGGCTCCGGCCGCCACGAACTGGCGCGGGAAAACGGCCAGGCACAACAGCCACAGAAGCACCACCCCCGCCGCCGCCGCCCCCCAGGCCGCGAGAGCGCCGCCCCCCCAAAGATCCGACGGTCGCAGCCGTCCCATGAACGCCGACGAGGAAACGATCGTCTTATCGGCGAACGGACGCTCCTCCGGCCGCAGCGGCTGGCAGCGGAATTGCACCGCGTTGATCAGGAGATTATCCGGAATGGCGTAACGATCCTCGAGTTGCAGCGCGGTGCGTTCGAGTGTTTGGCGGCGGAAGGCGGGCGCCAGCACACGCCGTGTCAAGGCAAAAAGAGTGAACCCGGCCCCGCCCAACGCGAGCGGGAACCGCAACGCCGGCGGGAGATTCAGCAGGCTGTCGAACGCGAAAAGCGCCAGCCACAGCCCCAGGCAAACCGCCACCGACCAGCATACCCCGCCGAGCACCGCCGAGAACTTCAGCCGCTGGCCGGCGGCGCTCAGGAGGCGTTGCAGCTCTGGATCAGTTCCGTTCATGCTGTTCGGGGCCGCGAGCCACCCAGGAGTCTCCTTCCAGCCGGTAATCCCAGAGGCGGTCGGAGAGCTCGACCGCGGGCGGCGGCTCTCCGGGCGCGAGAATGCCGCGGAAAAAGTAGTTCTGTCCCGCCAGGAGCGGCGTTTGGCTGCCGGGATTGAACTTCCACCGGAGCACCACGACGCGCCAGGGCTGGCTGCGCTGCGCCTCGAGGGTGGTCTTGCCCTTGCGCAGGTCCAGCACGAGTGAATAGGCCTCGGGGCCCGCGTGGTCGCGCCAAACGGCGAGCAAACGCCGATCATCAAAGAAGTCCTCGGCCAACGGCAGGGCCGCGCGGACCAGGGCGGTGGTGCCGGGATCGGGCGTCTTGGGCCAGCCCACCGTGATCGTCGCCCCGGCCTTGGCGGCCAGCAACGGCTTGGGGCCGGCCGCCTTGGCCAGACGCAAGTCCCCGCCCGCAGTGCGCTTACCCTCCCAGCGCTCGAGCGCCCCACGCGAAAGCGCACACACCTCGCTCGCAGCCGCAAGACCGCGCACGGACAGCGCTGCGAACGCGTCGGAAGCCGGCTTCTCGTCGCCGACGCCCAGCACGATCCGGGCCGGAAACACCAGCGATGCCAGAGTCTCGCCTTCGCGGCCACGTTGCTTGGCCTGCAGCAGCACTTTCTCCGTCCGTTCCGGGGTCTCCAGCAGAAGCACCGTGGTGTAAAGATGCCCGGTCACCGTCTGGTTGTTGGCGAGGGTAACGCTCGCTTCGAGCTCGCGCACCGGGTAAGGCTCGCCCTCCTTGACTTTCCGGGCCTGGCCCGCCTCGAGAAAGCGCCATTTCTGGGCCAGTTCTTCGTGCTGCGGGGTGAATCGGAGTTCGCGCACGTCCGGGAAAGCGAATGTGCGCACCTGGGGGCCGGCCTGGAGTTTGAGCGCCGCCCCCGCGGGCAGCGAGAGGTTGCCGCTCAACTCCCGGCCGTCGGAAAAGATGACCTTCCCCGCGCGGGTCTCTTCGGCAACACCCGGGCCATGCGCGAGCCATACGCTTACGGCCAGGACAAAAGCGAGGGTGCGCATGAGCCTTGGTGGATCAGATGAGGTTCCAGCGGCGACGCAGGGTCCATTCCCCGAGCATCGCCGCCAGGCAGAGCAGAAAGAACAGAGGACCGGCCTCGACCAGCGAAGCCTCCGACACCACAACGCGTTGCGCCGTCCCTTGCGCCAAGCCCTCCGTGAACCGGCCCGCTTCGCTCTCGCGCAGGAACGCCCCCCCCCCGCGCTCGGCGAGACGCCGGAGGAACTGGTCGTCCACTTCCAGGCGGCTGCCTTCGGAGGCGAGCGGCGCGACCGCGAACACTTTTTCGTACGTCTCCACGACCCGTTCAGCTTGGGAAACCACCAGGCGGAAGTCAAACTCACCGCGCCGGCGGAAGCGCAGCGACAGCCGGTACGTGTCCGGTTGACCCGCGACCGGCTCGAGCAGCACGGGAGTGGATTGGCCATTGTTTTCGACCCGGCCGGAAAACCGGGGCGGTCCTGCCTTCGCACTCTGCAGCAGGCGCACCTCCGCCACCGCTTGCTCGCCCGGCCGGTACAGTTCTTTGTCCCACTTGACCGCGAGAAACTGGCCGGACTGCGCGTCGTCCGCGAGGTAACGCACGGCCTGGCGCCAGAACAAGCCGTAGGCGGCCCCCAGCGGCTCGGGTTCGGTGGCCCATTTCCACATAGTATTGCTGGCCAGGCCCAATACGCGCCCGCGGCCGAACCGCTGGAAGGCGGCGACCGCGAGGCTGCGCTGGCCAACGCGGGCCTCGAGCAACGGCAACGCGCCCGGCTTGAGATCGCCGACCTGGTTCACCGTGTCCAGGGCGGCCTGGCCCCGCGCCAGCAGGCCCTCGACCGTAGCCAGGATCGGGTGCCCGGATGCGGCGGGAGCAACCAGGATCGGAAAGGTCCCGTGGGCCAACTCGGCCTCCCGCGCTTCAAGTCTCCACGGGAAAAGAGGCGCCAGCGGGCTGGCCGCGTAGCCCCCGCGACCGAAGGACTCCTCGCCCCCAAGAAAAGCCACGGTCCCTCCCTGGTCCGCGTACCCGGCCAGCGCTTGAAGCTGGGCCGGCGAGCATTCGGCGGCGGAAAAAGAGCCGAGAATCACCACGCTGTAAGCGGCCAGGCCCTGGGACGTGGAAGGCAGCCCCTTCTCAAGCATCGCGTCCCCTGTCACGCGATCACCCTGGAGAGTGAAGCGCTCGCCCGCGGTCCGAAACAACGCGGTAAACGACAGGCCAGGATCCCGCCCGAGTTCGTTGCGCAGCACCTTGAATTCCTGGCCCAGCTCGCGCGTGAAATAGAGCACGCGCAGGCTCTTCCGCCGCACCTCGACGTTCACCGTCCGCGCGTTGTTCAGTGGCGACAACTCGCCCGCCAACGGGTCGATCATCACCCGATAACGCTCGATCCCGGTCGTAGGACTCTTGACGCCGAAACGCACCCGCGCGCGCAAGCTCGCCAGATCCACGCTCTGTTCGGTGACCGTGGTCCAGGTGTTGCTGCTTTGGCGCTCGAGGCGGACCCTCACCCGGGCCAGGCCTTGCAGGAATCCGCCCCCGTGCCCGGCCCGCGCTTGAAGGTCGGCACTGACCTCGAAGTCCACGTCCTTCTCCGCCACCGGCGGGGCTTGGATGTCGGCGACGGCCAGGTCATTCCAGGTCGTGGGATCGGCGCCGATGGCGATCGTCGAGACCGGCAGGGGCGGCAGCGCGGCTGGGTCAACCGGTTCGTCGCCGCCGTCGGTGACCACCACCACCGACTGATAAGACGCAATGTCAGGCCGCTCGGCGAGCGCCACCAGGCAACTGCCCAAATCCGTGCCTCGTGTTGTCGTTCCAGCCGCGGGTGGTTCGGAACCCGCAAGCGCCGTGTCGAACTCGAGCTCGTCGAGTGAGACTTCCTGGGGCAGCGCTTTTCGCCAGGCCTGGATGATCTGCCGCGCTCGATCCCGCCGCGCGGCGCGATAGTCGTCGGGAACATCCATCGATGAGGACCGATCGAGCAGCGCGAGAACCTTCCCGCGTGGCGTCACCTTCTTCTGCAGCGCCGACACGGGGTCCAACACGGCCACGCAGAGGCAGAGTAAGAGCAAGAGCTTGGGCAGAATGAGCGCCCAGGCGCGGCGCGCGTTGAAACGAGCCTCGAACCGGCGATAGAGCACGAGCAACCAGAAACCCGCCGCGAGAATCAGGACAGCGCACTCGAGCGCCCCCAGACGCGGGCGCCAGTAAAGAAGGGCCAGCGGGCTCATGCGACGTGGGCGGCGTGTGACCGTTCCCTCCGCGGGATCGATCCCCGCGAGGCAACCGGGCCGGGACCGCCCGGTCGATCGCGCCCGAGTGGCGGTGGGTTGGCCAGCCAGCCCTCGGTGAACCAGGCGGCGAGCGCCAGCAGCAGCAACGGCAAACCAAGGTCCCACGACTTGGCCAGCAGCCGGTCTTCATCGGCAGCCGCCGCCGCGCCCGGCGCGCCGCGGACCGAGTAAGCAAGCTTGCCCAGCGCCGGGAGTTCATCCGTGTCGAGGAACTGCTGATGACCCTCCCGTTCCGAGGACCGCACCGCGACTCGGAGGATTTCCTCACCCGCGGTGATCGAGTACATTCCCGCCCGCGGCAAACCAGGCAAATCCGCCGGCCGCCCCTTCCAGTCGAGCGGACTGCCCGCGAGGGTTTGGACGCGGATCGGCTTGCCATTCGCCGGAAGCGCCGGAAGACGCTCGCCGGCCACGACCGAGGTTGCGGAGGCGGCGGCACTGGCTCCACCGAGGGCCATGTTCTGCGCAAAGGCCAGGAAGCCCGGTTTGAGCGGCAGCGTGGTCCAGCGAGAGTCGAGGGCGACTCCGCTAACGAACAAGACGCCGCGCCCGAGCCTCTGTTCCGCCAGTATCACGCGGCCATCCTCGAGACCCGCCAGCGGAATGTCCTGTGGGCCCGGCCGAAGCGGAGCGAACCGCAGTACTTTCACGTTCTTCAATGTCACGTCCCCCCTCTCGTCGCGCAGATCCTGGAACAGGAGATGCCCCGGGTTGAGCACCACCCAGTTCAGCCCCTGCGCGGGGGCCTGGAACCGTCCGGGCTGCACGGTCAGCCACTCCGGCCACGGGCGCGCCGAGTCCGTGGCGTTCACGCCGGGCACAACCAGCGCGCTGCCACCGGCCTCGACAAACTCACGCACGCGCCGCCGGCTCAACCCGGGCCCGTCCGACAGGCTCAACAACTGCTCCCACGAGAGAACCAGGAACGCGGGGCTGCGCTCACGAAGCCGATCGGCCAGCGCCCCGGCCGGGAGAAACGCGGGCACCACGCCCGAAAACCGCCCCTCGCCCCCGGGTGAAAGGGCCAGGGGCAACTGCCCGAAAGTCTCGCTTTCGCCCAGGAATAAGGCCGGCTTCTTCTCGGCGCACCAAAAACCCGCCGCGGCCCGGTTGTCCGCCGGGAAGCCGTCGCCCTCGATCCGCAGGCTCAGCCAATGAAAACCGGGCTCGAGTGGAGGCAGCGTAACCGCGATCCTCTTGGCGCTCTGGCGCGGGACGGCGAGTTCCTGGGCGCCCTGGTGCCCCGCGTCGTCAGACCAGCTGAGCCGCGCGGTGCAGTCGAAGGCCGTGGTGTTGGCCAAGGACACCTCGATGGGGGCGCGGCGCCCAGCCGGCAATGGGCGCGCAGGCGGCGCGACCCCAAGCACGCCCAGGTTGGCCTCCGTCACAGGCGCGGAAGCCACGCGGTGCACCACGACACTCGTGCCGCGTCGTGGTGCAGCAAGATTCACGGGCGTGACCCTCCATTTCTCCTCCTGGAGGTCGGACACGATGCGGACTTCGAAGCGCGTAGCGTCGCTGGCCTCGAGCAACCGGAAGGCGCGTTCGAGCGCGCGGGCAACGCTCCCGCCGGCTTCGGTCTCGGTCGCGCGATCCAGCACGGCCCTGAGCGGGCCGAGATCGGTGCTGAGGCCCGGGGGGGGGGGAATCGCCGGATCATCCACCAGCAACACCAGCGCCGCGGAATCTCGCGGCCGCAAGCGCGCCAGGAGCGTGCGCGCGGTGGCGACGGCGTCGTTGAGCTTGGGGAGTCCCTCGCGTCCGCGGCCGCTCATCGAGCCCGAGTTGTCCAGCACAAGCACCATCGCCACCGATCCTTCCTTGCCTCGGCCGAGCCAGCTTGGGCGGGCCAGGGCCAGGAGCAGCGCCACCAGCAGCAGCAGCCGCAACAGCAGGATCAGGTACTCGCGCAGCCGGCGGCGCGCGTTCAGCCGCGGGTCGAGCCGGTGGAAAAACATCAGGGTCGAAAACACCCTCGGCTGCTTGCGCAGACGGAACAACAGATGAAAGAGAATCGGCGCGGCCGCGAGCGGGAGCAGCGAGACAAACAGTGGATTCAGGACGGTGAGATTCATCCGGCCCGGCCCCAGCGCAGATGGAGGGCCTCCTCGACGGGCGTCCGCGTATCGACAAGGCGGTAGTCAGCCAGGCAGCCAACGCAACCGCGGCGCAGTTCCTCGAGATACCGCTCGACCTCGCGGCCATAGGCCTCGCGCAGCTCGTCTCCCTGGATGATTAGCCGCGAGCCCGTCTCAAGCTCGCGCAGCTCCATCCACCCGGTCAGGTTCGGCTGAAGCTCCGCGGGATCAAGGACATGGAGCACAAGCACTTCATGCCGGTTGTGGTGCAGGTGCTGGATGCCCCGCAGGATGCCCGCCGGCTCCTCGAGCAAGTCCGAGATCAGGATCACCAGGCTGCGCGCGTGAACCTGTTCGGCGATTTCATGCAGCGCCTCCTCGATGTGGCTGCGCCCGGCGGGCTCGGCCTGCTCGAGGGCCAGCAGCATGGGGCGCAAGCCCTCGAGCGTCCCGACCGGCGCGAAGCGCCGCCGCTCCGCCTGGTGAAACAGGGTGAGGGCAGCCGCATCGCTCTGGTTGATGAGGATGTACATCAAGCCCGCGGCCAGAAAGGAGGCGTACTCGAGCTTCGTAAGCGGCCCCGCTTCCTTGAAGCGCATGCTCTCGGACGTGTCCAACAGGAGGTAACCGCGCAGATTCGTCTCCTCCTGGTAGCGCCGGATCACATGACGGTCGGTGCGCGCGTACACGGCCCAGTCAATCCGGTTCGGAGGATCCCCGCGGGCGTACTCCCGGTAGTCGGCGAACTCGACCGAGGCGCCATGATGCGGAGAACGGTGCGTGCCTTGCCGGGCGCCCTCGACCGGGCGGCGGACGGACACCGTCAGGTTGCGGAGCCGGTCCGCGAGTTCGGGGGGGAGGTATTTGTAGGCCTGGGGCATGGCACGCAACACGACGCGGGGCGGCGAGACCGTCCGCGGGGGTCAGGATCAAGGCCGCGGTTCCTTAACGACCTCGAGTAATTTCTTGACGATCTGGTCGGGACTCACGCCTTCACTGGCCGCGGTGAAGTTGCAGAAGATGCGGTGCCGCAGCACCGGCAAGGCGTAGTCCCGAATGTCGGCGCACGAGACGCTGAACCGGCCCTCGAGCAGCACGTGCGCCTTGGCCGCGAGCAACAGGTACTGCCCGGCGCGTGTGCCGGCGCCCCAGCGCACCCACCGGGTCACGAAGTCCGGAGCGCCCTCGGCCTGCGGGCGCGTGGCGCGAATCAGGCTCAACGCGTAGCTGGCCACGTGCTGGCTCACGGGCACCTGGCGCACAAGGCGCTGGAACTGGAGGACCTCGGCCCCGCCCAGGACCCGGCTCACCGCCGCCGGGGCCTCGCGGGTCGTGTCCAGCAGCACCTGCTGCTCTTCCTGGGCGCTGGGATAAGTCATGTGGATGCAGAACATAAACCGATCAAGTTGCGCCTCGGGCAACGGGTAGGTGCCCTCTTGCTCGATCGGGTTCTGTGTGGCGAGCACCATGAACGGCTCGGGCAACTCGTAGGTCGTTCCCGAGATAGTGACCTTGTGTTCCTGCATGCCCTCGAGTAGAGCGGCTTGAGTTTTCGGGGGCGTACGGTTGATCTCGTCAGCGAGCAACACGTTCGCGAAGATCGGACCGCGATGGAACCGGAAGGCCCGCTTCCCGCTCACACTGTCCTCCTCGAGAATGTCGGTCCCGGTGATGTCCGAGGGCATCAGGTCAGGGGTGAATTGGATGCGCCGGGCCTCGAGGGCCACGCTCGAGGCCAGCACCTTGACCATGAGTGTCTTGGCCAGCCCCGGCACGCCAATCAACAGACAATGGCCGCGGGCAAAGAGCGCCACCAGGGCCTGGTTCAAGACTTCCTTCTGGCCAATGATGACCTTGGCGATCTCCGCCAGCATTGTCTCGCGCGCCTGTTTGAGCCGGGCCAGGGCAGCATCATGACCGCCGGAAGCGATGGACCCAGCGGCAGGGGGCGCCTGAGGCGGCGCCGTCACGCTGCCCGGCCGGGCCGCGGGCTCCGGCGCCGCGGCCGACGGGAGCCCCGGCAGCCTGGGCAGGCCGGCGTCAGGCTCGCTCGTGGTGGACATGGCAGCCGGGCTCGAGAACGTGAAATGGATGTCGCCCAGCGCGAACGCCACCCCATCGCGCAAAGCCAGTCGTTGGACGGGTTGTCCCTGGTGAAGGATACTGTTGATGCTGCCTTGATCCACAACCATGTACCCTTCCGCCTCACGCGTAATCACCGCATGATGACGTGAGATCGAGTCCGAGGGCAGACAGACGTCGTTGTCCTCGGCTCGGCCAATGGTCAATCGGTCCTTGATCTCGACACGATGCTCCTGCTGGTTGAACCGGTAAATCAAGTTCGTCATAGGAATGGCGTCACGATGCGGCACGCTTCTCTCGAGGCGTCAATGCGTCATGGCGTAGAGCACGAGGTTCAAGCCCAAGGCCATCGCGGAGGAGGACTCGTAGCCCTTGGCGAGCGGCTGTTCGAGCCCCTGCCACCCCAACTCGAGGTCGTACGGGCTATAAATGATCTTGAGATCGCTGCCCAGTGTCACACCCTCCAGCAGCGGTGTCTGCAGGCCGGGCCGCTCCGCCAATACCGCCGGGGTGTACTGGGCCTGAGTGCTGCGGGCCACGGCGCTGAAGATCGGGTGCTCGATCGGAATGGGCCGCAAGTCGGCGGAGTCGGGCAGCACCTTGCGCAGTTCGCGCCGCACGGCACGATCAAAGGTGCGCAGGCCCAGCCCGTTGTTGATCAGCAGAGTGCCTCCGCCGCCGAGAAACCGCTTCAGCGCGCCCACGGCGGCGGAATCCCAAGTGAAATCATCGAGCCCGGTCAGGTAAAGGAACGTGAACGCCGCGAGCCCGTCCTTGGCCGGATCGACAGGCACGCGCTTGAGGCTCACGCGCAGCGACGTGCGCTGGCGCAACTGCTGGAGCAGCGTCGAGACACCGCCGGAATGCACGTTCCAGGCCCCGGCGTGCTTCAACTGTGCAAACACGAACTCGTCGCTCGGGTGCTTTTCATCGAGCGCGCCGTAGAATTCGGGTTTCGCCTGCTCGCGCCCGACCCGGCTGTAGCCCACCGCGTAGGCAACGAGGTTCATGCCAATGCGAGTGGCTGACTCGACATCGTAGAAGGTCGCCTGGGGCAACAAGGGCACTTCGTGGCCATCCCAGCCGCACCCCAGGCCGTGCTTCGAGATCAGCACCCCGATCCGCGAATATACGTAAATCCCCTCGAGCACAGGCCGGTTCGATTCGGTCGGCCGGGGATAGTGGACTTCGCCAACATCCACCACCATGTGGTAGAGCGGATGATCCAGCGGGATTTGGTGGAGGCTGGACTCGGGAAATGCCGCTTCCATCGCTTTGCGGAAGGACTGATAGAAATACGGCGACCCGGCGATGCTGTCCGCCACCACCATGCCTCCGCGCAGCACATAGGCGCGCAGCAACTCGAGATCCTTTCGGTCGAATTTGATCGTGCGCACGCCGCTGAAAACAAGCACCGGGTTCTTCAACGGGTCGCCCTCGAAGGAGGTCAGGTTGACGCTGTCACTGCCGTACTCCACGCCGAGGGCCGGGCTGGCCTTGCGCATCAACTGCTGGAGATCGCCGGGACACAGATTCCAGTCCGTCACCTGGGTCGTCGCGCCATTGTCGTAGGTGAACGTGGCGCTTTCCCCCCAGATCGCTTTGGCCAGCAGCATAGGTGGGCTCGGGTCGCGTTTCCGCTCGCTTCGGCGCAGCGGCGTGGCCGGCAACGGCAACGGTGGAAAGGATTCCCCGCCCGAGATGCGCCGTGGAGCGGCCTGCGGCGGCGGCCCCAGGGGCACAAACCAATCGCTCTCGGCGCCCACCGCGGCCACCAACACCACACCGGCGGCGAGCATCAAGAGCAGGGAGCGAGCGCGCGGAGGGGATCGAGGCGGAATCATAGGTTAGCGCGAAGCGCGGACGACTCGCGGGCGCCATTCGGCTTTCGCCTTGGCGGCAGGTTCGCTGTTCGGAAATTCGCGCACCAACCGCTCGGCAGCGGCTGTGGCCTCATTGGTTCGCCCAATGGCGAAGCCTGCTTGCGCCAGGGCCAGCAAGAGGTCCCCTGCCCTACGATGTCCTTCCGCCAGGGGCGCCAGGCGCCGACCAAGCACGAAGGCGCGATGATTCTCCTTCTGCTCGAGAGCCAGGCGGATTCTCACCAGGCCGGCATCGACTGACAGGCAGGAGATCGGGACCTCGGCTTGAAGATGATCCAGCGCGGCGGCCGCGGACTCCCAGTCCTGCTTCGCCGCTAGCAACTCGACCGCCTCGAGCCGGGCGGTCAGGCCCAAACCCGGCTCGGTGGCCTGCTTGGCGCCTTTTGTCCCCAGGCCGGCGAGCCAACGCCGGGCCTCGTCGGTCTTGCCCTGGGCGAACAACGCCTCGCCAATGAGGGCCGAGCTTTGGCGGCGCTCGGCCTCCTCGAGCAAGGCGCCAACGACCGAGTTGAGCAGGGCCAGCGCCTCCTGTGCCTGGTCAGCCGAATTGAGCAGGTGCTCGGCCAGATGAAGTTTCGCCCGTTCGTGAAGTGCCGTCTTGGCTGCACTCCGGTTGAGCGCCGACTGAAACGCGGTCCGCGCCAGGGCCGCGCCCGTGTCCCCCTGATGCTCCAGAGTGAGTCCGATATCGAACCAGAGGGCGGCCGGGGCCAGCGAGGAGGCCTCCGCAGCCCGCTTGACGAGAGTCGGGGCGGCGGCGGCGACTAGCTCGCGGTCCAGTTCTCGATTGGCCAACTGAAGAGCGCCAACCAGGTCCGCGGTCGGCATGGTGCGGAGGCCGCCACCGAGCAGCGCACGCCGAAACTCATCGTAAAGCGATGGGCGCCACTCCTCGAGTTGTTCCCAGCGCGGCTCGACGTTGATCGTCCAGGTGTTCGTCCCCACCCGTGAGCCGCCCTGCCAGACCTCGAGGTTCACAGAACGACGTCCCGGTCGCGGGAACAGATGCTGCACGGTTGTCCCCTCGGCAATGGCGCCATCGTCGAACGTCCAACGATACGTGTGACCGGTACGCCGGCCGCGGGCCTGCGCCGCGATCGCGAGCTTCACCTTGACCAACGCGGACTCGCCGGCGACACAGTGTTCCACGCTCTCCCACTCGGCATAGGCCGGCGGGGCGGACTCCTCCGCCGGGGTGAAACCCGTCACTTGCAACCGCGCCACAGGCAGAAAGGCCGAGGGCGGCATGACCTCGAAACGTTCCTGGCCGGGAGGCTTCCAGGCCGCCACGGCGGCCGCGCCGCCGTCGAGTTGGATGTGGACGTATTCGAGGCGGTTGCGGCCCGCGCTGAGTTGGACTTTGCCCTTGTGCTCGCCGTAAACACCCCCGTGCGGGCCGTGTCGTCCCAGCCACTGCGCCACCATGCGCCCGTTGACCTCGAGGTACGAGGCGTCGTCCGAAGCCGTGGCGAATTCGTACACGCCGTCCTTGGGTGCCATGAAAAAGCCGCTGAACACCGCGCTGTAGTAGTAGCTCGGGCCCTCGGGGTTAAGGCCCAGGAAGACGTTGGGAACATGCGTCCGCCCATACGTAACCGTCGAAGAACCGAGCGCACGGCGAAAGTCCTCCCAGCGTTCGACCGGCAGGTTGCGGCAGTTTCGCGTCTCGAGCAGCACTCCGGCCTCCGGTTTCCAGCCACCGAGCGGCGGGCCGGGTTCGCGGCTGTAATAGAGGTCATAAGCCGTGGCCCCACTCGAGGTGTCCAGGTGAAACTTGGACGGGTCATCACCGGAACTCCAGTACGACTCGACTCCGACCCGGCGGCCTTCCGCGGTGAACGCACTGACATACGCGCCTTTGAGCTTGCAGGGCCAGATCGTCACCGTCCCAACCGTTGCGGGCCAGGGCGAGCCTGGCGACCTTTCCAGGCGGAACCGGGCGATGGCGCTGGGCACGGGCCATGTGGCCGGATCGAGGCTGCTCGAGGATGGGTCGGCCCCCCAAACGCCGTGAGCGCCGGCCGACAGGAGCCAACCGGCCGCCAGCCACCTCTGCCCGGCAACTCGCATGGCGCTTCTCTACCCGCTCGAACGCCTCGGCGCAAGCCGATTCAACGGGCCGACGGCGGCCGATCAAGCCGCCAGCAAACCGCGCAAGTCAGTTGGGGAGAAAACGCTCGCCCTCACCCCTTCCCTCTCCCGTCCGACGGGAGAGGGCGAGTCGTTCGCCGTCTCTTGCCAAGACGGTCGCGCTGGATTACCCAGCCGCCTTTGCCCTGAATGGCAGCGCGACGCCGAGGGCGAGAGCGGCGTTTGTACTTCACGAGACGGCCGCGCGTGGTTCCCTCTCCCGGGGGAGAGACATCTGAGATGGTCCGTCAAGGGATTTTTCATGAGTTATTCACTCTGAACCATGGGTCCGGTTACCGCCAGATCAGCGTAGATTTTGAGTCCGCGTCGTTGCAG
>Ga0233425_10006967_pt1 | contig 16202 bp, 12 predicted proteins | sample Watercolumn_Towu_2_FD_181712 | JGI IMG/M metagenome (GOLD analysis project Ga0233425, IMG submission 181712) | Freshwater microbial communities from Lake Towuti, South Sulawesi, Indonesia - Watercolumn_Towuti2014_140_MG | ecosystem: Environmental > Aquatic > Freshwater > Lake | place... | reverse complement strand
ACGGGGGAGGCACTGGGGAGCCCCGATGCCGATTCCAGGAAGCCTTCGGGAGCTGCGGCGGAGCTCGGAGACCGTTCCAGGGAAGGCCTCTGGGGCTCCCGGAGCCCCGATGACGATTCCAGGAAGCCTTCGGGAGCTGCGGCGGAGCTCGGAGATCGTTCCAGGGAAAGCCTCGGGGCTATCGGGGAGCCCTGATGAGGTTCGCCAGAACGCCCTTCAGGCTGACAGGCGTGGCTCGAGGCAGGAGCGACATGACCTCGCCCACGTCGTGCGTTCTCGGGAAGGCGATCTCGAAGGACGCCAACAAAGCCTTGAGGTACTTCTCGATGCACTGCTGTGCGTGAAAGCAGACCGTGTCCGTCGGACAGCCTTCGGCCGGGACCAGTGCGCGACTCGCGTTCGTCAGGTCGTTCTCGGCTTTGGCCACCCACTCCCCGACGACCTCGATGACGTCCTCACGGTGAGGCATGGAGCACCTTCCCCTCCCGCGAGGCGGGGTATTCGATCGTGCCGATCACGTCCTTTCGCCACGCGAATTCCTCCGGCGTGACCACGATGATGTCCTTGGGGATGCGGAAGCGGTGGAGAGCCACGCCGATGCTCACTGCCGCATCCACCTTCGACCCCGGTACGTCCATGACCACCAGCAGGTCGATGTCGCTGTCTGGTCCTGCGTCGCCGCGCGCATGCGATCCGAACAAGATGATCCGTTCTGGGTGGAACTTCCGTACGATCAACCGGGTCATCCGATCGATTTCCCTCTGTACATCCTGCATTCGCATCGTCACCTCGGTGCCGCTCCATGATCCTATCGCATCGCGCGCGTCGCCGGCCATGGGCCACCACGATGGAGTAGCTCAATGGTGACGGAATCGAAGAACGAACGTCAAAACCCAACAAGGTTCGACATCCTATCGCAAGTAGATGGGAGAGGGCCGGGGTGGGGGCAGGTCGTCACTCCACTGCGTACTCGGCCCGGAACTCGACGAGCTCGGGGAGCGTGTCGGCGGTGTACCCGAGCGTCGCGGCCACGACGTCCCGCGCACCGGTCTCGTCGAACCCGCCGATCGCGACCACGGCGTCGATCACGGCGTCGGTCGAGAGCTGGCCTGTGATGACGAGCGGTCCCTCCTCGTCGAGGACCGTCACCACGCCGTCCTCGACCACGATGCTGGCCATGACCTCGCCCGTCGAGTGCGTGACCACCGGGACCACGAGACGGAGCGGCTCGGTCTCGAACGGGGCCGGCGAGCCCGCCGCAGGCGAGGCGCGGAACCACCGCGTCGCGTCGATCGCGTGCCGCTCCTCCTCGGTGGCGAAGCCCACGGCGAGCCCGTCGTCGCCCGCCGCGCCCACGACGAGCCCCGGCATGACCGACGAGATGAGGTCCGCCCCCGCGGGCTCGACGATGGCTCCGGTGAACCCGGTCCGCCGCTCCTCGGAGAGCACCGCAACCGGGAGATCGAGCGAGAATTCCTCGGCCCCGCGCCGCGCGCTCACGGTCACGTCGTAATAGCCCGGCTCCGCGTACTCGTGCTCGATCACCGATCCGGTGCCGCTGCCGCCGTCGCCGAAGTCGACCTCGACGTCTGTCAGCTCGGGATCGGCCACGCGCACGGTGAGGATCTCGCCCGGTCCGATGAGCGCGTCGTCGAGCACCACGGGATCGGCGGCCACGGCGAAGGCCTCGGCGGCCATCTCGTCGATCCGTGTGTAGTAGTACCCGTGGTGGGTCCGGTTGAGGTAGCGGTAGTGGTAGATCGTCCAGTTGTCGTCCTCGGTCCCGTCCGGGCCTCCGGCGATGGACCGCTCGAGGGGTCGGTAACGGTAGCCCCGCTCGCGGCGGTGGATGACCTCGAGCGCGTCCTCGGTCGTCGCCGCGGCGTCGTCGAGCCACTGCCGCGCCTCCTCCATGCGCGCCTCGTCGAGCCGGAGCTGGCCGTCGCGCAGCAGGACGAGCGCGCCGTAGACCTGCCAGCCGTGCCGCGCTCTCAGGCCCGTGGCCTCGATCCCGTCACGGATTTCTTCGAAGAACGGGCGAGCCCGCGGTGAGACGTCGTTCGAGGCGGCCTCGAGCCGCTCGACGTGCGCGGCGCAGTCCCTGTCCATGAGCTCCAGGGCGGGCAAGACCTCGTCGAGCCACTCGCGCACCTGGTCTTCGTCCCAGCGCATCACCTCCGCCGGCGCCGGCGGCAGCGGATGCACCACGACGCCGATCGAGTCGGCGACCTCGGTCTCCGGGTCCGTGCCGACGAGGTAGCGCAGGATCCCGGCGTAGATGATGTCGCGCTCCTCCTGGGCGATGAACGCCTCGAGCACGTCCGCGACCTCTCCCGCTGCTGCTCCCATGGGCGCGGCGATGTCGGCGACGCAGTCCTGCCACCGGGTCTCGAGGTCCATGGCCATGCGGAACGAGCAGTACTCGTTCTGCCAGTAGCCCCACTCGTGCCCGGTCCCGAAGACGTGGTGCCCGTCGAGGCCGCCCTCGAGCATGTGGGCGATGCCCTGGATGTCCCGGTCGCGCGCCTCGATCGTGATCGGGAGGTAGAGCGGCACCGCGATGTCGAAGGTCAGCCACCACGCGGCCTCGGGGAAGTACCAGAGCCGCCGCGTGCGATACTCGGCCTCCATGAAGTCGTAGAGGAACCCGAAGTCCTCGTTGCCGTAGACCGGCGCTGGCCGGAAGAGGTCGTAGAACATCAGCGTGTGCACCTTGACCCCGAGGTTCGGCGGCGCGAAGCGCGGGAGGTCGAAGAACCGCACGCCGTAGGTGTCTGTCGGCTCCCCGTGCGAGCCGTGGTTCGTGGTCATCAGGACCGTGTCGGGGTAATGCTCTGTGAAGTACTCGGCGATGAACGTGAGCTGCTCGACGATGAGCGTGTCGTCCACCTCGGTGACGTCCATGAATTCGGTGGGGTTGAAGGTGAAGCTGAAGATCTCGGGGTACCGTTCCGGGTCGTCGCCCATCTGCTCGTCGATCGCCACGGCGACTTGCTCGCGCCACGGGCGCGGGTCGTCGGGGTCGATGACGGGCCGCCCGCCCTGCTGGACCCCGTACAGCGAGAAGCCCGCGCCCGTCGGGAACCCGCGCTGGACGCCGTAGTCCCGCAGCCCGTCCTGCGGGATGCCGGCTGTGCCGTTGCTGGCGCCGTTCTTCACCTGCCAGTCCACGTAGCGTCGGGCCTCGTCGATCGAGTCCTCGTCCTCGAGCCGGAAGGCGTCGCCGAGCTCGAGCGGGTGGGTCAGGTGCAGGCTGACGCTCCGGAACCGGAACGGCGGCGTGTGCTCCCTGAACAGGGGAGTCTCGTTCCACCCTGGCTCTTCCGGGATGAGCTCCTCCTCGGGGTGGAAGAACCGGACGCCGAGGCCGTGCAGCCACTCGTACGCCGCATACTGCCGTCCGAGCAGTCCTCCGCCCGAGAGCTCGATCAGGCGCCCGCGGTCGCACCGGGTCTCCTCGATGCGCCAGGTCTGGTCCGTGGGCTCCACGGAGTCGAAGAGCGCTTCCGAGAGGCCGTCGCCGACGAGCACGACGGCGCCCACGCCGGCGCGGCAGTCGGGCTCGTCGAGGGTCTCGCGCCGCTCGACGGTCAGCCCCATCTCACCCAGGTACCGCTCGATGTCGTCCGCGGTCCAGCCGATCGCCGGCGGGCTCTCGGGCGACAGGTGGACGACCCACTGCTCGGGAGGGTCTTCACTCACCACAGGGTTCCGCTCGGTATCGACCGAGCAGACCGGTGCGAGGATCACGGGCACCGAGGCGAGCACGAGCACCCTCGGGTCGGGCACGAGTCTGCTGACCGCGGGCAGGCTGAAGCGCATGCGTGTACTGTAGCTCAAACCCGAGTGCGGTTCCCGGCAATGGGAGCACTGAGCCACGGAGCTCGTGAGCGTGAGCGTGAGCGTGAGCGTGAGCGTGAGCGTGAGCGTGAGCGGCTGACGCCATCAGACATGTCTCAAGTTCCCCAAGCGTCTTCCAACCCCCGAGGTTCGATATGTCGGGGGAGCATGGAGGCAACCTCTTTTTTTCGAAATTCGCTCACGCTCACGCTCACGCTCACGCTCACGCTCACGCTCACGTTGGAGTGGTCCCTTTCCACGGAACTGCGCTCCTCAAACCCGGAGCACTTTGACGTGATGTCCGAGAGCTGATAGGCGAGGTCAGTGCATCAGGAGCAGACGACATGCAAGGACACTTCGTTCTCGTTCTCTTCGTGGTCGCGGCCATGACCGCGGTCCCGGGCTGCAGCGCCAGCTCGCGCGGAGCCGATCGCAACGGCCCGGGTGGCGGCGATGCCACCGCGCAGTTCCAGGCCCTGCGAGCGGCGCACATCGAGCGGTTCCAGGAGCTCGAGGCCCAGTGGAACCTGGCCTGGTGGGAAGCGGAGCTCAGCGGCGACGCCGAGGACTTCCAGCGCTCCCAGGAGCTCGAGATCGCCGTCCGGAGGCTCCACTCCGACCGCGAGACGTTCGAGACGCTCCGCCGTCTGAGGGAGTCGGGTCAGATCACCGACCCGACGCTCCAGCGGTCCCTGGAGACGCTGTATCTCGCGTTCGAGGAGAACCAGATCGACGACGCGCTCATGCAGCGGATCGTCGCGCTGCAGACCGAGCTCGAGCAGACCTTCAACACCTTCCGGCCTGTCGTGGACGGTGAGGAGGTCACCGCGAACCAGATCCGCGAGGTCCTGGGCGACAGCGACGACTCGGCCCGTCGCCGGGTCATGTGGGACGCGAGCAAGGAGGTCGGGACGCGGCTCGCGGAACGCCTCGTGGAGCTCGCCAGGCTCCGCAACCAGGCCGCGAGGGCGCTGGGGTACGACGACTACTACGTGATGATGTTGCACTTCCGCGAGCAGGACCCGGCCGAAGTACAGGGGGTCTTCGACGAGCTCGCCGAGATGACCGACGAGCCCTTCCGGCAGGCCAAGGCAGAGCTCGATGCGCGGCTCGCCGAGCGCTTCGGCATCCCGGTGGCGGACCTCCGGCCCTGGCACTACGCGGACCCCTTCTTCCAGGAGAGCCCGGGCGAGGGGATCGACCTCGATCCGCTCTTCGCCAGCGACGACCCGCAACACATCGTCGCCATCTCCACGCGCTTCTACGAAGGGATCGGCCTCCCGGTGGTCTCGGAGATCCTCGCCCGGTCCGACCTGTTCGAGCGCGAGGGGAAGGTGGAGCACGCGTTCTGCACGCACATCGATCGCCGGGGCGACGTGCGCGTGCTCACGAACCTCAGGAACAACGAGCAGTGGATGGGCACGCTGATGCACGAGCTCGGGCACGGCGTGTACGACGCGTACCTCGACCAGGATGTCCTCTACGAGCTCCGCGAGCCGGCGCACACGTTCACGACGGAGGGCGTCGCCGAGCTGTTCGGCACCCTGACGCGTGATCCGGCCTGGTTGCGCAGCAACCTCACCATCCCGGCCGACGCGCCGCAGGACCTGGACGACCTCGTGCGCGCCGAGCACCGGATGGACCTGCTCATCTTCGCGCGGTGGTCGCTCGTCATGGTCAACTTCGAGCGGCAGTTCTACGCCGACCCCGAGCAGGACCTCGAGGACCTGTGGTGGGACGTGGTCGAACGGTACCAGGGTCTGCACCGCCCGGACTCGCTCGAGGGCAGGGCCGACTTCGCCACCAAGATCCACCTCGTCGTCGCCCCGGTCTACTACCACAACTACATGCTCGGCCGGATGTACGCCGCGCAGCTCCGCCACCGCCTGTCCGAGGAGGTCCCGGCGACCATGGACGGCGGCACCTTCGACATGACCGGCCACCCCGAGGTCGGCGCGTATCTCATCGAGCACGTCTTCCAACCGGGCGCGCAGCACACCTGGCAGGAGTTCGTCCGGCAGAGCACCGGCGAGGACCTCACCGCGCGCTACTTCGCCGAGGCGATCCGGTAACCGTTAACCGTTCACGGGGGAAACCCCTTTCTGAAGAAAGTGGTTTCCCCCGGACCCCCTTCCAGAAAGACTTCAGAGATTTTTTCCAACACCTTCACGGTTCCGAGGAATCTTCAAAGCGGGGCTGTGAAGAATCCGCCCAAGTCTTTTGAGGAAGGGGTTCGGGGGAGGGATATTCCTGCAACTCCGGAAAAGTCCCTCCCCCGTGAGCTCCTCCGTGCGACCTACTTCGTCCTGAGCCCTCCTGTCTCAGCCTGGTCCACGGCAAAGGTCTCTGGGTCGAGGGCGACGCCGTAGTCGGAGCGGGCTCGCTCCGGCGTGACGTACCCCTCGCGCACGTCGCGGGCCACGAGGTCGGGGTCGCGCTCGAACGGGTCGCCGCAGCCGCCCCCGCCCGCCGCGTCCATCACCACCACGTCGCCCGGGTCGAGCTGCGTCAGGCCATAGGGGTTGCCCGGCACGCCGTTCACGAGGAAGCTCGCCTTCGCGCCCGGGCCGCCTCCGAACAGGCCCTCCGGCGCGTACCGGAACCGCCCGCTCTGGATGCCAAGGCTCACCTGCGACCCCGGCGCCGTGTCGTCGTCCGGCACCCGGATCACCTCGCGCCGTCCGAGGCCGCCCCTCGTCGCGCCCGGACCACCCGAGTCGGGCAGCAGCTCGCGCTTCTCGATGACGAGCGGCGTGTCGCTCTCGAAGATCTCCACGGGCGTGTTGGCCCCGTTTGCCGGGAAGATGTAGTCGTAGCACCCGTCGTTCCGCGTGCCGGCGCCCATGCCGCCGCCCCGGATGACCACGCAGTGGAACGGCGCGCCGCTCGCCCGCTTGCCGTAGAACACGTTCATGGTCGCGGGCGTGCCGCCGCTCGCCGCGATGACCCGGTCCGGCATCGCCTCGGCCAGCGCCCGGTAGACGACCTCCGTCAGGAAGTGCCCGATCTGCATGCGCGCCGCCACCGCCACGGGGAACGAGCAGTTGACCACCGTGCCCTCGGGCGCCTTCAGGTGGATCGGCCGCGTGCATCCGTCGTTGTTCGGCATGTCGGGGTCGAACATGCTCTTGAGCGCCTGGAAGACGTACGCGTAGGTGAAGTTGAAGACCACGTTCCCGCCCCAGCCCACGTGCGGCGACGAGCCAGCGAGGTCCACCGTGATGTCGCTCCCCTTCACCTCGACCGCGGCCTCGATGACGACGTCCGGCCGGCCCGCCATCTGTTCGATCACGCCCCGCGAGCGGTAGACGCCGTCCGGGATTCGCGCGATCGCCTCGCGCATGCTCCGCTCGGTCCGAGCGATGATCTCGTCGGCCAGCTCGTCGAGCCCGTCGAGGCCGTGCTCGTCGAGCATGGCGCAGACCTGCCGCGCGCAGACGTGGTTCGCGGCGATCTGCGACCGGATGTCGCCGACGACCGCGTCGGGCGTGCGCACGTTCCAGCGGATCATCTCGAAGACGGCCTCGTTGGGCACACCCGCGTCGTAGAGCTTCACAGGGGGGATGAAGAGCCCCTCCTCGAACACGTCGCGGTTGTCGGACGAGACGCGGCCTCCGATGTCCGAGTGGTGGAACACGCAGGCCGTGAACGCCACGAGCTTCCCGCGGTGGTGGATCGGGCTGATCACGCACACGTCGTTCAGGTGGCCGGCGAGGGCCCAGGGGTCGTTGGTGATGATCACGTCGCCGGGCCTGTACGCGTCCTCGGGCTGCCGGGTCACGAGCGCCTTGATGCCGAGCGCCATGGCGCCCGACTGGCCGGGCGTGGCGAAGGTGCCCTGGGCCAGCTCGCGGCCCCTCCGGTCGGTGAACATGCACGTGTAGTCGTGCGCGTCGCGCAGCAGGCTCGAGAACGCGGTGCGTGCCACCGCGCCGTCCGCCTCGTCCACGATGGAGATCAGCCGCCGCCAGAGGATCTCCAGAGTGATCGGGTCGAATGTCATGCCTGGCTCCCCTCTATTTCGATCCACAGGAACCCGTGCTCGTCCACGGACGCGGACGCGTCCTCGCCCACGACCACGGTGGACTCCTTCTCCTCGACGATCGCGGGGCCGGGGAACCGCGCGCCCGGGGCGAGCCCGTACCGGTCGTACACCGTGTGGGCGATGAAACCCTTCGACAGCCCGGAGTAGGCCGGGCGCAGGCCCTTGACCGCCCGCTCGAGCGCGACGGCCCGCCTCGCCGGCCTCGGGAGCTGGAGCGGCCGGTCCGGCAGCCTGGCCCGCACCCTGAAGTTGACGAGCTCCACGGGCGACTCGGGGTAGGTCCTGCCGTACAGCTTCTCGTACACCGCGTCGAAGCGCGCCCGCACCGTTTCACGCGCGACGTCCCGCAGGTCTCGCTCCGGGACCTCGATGTTCGTCTCCGAGCCCTGGCCGACGAACCTGACGTCGAGAGAGCGCTCGAAGGCGATTTCCTCGTGCGCGCCCGACCGCTCGAGGGTCCGCGCGCCGTCCGACTCGAGCGACCTGAAGATGTCCTCGAGGGCGTCGAAGTCCGCCGCGTCGAGGCCGACCTTGTGGGACCGCACGAGGTCGAAGGCGCGCGGCGCGGTGAAGAAGCCGAGCGCCGAGCCGACCCCCGCGTTGGGCGGCACGAGGAGTCGCGGCGCGCCGAGCTTCTTCGCCAGCCCGTACGCGTGCACCGGCCCGGCGCCGCCGAACGCGGCCACGGTCACGACCTTCGGGTTGCCGCCCTTCTCGGCGATGTGGGTCTTCGCCGCGGCGGCCATGGTCTCGTTGATCAGGTCGTGGATGCCCCAGACGGCCTGGATGAACGACACGCCGAGGGGCGCGGCGATCTTCTCCTCGATGCCGCGGCGCGCCGCCTCCTTGTCGAGCGTCATCTCGCCGCCGAGGAAGTACCCCGCGTCGAGGTAGCCGAGCAGCAGGTCCGCGTCGGTGACGCAGGGCTCGGTGCCGCCGCGGCCGTAGCAGATCGGCCCCGGCTCGGCGCCCGAGCTCTCCGGGCCCACCTGGAGCGTGCCCATGCGGCTCACCTTGGCGATGCTCCCGCCGCCCGCGCCGATCTCCATCAGGTCGACCACGGGCACCTGGATCGACAGGCCAGAGCCCTTCATGAAGCGCTGGACCCGGCCCACCTCGAAGGTCGGCACCACGCCCGCCACGCCGCCCTGGATCAGGCACGACTTCGCCGTGGTGCCGCCCATGTCGAAGCAGAACATCTCCGGGATGCCAAAGAGTCTTCCGTAATGCTGGCCCGCGATGACCGCGGCCGTGGGACCGGACTCGATGATCCGCACCGGAAACTCGGCCGCGGTCTCGACCGACGTGATGCCCCCCGACGACAGCATGATGAAGAGCTTGCTCGTGCAACCCAGCGCCCTCAGCCGCTCCGAGAGCCGTGTGAGGTACCGCCCCGTGAGCGGCTTCACGTACGCATTCGTCACGGTCGTGCTCGTACGCTCGTACTCGCGGATCTGAGGCAGGACCTCGTACGAGATCGAGGTGGTCACGTCGGGGGCGACCCGCTCGATGATCCGCTTGACCTCCAGCTCGTGGGCCGGGTTCTCGAACGAGTTGATCAGGCAGACGGCGATCGACTCGACGCCGAGCCGCACCAGCTCCCGCACCACGGCCTCGGCCTCCGCCGGGTCGAGCGGGCGGAGCACCGTGCCGTCGCTCCGTACCCGCTCGTCGACCTCGAGGCGCCGGCTCCTGGGCACGAGCGGCGCGGGGAACTCGGCGAACACGTCGTAGGGCGCGTAGCGGATCTCGCGGCCCAGCTCGAGCACGTCGCGGAACCCGCGGGTCGTGATCAGCCCGGTCCGGGCGCCCTTGCGCTCGATGATCGAGTTGATGACGAGGGTCGTGCCGTGGATCACCTCGTCGAGGCGGTCCACGACGTCGTCGATCCGACCGGCCAGGGCCCTCAGCCCCGCCTCCACCGCGTCCGAAGGGTCTCGCGGCGTGGTCAGGCACTTGTGGATGTGGAGCTCGCCGGTGCGGTCATCGAGCAGGACGAAGTCGGTGAACGTGCCGCCGATGTCGCAACCCAGCCGGTAGACCTTCTCGGACATCTCAACCCGCCTCGCTTGGGGCCAAGAGTAGAAGGATCTCCATGCTGGTTTCAAGGCGCTTGCGTCGCATCCGTGCCTTTCACCTCCCCGTTTGCGTATACTGCGCGGAGATGAGCGACACGACGAAGCGTCGCAGGGATTCCGACCCGACGAAGACCCGGACCCGCGCCCGCGTGCAGACGGACCGGGAAGCGGAGGGCGAGGAACCACGGCCGGACGCGGCCGCCGCGCGCGGCGGGGGCCAATGCAAGGGCACGACGATCGCCATGTTCGCCGCGACCCCGAGCGACGAGCTCGAGACGCTGACGCCGACGTTCTCGCCGGCGGGAGAGGTGGCGAGCGACGATCCCGAGACGTTCTTCCGCGAGCTGTTCGAGGAAGGAAAGCCGCGGCTCGTGTCGGTGGGAGAGGTCGGCTGCGGGGGCATGGGCACGGTCGAGGAGGTCGTCGATATCCCCCTGCGACGGCACCTGGCGATGAAGATCATCCACGACTCGTTCGACAGCAAGAAGGGGGAGATGCTGCACCGCTTCGTCCGGGAGGCGCGGGTCAACGCGCAGCTCGAGCACCCCAACATCGTGCCGGTCCACGAGATCGGCAGGACCCGGCGCGACCGGCTCTACTTCACGATGAAGCTCGTGGAAGGCCGGTCTCTGGAGGAAATGCTCAGGGGGCTCGGGAGCCCGCCGTACGAGCACACCGTGCTGCTCGACCTCCTCGAGGTCCTGATCAAGGTCTGCGACGCGCTCTCCTATGCCCACAGCCGCGGGGTGATCCACTGCGACATCAAGCCCGAGAACATCATGGTCGGAGACTTCGGACAGGTCTACGTGATGGACTGGGGCGTCGCTCGCATCGTGAACGAGGAGGTCGGGGATGAGAAGCGCGCAGGCATGTCCTTCCTCGGGACGCCGGCCTTCATGCCGCCGGAGCAGGCGAGGGGACAGCTCGCGAGGCTGGACCGGCGGGCCGACGTCTTCGGCCTGGGCGCGGTCCTGTACCGCGTGCTCACAGGTCAGCCTCCGTACCTCGCCAGCTCGATCCCGATCGTGGTCGCCCGGGCGGCCATCGGCAACTACAAGACGCCGTCCGAGCTCGCTGTCGTCCCGGCGGAGCTCGAGCGCATCGCGTTGAGGGCCATGGCCCAGGACCCGGAGCAGCGCTACCCCGATGCCGAGTCACTCAAGCTCGACCTGGTCCGCTTCCAGCGTGGCATCGGCGCGTTCCCCGAGACGTCGTTCCCCGCCGGGACCAGCATCATCCGCGAGGGCGACCGGGGCGACGCGGCGTACTTCATCGTCAGCGGGGCCTGCGAGGCGTTCCGGGTGATCGAGGGACGGCGCGTCTCGCTCCGGGTCATGGGCCCGGGCGAGGCGTTCGGCGAGACCGCGCTGCTCAGCCCGGGGCCGCGAACGGCGTCCGTCGAGGCCATCGAGGACACCGTGGCGTGCGTGATCACCGAGAAGGTCTTCCAGTACGAGCTCGGGACCATGAAGCCCTGGATGCGGGGGTTCGTCCGAACTGTCGCGGACCGGTTCCGCGAGCGCGAGGCGAAGTCGAAGCCCGCGCCGGAACCCGACTCCCCGAAGCGGGGGAAGTGAACGGGAGGGGGAGTGGGAGCGGGAGCGGGAGCGGGAGGGTGGGCGGTGGTCCTGGGCGCGTCCGTGGGCACGGGCGCGGAGATCGCGCGAGCCGTCGCCAGGAACCCGGGGCTCGACGTCTTCGGCGTGCACCGGGGGAAGCACGGCGAGTCCGCAGCCGAGGTCGCGGCCGACGTCGAGTCGGCCGGACGCCGCGTGGTCATGCACGCCGCCGATGCTGGGAGCGCCGAGGGCGCGGCCACCGGCGCCGCTGCGCTCCTGGACGCGGCGGGCGCCCGAAACGTCAGGCTCTTCGTCCACTCCCTGGCGAGCGCGTCGCTGGGGCGGCTCGCGTCGGGTCGCACGGACCAGCTCGCGGCGCGCCAGGTCCACAAGACCTTCGACGTCATGGCCCACTCGTTCGTGTTCTGGGTCCAGGAGCTCCTGGCCCGCGACCTCCTGGCGCCGGGGGCGCGGCTGCTCGGGCTGACCAACCCGCTCGACGAGTCGTTGATCCTGGACTGCGGCCTGATCGCCGCCACGAAGGCGGCGCTCGAGACGTACGTCAAGGCGCTCGCGGCCGAGCTCGGACCGCGCGGTTTCCGCGTGAATCTCCTGAAGTTCTCGACCGTGATCACGCCCGCCATGCGCGTCGTGTACGGCCACGAAGCGCTGGAGCGCATCGAGGCGGTCCACCGCCGGATGCTCCCGGCAGGGCGCATGTGCACGACCGCGGAGGTGGCCAGGGTCGTGAGCTTCCTCGCAGGGCCCGACGCCGAGTTCTTCAACGGCGCCACCATCGACTTCAGCGGCGGCATGTCCCTCGGGCTCGCCGACCTCGTCCTCGGCCGACACGATGCGTGAGCGTGAGCGTGAGCGTGAGCGTGAGCGTGAGCGAACTGCGTGTCAAAGCGTGTTCATCAACCAAAAAACTGCCGAAAGTCTTTCGGGAAGGGGGTCCGGGGGAAACCACTTCCTTCAGAAAGGGGTTTCCCCCGTGACCGTCAACCCTCCGCTCGCGGTGTGGCTCGCGTGGTGGGGCGCGATGCGGCGGTATCACCGGTACACGGTCGAGGGGCTCGAGCGGCTCGACAGCCGGCGTTCGATGCTGATCGTCGGATACCACGGCCGGCCCATCGCCTACGACCTGTGCATGCTCTCCGTGACCTTCCACGAACGCTTCGGCTACATGCCCCACGGCATCGCACACCGCGCCGTGGACTCGAGCCCGCTCATGCGCTGGATCTGCGACGGTCTGGGCTTCGTGAGCGGGGACGGCGAGGTCATCGCCGCCGCCGTGGCCCGGGGCGAGCACGTCGTCGTCCAACCCGGAGGCGCGCGCGAGGGCTGCCGGAGCGTCCTCCACACGCACGAGGTCGACTGGGGGGACCGGACCGGGTTCATCCGCGTCGCGCTGCGATACGGGCTCCCCGTCGTGCCCGTGGCCGCGCGCGGCATCGATCGCGGCTACGTCGGGCTGAACGACGGGTACGGGTGGGGCCGACGTCTCCGCATGCCCGCCGGGCTCCCGTTCTGGATCGGTCTCGGCGCGCTGGGGCCGTGGCCGCTGTCGCCGCCCTTCCCTGTCCGGATCACGCAACATATCGGCGAGCCGATCGACCTGTGCGACGCGGGACCGATCGACCCCGGGGACCCGGCCGCTCTCCTGGCCGCGCAGCGGCGCGTCGCCCGCGAGGTCCAGGCGATCCTCGATCGCGTCAACGGGTGATCCCGCTCCCCCTCCCGCTCCCCCTCCCGCTCCCGACGCCCCATGACCGTATGAGTTGCGGGTATACTGACAACGAGGATCAGATGCTTCGGAGAACGAACAGGAAAGGCCCGGCCGTGGTGATCGGGTCGCATGTGCGTCACGTGGCGAGGTGGCCCGCGGTGGTCATGGTCCAGCCGGCTGCCGGCATCGGCCGCGTGCCGTTGCGGGGCATGATCGAGGGGCTCGCGCGCTGCCTCGTCGAGAAACACGGCGATGACGTCCTCGTCATGGATGTCGAGCGCGGCTCGGAGCCGCACGATGTCGAGCCGGGACCAGGACCCCACCGGCTCGTCGTGGATGTGCCGGACGCCCCCGTCCTGGCGGGCGCGGCGGTGGTCGCGGCGCTGAATGCGCACGCGTTGAAGCATGCGTACACGCTCATCGACGCCAGCGCGCTCGGACGCGATTCCATCGACGCCCTCGTCGCCTTCGTCGGCGGGGCCGAGCTCGACCAGCGGCTGTCCCGGCGGCTGGCGCGGCTCACGAGGACCGCGCCCGGCACGAGGCCGGCGGTCGAGGAGATCAAGACGCTCCCGGCGGGTTGGACCGTGGTCCGGACCGAGCTCCTGGCGCCGTCCGTGGCTGGTTCGCTCGGCGCCGCCGAGCTGGCGCGGCACGCCGTGCGCCGGCTCCGAGAAAGATTCGGCAGGAGACCGACCGAGACGTGCGGCGAGCCGCACCCCGATCGGACCGAGAAGCCGTCGGTCCGGCGCCCCGAGGAGGTCAGGGTCCGGCTCTCCTTCTCCGACACCGCGGAGGACACGAGCACGGACGTCGGCGGGGACTTCTCGAGGTGGGCGCGCGCCCTGACCGGACGCCGGGTCGGCCTGGCCCTGGGCGGCAGCGGCGCGTGGGGCTACGCCCACGCCGCGCTGATCGATGCGCTCGAGGAGAAGGGCATGCCCATCGACCTCATCACCTCCGCCAGCTCTGGCTCGGTCATCGCCGCGTACTACAGCGTGCTCGGCGCGAGCGGGACCGAGCGCGCGATCGAGCGCGGCTGGAGGCTGGAGTGGGCCGTGAAGGCCGCCACGCTCAGCTCGGCCCTGCTGGAGCTCGCCGTCGCCGCGGACACGGGGTTCCCGACACTGGACCAGCTCGAGGTCATGTTCTACCCCGTGGTCACGAACCTGAGCACCATGGACACCGAGTTCATCACCCACGCGTCCGTCCCATGGGGGGTCCGGGCGAGCTCGACCGCTCCGGGCTTCTTCGGCTCCACCGTGACGTCCGACGCCATCTACGTTGACGGGGCCGTCACCGAGAACGTCCCGGCGCGGCTCGCCCACCACCTCGGCGCGAACCTCGTCATCGCGACGAATCCGCTTCCCCCGCCCTCCGTGCTGCCGCCCTCGAGGTTCTTCTCGAGGACCCTGTACGAGCTCAACCCGTTCTTCCGGCTGGACCAGTTCATGGCGAGCATCGAGCTCATGTTCCACAGCGTCGGCGACGAGGAGGCGGAAGGGTACATCTGCTACGACCCTCCGCCCTCGAGCTTCCCTCTGTTCGGCACGTTCGACTTCAAGAAAGCGAGGTCCATCTACGAGAACGTCCGCAGGGAGGCTGAGTTCCAGGCCACGATCGACAAAGCACAGAAGCGGTGGGATCGCCTCGCGAAGGCGCGCACGGGAGCGGTGTGAGCTCAGGTCACGATGCCGCGGGCGTCGCCGGCATCTCGAAGGTGAGGCAGTAATAGAAGCGACTCACCTGCTCCTCGCGCACTCCGGTGGCGCCGGGGGGGAGCAGCTCGGACGGGCAGTGCGGGTCCCGGTCGTAGAACGTGAGGAGCCGGAACGCGACGTGGTCCCGGAGCGTGTTCCGCCGCGACCTGTCGAGCTGCTCGTCCACGACCACGATTGGCGTACCAGGACGCGCGACGCGCGCCATCTCGGCGAGGGCCACCGCGGGCGCTCGGTAGCTTCCCGCCGCGCCGACGTGGAAGACGCGGTCGAACGTGTGGTCGCGGAACGGGAGCCGGTGCGCGTCGCCGAGCAGGAGTCGGACGTTCCAGCCGTCGCGGCGCACGCGCTTGCGGCACTGACCGAGCATGCCCCTGGCGAGGTCGAGCCCCCAGTAGTCCACCTCGAGGCCCGCGGGCAGGTCCCGGTGGACCGGCGGGATGTTGCCGCCGGCGCCGATGCCGACCTCGAGGATGCGGGGTCGCGCCCCGTCCTCCCGCGGCCGGAGCGAGGCGAGGGCGATCCGTCTCATGTACCCGTCCCGGAACTCCGGCTCGGGCGCGTCCCGCTGGAACCACGGCAGGAAGTGCCGCATGAGAGGGTCGTGGAGCGCGGGCAGGCCGTTGTAGAACAGCCGCATGAACCGGTCGGTGCCGCGGATGCGCTGCTCGCGGAAGAGCTTCGGGAACCCGTCCTCCGGGGGCCAGGTCGCACCGCAACCTCCGCAGACCAGCACGTCCCGTTCCTCCGCGAGCGGTCCGTGGCAGTCGGGGCACACGAGGACGCCGTCATCCGTGATGCTCATCTCGCGCTCCGGGCTCGGCGCTCTCCTTGAATGCGACGAACACGCCGAGCGAGTAGTATCTCCACACGACCTCCACCGAGTCGAAGCCCGCGTCCACGAGCCACCGGGTCTGGTCCGCGAAGGAGTAGAGGTCCACGCCCGCGGAGCGCGATTCCGCCTCGTCTCGCTGGACGAGCTCGTCGAAGCTCACGTCCCGACCCTCGAGCTCGAGCAGCATCGCTCGCCGGTGCTCGATCTTCCGCTGGTCGCTCCGTCGCTGGACGAACGGGTCCGTCGAGAGGAACACGCCCGCGTTGATGAAGCACCCGCGAGCGGCGAGGACGGCATGTACCGTGCGGAAGAACGGCGCGCGGGTCCCGGGCTGCAGGAAATGGAGCGCGATGGACGAGACGACGACGTCAGGGGACCCGATCGACTCGCTCCAGCCG
>Ga0233425_10006966_pt1 | contig 16203 bp, 21 predicted proteins | sample Watercolumn_Towu_2_FD_181712 | JGI IMG/M metagenome (GOLD analysis project Ga0233425, IMG submission 181712) | Freshwater microbial communities from Lake Towuti, South Sulawesi, Indonesia - Watercolumn_Towuti2014_140_MG | ecosystem: Environmental > Aquatic > Freshwater > Lake | place... | reverse complement strand
GTTTATAGGATTTCCGACTTTTTACCAGGCCATCACCCTTGAACTTTGAACTTTCTACACCAGCCACTCCTTGAACCTGCTCTTGGGCGGTGTGGCCAGATGCAAGAGCGAGTTTTCCGCCCCGCCCTGCACCGTTACCGCCACCGGGGTTTCCGTTCTCGCGTCGCTGTATGCCGCGGCCAGGCCCGCGGCCACCTCCAGGTCGCCGGCCACGGGATTTCCCAGGACCAGGACCAGGGGTCCGGGGTGGCCCGCCACCTTCAGAACCCGGTCTCCCGCCGCGATCAGTTTTTCCATTGCCTCATTATCCCGCTGGGTGCGCCCCACCACCGCCTTCATTCCTCCCGGCAGCCGGAAATGGCGGCCCCATTTCAAGAGTTCCAGGTCCCGGCGGGACACCTCTTGCTGGTGCCGCAGGGTCTCCTTGAGGCGGGCCGCATAGTTGGGGTCGGTGAGGAGGCATCCCCCCGCGGGCGCGGGGTAGTCGGTGATGCCGTAGGCCGCGGCCAAGGCCATCTGCCGTTTGCGCCCCCGGCCGCTTAAGTCCAGGAGCTTCTCCCGGTCCACCCAGCCCAGGAGTTCGGGGCGGGTGGGGGTCAGCAGCCGGGCGCTTAAAGGGCGCAGCAGCAGCTCCGGGACGCCCGATTCCCGGGCGATGAGGTTCAGGGCCCCCCGGTTCTGGCTCATGGGCCGCTGGCCCAGGACCTCGCCGGTGAAGAGAAAATCGAAGCCTTCCGGCTCCATCCGGGCCGCGGCCTCACGGAGCATCAGCAGGTGGCAATCGATGCAGGGGTTGTGGCCCCGGCCGAACCCCCGGGGGGGCGCATAGATGAGGGGATAAAACTTGTCGGTGATATCCTCCAAAATCAGCGGCAATTTCAAGTGCGCCGCGGACTCCCGGGCCCGGTCCGGTCCGAAAAAAGGGGTGATGAAAAAGATGGCGGTGACGTCCAGGCCCTGGGCCCTAAGCACCGTGGCCGCCAACATGCTGTCCAGGCCCCCGGATAACAGGCCCAGACCGCGTCTAGGTTTTTTCATAACTCTCAGCAATTGCTCCCGTTGTCTTTTCTCTTTAATATTATAAAGAATTATCTGGCTTAACGGTATGAGGTTTTTCTGCCTTCCAAACTGCTGACTGCTAATGAGGTTTTGAGAATTTATGAAAAAAATAGGGTTGGCTCTGGGCAGCGGCGGCGCCAAGGGACTCAGCCACATCGCTTTTCTCCAGGTCCTGGATGAATTGGGGGTGCGGCCCGCGGTCATCGCCGGGACCAGCATCGGCGCGGTCATCGGCGGGTTCTATGCCGCCGGGGTGTCCGGAATAGAACTGGAGCAACTGGTCAAGGACCTGGGCTTCATGGACCTCTACAAGCTGGTCCTGGATTTCTCCATTCTCAGCAATTCTGCGATCTACCAGGGCAAGGGGGTGGAAGAGTTTCTCTCAAGGCAGATTTCGGCCCAGACCTTTGAAGAGGCGCAGATTCCCTTAAAAGTGGTGGCCACGGATTTCTGGAGACGAAAAGAGGTGGTATTCGCCAGCGGCAGCCTCATCACCGCCATCCGGGCCTCCATGGCCATGCCCGCGCTTTTCGAACCGGTGCAGTTGAACGATATGGTTCTCATTGACGGCGGCGCCGTAAACCCCCTGCCTTATGATCTCATCCAGCAGGAGTGTGACCTGACCATCGCCATTGATGTCTCCGGCGAAAAAACCTATGCCCCCCATGACCCGGTGCCCAATATGGTGGAAAGCATCATGTCCACTTTCCAGATTATGCAAGCCTCCATCGTGGAAGCCAAAAAGCGACTCTCCCCGCCCTCCATCTATGTCAAACCCGCCCTGACCAATATCCGGACCCTGGACTTTTACCGCTATAAAGAGATCTTGGCAGGGGTCCGGGAAGAGGTGCAAGCCTTTAAGGAGACCTTGAGAAAAGCTTTATAATACCAGGTCGCAATCAAACGTTTATTTTTTTGGGCGAACCTGGTGTTCGCCCCAATGCATTCGGGGCGAACACAAGGTTCGCCCTACAATATTGCTTTTTGATTGCGAATTGGCATAACAGGAAACCTCTCAGAGGAGGCGACTGCCGCGAGGGGGCGCGGCCAAGCCCCGAGATTGACAGCCCCCGGGTGAGGATGCTAAAAATGAAGGTGCGGAGGGATGGCCGAGTGGTTTAAGGCGGCGGTCTTGAAAACCGCAGACCGATGAGGTCCGGGAGTTCGAATCTCCCTCCCTCCGCCAGTAATATTAAATACTTACCTTTCACTGGACCTCATTTGTCCTGTACATAATAAGGTGAAAGGTGCATATAGGGTGCAGGCTGGCCCCGGTGCATTGAGGAGCGCCGGGGCTTTTTTATACCCCTTTCTCTCCCCAAATTTTTTTTTAAAAAACTCTTGACAGTCTTTGTAGTGTGCGTGTACACTACTTAAAAATTAGGAGAGGACAAGCTCATGAATGTCACATATAGATTGTTGATAGGGCTATTCGGTTATTCCCTCCACCAGCTTAAGCGGTGGGCAATAGAGCTATTTGGCGTTGACCCGGCGGCTGCTAAGTCCGGAGGGGACATCAGGGAATTTAATGAAAATGATGGATTTCAGATTATTTTGCTGGGAATCTTCATTACTACTTACCGGATCAAAGTTAAGGCGGCCAAACAATATGTCTTGCGGATTTTTACAGAGATTACGAACATGGGTTTTTCTCCCGCGCAACTTTTGCGGGAAAAAAGACCAGCCCCCTATTTGGTCCTAAAGATATTCCCCAATGGGGTTAACGATTTTTCTGTAAATCCACCGCGGGTGTTTCCTGATCCGAAGCTTTTTCCTGGCGGGGTTTTGGAATTTTGGGTATACGAGAAGCCCCCGGAAGTGATTGAGGATATCGATACTGACAGTCAACGAATGGACTGCGGGAGGTGTGTCGTCCGAATCTCGCCCCCCCAGGCGATGGGCCTAGATAAAGTTTTAGGACCAGAATACAGTATCCCGTTGTGGCTCTATCTTGATAAATACCTCCAGGCCGTGAAGGGATAAAAGCAGGACCTTCTTTTTTTGATCGTAGTAGTGTAGCTACGCACTACAATTTGGGAAGCTTACATGAAATCCTCGCCACCAATCCAACCGGCTTACTTCGACTTGGCCGGGGCCTCTGCCTACCTTGGCGGCGCCCTAGCCGTGCGGAGTTTGCGCCGGCTGATAGCGGCGAGGAGGCTACCTTTTTATCGGATAGGCCGAGGGAAGATCATGCTGCGGAAAGCCGATCTTGACGAACTCATGGCAAATAACCGGCATACTGCGGTCGACCTGGACGCTTTGGCAAACGAGGCCTTGGTGGAGCTTGGCATGGGAGGGCGGTGATGGTTCGGGCCAAAACCACTTTCTTGAGGTTGCGTCTCCGGTTCCTTCTTTTATTTACTTTCCTCCCCTTCAATCAGCGGATCAGCTTGGCCCTGGATCGGGCGCTTGTTGACCTTGAGGCTCTATAATGTCGATGTCGGTCTTTTCCCAAATCCCCCAGGAACTTAAAGACCGGCCGCAATGGATATGCTGGAAAAAAGTGATGCGGGATGGGAAAGAGGTAAAAATACCCGTGAACCCGCGTACCGGCGGACAAGCGGCGGTTGATAAGCCCGCTACTTATGCCTCCTATGATATGGCGATAGCAGCGGCTAATAAAAATGGAAACGCCGGAATCGGTTTTGTTTTCACAGTGGGAGACCCCTACGTAGGTGTCGACCTAGATTTTTGCATAGAAGACGGGGTGGTTCATTCGCAAGCAACCGAGGTGCTCAAACTTTTCAATTCTTATGCCGAAAAATCGCAATCAGGCCGGGGGCTTCATATCTTCATCAAAGGCAAGCTACCGCCTGGAGGCCGGCGCAAGGGCAAGCTGGAGATGTACGACTCCGGGCGTTTCTTTGTAATGACCGGCGCCCACCTGGACGGCACCCCCACCAGCATTGAAAATCGCCAGACAGAGCTTGAGGGATTCCATGCCCGGGTTTTTGGAAAACCCCAAGATCATCCAAAACCTGCGGCCCCCTCCCCCTCGTTGACCATGGCCGATTCTGAAATTGTCGGAAAAGCCCGGAGTGCCAAGAACGGGGTAAAATTTGACCAGCTATACCGTGGGGATTGGCAAGGGGCGAGCTTCCCCTCACAATCTGAGGCGGACTTAGCCTTTTGCTCCATGGTGGCTTTTTATACTCAGGACCCGGAGGAAATAGATCGGATTTACCGGGCCAGCGGGTTGTACCGGCAGAAATGGGACAGCAGGCGAGGCGACAGCACCTATGGTGCCAAATGCATTGATAAGGCCCTGGCTGGCGTAACCGAGACGTACACGCCCCCCAGGAGTGCGCCGGGAGCCGACAGGACAAAGTCTGAAACTCCGAAGCCCCACCAGGCAGAAAAGCCCAGGGAGGCACCCCAACAGCCTCCCCAAGCCAAGCCAACGCCTCCGGCAATTCGTCTTGTCACCGGCAGCGAGCTTCAATCCCTCGAATTCAAAGAACCATCCTGGATAATTCCCAGAATCTTGCCAGAAGGCCTCTGTCTTCTGTCAGCCAGACCCAAAAAAGGAAAGACCTGGTTAGCCTTCGGGGTATCCGTTGCAAGGGCTTCCGGGGGTTACGCACTTGGTAAAGAAGAACTCAGAATCACCCCGGGAAAGGTGCTATACCTAGCCCTGGAGGACAAACTACGCCGGGCTAAAAAGCGGCTGGAGATCATTTTGGGCGGCGCTCCATTCCCAGATGATTTGATAACTGTCGAATCTTGGCCCCGTTTGGACAAGGGCGGCCTGGAGGCCCTGCAAGTTTTCCTGAAGGAGCATGACGACTGCAAGCTGGTGGTGGTGGACTCCTTCGCCAAGATCAAACCTCCCCGCCCCAAAAATATCGACCCGTATGAATTCGATATGGCCGTGGGGGGTGCCCTGCAATCCTTGGCCCAAGATCACCAGATATGCCTCTTGCTCATTTACCACAATCGGAAAACTGAGGGGGAGGACCCCCTTGACGATGTAATAGGCGGCACTGGACTAACCGGCGCTGTTGACGCTGTTCTTATCTTGAGACGGGGCCGGGGCCAAGCCGATGCAACCCTGTTTATCACCGGCCGAGATGTGGAAGAACAGGAATTGGCCTTGAGATTCCATCCTGGAGAAGGTCTCTGGGAGCTTATGGGGACCGTTGCGGAATGCGCCATGAGCCAGGAACGCAAAGACATTTTACTGGTTTTGTCAGAGGTGGGGCCGAAGACCCCAGCACAACTCGCTAAGATTATTGGCAAAAAATACGATGCTATCCGCATAAATCTTGTCAGGATGAAAGATGCCGGACTAGTGAGGCTGAAAGAGAATGGAGAATACCAAAGTGTATAGAAAATATGTTCATTCTGTTCTTTCTGTTCTTTGCGTTCTATGTGTTCGGGGTGTTCGGTTTCATTTTTCGAGTGATACCGAACAGGGACCGAACAGGGGGGGTGTTCGGTGTTTTAGCTGTTAACCATGCGGGTTTAGAGGACATGCGAACAGGGCGAACACTAAAATAACTATTAATAAGATTCACTCCAGGTTGAGGTGGCAGAGGAGGAGCGTAACACACAGGCCCCACCCCTACTAGGCGAATCGGATGATAAAACCGCAGACCACTTAAGGTAAGCAATAGAAATGCCTTGGAAAAGCAAAAAGAGTAAAGCCAAGGGTGCGCATGGGGGTCAGAGCTCCCATGCTATCTTTCCCAAACCGCTCCCCCCGGTCCTTCACGGCCTGCATCTTAACCTGTTGGGGGCTGATGGAAGAACAAGGGGGGTAAGGGCCGTTAAAGCGTTATCTACTGCTCTCCTGGAGAGATTCCCAAGCCCAGCGCCGGCCGCGGCTCAATTGCTTGCCCAGCGGTGCGCTTTTAAGCTGATCAGGGCAGGTCTTTTTGAGGCGTTCATTTTGAATGGGGGAAAGGCGGTAGCCCGGGCGGAAGAGGATTATATCCGGCTTACTGAGAGCATTAGAAAAGACCTTCAAACCTTGTGGGTAATGGCCAAAGAAGGCGGCGGGAAAGACCCGGTTCCCGACCTGGAAGAATATTTGGAAACCCTGAAGAAAGCGGGAAAGGCAACCCCCGCGGTGGTTAAGGTCAAGGCCAAACAAGAAGGCCCGGCGGCTCCAAAAGAATCGGCCAGGAAAGGCCCCCTGTTCTAAGGGAGCAGTATGGTCACGGTCAAAATCAACAATCAGGCGCACCTCTTCCCCCTAGCGCACCTTTCCGCGGGCGTCCTGGCCCGGATCAGGGACCGGTTGACGTTTGCGAACCCGGCCCACCAGGAAGCGGAGCGCCGGGGCTTCTATACCGGGAATATTCCCCGGGAGATTCGAGGCTGGCGAGAGACAGACGACGGCCTGATTATTCCCAGGGGTGCGACTCGCCAGGCGCTGCGGATTATCCGGGGGGCTGGGGTCAGATACCGCCTGGAGGATCACCGGCGCACCCTGGCCGCTGTTGATTTTACCTTCCGGGGCGAGCTCCGGGACTTCCAGGAGGCGGCAGTTGAGGCCATGGCAGCCCGGGACTTCGGGACCCTGTCAGCCCCCACGGGCAGCGGCAAAACCGTCATGGCCCTGGCGCTGGTGGCCCGACGGCGGCAACCGGCTTTGATCATCGTTCACACCCGGGAACTCCTGGAGCAGTGGGTTGATCGGACCGGCGCTTTCCTGGGCATTCCGGAGGACAAGGTGGGGGTGATTGGCGGTGGCAAGATGCGGATCGGCCAGAAGATCACCGTGGGGCTGGTACAGAGCTTGTTCAAAGTGGCCAATGAGGTTGCCCCGCACATCGGGAACTTGATTGTCGATGAGGCCCATAGGTGTCCAAGCAGGATTTTCACGGAAGCAATAACGGCCTTTGATTGCCGGTACATGACCGGCCTTTCTGCGACACCATGGCGCCGGGATGGTTTAAGCAGGCTCATTTTCTGGCACCTTGGCGATGTTGCCCACCAGGTGGATAAGGCGGCCCTGGTGGAAGCTGGCCATGTTCTGGCGGCCGATGTTGTCTGGCGAGAAACGAACTTCCGGCCCACGTTTAACCCCTCTGAAGAGTATTCGAAGATGCTGAGTGAGCTAACCCAGGACCCGGCCCGGAATGCCCTGATAGCTTCGGACGTAGCCCGGGAAGCCGGGAACGGCGGCGGGGTCTGCCTGGTACTGACAGACCGGAAGGGCCATTGTGAGGTGCTGCGGGAACTCCTGGAGCGCCAGGGGATCGAGGCGGCGGTACTTACCGGGGACTTGAGCAACCGGCAGCGCCAGCAGGTGGTTAGGGACCTGAACGGGGGCAGGATTAAAGTCCTGGTGAGCACAACTCAGCTTCTTTCTGAAGGTTTCGACTGCAAAGAACTGAGCACCTTATTTTTGAGCACACCTATCAAATTCTCTGGCCGTCTCCTTCAGGCTGTGGGGCGGGTGCTTCGGCCGGCTCCGGGGAAGGATCGGCGGGCCAGGGTGTACGACTATTTTGACCCGGTAGGCGTGCTCAGGAACGCGGCCCGGGCCAGGCAAAAAATTTATGGATAAAAACCACCAAAAAGGAATTTTGGCAGAAAACACGGCCCGCTTCTCCAGCATCGGGAGAGGTGGGCTTTTTTTATCCGGAAATCTCCGGCGTGACCCCTGGCCATAAGCCTAAAGGGGGAAGCCCAAAGGAGGTATCCGGCGCATAGCAGGACGCTCTTTTACGAGGTGATCCCTGGCGCAGCCCAGAGGGGCGGCCTGGTGGGGAGCGGAAAAACAACAAAAAGGAGATTTATACCATGTCGCAAATAGAGGAATTGAACAGGCTTCTCAAGGAGATTAGGGCGAACCTTCCTGACGGGTTCCCCCAGCGGATAGAATACCTGGAAAACCAGCTCAAGGCCCGCAAGTGGGCGCACATGCCCGGCCTGGAGCTAGAGAAAGACAAGTTTTCCTTTTGCCGTGCTCTCCCGTACATCAAGGCGGGGGTGCCCCTGGAGAACTGGAAAAACGCGGGCGTGGAAGCCGAAGTATTCCGGCAGACGGCCAAGCTCCGGACCATGAGCACGACAGACGATGAAGCGGGCGGCTACCTGGTGCCGGCCCAGGCCATGCCGGAGTTCATCGAGATGCTTAATGCCGAAGCGGTTGTTATCCGCATGGGTGCCCGGATGCTTCCCGATTTGGTGGGGAGTCCGGTGACCATCGTAAAACAAAAAACCGGGGCCACCGCCTATTGGGTCGGCGAGGGTGACGCGCCGACTCCTTCCGACTTAACCGTCGGACAGGTGAAGATGGTGCCCAAGAAGGTCATGGCCTTGACTTACGTCAACAACGAGCTGATCCGGCGTGCCAATCCTGGGGCGGAGGCCATTATTCGCCAGGACTTCGCCAAGCAATTGGGCCTGGCCATTGACCTGGCGGCTCTGCGCGGCAGCGGCTCCGAAAACCAGCCTTTGGGCATCGCCAACACCTCCGGGATCAATACCGTGACCTGGGGAACGGGCGGTAACGGGGCCACTCTGGGCAATAGCCTGGACTTGTTCTGGAAGATGGAACATGAGCTGGCGCTCGACAACGCTTTGAGCGGTAGCCTGGGGTTTCTGTTCCATCCGGCCATTCGGCTGGCCATGAAGCTGACCAAAATCCCGCAGTTCAGCACCGATGACGGCGGCTGGCCCCTGATCCCGGCGATCATTGCGGCCGGTCTGGTGGGGGATCGGTCCCTGGCGGAAGCCATCGGCTACCCCTTCGCCACGACCACGCAGCTTCCCATCAATTTGGTGGTGGGGAACAAGTCGAATTGTACCGAAGTCTTTTTCGGGAACTGGCAAGAACTGCTGATCGGGCAATGGGCGGGCTTTGAGATTCTGGCGTCAAACGTGGCCGGCACTGCCTTTGCCACGGATCAGACCTGGGTCCGGATCATTGCTGAGGTGGATTTCGCGCTGCGGCATCCGGAATCTTTCTGTCTCTGCAATGACCTGGCCATTGCCTAATTTACTCTTCCCGGGGAGGTCTGCGGGCCTTCCCGGGAGGTCTACATAGAATTTGGCGGTTCTCTTCGGTCCCGCCGAATCGGGTGCAGTTCTTCGAGGCGGCTGCCGCCCCTCCCAGTCGGTAGAGTACCACCAGGTCTGCACCTGAAGATTTGATCCCTGGTGAGAAGATGGAGGGGCATTTCTTTGGAGGATGGACACAAGTGACCCCCAAGACTGTGGAGTATCCGGAAACCTTTGAAAGCATCCTGGGGCGCATGGCGGCGATTCACCGGGCCAAGAATGCGGACTATGGGTCGTCGTACAATCTGGCGCCGATGCTGCTGGGTATCCCGGCCCATGTGGGGCTTTTGGTTCGCATGACCGACAAACTGGCCCGGGCCTGCAAGCTGACCCAAGGGGAGGCACCCCAGGTGGAGGGGGAGGCCCTGGAAGATACCTTGATTGATCTGGCCAACTATGCGGTTCTGGCGATTTTGAGCATTAAGAGAATGAACCATGGTTAATATCATCCAAGCGATCCAAGATAAGCACCTATTCCGGCCCCTCTTTAAGAATCTGGAGACGTGGGCCAGTTGGATTGTCTTTCTCAAGGCCCTTTTCGGCCTGCCCATGGGGGAGGGCGAGCTTGCCCTTTACCGGCAGTGCACGGGGCGCCAGGCCCCACCTAAGAAGCAATTTTCCGAAGCCTGGGTACCGACAGGGGTGAGGTCCGGGAAATCGTTCATAGCGGCGCTTGCAGCCGTCTTCCTGGCCTGTTTTCGGGACTATCGGGCTTTCCTGGCCCCCGGGGAACGGGCCATGATTTTGATTGTTGCCGCGGATCGTGCCCAAAGTCAGGTTATCCTGCGCTATGTAAAAGCCTTCCTGAATTCAAACAAGATGCTTTCCAAGCTGGTGGAGGGTGAGCGGGCGGAAGCCATCGACCTGAAAGGCCGGGTGACTATACAGGTTGCAACTTGCAGCTACCGGAGCATCCGGGGCTTCACCGCGGCGGCGGTGATCTGCGACGAGATAGCTTTCTGGCGGTCTGAGCTTGACTCCGCAAATCCGGCGGGGGAGGTCTTGCGGGCGATCCGGCCCCGGCTGGCCACTATCCCCGACTCGCTTTTGCTCTGCATCTCTTCCCCGTGGGCCAGGTCCGGCCCCCTTTATGAGGCGTTCAGTCGACACCATGGTCGGGATGATAGCGACGTGCTGGTGTGGAATGCCGACACCAGGACCATGAACCCCACCATAAAGCAGAGCTTGATTGACCGGGACGCGGAGCTTGACCCCGAAATGGCCCGCTGCGAGTGGGGCGCGGAGTTCCGGAGTGATCTGGAATCATTCCTTTCCCTGGAGGCGGTTGAGGCCGTCATTATGCAAGGCCGGTTTGAACTCCCCCGAATGGCCGGGGCAAGATACTTTGCCTTTGTTGACCCCTCCGGCGGCCGGCGGGATGCTGCTACCCTAGCCATCGCCCACAATGAAAAGGAGCGGGTGATCCTGGACGTGGCCCGGGCTTGGAAGGCTCCACATGACCCGGCGGTAGTGCTGGGGCATATGGCGGACGTGCTGAAGGTCTACAACATCTCCCGGTTGAAGGGGGACCGCTACGCCGGAGCCTGGCCAGAGCAAGAGTTCAGGAAACACAATATTCGCTATGAACCATCGGATAGGGACAAATCGAGCATTTACTTGGATTTCTTGCCCTTGGTTTTGTCACAGCGCGTGGAACTCCTGGACCTGAAGCACCTGAAAAATGAACTGGTGAGCCTGGAGCGGCGGACCCGGAGCGCCGGAAGGGACCTGGTAGACCATCCGCCCAAAGGTCATGATGATCTTGCTAATTCCGTGGCCGGGGTCTGTGCCATGGTGGGGGCGGCGGCGTCCCGGTCCGCGGTCAATGTGAGGTGGTTATGATGAATTTTATTGAGTACGTCATCGCCGGCGCTGGTGTCACCCTGGGGGCGCTTTCGGTTATCCTGGCGGCCCTGCTGCTGCTGGGCTGCTACGACAAAGGGCAGGAACTTACCGGCTTGGCGCGTGCGCTTAAGAAAAAATCATAAGGCGGGCATTCTCCCATGGGCTTAAGGAAATGGAAAAGGAGAAGGGCTAAGCAGATAGGAGACCTGGCGGATCACAAAACCCAGGAAAGATTGCTGGAGGTCATTGCCCAGGCAAACAAGCGCGGGCCCCAAGATCGGCCGCCTGAAAATCCCCAGGATGCAGAGGCCAGGCCATGGGGCCGGTGAGGGCGATCAGGGCCAAGTGTCTCGACTGCGCTGGAGGGATGAAGGAGGTAAGGCAGTGCTCAAACGAGTCTTGCCCCCTCCATCCCTACCGCATGGGGCGGAATCCGAACCGGGCGGGGATAGGGGGCCGTCAGATTTCAAAATCTTGCCCCGAAAACCCCCACTCAAGTTAGCTTTTTTCGACAAACTTTTGCCGAGAGGGTAGTAGGCCAGGGGGAAGGGCCAAGAGGCGGGGGATGATTTTTTTCACTCCAGCCTTTTTTCTTGAGAAAGTTCTTGACTGATATGTTATGATAGCTTATGAGAGCTTAAAGCAAACCGGAAATGGGGAAACCATCGATGACAACTAAAGAAACCCAAGAGTGCCTATTGACCCCGGAAGAGGTAGCCAGACGGTTAAACGTAAGCCTTGTAACCGTGGGTAGGTGGCTTAGAGAGGGGAAGCTGAAGGGAGTGAAAGCCGGCCGGCAATGGCGAGTTAGGGAAAATGACCTGCAAAAATTCCTGAAAGCCCCTTAATGTGAGATTGGCTATTGGGAGAGAGAGACTCATGGGAAGAAGAAGGACCAAAACAATACCTTATGAAAAAATGTCCATCCATCAATTGAAAACTATTCTTTCAGAAATTCAATCAAGGATTTGGTGGATATATTCGGACTATCAGCAACAGGAACAACAAGAATTAAGACATAGAGCCGCTAACTTGAAAGAATTAATTAAGAATAAAGAGGAGGCTGAAGCCAGATTAGCGGAGAAAAAGAAACTATTTAAAGCCAAAAGAAGCCACGAAAAAGCTATTATTGCCTCTGCACAAGGGAAAACCAGGCAAGCCGCAGAAATGATTAAAAGCACTCTTAGAAAGCAGATTAAACAATATCCAAATTGTCCTTATTGTGACCAGCCTTTTGGAAAAAACCCTCATTGCGACCATATACATCCTGTATCTCATGGTGGGCTATCGACATTGCAAAACATGGTCTATATTTGTTCCTCTTGTAATATGAAGAAAAAGGATTTCACTTTAAGGGAATTTATTAATCAAAATGGTTTGAACCGCGGCCAAATAGAAGAAAAACTCATAACCATGGGCAAAAGGATATAAATTCAATTTATAAATGGAGGATTCTTAATGGGAGTCACGGTAAGCCCTAGCGCCGTGAGTTGGCGGATAGAACGGCGGCTGGTGGGGAAGGTGGTGGGGCGGTCTTTGTGGCGGTTGTTGAAGTCGTGGGGAAGAGTTACTTTCCCGCAGGATTCGAGCCGGCAGAGGGGAATGGAGCTAACGTAGATTAAGATGAATAATTATAATGACTATGAAAAACTCCTAAAATTGGGCAAAGATGTTGTCCCTAAGCCGTGGAATGTTTATCAATATCGTGACTTTGATAGTCAAAAGAAGGATAAATTAACATTAAATATAGAATTGCGTATTTATGATGCTCGCATGGCTCGAATAGCTCGCAATAATAATAATGCTGGTGCCCATGTTAAGAATATTGAGTCTTTAAATGGAGCAGGGTATGTTACGATAAATTTATATAATGATTCAGTACTATGGACGCAAAGTTTATTACATGAACTGGCACATATTGCTGTTCATAGACTATCAGACTTGAGAATGAAATCTTATAGGAGAGGTTATAGTGTTAGCAATAGTCGTATTATTGAGCCGTGTAGCCACGGCAAAATATTTTATAAATATTTAGAAATTTTTGAGAAAAGAGCCATTAAAAATGGGTGGAACTTCCTTTTATTATATAAGAAAAAGATATGGTATTTCGGCGATCCCCCAGGCGAGGTTGACTGAAAAAATCGGTATGGGGTTCAAGCTCGCATTTCCCCTTCTGAAAAAATTTTCTACCAGGAGGCAGATGAAGAAAAAGTAAGGGAAGTCTTCCCCATTGATGTATGCAAGAAGGGGCCTGGTAGGCCGAAACATTAGTTTGGGAAGTTAATTTAAGCGGGCTTGGGGGATCAAGGCTCCCCTATCCCAAGAGATGACAGGAGATCATTATGCCTACGTTAGAAGATTATGGACCTTTTTTAGATCGTATCGAGGGAAGGGGGAAGAAATTTAATGCATTCCGGAAAGAATATAAGAAACGAAAGAGATTGTATGAAACTGTTTTATCTGAAATAGAGAAAGAAATTAGTTCTATCAAAAAGAAGCATGAAAAAGACGCAAAGCTAAGGATAGCATATATCTCTGGGAGAATAAAAAAAGAATATAGCATAATACGCAAAGCTTATAATAAGGATATTTCTATAAACATTATTTTTGATGAAATTAAAGATATTATTGGAATAAGAATTGTTGTTAACAATCTTCGTGACATAAAGAAATTAATTAAAGAACTTGAACTAATTAGAAATATTGAATTAGGGAAACCAAGAAAACATTCAGACAAAGCTGGTTATAAAGCGATACATATTATTGCGATTTATTCACTTAACTGCAATGGTAGAAAAAGAGAGATTCCCTTTGAGATTCAAATTAGAACTCTTTTACAAGATGTTTGGGCGATTTTAGTGCATCATGATGTTTATAAGAATGAAGCTTCTCTTCCCAATCTCGCAAAGAGTATTACAAAGCATCTTAGTCAAGCGTTAAGTTCGCTAGACCTCATGGCAGATGATTTTAGAAAGGAGATAGAAGCTAAAGTTAAATCTCCTAATGATTTATCTGATATCGCCCCAATGGATAAGCAAGGTATTGCATTTCTTTATTATGATCTTTTCGGTATTAAGCCACAAGATTATGAAGTTCAGTATCTTTCAAATGTGACAGATGATTATGGAATAGAAACTATTAAACAAGCTAGAATCGGCCTTAATAGCAAGGTCTTTTCTGTACTTAGGAGAAGACACAAAAAACGCTTTTTTATTGATGCAAGTAATGTTGATCTATTTGAGTATGGCCTGCTTTATTCAATTAGTGGCTCAAAAGCTTATAAGGAATATTCCAAAAAGGTTGAAAGAGACTGGGATGAAATAGAAACAACTGCACGCGGAGAAATATTGTCTAGTATGCCAGAGACTTTTGATGAATTTGTTAAAATGATAGAGAATGACAATTTACCTGAAGCTGCATTAGAAGAGCTTGGAGGAATAAAGTCATGTTATCTTTGTGGCGAAGGGATTTTAATTCCTTATGATGCTGCTGAAGCTGTATTGGATTATTATGGAAATCCTGATACAGATGTTGAATTAGTATCTTTATTTGAGGAGTTAGGTGGAGAATATGCACATCTTGTTGAAAGCGTAGATTTCCATGGAGCCTGCCAATACTGTGGCTATCAAATGTCTAAGGATGATTAATCCCAATAACAAACCGGGGGTGGACCATGGCAATTTTTGCTGAGTGTCCCTTGTGTCATCGGAAGCAGGCGGTTAAGAATAAGAAAATGCGTGATATGGGTGAATCTTGAGATAAAGGAGGTTAAACCGTGGCGACTATGAGAAAGCAAACCAGCAAAAAGGGCAAGGTGTCCTACATGGTTGACTTTCGCGACCCACAAGGGAAAAGGATCACCAGAAACTTTTCTACCCAAACGGATGCTAAGTCTTTTCTGTTCAAAGTCTTAGAAGCCAAAACGGGGGTTCAACCGTGGGCGTCAAAGTAAGGCAAAAGATTAAGGGTAGAGGCAAGCCCTGGTGGGTTTTTGCTGCCCACAACGGCAAAAGATGGTCAAAAATGGTAGGCGATAAGGCCGCGGCTGACGCCTTGGCCAGTAAGCTCAGGGAGAAAATCAAGAAGGGGGAATGGAAGCTCGATTCTGACGAGAAGGAAATTCCCACCTTCGGGAATTATGCCCGTGATTTTCTGGACAACGTAACTTGCTTGAAACATTCCACCATGGCCAGTTACAAGGGTATCCTTAGAAACCACTTGAACTCCTTGCATGATCAGCCCCTGGATGAGATCAAGAGGGCCGACATCAAAGACCTCATTACCACCAAGCAGAAAGAGGGCCAGTTGTCTCCGGGGACCGTGAAGAATATCCAACGGTTCGTCTCAAGGGTTTTCAGTGATGCACTTGAAGACGAACTGATTACTGCGCACCCTGCCGAAAAAATGGGAAAACACATCACCAGCAAAGAACAAAAAAATGAGATCAATCCTTTGACCCGGGAAGAGGCTAAGGTCTTCCTGGAGGCGGTGCAAACACACTACCCCAGGTATTACCCCTTCTTCCTATGCGCCCTGCGCACAGGGATGCGGCTGGGGGAACTCCTGGCACTGCAATGGGGTGACATTGACTGCCATGGCGGGTTTATCGAAGTGCGCCGGTCCTTTACCCGCGGTCATTACACGACCCCCAAGAACGGAAAAACCAGGCGCATTGATATGAGTCCGCAGCTTGCCGACACGCTAAAGGAACTGAAAACGGAACGCAAGCGAGAGACCCTGGCCAAGGGGTGGCGGGAAATGCCGGAGTTGGTTTTTGTAGACCATTCCGGCGGCATGGTCAATGGGGACGTTCTGAGAAGGCGGGTTTATCACCCTGCCTTGGAAAAGGCCGGACTTCGGCACGTCCGGATTCACGACTTGCGCCACTCTCTCGCCAGTATGCTTATCCAGAATGGCGAGAACCTGGCCTATGTGCGGGATCAGCTGGGCCATAGCTCCATCAAGATCACCGTGGATATTTACGGCCATTTGGAGCCTGGGAAAAACCGGGGAGCCATGGCTAAGTTGGATGACGATTTTTCCACTTACGAGCAGAAAGCCGGGTGCGCCAGCGGTGAATAATTGGCAACTAACGGCCAAATTTGGCAAAGGTAAGTGCTATAAATCATTGAAATAACTAGGATATAAGGGGTCTTGAAAACCGCAGACCGATGAGGTCCGGGAGTTCGAATCTCTCTCCCTCCGCCAAAATAATTTGTAATAAATTCAGATAATTAAGTTATTGCAAAACTATTTCTTTGCCGCGTGCAGTCACTTTCT
>Ga0233425_10006965_pt1 | contig 16208 bp, 9 predicted proteins | sample Watercolumn_Towu_2_FD_181712 | JGI IMG/M metagenome (GOLD analysis project Ga0233425, IMG submission 181712) | Freshwater microbial communities from Lake Towuti, South Sulawesi, Indonesia - Watercolumn_Towuti2014_140_MG | ecosystem: Environmental > Aquatic > Freshwater > Lake | place: Indonesia... | reverse complement strand
GGAGGTGGACACTGTGGCTGACTCAAGCAGCCCGGGACTCAGCCCTCTCGGGAAGGTGTTCGTGGCCATCGTCATCATCGCGTTGGCCGGGGGCGGCTTCTACCTGATGCGTGACAAGATCCTGCCCAAGGGCCAGACCGGCTCCGGCGCCGTCGACATGGGGGCGTTCCAGAAGCAGATGGGCGGCGGCACGCAGCCCGAAGCCGTGGACCCGACCGGGATCACCACGGTGTCGGAGTACAGCTACGTGCCCGGCCAGAAGCTGCCTCCGGTCAAGGGCGCCAGCGACTACGTCTGGAACAAGGCGGACCCCACCGTCGTGTTCCCGATCAACGTCTGGATCGGCTGGTTGCCCATCGTCGCCGCGAACCACGGGTTCGCGCCCAGCACCGAGAGCATCTTCTACAAGGACTACGGCTTCAAGGTAAAGCTGCAGCTCATCGATGACCCCGTGGCGGCCCGCGACGCCTACGCGGCGGGCGACAGCCACGTGCTCTGGGGCACGCTGGACATGATCGCGCTGTTCGCGCCGGGGCTGATGAAGGACAGCCGCACCGCCCCACGCGTGTATCAGCAGATCGACTGGTCCAGCGGCGGCGACGGAATCGTGGTGCGCGAGTCGATCAAGTCGGTCGAAGACCTCAAGGGCAAGACGGTCGTGTACGCCGAGAACAGCCCCTCTCAGTACTACTTCAACACCCTCCTGCTCTTCGCGGGGGTGCAGCCGATCCAGGTCTCCCACAAGTACACGCGCTCGGCCTTCGAGGCCTCGGCGGCCTTCGTGGCCGATCCCAAGATCGACGGCTGCGTCAGCTGGGCGCCGGACATCTACAACATCCCCGACAAGGTCCCCGGGACGAAGCTGCTCTCGACCACCGGCGACGCGGGAAAGGTGATCGCCGACGTCTGGGCGGCGCGCGCCGACTTCGCCCGCGATCACCCCGAGGTCATCAAGGGCCTCGTTGAGGGCATCTTCAAGGGCATGGAGCAGCTGGAGAAGGACGCCAAGTTCCGCGATCAGGCCTGCCAGTGGCTGGCGAAGGGGTACGACTTCCCCGTCGAGGACGTGAAGGGGATGCTGGCCGACGCCCACTCGACGAACTTCGCCGAGAACAAGCAGTTCTTCCTGAACGCGAACAACCCGACGAACTTCGAGCGCACGTGGAAGCGAATCAACTTCGTGTACGGCGAGCTCGACAAGGTCGACCAGCCCGTCCCGTTCGATCAGGTGATGGACTTCTCGGTCATCAAGGCCCTGGCGGCAGTGGGGAAGTTCGCCTCCCACACCGACGAGTACACGGCGAAGTTCGCGCCGGGGGACTGGGCCCGCACCGCCGAGGCCCCGCTGCTGCGGCAGGTGATCCGCATCCATTTCTACCCCAACTCGGCCAACCTGCGCGAGCTCGCGCGGGACGACTACGGCAAGGAGATCCCCGGCAAGCTGTACGACCCGTCGGTTGATGAGACGCTGGAGCGCGTCGCCGCGATGGCCGGGCAGTTCGACCGCGCCGTCATCATGGTCACGGGACACACGGACGACTCGTACCGCGATCAGGTGCCCTATGAGATGGTGAAGCAGCTCTCGGAGGATCGCGCGAAGGCCGTGCGGGATGCGCTCGTGCATAAGTACAAGTTCGGTGCGAACAAGCTCCGTGCCGAGGGCAAGGCCTGGGATGTCCCGGCCGATGAGAACGATCCACACAACCACGCCATGAACCGGCGCGTCGAGATTGCAGTCTACCCCCTCGAAGGGGGCTAGTCGTCGTCCTCGTCGCCCGGCTCCGGGGACCGACAGACAAACATGCCTGATGAGACACCGAGCGCGCCGAACCGCGTGGCATGGTGGCAGCGCCTGTGGACCCGGCCGGCTCCGCCGGAGGAGGACGAGCCCTCCCCGCCGGAGCCGCCTCCGCCCGCGAAGCCCGAGCCCGCGCGCCGGCGCAGCCTGCTGCGGGTACGGGATCGTGTCTCGCCGGGGCTGCGGACGGCCCTGTCGCTGCTGCCCTTCGTGCTGTTCGTCGCGTGGTGGTTCTGGGTGACTGCCGGGGCGGAGCCGGAACTGCGGCGCATCTCTTCGCGCATTCTGCCCAGCCCGGCGGAAGTGATCGCGCGCTGCCCGGCGCTCTGGTTCGAGAGCGCCCTGATGCGCAACATCCTGCTCAGCCTCAGCCGCGTGCTCGGCGGCTTCGCGGTCGCGGCCATCGTGGCGATCCCACTGGGCATCGCCATGGGGAGCTTCGGTCGCGTGGGGGCCACCTTCGGCCTCGTGGCGACGCTGCTGTCGTACCTGCCCACGCCGGCGATCGTGCCCCTCACGATGGCCTGGTGGAAGACCGGCGAGGAGCAGAAGGTCGGGTTCCTGGCTTTGGGGACGTTTGCTTACCTGTTGCCGCTGATCGTGCGCCATGTGCAGGCGGTGGACCACAAGTACGTCCTCAGCGCCTACTCGCAGGGCGCCACCGCGTGGCAGGTGGTGACGAAGGTCCTGGTGCCGGTCGCTCTCCCGGGGATCGTGGACGCCATGCGGCTGTGCCTGGGCATCGGCTGGACGTACATCGTCCTCGCGGAGGTCATCAAGGCAGGCGAGGGCCTGGGGGGCGTGGGGAACCTTATCATGGTCTTCCAGCGGTTCGGCCGCATGGAGGAGGTCTACCTGACCGTGGCCGCCATCATGCTGGTCGGCGCCGTGTTGGACCGTTCCTGTGTGTGGTTCAGCCGCTGGCTGTTCCCGTACCGCACTGCGACGGCCGACGAGTGACGCGCGACATGGACGACGCTCTGCCGACAACCGAGGAGTACCCTCCGGTGCTGGAGCTGCACAGCGCGGCGCGGGAGTTCCGTCGGCGCGGTGGCCCGCCATTCCTGGCGATCACCGACGTGACCGCCACGGTGCAGGACAAGGACCGCCACGGTGAGTTCATCTGCCTCGTCGGGCCCAGCGGCTGCGGCAAGTCCACGTTGCTGCACATCATCGCCGGCTTCGATACGCACCTCCCCCTCACGCGGGGCGAGGCCCTCTTCCACGGCCAGCCGATCGAGGGCCCCGGGGCCGACCGCGGGATGCTGTTCCAGGAGTACGGCTGCTACCCGCACCTGACGGTTGTGGACAACATCGCCTTCGGTCTGCGCCTCCAAAGCGGCCCCGACCGCCCTTCGGAGCCCGACATCCGCGATCTCGCCCGCGAATGGCTGGGGAGAGTCCGGCTGAGCGAGGCGGACGCTCGGAAGTACCCCCACGAGCTGTCCGGAGGGATGCGCCAGCGCGTCGCGCTGGCCCGCAGCCTCGCGCTGAAGCCGCGGTGCCTGCTGATGGATGAGCCGTTCAGCGCGCTCGACGAGCCGACGCGCTTCGAGATGCAGGACCTGATCGTGGAGCTGTGGGCCGAGCTGGACGCCACGATCATCCTGATCAGTCACAGCGTCGCCGAGGCGGTGTACCTGGGCGACCGGGTCTGGGTGATGAGCCCTGCGCCCGGGACCCTCGTCGCCGAGTTCGCCGATGTGCCGATCCCCGATCCCGACACCCCGGCGATGGTGGCCCAGGCCCGGCCGAGCTTCGCCGATTGTGTGGCCGAGGTCAGCGCGCGCTTCCTGGAGGTGCTCCGCACGCCAAGGGAGGAGCTGACGCCGATCCACGCCGACGGCTCAGGCCGCTGCGAGCCGGCAGGAGGGGCGGACTGATGGACACCTCCGGGCCCTCAGCCAACCTGCGCGAACCCACCTTCGGCGACTACCTGAAGGCCGCGTTCAACGTGCGGGTTCCCGTCTGGGGTCTCGGCGGCGTGCCGCTCAACTGGCTGTACCTCGCTGCCGTGGCGGGGGTCGGTGTCGCGGCCTGGCCGATGCTGCTGGTGGGCGCCGCCGGTGAGATCGCCTTCCTCTCCGCCTTGGCCGGGAACCGCCGGTTTCAGCAGGCCGTCCGCGCCGCCCGCCTGGCGAGCCGCGAGTCCGCCGGCGCGGCCACCGTGGACGCCGTGGCCGCGCGGCTCTCGCCCCAGGGCCAGGAGCGCTACCGGGCCCTGACGCTCAAGTGCGATGAGGTGCTCGAGATCGCGCGCACGACGGCCAACGTCGACCCCGGGACCCTCGACTCCTACACCACCAACCTCGTGCAGCTGCGGGAGGTCTACGCCCGGATGCTCGCCCTGCAGGAGGCCTTCCAGCGCTACTCCCTGGACTGGAGCAGCACCGACCCGGAGCCCGAGATCCGTGCCATCGAGGCCCAGCTGCAGGCCGACGGGCTCTCCGACCAGATGCGTTCCTCGCGTCAGGCGACCCTGGCTGTGCTCAAGAAGCGCGCCGAGACGCGCCGCGAGATCTCCTCGCGCGCCCAGGTCGTCGACTCGGAGATCGGTCGCCTCGCCCAGCAGGTCGAGCTCCTCCGCGACCAGGTCCTCCTGACCCGCGACCCTCAGGTCCTCTCGGCCAACATGGACGTCGCCGCCGACCTCCTCGAAGAGCGCAGCGAGTGGCTCCAGGACAACGCCGTCTACGCCGAGACCCTCGGACAGATGACCCAGACGCAGTAGGGCCGGGGCGCCCTACTCCATCCCCATCAGCACCCACCGCACGACCCCGTACATGACCACGCAACCGAGCGAACCACCGATCGCGGCCCCTGCGAAGAGGCCTGGGATCGGCTTCTCCCAGCGCCGACCGATCGCCTCACCGACGTGGCAGCCGAACACCAGCCCCCCGATGGCGCCGAGGAGGTAGAGCCCGGCCACCAGCACGTACACCAGCGGCGAGGTCATGCGCTAACCTTGAGGCGGGAAGCCGTCGGGCATCCACTTCGGCAAGTCGGCAATCGACGCACGCGCCTGCTCCGACGTCGGCACGCCCCAGGCCTCGAAGAACGGGCCCAGGTTCCGCCCGACCGTCCGCGAGAACCGCACCATCCACTGGTCCCGCTTCTCGTCATCGCTCCTCGGCAGCTCCCCCTCGGGCGCGGCGCGGTACTCGGCGAAGACGCGCTTGTACGCCTCCCAGCCGAAGGCCTCCTGCAGCTGCATGTACATGTAGAGCGCCAGGAACGGATCGCTCTTCCATCGGTCGAAGGGCGCGCCGGCCGCGAGATGCTCCTTGGTCCGCTTCGCGCGCTCAGCGGGATCGACCGCGGGGTGCCCGCCCGGCAGCTCACAGCAGCGGTCGGTCACGTACAGCGAGAAGAGGTTCTCAGTGACCTCGCCCGTCCCCTCGAAGGTCCAGTGGCCCGACTGGTGGTTGTGGCCGAGTTCGTGGAAGTGGCCCCAGCTGCCCTTGCTCAGCAGGTCCTGGAGGTTCACCGCCAGCTTGGGCGCATCCAGCCAGGTCATGATCGGGTAGCCCGAGTGCATGTACCCGGCGCTGATCTGCACATCGGCCACGATGCGCTCCGGATGGGGGCGCTGCTGGGGGATCGCCGCGAGATCGGCGCACGAGTCGAGAGCGTGCGTCCAGAACTCCATCAGCGGCACAGGGTCCTCGAGCGTGCGGATCTCCTCCGAGGGCACGGACAGGATCACGTTCCGCGTCTCCAGTTCCGCCCACGGCGCCGGCCGCTCGCGGATGGCACTCCGCCACTCCCCGGGGTCTGTCTTCCCGAGCACGAAGTGCGGCGCCTCGACCACGTTCGCGATCTCTACCGCAACCTCGCCTAGCGTGCAGTCGCCCGGGACCTCGATGTACACCAGCCCGCCGAAGGCGTTCGCCGCCCGCGTGACGGGCGCGTTGAGCGGGAAGTTGCGGCTGATCTCCGGCGCGCGCTGCCACTCGCCGTGGTGCCAGATCCCGTCCGTGTGGCAGCCGATCCGCACGTGCAGGCCCTTGCCCGCCGCGCCGTCGGGCACTTGCACCGTCACGAGCTCCCCCGGCGCTGCGTACAGCCCGGTGCTGTGCCAGGCGGGGATCGCCGTGTCCACCGCCACCGTTCGCGTGACCCGCTCCGCGTCGGCCGGCACAGCGCCCGGGAACAGGTCTGCCGACGGATGCGCCACCGTCCGCTCCGGGGTCGCGGCGCGAATCTCCTGCAACTGCAGGGTCAGCGCGAGGCGGGCCAACACGTTGTCGATCTTGAGCGGCTGCTTCGGCCCCGGCACGGCCTCCGCCCCGTGCGCCTGCTGCAAGGCCACCAGCTTCGGCCGGAGGAGCGTGTCCTCCGGGGGGACGTCCATCGCCACCCGGGTGATGATCTGCGAGGCCTGCGCCAGCTCCTCCTTGCTCAGCTGCCGCGTGCCCGCCGCGAAGGCCTCGATGGCCTCCAGCGCTCGACCGGCGTGGGTCAGCTCCGGCACGTCCCCGTCGCACGCGTAGCCCTTCTCGCTGGTGCGGTCCACCATGCCGTCTACCCACACCAGCCCCGCCGGCGCCAGGACCCTGTTGCCGCCGTGCTCGCCCGCCAGCGTCTTCCCCGGGTTGAGCTGCAGCCAACCCCAGGGCGTGTCCCCGGACAGGAGCCCTCCGCCGCCGCGGATGAAGTCGCCGACGGCCTCGATCTGCTGCGCGCTGAACCCGGGGGGCGCGGTCGTCACGAGGACGTTGTGCCCCGCGAGCTTCGCGGTCCAGTCTCCACCGTCGATGGCCTCGGCGGACACTCCCTGTTCGCCCATCAGCGCCAGGAAGTCGCCTAGCCCCAGCACGGCCACCTTCGGCTCCCGCTCGCCGGCCAGCCACTTCACCGCATTCGCCATCAGGCGGCCCGTGTCGGCCTCCTGCAGCGCGCCGGCTCCGAAGTAGCCGTTATGCCCGAGTGCCACGACCCGCCCTTGCCCCATCCGGGCCGCAGCCACCACCGTCTGCCGGTTGCTGCCGCGGCCCCCCACCACCACAGAGAAGGCCTCGTCGCCGAAGGGACACAACGCCCCGGGGAGCCCCGGCGCTGCGATCTCCTTCACGCTGTCCAGCAGCGCCGCAACGTCCCCCGGAGCCGCCCAGAGAGCGTTGCAGCACGCCGTCACACAGACACTACCGACCAGAATGCGAAGCCCAGTCATTGAGACGATCCTCATGATGTCGTTGCGCCGAACCTACTGGCCGAGCCCCGCCTGCTGCGGGATCCACCGGTACAGCAGGTCGGCACACTCCTGGCTCTGCGAGTGCCCCATGCGCGGGGAGATGACGATCTGCTTCTCGCCCTGCAGGACATTGTACGCGGCGAAGACGCTCGATGGAGGGCAGGTGGCATCCACCAGACCCACGCCGACAATGGCCGGGCACGTGATCCGCCGCGCGAAGTCCACCGCATCATAGTACTGGGCGGCGGCTTTCTGCTCGGCATTGTCGTCGTAGATGATCTGCGGCCAGCCCGATGAGCGCCCGGCGAACTTGCCGTGGTGGTCGCAGAGCGCCGGGACGTTCGCCGCAAGCGCCGTGACGCGCGGGTCCAGCCCGGCCGCCACGAGTGACAAGCCGCCGCCCTGGCTCGAACCGGTCACGATCATCGCCCGCTGGTTCCAGTCGGGGTGCGAGGTCAGGTAGTCGATGGCCCGTACACAGCTCAGGAACACTCGGCGGAAGTAGCACGTGTCCCGGCTGTCACGCCCTTGGAACTGGTACGCCTTCAGCGTACCCGCACTCAGGGCCTCGTAATCCGCCGCCGGCAGGTCGATGTCGACATCGTGCGCGCTGATGGCCATCGCCAGGCAGCCGCGCTTCGCCCAGCCGATCAGCCCCACCGGCGTCGCGTATACCCCCGCCCACGGCACGGTCAGCACCGCCGGGAACGGGCCGGTGTTCTTCGGCACACCGAGCCACCCGCCCACCCGCGAGCCGTCGATGTTGCCGAGACTGATCTTGTAGACCGTCATCTCAGCGTCTGATAGGTCCGGCCGCTCCGTAAGCTGCGCATCGATCGGCACCGCCGCCAACTTCGCCTTCTCCGCGTCCCAGAAGGCCTGGAAGTCAGTGGGCTCGGGCGCGCCGGGCTGGATCCGCTCCGGCTCGAAGGCCGCAGCGCCCAAGCCGGTAGCAGGCCTTTCGCCATCGGGAACACTCACCGTCGCGCGCAGGATTCCCGGCTCGTCGAGTGTGCCGGCAACCTGCGCCTCGCCCCCGGTCAGCGTCAGCGTCCCCTGCGAGAGCACCCGTCCCCCGTCCACGGTGACCGAGTAGCTAACCTCACCCTCTGCGAGCGGCTGTCCGTCGCGCGACACGGTGACCGCGAACGCCGCGGTCTCGCCGCACGAGTACAGCGCCTCCGGCCGGTCGGCAACGACGTCGACCACCAGCCCCTGCACCGCCAGCTGTCCCCCCAACAGCACGAGCAACAGGGCCGTGAGCGTCCCTCGTCGCAGCTGTCTCGCAGGCATCCCCGTAGGTCTCCCCTCGCGTGTTGGCCACTCGCTGCCGGTACTGCGTCATACGCCGGGCGTTCACCTGCCGCCCCGGACTACCGTTGGGCAAGGAGTGCCTCCGTTGCCCGGCGAAGTGAAGCTCACTCGGATCGGGCCTCGGCCCCTGGAGGGAATACCATGCGCGAGCAGATCACCCGGCGAGGGTTCCTCGCCGCCAGTGCGGGAGGCGCGGCAGCCATGGCACTCGGAGTGGGAGCAGGCAGTCAAGGCGCGTACGAGCACACGCTCAGGAAGGCCCTCATCGTCGGCAAGCCGACCGAGGAGGTCCTCGCGTCCATGAAGGCGGCGGGCTTCCAGGGCGTGGAGGCGGGCATCGTCTCCCCGGAGGAGGCCGCCCAGTGCCGGATCATGGCCGGTCGGACCGGAATGCGCATCCACTCTGTCCTGCGCGGTTGGGCGGAGTTCAACCACTCCGACGTCGCGACGGTCCAGGAGAGCTTCAACGTCTCGGTGGCCGCGCTACGGGCCGCCGAAGGGTACGGGGCGAGCGCCGTGCTACTCGTCCCCTGCCGGATCGGCGGAATGGTGATGCCGGAGCCCTGGGAGTTCAGGATCGAGTTCGACGACGCGACGGGCCACCTCACCCGCGTCGCCGAGGGTGACAACGCGCGCTTCGCGGACTTCATCGCCGCCCACGACCATGCCTACGATACCTCGGCCGAACAGATCCGGAAGCTCGTCCCCATCGCGGAAGAGACCGGCGTCGTGATCGCCGTCGAGAACGTCTGGAACAACCTGTTCCTCTGCCCTGAGCATCTGGCCCACTTCGTGGACTCGTTCGAAAGCCGCTGGGTGAAGGTCTACTTCGACCTGGGCAACCATGTGAAGTACGGCCCGACGGAGGAGTGGGTGAAGGTCCTCGGCAACCGCATCTGCCGGTGCCATGTGAAGGACTTCCGGCTGAACCCCGACGGCCACGGCGGCGACTTCGTCGACATCCGCGACGGCAGCGTGAACTGGCCCGTCGTCCGCCAAGCCCTCGACGACGTGGGCTTCGCCGGCTGGATGACCATTGAGGGCAGCGGCGGCCTCCCCCTCGAGGAGCAGAACCGCCGCCTCGACCTCATCATCGCGGGGGAGTAGCAGGCACGGAGGCGGAACATGGGACTGCTGGAGCGGCCATGACGCCTACGCGAAGGCCTGCTCGCGCTCCTTGGCATCGTGGACGAACGCCTCGTCGACGCAGGCCTCGTCGACATGGTCAAGGCGCGCATTGAGGACGGGGAGGAAGAGTGGATTCCGCTGGAGCAGGTGAGGAAGGACCTCGGGCCCTGAGGCACAGCGCCCGCCAGCGTCCGGCCGCCGAGCGGGACCTCCGCGATCCTCCATCTGAGCCTGGGCCGCGGTTGCTGCGCACGTTGCAGGAACTGGGTGACGGTCCCGGGCCTGCCAGCGCTGCTCGGCTGGCGGCCGCCCTCAGGTGGCGGCGCGTGCAGTGAGCCCCCTCAGTACCTCCCGTAGTACCTCACCAACTCCATGACCCGGCAGTAGTCGGCGAAGCTGATGTTCTCGGGGACGGAGTGGTCGGAGAAGTAGACGTAGCCCCCGTGGGGCTTGAGGGCCTCGAACTTGGTGCGGATCTCCTCCTCGACAGTGGGTCCGTCGGTCATGTTGCGCACATCGATGCCGCCCTCGAGGGTCAGCCGGTCGCCCCATTCCCGCTTCAGCTCGAACACGTCCATCCCCGCCTTCTGCTCCAGGGGATCGAGGGCGTCCAGGCCGATCTCGACGAGGTCGGGGATGAGCGCCATGATGTTGCCGCACGAGTGCAGGTGGGTGAACACGCCCCGGTCGTGACACCAGTCGATGAGGCGCTTCTGCGCGGGCCTCACCACCGAGCGGTACGTGTCCAGCGAGAAGAAGAGCCCGTTGCGATAGCCCATGTCGTCGGGCCAGCGCACCTCGTGGAAGCGGTAGCCTCGATCCCAGGCCATCGCAAGCATCGCGAGGTTCACGTCCAGCGCCGTGTCGATCATGTCCCGGCACCAGTCCGGGTCATCAGCCAGGGCCAGGAGCATCCGCTCGGTGCCGAGGTTCCAGCTCGCGAAGACATCGTAGCCGAACCACGCCCCGGCCACGATCCACGCGCCCTCGGCCTCCCAGCGGGCCCAGTTCTCCTCCAGGAACCGCCAGTCCATCCGGTCTTCGCTGGGCTGCATCCGCGCCTTGGCGCGGACCCACGAGTCCCGGTCCTTGATCTCGAAGTCGAGGAACTCGGGCACCCCGCCCCGGGCCTTCCAGCTCTTCATCGTCGCGCCCCAGGAGGAGGTGGTGACGACCCACTCCTCGGTCTCCTCGATCTTGCGGACGGGGAACTGGGGGCTGTTGTCGTGACCGAAGTGGACGAAGTGGTCCCAGCCGAAGAAGCGCGCCGGCGAGACGCCCTGGGGCAGCCCCTCCCGGTGCCAGCGCGCTACGGTGCTGCCCCACGGCCCATCGTGCATGGGTAGGCGATCGGGCTCCTCGTGCCTCATCACCCGCAGCATCCGCTCCCTGGTGGTCATGGCCGGAGACGTCGTCCCCTCTTTGAGTCTTGCATTCTTCCCGTCTTCGTGGTCGTTCCGTCAGACCCACGCCTTTGCCTGCGGGTCCTCGGTGCAGTACGCGCCCAGCACCTTGTTGATGCCCCGGGCGATGTTCCGGCAGTCCTGGGCGGTGAACCACTGGTTCAGGCCGACGCTGATGTTGCGGTCGAAGAGGTCGTCGGCCGTGGGGCAATCGCCCCGCTTGTACTCCACCTTGCCGCCGCCGTCGGTGTAGAGCGGGCAGGTGTACGGGCAACCGTCGGAGGTGGCGCCCGTCTGGGTGGTGACCGGGAACATGTCGTGGTAGACATGCCAGTCCGGCGCGCCGTGCTTGCCGCGCATCCCGCAGCCGATGCCCTCGGCGTTGAGGGCGGCGACGATCCTCTCCCCCAGCTCGATGGTCTCGGGGAAGAACCGGAGCGAGTAACCGACCTCGCCGTCCGGATCGTTGAGGGTCTGGGGGCGAATCTCGCGGTACGTCTTCAGCTGCTTCAGGATGCGGAGCTTCACGTTGTGGAAGCGCTTCACGGTGCCGGGCATCCGCTTCAACTGCACCACGTCGAGGGCCGCCTCCAACTCACTCATCCGGTAGTTGGTGCCGCAGAAGAGCTCGCCCTTGTACCGGGGCGGCGCGAAGCGGTCCGGCCGCCACAGGCCGCCGCACTCGGCGATGCCCTGGCACCGGTCGTAGAGCCGCTCGCTGTCGGTCAGGATCAGCCCGCCTTCCCCGCCGCCGACGATCTTGTAGGCCGAGATGCTGAAGCACCCCAGGTCGCCGATCGTGCCGACATGCCTCCCCTGCACCTTACCCCCGCAACTTTGGGCGCAGTCCTCAACCACCTTCAGCTTGTGTTTCTTCGCGACGCGCATGATGGCGGTCATGTTGCAGACGGTACCCATGACATGCGTCGGCGCCAGCGCGACGGTGCGCGGGGTGATGAGCGCCTCGATCTTCTTCGGGTCCATGCCCAGCGACTCGTCGACATCGCAGAAGATCGGCACGCCCTTCGAGTGCACGACCGCCGCCGCCGTCGCGAAGAACCCGATCGCCGGGACGATGACTTCCTTCCCCGGTCCGACGCCCGCTGCCACGAAGGCGCAGTTCAGCGCCGCCGTGCCCGAGGTCACGCCGATGGCGTACTTCACGCCGAAGGTCTCCCGCGCCAGCCGCTCGTAGGCCTTGACCTTCGTCTCGGGGAGGTTCGAGTAGTAGTTGGCCAGGAACGGGCCGCCGTCCAAGTCCTCGGCCTCGGCGGCCTCCCGCATCTTGGCCAGGGTCTTCGGGGAGAAGCCAAACCGTTCGGCCACCGACATGAACTCCTCGACACCGATCTTGGGCTCCCCCTTACCCTCGATCGTCGAGACGGCCTTCAGTCCGCCCTGCAGTGCGAGTTGCTGATCGATCCTCTTGGCCATGATGCACCTCACGCTCTCTTGCGGGTGGCATGGGCGGCGCGCCCATGGGGGTGTCACACGGGCGGGCCGCCCGTGCCACTACGGCACGAAGGCCGCGTTGTTCTCTTCAAACAGCTCCGCCACCTCGTCCGCCGGATCCACGACCACGCGGGCGTTGGGCGGGGCGTCCTCAAAGCGGAAACTGACCCGTTTCGGCTCCAGATCGACCGGCGCCGGAAGTGGCCCCACCTTCTGCGCCGCCAGCGTCTCCCCTTCCGCGTCGAGCAGTGCCACGGCAAAGCCCGGCGCGTCCCCGCCCCCGATGTTGTGCACGATGCCGGCAAGCGTCCCGCCCTCGCGGCGCAGCTCCCGGGCGCAGAGCGCCAGGTCGGGCCTGAGCCGGATGTCGTCCAGGGCCTCGATCTGCGTCAGCTCCAGCACCACCACTGCCTGTGGCGGGAGCGTGAGCGGCACCGCCGTCATGCGCGCGATCTCGAGCGCCTCGCGGCGGGTGACCACATCGGCCTCATCGTCCTCGTCGGCGTCGGGGCCTAGCGTGAGCTCGTACCGCCCGTGGTCGAGGGTCCGGAAGCGCACCCATCCCTCGCTGGGCCGATCGCGGAAGTTGTAGACCAGCGCCTTCGCGCGATCCCGCCGGGCGACCAGCACCAGCGCCGCGTAGTCGGTCCCGAAGCCCTCCCAGCTCAGCGCGTGGGTGTGGTTGTACTTGTTGCGGGTCGCGTAGCCCCCCGTGTAGCATTGCGCGGCGTTCGTGATCGCGTCCAGGAAGACCCGGTCGGTAAAGACCTCGGCATCGGTGTACATCGTGCGGAAGCGCTGGATCTCGGCGATGTCCGCCTTGAGCGCCTCGATGAGCGCCTGCCGATCACCCAAGGCAATCGCCTTTGTCACCGGGTTGCCGGCCAGCACGCCCTCGGGGTTCGCCACGCCGTCCAGCGCGCCCCGATGGTAGGCCTCCGGCGTGAAGCGGCGCGCGGGCCACACGTCCTCGCCCCGCATCCAGTAGTCCATGAAGGGGCGAATGTACTTCAGGTCGTCGGTCAGCCACCACAGGAAGCTGTGGGCCGTCGCCTGCGTGTTGTACCCGCCGTCGAGGGGCCGCTGGCTGGTCTCGGTCGCCTCCTCGGTCTTCACGTCCACCGACGTCCCGTAGGCGCCGGGCTGCTGGTGCTCGACCCAGCCATCGCCCCATTCGCGCAGGAACTGCAGCACCCGTGGGCTCCCGTTGTACCACGCGACCTCGAAGCACGGGTGCAGCATCAGCGGGTGGGCAAAGCCGTCGATCCCCAGCTCCCGCTCGATCCGCAGGTCCTCGGCGCCGCAGTCCTGGTTCTTGAAGTGCCGATGGCCCTTGTCCGTCACCACGGTCAGCGCCGGCATCGACTTCGCGGCCAGCAGGCACCGCTCGAAGTAGACCGGATCGCCGTAGTTCCACCATAGCATCAGGGCCTCGTGGTTCACGCCCTCCTCATACGCATGCAGCGGGTCGGTGGTGTGCCGGTTGAGCCCGTCCTTGAGCGTCTCGGCCTCCGCCAGCTCCGCCAGGGCCGCCGCTGCCGCCAGGATCTCGGCGGCCACGCCGTCCCGCTCGAGCATGGGGAAATCCGCGTAGTTCTGGTACATGTCCGAGTCATCGCCCACCAGCCCCCCGAACTCGCCCGTCGGCACGAGCCGGTGGTCAAGCCACCACTTCGGGACCTCCCGCGCGGTCAGCCACGCCTGCCGGGCCACCACGGCCCACTCCGGGGCGCCCGCGACCTCGTCGATCCGGGGTTCGAAGGGCGACAGGGGCCGCGCCCCGCGCCAGAACCACTCGTCGTAGCAGCGGACCGTGTCGTCCTCCGGCCCCAGCGCCTTGCACTGGGCGATGGTCTCCGCCAGCTCCATCACGCCCTCGCCCCAGTGGTTCTCGCGCCGGAACTGCTCGTAGTCCGTGTCCTTCCGGAAGCTCGTCCACGGTCGCGCCTCGCTCAACTCGCAGAACAGGCCCCTCATCGTGAGCTTGCGGAAGGCGAGGGCCTCTGGCAGCGCTTGCACGCGCGGCACTGTCCGCAGCCGTACCTCCAGGCGCTCCATCGTCACTGGGGCGCCGAGCGTGACCGTCAGCCACAGCCGCTTCCCCGCCGGCACGACCTGGTCGGGGAAGTCCAGCGTCGCGGTCAGCGTGCCCCCGGCCTCGAGGGCGAAGTCGACGCCCATCAGCTCCTGCCGCGGGTTCAGCGGGTCCTGAATCGCCAGCGTCAGCGGACAGCCGGTCGGCGCCCCGAGGAGGTCGAGGCTCACGTCCAGGCCCGCGAGGCTGACCTCTTCCGCCAGGGGCGCAGTCGCGAGGTGTACCGCGCGCTTCGCTGGGGCCTCGATCGGGGAGCCGGTGTCCGACAGCGCGTAGGTCGCCCGGTCCTCCTCCCCGAAGCGGCGGGTCAGGCCCTCGGCAAAGTCCCCCACCTCCGCAGGCCCTCCCGCGGAGAGCGCCTCGCCGACCTGCCCCGGCGCTTCTCCGCCGATCCGCAGGAACGCGCAGTCGGCGATGCGTCCGTCACGGAGGCCGAAGAAGCTGAACCGCGTGGCGGCCACCCGCTCGGGGAAGAGCGCCCGCGAGGTCTGCGCGCGGCCCTGGAATTCATGCAGCAGCGGCGCGCCGCCGGGGTCGTCGTAGCGCTCTGCGTCCCGGTAGAGCTTGACACGGGCGCCCTGCCGGATGATGACCGCATCCACGCCGCCGGTATCGGCGAGGGTGATGTGCAGGCCGTCGTTGTTGCGGTAGCTGTAGCCCACCCCTGCTCCCGCTCCGGGCACGCCGTACTCCCACACGCCCATGTCCCAGTCGTAGCTGTCCAGCCGCCCATCGACTGGCGCCGCGACGAACCCGCGCAACGCTCGGCAGTCGGCGACCGGCAGCTTCCGCACGACAAGCGGCTCCCCCGGCCGGAGCGCGATCGCCGGTCCATCGGCCTCGAACGAGACCTCCTGAGCAACGCGCAGGTCCGCGATCAGGACCTCCCCGCGTCCCTGGTCCTCGGTGTTGCCGATGATGATCAGCGCCTCGCCGGTCTCGCCCGTCGGGAAGGTCAGCTCCAGCTTCTGGTACGTCTCGCTGGGCCGCGAGTGCACGGTGTATGCCGTCGTGTCCTCGCCCCGCCGACGCGCCGTCCGCGCACGCAGGTACACCGAAGCCCCGCCCCTCACCCGCGCGTCCAGCCGGTAGAGGGCATTGGGCTGCAGGCGGAGGCTCTGCTGAGCCGTGGAGTACCGGCCCGGCGCCTCGAACCGGATCACGTGCTGCCCATCGTCCTCGGCAGACGAGAACAGCCCGGCCTGCTCCTCGCCCCAGCCCCAGGCCGCAATCCGCCCCTCCTGCAGCTCCGCCATGTCCGGATTGGCCAGCAGGTTGGCGGCCTCCAGGTACAGCCGCCCGTAGCCCTCGGTGCCGCCGTAGGTCGACTTCGGGGGCCAGGTCGACAGCTCCGTACCCTCAGCCTCAGGGGCCTCGCGTCCCAGCTTCAGCTGCACCATCATCCCGCGGGTCGGTTCACCGAGTCCCAGCGTCGCGAAGGGGATGGTCAGCTCGGCGGTCCAGGCACGCGGTCCGATCCGCGCGGTCGCGAGCCACTCCCCCGGCTGTGGACCCGTGTCCCCGGGGCGGCTGCGCAGGCTCTGAGTGACCCCGGCGGCGTTCACGATGAACTGGTCGAAGGCCAGCTGGCTGTCCCCGGCTCGCAGCCACACCTCCACACAGTCGTCCTGCCAGACATCCTCCGAGCCAGGCTGAGCCCGCAGCCGCAGATCCGCCGGGTCAGGCTCGGCGCACTCCAGGGCCAGGTGTAGCGCCGTTGCATCGAAACACACACGCGCCCGCGTCGGCTTGGCGGGCGCCGCGTCGCTCAAAGGCAGTGTGAACCCGTCGATCTCTGCCGCCTCCGCCCAGCAGGCATCGTCG
>Ga0233425_10006964_pt1 | contig 16215 bp, 11 predicted proteins | sample Watercolumn_Towu_2_FD_181712 | JGI IMG/M metagenome (GOLD analysis project Ga0233425, IMG submission 181712) | Freshwater microbial communities from Lake Towuti, South Sulawesi, Indonesia - Watercolumn_Towuti2014_140_MG | ecosystem: Environmental > Aquatic > Freshwater > Lake | place... | reverse complement strand
AGAAAGGTAGAGCGGGTCGCCGAGGCTTAAAGACCAGTCGCGCATGGCGCATATTGTACGGGCGAAAGCGCTGAAGGTCAAACGGGTATAATTTGGTCAGATAGTCTTGTAGTCGCTAGCCGGTTAGCCGGCTGGTCGATTGCATGACTACAAGACTAACGACTATCAGACTAGGAGACAAACAATGGCTGGACTTTACTTTGAGGAATTTTTTGTCGGGCAGAAAGTGACCACGGTCGGGCGCACGATCGGCGAAGGCGACATTTTCAACTTTGCCGGGCTGACGGGCGACTTCAACCAAATTCATACCGACGCGGCCTTCGCCGGCAAAACCCAATTCGGGCAGCGCATCGCACATGGACTTTTGGGCCTGTCCATCGCCACCGGCTTGATCATGCGGACGGGATTCCTCGAAGGCACCGTGCTCGCCTTCCGCGAGATCAACGAGTGGAAATTCGTCAAACCGTTTTTTATCGGCGACACGATCTCGGCTGAATTGAACGTCACCGAAACCAAGGCCCTGCCGCGCATCGGCGGCGGCTCGATCACAGCGGCGGTCACGGTAAAAAATCAAAACGATGAAGCCTGTCAGCGCGGAAGTTTGAATTTGCTTGTACTGAGCAAATCGAAGTAAAAAATTACGAATTACCAATTACGGGTTATGTAACTGGTAATTCGTAATTGGAGATTTGCGAGAAATCCATGAGCAACGAAGACAACGACCGGATACGCCGAATCATAAAATCCGAGGAGGAAACGCACGGGGAATATAAACCTGCGCCTCCCGCCCCGCCGATAAAGGGTTCAACACCCCCAATCATTCGCCCCGCCCTCGACAAAGACAACATGCCCCTCCCGCGCCGCGTGAATGAAATTGACGTGGAAGGAACGCGTGTCACGCGCGCCGCCTATGAACCGACCTCAAGGCAGGTCCCGCCGCAGCAAACAAAGATTTCAACGCCGGTAACCAGGCCTCCGGTTAAAAAATTTTTTCGCGGCGGAATGGGCTGTTTCCTGCGCGGCTTGATCGTATCCGCGTTTGCGCTGGTTGTGCTTGGCTTATTGGCCGGGTCGTATTTTGTCTACAAGTATTACACCATCGCCAGAACGCTCCCGGATGTCAGCGGTTTGCGCGATCGCGCCTCGCAATTTCAGACCACGCGCATACTAGACCGTAATGGGCAGCCATTGTACGAACTGCTCGACCCGAACGCCGGCCGCCGCAACTACATTCCACTCGAAAATATTTCCCCGAATTTAATTGCCGCCACCATTGCCACTGAAGACAAGGAGTTCTACACCAACCCGGGCTTCGACCCGATTGCCATCGTCCGCGCCTTGTGGCAGAACTACGTCACCGGCGGACAGGGCGGCGGCGCATCCACCATCACCCAGCAATTGGCGCGTGCGCTTTTGCTCTCGCCGGAAGAACGCAGCCAGCGCACGGTGACGCGCAAGGCGCGCGAGATCATCCTCTCGGCCGAGATCACCCGCCGCTACACCAAGGACGAGATCATCGAACTGTATCTCAATGAAATTTATTACGGCAACCTTGCCTATGGTGTGCAGGCCGCCGCGGAAACTTACCTTGGCAAATCGGCCAAAGACCTCACGCTGGGCGAAGCGGCATTTTTGGCCGGCCTGCCCCAGTCGCCGGCTGTGTACGACATTTACACCAACCCCGAGGCAACTCTCATCCGCCAGCAGAATGTGCTGGTGTTGATGTTCACCTTGAGCGGCGAGCAGAACTGCATCAGCGTCAGCAACAGCGACAACCCGGTCTGTGTTGACCCGCTCGCGGCGACCCAGGCCGCAGACGAGATGAAAGTCTATCCCTACCGCCCGCCGTCTTTTGACGCGAAATATCCGCACTGGGTAAATTATGTCCGCTCACAGTTGGAGGAAAAGTACGACGCGCAGACCATCTACCGCTCGGGTTTCATCGTTTACACCACGCTCGACCCCGTCCTGCAGGATAAGGCACAGCAGCTTGTGACCGAACAGGTGGCAGCCATGGCCGACAGCAACGCTCACAACGGAGCGCTGGTCGCCATGCGCCCATCCACCGGCGAAATTCTGGCAATGGTTGGTTCGCCGGATTTTAACAACGCTGCAATCGCCGGGCAGATCAACATGGCCGCCAGCCCCACGCGCCAGCCGGGTTCATCCATCAAACCGATCACATACGTGGCTGCCTTTGAAAAGGGCTGGACTCCTTCCACATTGATCTGGGATGTGCCGACGCAATTTCCCGATGGCGTAAATCCGCCCTACGAACCAAGAAATTACGATGGAACATTCCACGGCCCGCTGACCGTGCGCCTCGCGCTGGCAAACTCGTTCAATATTCCCGCAGTCAAGGCTTTGGAATTTGTCGGCATTTACAACGACCCGAACACGCCTGAAAAAGAAGGCCTGATCGGCATGGCCGAAAAACTCGGCATAACCTCTCTCACACGCAGCGACTACGGACTCTCGCTCACGCTGGGCGGCGGCGATGTCAGCCTGATTGACATGACTTCCGCATATTCGGTCTTCGCCAACGGCGGACAGCGCATGCCGCCCGTTGCCATCCTCAAGATCACAGACTTTGCCGGCAACGTGATTGACGAATACCAGCCGAAGGCCGGCGAGCAGGTTATCCGTCCTGAGCACGCCTACCTCATCACATCCATCCTCTCCGACAACGAAGCCCGCTCATTCACTTTCGGGCGGCACTCCGCGCTGAACCTGTCCTTTCCCGCCGCCGCCAAGACAGGTACCACCAACGACATCCGCGATAACTGGACGATGGGCTATAACCCGGACCTCGTCACCGGAGTCTGGATCGGTAATGCCGATTACACGCCCATGGTCAATACTTCCGGGTCGCATGGTGCCGGCCCCATTTGGGGACAGTTCATGGAGTTCGCTGTACCCTATCTCACCAACGGCGCGCCGACTCCCTTCAGCCGCCCGCAGGGAATCATTGACATGATCGTGTGCCGCATCTCAGGCACTGAACCGTCCAATCATTGCGACTCGCAATACACAGAAATTTTCGCCGCCGACCAGCCGCCCCTGCCGCCCTCACAAGACCTTGCGCGCCGCGTCAAAATTGACCTGTGGACCGGCCTCGAAGCCTCAGACGCCTGCAAAGGTCCGAGCGAAGACAAAATCGTCTTGAACGTCAGTGACAAATGGGGGCGCGACTGGCTGGGCACCGAAGACGGCCGCTTTTGGCTGGAAGACCACGGCCTGCCGCGCAAACCTGTTTACGCGCCCGAGCGCGAATGCCGCGCCGGCGACCCGCAGCCCATCATCGAGTTAAAACTGAGCGACGGCGAAATTGTCAATTCCGATTCTTTGGAGATCAAAGGCTCCGCCGCCGCAGACAGCGGATTCAAAAAGTGGGTGCTGGAATATGGTCAGGGCGCAGACCCGGGTTCGTGGTCTGTTCTGAGCGAAAGCAATAACCCGCTCAAAGACGGGACACTTTTCACATGGAATCTGACCAGCGCCCAAAATGGAGTCGTCACCCTGCGCTTAACCCTGGTCGGCGAAAATGCGGAAGTGGAGAAGCGGGTCACCATTAACCTCAGCCTGCCCACTCCAACCCCGCCGCCTGCCACCCCGACAGGGACTCCTTCCCCCACTCTCGTCCCGACAGAGACGCCCTCTCCGACTCTGGTCCCAACTGAAACGCCCACGCCGACAGAAACCATCGCCGTGCCTTAAGCTTGAAAATATCGGAGGCAGAAAAATGCTCCCTGGCTGAATCAGCCCGCCGCACCGGGTGAAGCGGAAACCCACTTTAAAGTCAGAGACTCTTCACTAGTTAACAGCCCTTGACGCGCGTCCCCTGCGTGCGTATAATCCCGCCATTGGATATCAAAACCGAGCAACAAAAGCAAGCGCTTCAGGAAATAGTCTCGAAGCGCTTGCCTTTGTTTGTCTCTGCATTAAAGCAGAGAATGTTCGTTGAATACTATTTTTGAGGAGAGTACCCAGTGGAAACCAAGGGACTGACCGCGCTCCGTATCAGCCTGGCCTCGCCGCAGACAATCATGTCATGGTCGTATGGCGAGGTGCTCAAACCCGAAACAATTAACTACCGCCGCCTGCGGCCGGAAAAGGATGGGTTGTTTTGCGAAGCCATCTTTGGCCCAACCCGCGACTGGCAGTGCTATTGCGGAAAATACAAGAACCCGCGCTATAAGGGCATCACCTGCGACAAATGCGGCGTGGAAGTCACCCGCTCTGCGGTGCGCCGCGAACGCATGGGGCACATCACGCTTGCCACGCCGGTGGCGCACATCTGGTACACGCGCCGCATCCCGTCTCAAATGGGTATGCTGCTTGACGTTTCGCGCCGCAACCTGGACCGCGTGTTGTATTTTGCTCAATATATTGTCACTTATGTGGACGAGGAAGCGCGCAAGAAGGCACTGCAGCGACTCGAAGATGAGATCTCTGTCTCTGAGCGCGAGCAGGCAGCCGGCGTAAACTCCAAGATCGCCGATATCAAACAAAAGCGCGACCACAAGATCGCTGAACTTAAACAGAAACAGGCCTCACTGCAACAGAGCTATGACGAGCAGATCGCCGAGAAGATGGAGCCCATCACCAAGGAAGGCCAGAAACTCGAGAAACAGCTTCAAGACCAGATGGGCGAGGCGGCCCGCAAGACCATCTTCTTTGAATTGATCGGCGAGAAAATCCTGGACGCCGGCGACAAAGTTAGCAGCAAGCACATCACCCACATTCAAAAGAGCGTTGCAAAGAAATTGGAGTTGCTTGAGAGCGAAGCCAATGAAAAGAAGACGCAGGAACTGGATGCCATCAAGACCCAGTCTGCGGCCATCAAGGCACAGGCCGACCAGGAAATGGAAGCCCTGCGCGGCGAGTTGGAAAATGACACCAACGCATCTTCGAACAACTCCTCGCGCCTGCGCGATGAACTGTTGGAACTTCGCCCCTTTACATTCCTGAGCGAGATCCGCTACCGCGAATTGAAGCAGCGCTGGGGGCAGGTCTTCCGCGCCGACATGGGCGCCGAAGCCTTCTTCGACATCCTCGAACGCCTCGACCTCAACAAACTCTCAGAAGAACTCTGGCACGAAGTCCGTACCACCAAGAGCAAGCAGAAGCGCAAGAAGTCCACGACCCGCTTGAAGGTGGTGGAAGCCTTCCGCCGTTCCGGCAACAGCCCAGCCTGGATGATTCTGACCGTCCTTCCCGTAATCCCTCCGGACCTGCGCCCGATGGTGCAATTGGACGGCGGACGCTTTGCCACTTCAGACCTCAACGATCTGTATCGCCGCGTCATTAACCGTAACAACCGCTTGAAGAGACTGCTCGAGCTTGGCGCGCCGGATGTCATCATCCGCAATGAGAAACGCATGTTGCAGGAAGCGGTTGACTCTTTGATCGACAACTCCCAGCGCGGCAAGGCACTCTCCCGCCGCGGACGCCGCGAACTCAAATCTTTGAGTGACATGCTCAAAGGCAAGAAGGGACGTTTCCGCCGCAACCTGCTCGGCAAGCGCGTGGACTATTCCGGTCGTTCTGTGATCGTGGTCGGTCCGCAGCTTAAACTCAATCAATGCGGCCTGCCCAAGAGCATGGCGCTTGAGTTATACCGCCCCTTTGTGATCGCGAGACTTGTGCAGAACAATTACGCGGCGAATGTCAAAGGCGCGCGCCGCCTGATCGAGCGCAATCGTCCCGAAGTCTGGGAGGCGCTTGAAGGCGTGATCGGCGACCGCCCGGTCATGTTGAACCGCGCGCCCACCCTGCACCGCCTCGGCATCCAGGCCTTCGAACCGATCCTGATCGAAGGCTCCGCCATTCAACTGCATCCGCTCGTCACCACGGCCTTTAACGCAGACTTTGACGGCGACCAGATGGCCGTCCATGTCCCGCTTTCGCAAAAAGCGGTCAACGAAGCGCGCGACCTGATGCTCGCTTCCAAGAATCTGCTCAAGCCCGCCGACGGCGAACCCATCATCTCCCCGTCCAAAGACATGGTGCTTGGCGTTTATTACCTGACCATGGAGAAAAAGGCTGCGCATAAGGGCGACGGCCGCGCCTTCGCCAACATGGATGAAGTGGAGCTTGCATATTCGCTGGGGCAGGTGGATGTTCACACCGAAATCAAATTCCGCACGAAGACCTGGTACAGCGATAAGGGTAACCGCCTGCCCGAGACTGAGATTCGCGTCGTTAACACGACAGTCGGCCGCGTGCTCTTCAACCGCGTATTGCCCGAGCAAGTTCAATTCGTCAACGAGAAACTTGACAAGGGCGGCGTGAAAGACCTGATCGCTGAAGTGTACGAACTGTGCGGGCGCGAGATCACAACCGAAGTGGCTGACGCCATTAAGCACATCGGCTTTACATATGCGACCAAGTCCGGCACAACGCTGGCCGTTGCAGATATTTCCATCCCGCCGGAACGCAAGGGCATTATTGATGAAGCCCTCAAAGCCGTTGAAGTGGTATTGCGCGACTTCCGCCGCGGCCTGCTCACCGAACAGGAAAAGAATGAACGCGAGATCCAGATCTGGCAGGAGACCACAGAAAAAGTGGGCGGCGCGGTAAAGAAGCACATGGATCCCGACGGCAACCTCTCGACGATGGCAACCTCCGGCGCGACCAAAGGTGGTTTCTCCACCATCTCACAGCTGGCAGGGATGCGCGGCCTCATGGCCGACCCGTCCGGGCGCATCATCCCAATGCCGATCCGCTCCAACTTCCGCGAAGGCCTCACGGCGCAGGAATACTTCATCTCAACGCACGGCGCGCGCAAGGGTCTGGCAGATACAGCCCTCCGCACGGCAGATGCGGGTTACCTCACCCGCCGCCTCGTGGACATCGCCCAGGACATCATCATCAATGAGTATGACTGCGGCTCCCATGAAGGCCTGTGGATCCGCAAGGCGGACGACGTCGCCGGCCAATCCATTACAAGCCGCATCTACAGCCGCCTGGTGGTGGAACGTGTGCTCGACCCGAAGACCGGCGAAGTGCTTGCTGAATATAACGATGTGATTACGCATGACTTGGCACGCAAGATCGCCAACGCCGGCCTGACCGAAATTAAAGTCCGTTCGCCGATGACCTGCGAACTCTCACATGGCATTTGCTCCAAGTGCTACGGCATTGACCTCGGCCGCGGTGAAATCGTGGAACTGGGTTCGGCTGTCGGTATTGTGGCCGCCCAATCCATCGGCGAACCCGGCACGCAATTGACGCTGCGCACCTTCCACACCGGCGGTGTGGCTTCGCAGGGCGCCGCAGATATCACAACCGGTCTCCCGCGCGTGGAGGAACTTTTCGAAGCCCGCAAACAGCCGAAGGGCGAGGCGGTCGTGGCCGAGATCGGCGGCGTGGTGCGCGTCATGCAATCTGAAAAATACGCGGACATGCGCGAGATTCACATCGAACATGCTGAAATGATCCACGACGAATACGTCCTGCCTGAAGAGTGGAAGTTTATCGTAAAGGATGAATCAGAAGTTCAGGCCGGCGATATTCTGGCAACCAAGGACAAGGCCAGCATCACCGCCCAGCATGGCGGACGTGTGGCCGTGGAGAAGAAAGACCGCAAGGTCATCGTATCCTACGAACAGCGCGAAGAAGCCATCGAAGACATTCCCAACACCTCCCGCCTGCTCGTCAAAGACGGCGCGCATGTGGAAGCCGGCCAGGCGCTGACGGAAGGCTCGCTCAACCCGCACCGCATCCTCAAGATTCAGGGACGCGACGCCTGCCAGATGTACCTGATGACCGAGGTGCAAAAAGTGTACCGTTCGCAGGGCCAGAACATCCATGACAAGCACTTTGAAGTCATCATCCGCAAGATGTTGAGCAAGGTGCAGGTCACGCGCCCCGGCGATACGAAGTATCTGCCCGGTGATGCAGTGGACCGCCTCGAGATTCGCAAGACAAATGAGAGCCTGCTGGCCGAAGGCAAGACCGCCGCACGCTTCCAGGAAGTTTTGCTCGGCGTTACAAAAGCCTCACTCAGCACCGACTCGTTCCTCTCGGCCTCCTCCTTCCAGCACACGATCAAGGTGCTGGCAAGCGCGGCCATCGGCTCAACCACCGATCCGCTCTTTGGCTTGAAGGAGAACGTGATCATCGGCAAGCTCATCCCGGCCGGCACCGGCTTCATCCACGGGCGCTTTGCGGAAACGGAAAATTCTCAAAACGCCACACAATGGTCAAACCTGCCGGATGTTGGCAGCGCAGACTAAACCAGATAAATAAAAAGGCGGCCTTTACGGGCCGTCTTTTTATTTTATAATGAGTTTCAATTCAATGCGGTTTATACAAACAAGCGAGGAAGCATGATAAAGCGCAAACTCTTCACATTCATCATTCTGGGAATCCTGGCTGTCACATCACAGTCCTGCAACCTGCCAGTTCCGGCGCCCGCCACACAGCCCCCGCCGTCAATTGATCCTCTGGCAGCCGCGCAATTGACTGTCGCTGCTGCACAAACTGCCGGCGCAGTTAACACCTCTCCCAGCGCCGCCCCTCCGCCCACGCTGACGCCTGTTCCCACCTTTACATTTACTCCTGCATTCAGCCCAACGCCTGCCTTAACCTCCACTCCGTCCTTTCCATACATCACACTTTCAACCGCCACCAACTGCCGCACCGGCCCCGGCAAAGCCTTCGACCTGATTGACCTGTTCAACCCCGGGCAGACCATCGAAGTCCTTGGCAAGAATCCAACCGGCGAATACTGGTATGTGCGCAGCCCAAACAACCCGGCTGTATTCTGCTGGATGTGGGGCTTTTATGCCACAGGCGGAAACCTCAACAATGTAGCCATGTTCACACCGCCGGCCACCCCCACCCCGGCCCCAACTTACGAAGCCACCTATGCCGGGCTGGACGCCTGCGTCGGCTGGTGGGTCGAAGTCACCTTGAAGAATGTCGGCACATCTGCATTCAAATCCTTCTCCATTTCCGTCAAAGATACAGTGACCGGCGTTACGCTCAGCAGTTCAAGCGAAGAGTTCACCAACCTCGACGGCTGCCTCACAACCAACAGTATTTCAAAACTCGACCCGGGCGAAATTTACACGGTCAGTTCCCCGGCCTTCACCGCCGACCCAACCGGGCATATCGTCAAGGCCACACTCACGCTCTGCACAGAAAAAAGCCTCGGTGGGCAGTGCAGTGTAAAAAATATTGAATTCAAACCATGATGTTTTAACCATGGCGGTACGGTGCGCAGCCTCAAAAAAACCAATGGGATTACCCACCCGCGGGAAGACGGCTTCGAACCGGCTGCGGCGGGTGGACAACTTTATCCTGCTCTATGAGCCGTCGCTTCTCACGCGCGCCGACAGCCTGTTTCAGCGTTCTCTATTTATTGATCTCGGCTATGGGTTTGATCCGCGCACCACACTCGAAAGCGCCGCGCGTTTCAGGCGGCTGAGTCCAAATCTTCCCATCCTCGGCGTTGAGATAGACAAGGAGCGGGTCGAGGCGGCACAGCCTCACGCAGACGAGATCACACACTTTCGGCTGGGAGGATTCAACCTGCCTTTGCACTCAGGCGAAAGGGTAAGATTGATCCGCGCCTTTAATGTCCTGCGTCAATACGAAGAGAAGGATTTCCATCCCGCGTATGAACAACTCATGCAATACGTCCTGCCCGGCGGGTTGATGATCGAGGGCACGTCAAACCCGTTTGGCAGTATTTGGGTTGCGAACCTTGTCAGGAAAAAAGAAAGCGGGTGGGAATTCGAGGCTCTGGTCTTCAGTACCAACTTCCGCATGGGATTCGATATCACAGATTTTCAGGCCGTCCTGCCGAAGAATTACATTCACCGCATGGTTCAGGGCAGTGAAATTTATGACTTTATTGAAGCGTGGAAAGCCTCCGCGGCAGCCACCTCCCCGGCCAGGACCTTCGGGATAAAACAATGGTTCATTGCCGCGGTTGAAGATTTGGCGGCGAAGGGATATAAAATAGACAGGCGCAAAAAATGGCTGTCCAAAGGCTGGCTGATCTGGAACAAGCAGCCGCCGGCAGACGTCACATAATGGTTCAGGATCATCTCGATGCACAAAAGGAAGGCAGCATGTCACACTCAAACCGAATTTATTTGACAGCCGTGGTCTTGTTGCTTGCAGGCATTGCCTGCGCCGTGCCCGGCATTTCCATACCAGACAGCGGGGGAATCAGCACAGCCGCCGTGCAAACTGCAATGGCCGCGCTGACGCAAAACGCGCCGCAGATCCTGCCCTCACCCACACTGGTAATATTCCCCACCCAGGAACCGGCGCTCACAATTGAATCTCCGACACTCCCGCCGACTGAGACGAATATACCCACTGAGACGAGCACCCTGACTGAAACCGTCACCCCAACCCAGACCCTCACGCTGACCCCGGTCTTTACTTCGACGATGGCTTTTACACCAACCCAGGAAATTACCACAATCAGCGTGTCGGTGGCGACCAATTGCCGCACTGGGCCGGGCAAGGTGTATCCGCTGGTGGGCGCTTTGCTGGTCGGGAAAACGGTTCCGGTGTATGCCCGCGACACGCTGGGCAATTACTGGTACATCCGCAACCCGGATATCAATTCGGATTTCTGCTGGGTGTGGGGGGGGTACGCAACCGTGCTGGGACCTTCGATGCTTCTGCCGGTTTTCACGCCGCCGCCCACGCCGACTTCCACAGCAACCCCGCTGCCGACAGCAACATCGACCCCGGCGCCGGATTTCAAGGCGGAATATGTCGGGATGGATTCTTGCGCGCCGGCGTGGTGGGGCGAGATCAAACTGAAAAATACCGGCTCGATCCCGTTCAAGTCGGTGAATATTACGGTCAACGATAAAGCGACAGATGTGGTGCTGGTCAGTCTGGCAGACGGCTTCACAGATGTTGATGGCTGCCTGAAGACGAACAAAAAGGATGTCCTTGGTATTGGCGACACCTACCTGCTGAGCGCGCCCGCGTTTGCCTATAACCCAAACAACCACAATATTCGCGTGACAATCATCTTATGTACTGATACAGGTCAAAAGGGGTTGTGCGTCACGAAGAAGTTTAAGTTCAAGCCGTAAAACAAATCGGGCAGGATACACCCTGCCTGATTTGTATTTAACAACGCCGCCTGATATTACATGCCCTTCTTTCTTCGGATCAAAAAGAACGGCAAAAGGAATAACAGAAACGAAATCAAAACACCGATCGCCCCGCCGATGCCGAACATGCCGCCGATGGACGCCAGCGCATATTCCTCATTGCGGATGATCTTCGTGCTTCCGTCTGCGAAATGACAGGTGACCTCCACTGTATGTCCGCGCGCGCCGGAAGGACTGGTCGTTGTCGGCGCAGATGTGCCCTCCTGCGTGGATGAAGACTCAGCGCCGGGGCAATAAACCGCCAGCGCAATCTTTTCGCTCAGGTTGGGAACCGCAAACAGCGACGGTCCGATCATGAACGTGGTCACGAAAATAATCCCGCACGAAAGCGCAGCGATCACCGCCCAGGCGATGATGCGCGCAGTCCAGACTTCCCTTGCTGTGTTAAGTTTCATGGGTCACCTCTAAATTTTTGACAATCTTATCGAATCAACAAGCGCAGCGCAGCCACTTGAAAGGCACACCTGCTAGACAAAACCCAGGCCGCGCTCCTTCAACGATACCCACTTCCCGTGGCCGATTACCACATGGTCAAGCACATCCACGTCCAATAATTTACCGGCCTGCACAATGGCGCGCGTCACAGCCACATCATCCGGGCTGGGAGTCGGGTCGCCGCTCGGGTGGTTGTGCAGGACAATGATTGCGGACGCATTGGCGCGGACCGCCTCCTTGAACAATTCACCCACCCTCACCTGCGAAGAATTCACCGACCCCTTATACACTTCGACCGTTTCCAAAACGCGGTTTCTTCTGTCGAGCAGAATCACGCGCAAATGCTCCTGCTCCAATGCAGACATTTCATACTGCACAAGCGCAGCCGCATCCGCCGGGCTGTTGATGGATGCGCGTTCTTCAGGCGATTCAAGCGTCAGCCTTCTGCCCAATTCAATGGCAGCCTTGATCTGTGACGCTTTGGCTTCGCCCATGCCATGCTGGCCGATCAACTCCTTGATTGGCGCGCGGTGCAGTCCGCTTAACCCGTTGAATTTTTTCAGCAGGCGCTGCCCGACCTCCACGGCGTTTTCGCCTTGAACGCCAACCCGCAGCAAAATTGCGATCAATTCGGCGTTCGTCAATGCCTGTGGGCCAAGTGATGCCAACCTTTCACGCGGACGGTCTGACTCATGCAAGTCAGCGATGCGGTAAACGGGTTTGGAGTTGAGCTCGGTCATGGTTTCTCCCTGACATTGGATGACCTTATTGTACAACTTTTTTTCTCCGCCAATTCGTGCGAATTCTTCCGAAATGAGCGACAGATTCTCCAATATACTGCTGAACTTTCAAATTTTTCCAATGCGATTGCTCTGCCTGCTGATTTTCTCAAATTAATTCTGGGCGCTTTATAACTGCGCGATGCATCTTAATCTGCTGCTGACTTTTCCAAGGTAACAAAAGTGGCGCGGATTTCCGCGCCACTTTTTATCAGGGAGACTCGTGCCTATTTTTGGAGACAACTACGGGCGCGGACCCGGCCCGCCTCCTCCTCCAAGCCCCGGCCCGGGGCGTGATCCCAAAGCTGATTCAAACTGACGGACATTGCCGCGCGCCTGCGGCATTTGTCCGCGGGCAAATTGATTCACGATCTCATCAAAGCGCCCGGAGAACTGGCTGAGGTCCGGCCCCTGGCCGCCCGCCCCGCCAAAGTTTGCAAAGCCAGCCTGCGCGTTCCGGCCAAGTTGCGCGAGACCGGTTAATTCATCGAGGCTGAGTTTGTTGTCGTTCATGGCGTTGTTCGCAAAATCTACAAACGAAAAAGCGGATTGCAAGGCGGCGAGTTTGTCGGTGGGAATGTTGTCCGGCTGGATCTGCGCGAGTTGATCCACGCGCCCCTGTTGCTCGGCCTGCAAAACAGAGAGCATATCCTGCGCCTGTGACTGCAATTCCTGCGCGTTGGCCTGCGCCTGTTGCGCCGCAGACTCCAACTGGGCGATGGTTTCCTCTGCCACGGCCAGTCCCTGCTCGAGTGTGCTGCTGATCTCCTGCAGGGATGAGTCAATGGAAGCCAGCGTGTCATTCAACTGAGACAGTTCAGACTCGATCGCTTCCAATTTAGTGAGCATGTCTGTCGCAAGGCCTGAATACAGGTTGTAATATTCAGCCATCAGGTCTTCGGCATATTCGACATAATAATCGGCGTAATAATAGTAGTCATAGACATAGACGACTTCGTCCGTGGTGACTGCATCGTCGGTGGTGGTGGCTGAAACGGCGGCTGCGGTCTGGTCGGTGGCGGCTATCGCCTCTGCCACGGCTTCGTCAATCAATGCTGCCAATTCCTCTTCGGTCAGGTTGACATATTCCACAGTTGGGCCGGGTGTGGGAGTGGCGGGCATGGCGGTCAGAACACTGGAATTGACCGTTGCCTGTGCGAGCGCCTGCGCCTGCTGAGTGCCGGCCACGGCTGTATTTACTGCATCAGTGGATGGGGCTTGCGCCCCGCAGGCCAGGATCATTCCCGCCAGGACAAACGCGCTCAAAACGCTTCGAAGCATTGACTTCATTGTTGTTCCTCCAGATTGAACAGATTGACCTTGTTTTACACGCGGCAGCGTGTTTTACGGTTTGACCAGCACATCATACATCAGCCTTCCCGACAGGCGCTTTACACTTTTGTTTGTGACAAAAAACAAAACAGGCCACGCTTGAAATGTGACCTGTCGGAAGAGTCTGCGCGGTATAAATTTAAGCTACAACTGCTTCACAAAATGAACCAGCCGTTCCACTTCGATATATCCCAGTTTTTCATGGGCGCGGATGCTTGAGCCGTTATCGAGCCAGGTATCTGAGGCCATTTCAGTGCAGCCTTTTTCGCGCGCCCAGTCCTCGGCGGCCCGGGTCATGATGCCGACCACGCCGCGCCCGCGGTAATCTTCCTGGACAAACCATCCCTCAATGTACCCCACCGGGCTGGTCTCGCAGCCCTCCCCGTAGTCTCTGATGCGCGCTTCGGTCAAACCGATTGGGCGGCCGTCATCGCAGGCAAAGATCACAATGTAGTCTTCGCTGGCGAGAAGTTCATCCATGTCAAAATCAAGATATTCATCGGGCGCTTCAGGCCAGATGCCCTTGCGCATTCTAAACCAGTCGGCTTTGTCTTCCTGCGTGATGCGGCGGATTGTAATTTCCATGTCTCTCCTCAACGCGGCAGCCAATTACTCGCCGAACACGAACAAGCCGCTGAGCGATTCGCGGTTGATGTTATGGCGGATGGCGTCTGCAAAAACTTTTGAAACAGAAAGCACCGTGAGTTTCGGGTTTGCCTTTTCGGGCGGGATGTGCACCGTGTCGGTGGTGATGATCTCGGTGATCTGCGGGACAACAGTCAGTCGTTCAAGGCCGTTGCGGCTGAAGACACCGTGCGTACAAAGGACTTTAATATCCTCGATGCCTTCGGCGATCAACACACGGCTCAATTCCAGAATGGATCCGCCGGTGGCGATCTCGTCGTCATAGATGAGCGCGCGTTTATGTCCCTTGACATGACTGCCCACCAGCCCGCTGATGATGACCTCGGTATCTGAAACCCGCTCCTTGTTCCCGGCGGCAACGGGCAGTCCCAGCGTTTTGGCGAAGCGCGCCGCAGACTTGGCCTGACCCATATCCGGCGCGACAATGATGGACCCGCCCAAATCATGCTGCGCCAGGTAATCCTTGAAGACGGCGCGGCTGCTCAACGGGTCGGTGGGGATGCCAAAAAATCCATGCACTTGCGGCGAGTGGAACATCATGCTCATCACATGAGTGGCGCCGGCTGTCTTCAACAGGTCGGCCACGAGACGCGCGGTGATGGAAATGCGCGGCGCGTCCTTTTTATCGGAGCGGCCAAAGGAATAATACGGGATGATGACATGGATCTCGGAAGCCGCCGCGCCGCGTGCAATGTCGATCATCATCAACAGTTCCATCAAGTGATCGTTGACCGGCTGCGAGAGCGACTGCACAATATACACACGGCGGTAGCGCACACTGGCTCCCAACTGGATGTACAGGTTGTCGTTGCTAAAGCGGGTGATGTGGGTCGCGTCCAATGGAACGCCCAAATGCGCCGCGATCTTGCCAGCCAGGGGCAGGTTTGAACTGCCGCTGAAAAAACGAACTTCCCCCGCCGGTATTGGTGTCTCCGTCATTCTGCCTCTATTTTCTTTTTTTGCGGGATAAATCCCGCACTACTTTATCCGCGTTTGGCCAGCCAGTTCAACAACTTCTTTGTGGACCAGCAGTTGATGACGTCATCCTTTGTCAGCCAGGCGCGGCGCGCGGTTGCGACTCCGTAAAACAGCATGTCCAGATCCGCCTCGGAATGCGCGTCTGTGTTGATGCTGATGGGGATGCCCATCTCCTTTGCGCGCCGCGCATACATATCGTCAAGGTCGAGGCGCGAGGGATGCGCGTTGATCTCCAGCGCCACGCCGCTTTCAGCGGCGGCATTGAGCACGGCCTCCATGTCGAGGTCGGCGCCTTCACGGTCGGGAATCAGCCGTCCCGTGGGATGACCGATGATGTCCACATGCGGGTTGCGAATCGCATTGATCGTGCGCTGCGTGACCTTCTCGCGCGGCTGGCGTAATCCCGTGTGCATTGAAGCAACCACCAGATCGAGCGATGTGAGAAAATCATCGGGATAATCGAGCGTGCCGTCAGCTTTGATCTCAACTTCACTGGCGTGCAGGATCAGGATTTTATCGCCAAGTTGTTTTTGAATTTTCTTGATCTCGGCGGCCTGCTTTTTGTGGTCGTCCATGCTCAAGCCGCCGGTCACGCCGAGACTGACGGAATGGTCGGTGAATGCGATCACTTTCATGCCGCGTTTCGCCGCCGCCTGCGCCATCTCGAGCATCGAAAGTTTTCCATCGCTCCATGTGGAGTGTGTTTGCAAATCGGCTTTAACATCTTTCAACTCGATCAACTTCGGAAGTTTGTTTGCCTTCGCGGCCGCCACTTCCCCGCGGTCTTCGCGCAGTTCGGGCGGTATCCACGGCAGGCCGAGGGTTTCGTACACTTCCTCTTCCGTGGCGCACAAGATTTCCTTTTTTCCTTTTGTAAATGAATGTTCCGA
>Ga0233425_10006963_pt1 | contig 16219 bp, 8 predicted proteins | sample Watercolumn_Towu_2_FD_181712 | JGI IMG/M metagenome (GOLD analysis project Ga0233425, IMG submission 181712) | Freshwater microbial communities from Lake Towuti, South Sulawesi, Indonesia - Watercolumn_Towuti2014_140_MG | ecosystem: Environmental > Aquatic > Freshwater > Lake | place: Indonesia... | reverse complement strand
GGGTCACGGCCAGCTACGACGCGACCACCGAGAAGGTCACCCTGACCCGCACCACGGTCGGCGAGCTGCCGATCACCCTGGCCGGAGACACCTCGGGCTTCATCGCGGCGGCCAAGCTCAACGGCGCGGTGCTCTCCCCGGGCGATGACGGCGACAACTCCAACAACCCCATGGCCACGGTGGCCGCCTTCGCCGGGGTCAGCGCCGGCTCCTTCACGGTCAATGGGACCGCGATCGCGGTGGACCCGGAGACGGACAGCCTGCAGGACGTACTGGCGCGCATCGAGGCCGAGGTGGAAGGCGTCCAGGCCTCGTTCGACGTGCCGAGCGGGCGGGTCACGATCGCGGTCGAGACCCCCGGGGGCGAAGTCGACATCAGTGACAACGGGACCGGGTTCATGGATGGGGTGGCCATCCCCGACACCGTTCACCTGACCCGGACCCGCGGCGGGGTCAGCAAGCTCGCGTCGCGGCGGGTCACCAACGCGTTTGCGAACGTGCAGCGTGCCCTGGGCCGCCTCTGGGACCTGGAGGTCGCGGACACCACGGCCGCGCGCTCCCTGTCCAACGTGCGCGCCCGCATCGGCCAGGCCCTCACCGAGGGTCTCGGCGACGGCGGAGCCGCTCTGGCGTCCGCCGGCCTGGCCCTGGACCCGGAAGCTGACCCAGGGGACGAAGTCATGCGGCTCGCGGCCACCTCCTTCGACCGAGCCCTGCGGAGGAGCGAGGGCGCAGAGATCAAGGAGCTCCTCGGAGGTTCGTCGCGCGATCAGACCGACGGCCTGATCGGCGCGCTCTCCACCGCCGGCGCCGCCCTCGAGGACTCGTTGGGCGAAACCTGCGGGAGCCTGGGGATCTACCTGGACACCTGGGCTTGATTCAGGAGCGGTCGGCCATCGGCCCAGCACCTCTCAGTCCCTGACGACCGAAATCGTGCTCGGGGCTACAGGCATCGGGCTACGGGGATGCCCCCGCCCGACCTCCCCCCGGCTGGGGGGAGGAGATAGATCGCGAGGGTTCGCCCAGCACAATCGTGCTGTCGCGATATCCCCGACCCGTAGCCCGTAGCCCGTAGCCCGTAGCCAAGGCCGGACGACGAAGTCGGCCGAACCTCCTGTCAGTTCGCCCCAAGCACCAGTGTGGCCGAGTCCAGCGTGTGTTCGCCCGCCTTGGGGGCAAGGGTCGAGAGGACATCCAACAGCGCGCCCGCCGGCACATCGTGGAGCTGGAGCAGCTTGAGCCGACCGCGCTCGGTGCAGGAAGAGTAGCCGCAGGTGCGCTCCACGTCCTCGCGCACGGCCGGGGTGTAGACGCGGTCCACCGCGATGCCCTCGGGCTTGAGGCTGATGCCGCCCTGGTAGACGATGGAGCCGTCGGCCTTGACGTTGAGGCTCCCCGGGAAGTCGTAGCTCAGGAAGGCCTCGTCCCCGAGGCTCGCGCGCTGCGCCGGGCCGGTGACCACGTAGGAGAGCCACAGCGCCGTGTTGCGGGAACCGGGCATGACCACCGACCACTCGAGGCGGCCGTCGGGCGCATAGGCGCGCTGCTCGACCACGCGGTTGCAGGCCGTGAGCAGCAGCCACAGGGCGAGGATGCGGGACATGGCGAGCCTCCAGCTTCCACGGGCATGTATCTCGCGACCGGGGCGCGCTGCGAGCCGGCGTGGGGGAGCGGGAGCCGAAAAGGGTTACACGGGAGCCATGTCCTACCTCGAGCCGCCCGCACCCGCCGATCTGCCCGCGGCCCGCCGTCTCCGGCGCCTGGTGGCCTCGGCGCTGGACGAGGGGGTGTGGCTCGGTGTGACCGCCGTGTTGGGCTGGGTGTTCGGCGGAGGCACCGTCTTTGCCCTGGGGTGCCTGTGCGCCATGCTGCAGGACGCCCCCTTCGGCGGGGGCACGAGCCTGGGCCGCCGCACCACCGGGCAGGTCCTGGTGGACGCCCAGGGCCGGGAGTGCACCGTCGGACGTGGGATCGCGCGCAACGCCATCCGGGTCGCCCTGTGGGTCGGGGGGTGCGGCCTGCCCATCCTGGCCGATCTCGGGCTGGTGTTGATCCACCCCAGGGGCCGCACCCTGGCCGATCTCATCCTCGGTACCCAGGTGGTGGACCGCTCCTGGGCCGTGCCGCGCGCCGACCAGATCGAGGGGCCCACACCGCGGTTGCTCGGGGGTTGAGGTGCGCCGCGCGCTCGCGCTCCTACCGCTCGCGGGCTGCGCGGATCCGCTGTTCCACGCCCGCGCCGAGGTAGACCCGGAGGTCGGCACCATGCTCCAGGTCACCTGGGACCCGCTGGGCGACGGCGAAGCCTGGGTGGAGTTCGGCCCCGACGGAGAGTTCGGTCAGACCACCCCGCCCGTGCCGGACGGCGTCGGCGAGAGCCGCACGGTGCTGGTGGGCAACAAACCCTACGCGGAGGTCCACTGGCGGGTGGTGGCGCGCCAGGACGGCGCGCTGGTGGTGGGCGCGGAGCACATCGACCAGGTGGAAGGCATCGCGGCGGCCCTGCCCGACGTGCAACTGCTCGACGACGACGGCAGCTTCGAGGGCTTCCTCTTCGCCGTCTCCTGGTCCGTACGGACCTACCTGTTCGCCCTGGACCGGGATGCGGACGTGGTCTGGTACCGGGCCTTGCCGCTGGGGCGCGCCTCCCTGGCCATGGAGCAGGTCCCGGGCGTGGCGGCGTTGCGCTACCTCGACGTCAGCCTGGACCACACGCTGGCGGACGGCCACGTGCTCACCGAGGCGCTCGATGGCACCCAGCTCGAGGACGTGCCGGTCGAGCAGGGACACCACAGCTTCCTGACCCTGCCCGACGGCACCCTCGCCTGGCTCGCCATCGACGTGCGGGACGATCCGGACTGGGGCACGCTGGTGGGCGACCGGATCCTGACCCGCGCCCCCGACGGGACCGTCCGCACCCTCTGGTCCGCCTGGGACCACTTCTCCTACGACCCGGCCACCACCTATCAGACCGACTTCTACCCCCAGGGCACCGACTGGACCCACGCCAACACCCTGTCGTACGACGCGACCGACGACAGCCTGTGGGTCACGCTCGGCGGCATCGATCAGATCGTGGAGATCGACGCGCGGACCGGCGCGATGCTCGCCCAGGTGGGCGCGGGCGGGGCGGAGATCACCCCCGCCGTGGCGGGCTACGGCGCGGGGTACGGACCCCACGGCGCGGGCCGCACCCCCACGGGCTCGCTGCTGCTGTTCGACAACCACTGCGAGCCGGCCGCCTCCGCTTCCCGCGTGCTGGAGTTCAAGCTCGACCTCGACGGCGACGCCGCCAGGCTCCTGTGGGAGTACGAGGGCCAACCCGGCTGGAGCAGCTTGATTCTGGGTGACGCCGACCGCCTCGAGACCGGCGAGACCTTCATCGTGTGGGGGGATGCCGGCTTCCTTCAGGTGCTCGATCCGGCGCACACCCAGACCTGGCTGGCCAGCGTCAACGGGATCGTGTCGGATGCGGTGATGGTGCCAGATTTGTATGGACGAAGGCCCCTCTGACGCCCCTCGACAGCCACCGACGTACCTGGGCCGAAGTAGCATCGCCCAGCACTTCGAGCTGTCGCCACGATCCCCAACCGACAGCCACCGACGTACCTGGGCCGAAGTAGCATCGCCCAGCACTTCGAGCTGTCGCCACGATCCCCAACCGACAGCCACCGACGTACCTGGGCCGAAGAATCCCCGTCCAGGACATCGACAGGTTGTCCCGGGACCCCGCTGCCTCAGGTTATCTCACCCCCATGCGCAGCTCCGCGGTTCTCCCCATCACCCTGCTCCTCTCCGGCTGCCCCAGCGGTGATGCCCTGGACAGCGCGGCTTGCGTCCCGCCGTTCGCCGTCGCCACGGACATCGACGAGACGCTCACCCTCTCGGACGGGGAGTGGCTCGACCAGCTCGCGGACCCGACCTGTGATCCGGCGCTGCGACCCGACGCGGACACACTGATGCGGGCCTACGCCGAGCGCGGCTACACGATCCTCTACGTGACCGCGCGCGGGGAGGAGGTCGAGCTGTCCGACGGCCGCAGCGCGCGGGAGGCGACCGAGGACTGGCTGCTGGCCCACGACTTTCCGCTGGTCGAAGGCGCCCTGTACCTGGCCGAGGGGTACGGCGTCACTGGAGAATCCGCGGTGACCTACAAGGCGGGGGTGATCGACGACCGCACCGCTTCGGGTTGGACCACCGCCTGGGCCTACGGCAACGCCGACTCGGACATCCTCGCCTTCCAGGCCGCGGGCATCCCGGACGATCACATCTTCCTGGTGGGCGAGCTGGCCGGCACGATGGGCGTCGAGCCCATCCCCGGCGAAGAAGCCTACACCTCCCACCTGGATTCCCAGCTTCCGAACATCACACCCGTCACCTGTGACTGAGAGGTCCCCCATGGCTGCCGAACGGCTCGTCTCCGCCTGCGGTCTGATCTGCTCGGACTGTCCGGCCTACATCGCCACCCTGGCCAACGACGCCGACGCCATCGAGCGTGTCGCCGAGCAATGGCGGCAGCAGCACGATCCGAACATCCGGGCCGAGCATGTCTGGTGCGAGGGCTGCATGAACATGGCCGCCACCCGCCGGTGCGGCCACTGCCCACAGTGCGCCATCCGCGCCTGCGTGGTCGGCCGCGGTCTCCAGAACTGCGCTGGTTGCGCCGACTACGCCTGCGACCAGCTCGAGGGTTTCCTGAAGATGGTCCCGCCCGCGCGGGCGACGCTGGAGTCGCTGCGCGCCTGATACATCCGCCTATTGTTTCACCCGTGTCACGATGGTGAACTCCACCCGCCGGTTCAGGGCGCGGTGCTCATCGCTGTCGTTCGGGACGAGCGGGCGGGTTTCGCCGTAGCCCTTCGAGGTCAGGCGGTTGCGGTCGATCCCGGCGGTGATGAGCCACTGCAGCACGGTAGCGGCCCGCTTGTCGCTGAGGCGGTAGTTGACCTCGTCGTCGCCGATGTCGTTGGTGTGACCTTCGATGAGGACATCGGTGATCTCGGCGTGCTCCCGCAGGATCTCGGCGACGGCCTCCAACACCGGGGAGGACTCGGGCAGCAGGGTGGCCTTGCCTTCCTCGAAGTAGATGCGGTCGGTGATGACGATCTTGTTCTCGGAGATCTCGGCCAGGCGGGGGCAGCCGTCGGAGGTGGCCGGATTCTGGCCCCGGCGGATGGCCTGTTCGGGGCAGGCGTCCCGGAAGTCGGGCACCCCGTCGCCGTCCATGTCGGTCTCCTCTTCGGGGCAGCCGTCGTGATCTCCGTTTCCGTCGTAGTCCTCGGGCTCGTCCGGGCAACCATCCGCGCCGTCCGAGACCCCGTCCTGGTCGGCGTCGAACTCGGGGCAGCCGTCGTCGTCGCGGACCCCGTCCAGGTCCTCGGGCTCGTCCTTGCAACGATCCTGCTTGTCGGGGACGCCGTCATTGTCGTCGTCGAGATCGGGACACCCGTCCCCGTCCTCGAAACCGTCGCGGTCCTCGGCTTGATTTGGGCATTTGTCCGTACGATCTCCGATCCCATCCCCGTCCACGTCCACCTCGGGAGGGGTGCCCGGGGCGCTGTAGCCGAGGCCCATGAGGACCCGGAAGCGGCTGGCGCCGATGCCGGTGGTCAGGCCGGCGCCACCGCCGAGCGTGGCGTACAGGCCGAAGGGCAGGCGCACGCGCCCGTGCAGCAGGCCCTCCATCGGTAATTGCTCGCCCGAGAAGCCGAAGGTGGGGGTGGCATGCAGCTCCGCGGCGAGGGCGGCCTCGTCGCGTATGCGCCAGTGCAGCCCGAAGCCGGCCAGCATGCCCGAGCCCCAGACCACGTTGCGCACGTCCATCCGCTTGCCGGTGCGCCCACCGACGTTCAGGGTCCAACCGACCTTGCCGATGTCCTGGGCTACGGCCAGGGTAGCCCCCAGCCCCAGGCCCGCGTCGCCGAGGTAGCGGGCCTCCGCCCCGGTGGGAGCCCAGAAGGCGGGCACGATGGCCAACCCCGGGACCTTGCCGTGGGCGCGCAGCATGGGGACGGTGGCGTCGAGGCGCACATCGCCCATGGCGCCGAAGGAGCCGATCTGGTCGAGCGCGTAGGGGTAGACGGGCACGGCCAGGTTGACCCGGGCGTAGCCGAGGATCGAAGCGCCTCCGACGAAGTTGGCACACAGCACCTGATCCAGCACGGGGAGGGCCTCGTCCCCCACCCGTTCCACCAGGGGATCGTCGGCGTAGTCGAAGAGGACGCCCGCGTCCCATGCCCCTTCCCAACCCGGGTCCGGGTTGGCCAGCTCCAGGAAGGAGCCCGGATCGCCCTGGTTCCCCGAGACCGCGAAACCGTGGGCGTCGAGCCCGCCGACCTCCTGGGCCTGCAGGCTCCCGATCAAGGCCAGGAAGGCCAGCATGGCGGCGCCCTACCGGGAGCGCCGGCGGCGGAGTGCCAGCCCGAGCCCCAGCGCCATCAGACCCAAGGCACCGGTCGGAGCGCCCCGGGCGTCCACGGCGCAGGAGCAGGAGCCGCCGCCGCCCTCCAGGTCGCCGGAGGGATCGAGGAAGTTGGGGATGCCGTCGCCGTCGTCGTCGCCGACACCCTCCTCGGCGTCGGAGAGGCCATCGTCGTCGGAGTCGAGGTCCCGGGAGTTGGGAAGCCCGTCGCCGTCCACGTCGGTGTCGGGCTCGCCGTCCCCGTCGATGTCGTAGCCGTCTTCCTCCACCGTGTAGATCCCGTCGCCGTCGTCGTCGGGGTCGAGCGCGTCGATGGTGCCGTCCACGTCGGTGTCGCGCGGGTTGCTCACGTCGGGGACCTCCTCGCCGTCGGTGTAGCCGTCGTTGTCTGAGTCGGGGTCGTCGGGGTTCGTGCCCAGCGCGGCTTCCTCTGCGTCCGACAGGCCGTCGCCGTCGCGATCGGACATGCTCGTGCCCTCGTCGATCTGGCCGTCGCAGTCGTTGTCTACACCGTCGGCCACCTCCTCGGCGCCGGGGTAGATGTTGGCGTCGTCGTCATCGCAGTCGCCGCCGTGCTCGCTGTAGCCGTCGCCGTCGTCGTCGTAGACATCGGTCTCCTCGTCGGTCAGGCCGTCGCAGTCGTCGTCGACCCCATTGGCGGTCTCGGTGGCGCCGGGGTGGACGCGGCCGTCGTCATCGTCGCAGTCGCCGTCATCCTCGCTGTATCCGTCGCCGTCGTCGTCGTAGGCGTCGGTCTCCTCGTCGATGGTGCCATCGCAGTCGTCGTCCACGCCGTTGGAACGCTCGGTGGCCCCTGGGTACACGCGGGCGTCGTCATCGTCGCAGTCGCCGTCGTTTTCGCTGTAGCCGTCGCCGTCGTCGTCGTAGGCGTCGGTGTTGTTGTCCACGGCGCCGTCGCAGTCGTTGTCGATCCCGTCCTCCTCCTCGACGGCGTCCGGATTTCGGGTTGGATCGAGGTCGTCGCAGTCGAAGCCGCCGTAGGCGCTGGCCTGGTAGCCGTCTCCGTCCTGATCGAAGTCGTCGTCGCCGACGCAGTCCTGGTCGATCCCGTCATACCAGACCTCGGTGGCGCCAGGGTAGACGGTGGCGTCGTAGTCGTCGCAGTCTGTCGTGTAGTCGTAGCCGTCGCCATCCTGGTCGAAGTCGTCGGCGCCATCACAGTTGGAGTCTACCCCATCGTACCAGGCGTCGAGCGCCCCGGGGTGGATGTCGGCGTCGTTGTCGTCACAGTCAGCAAGGTAGTCGTAGCCATCTCCGTCCACATCTGTGAGGTCAACACCATCACAGTCCTGGTCGATCCCATCATAGGCGGTCTCGGTCGCGCCCGGGTGGACGCCGACGTCGGTATCGTCGCAGTCGGATGGCGTGGGATAACCGTCTCCGTCGCCATCCAAAAGGTCCACTCCGTCACAGTCCTGGTCGATCCCGTCGTGGGCGATCTCGACCCCCGCGGGGTTGATCGCCGCGTCGGTGTCGTCACAATCAGTGGAGGTATCGTAGCCGTCGGCGTCCTGGTCGTAGTCGTCCGCTCCGTCACAGTTTGAATCGACCCCGTCGTACCAGGCGTCGGGCGCACCAGGATACACCGCGGAGTCGGTGTCGTCACAGTCGGTGGTGTAGGGGAAGCCGTCGGCGTCCGCGTCGAGCAGATCGTTGCCGTCACAGTCCTGGTCGATCCCGTCGTACGGGACCTCGGGGGCGCCTGGATAGACGGTAGCGTCGGTGTCGTCGCAGTCCTCGCTGGAGTCGTAGCCGTCGCCGTCGGCGTCCGGCAGCATGGCCGCTGGTCCACCGAAGGCGCCGATGTCGGAGAGGGAGCCGTCCGGGTCGAAGATTGCGGGAGAGCCGGCATCGATGCACGCCGAACCCGAGGCCAATTGCAGGTTGTCGTTGCCCTCGTTCCCGTCGATGCTGTAGGCCCGCAACCCGGGGGGGGTGGAGATGTTACCGCTCGTACCCGTGCGATCGGAGTAGTAACCGGCGTAGTTGCCACCGGAGTTGGCGTAGACGTCGTTGTAGAAGAAGTCGGTGTAGGTGGTGCTGGCGGAGGTCGAGTCTGCGGCGTACACCCCGCCGCCGTCCATGGCCAGGTAGAAGATGTTGTTGATGATGTCGCCGTAGGCCGAGGTCTGGTAGAGGTGCCCGCCGAAGTAGTAGGCCTCGTTGCCGGCGAAGGTGTTGTTGACCACCGAGAGCTGGTAGCTGGTGGTGAAGTACAGGCCTCCGCCGGAGTGGGCGGCATAGTTCTCGGTGAAGACGTTGTTGGTGAGATCCATCCCACTGTAGGTGTAGTAGTCGTAGACGGCACCGCCGTAATAGCCAGAGTTGTCGTGGAAGACCGTGTGGGCGATGTCGAGGTAGTAGGGGTTGTAGTTGTAGATGGCGCCGCCGTGGTAGCCACCGCCGTTCAGGTTGGCCTGGTTGCGGTAGAAGTAGCTGTCCTGGACCGACAACCGGTAGGGATACCAGGAGCCGATGGCGCCGCCGTGGTAGTAGGCTGTGTTGGACTCGAACAGGCTCTCGGTGACCGTCAGGTCCTGGCTGCGGTTGTAGTAGGACCAGTACAGCGCGCCGCCGTGGCCGTAGCGGGCGGCGTTGTCCTCCCAGGTCGTGCCGTCCAGCGTGAGGCTGTGTGCATTGGTGTAGAAGGCCCCACCGCCGCTGTAGTAGGAGGTGTTGCCCGAAAAGGTCGTGTCGGTGAGGCTCGAGGAATAGTAGGGGCTCTCCAGGTACAGCCCGCCGCCGTGGTAGCCGGAGGTGTTGTCGGTGAAGGCGCAACCGTCGCAGCTCAGCGAGACGTAGTAGTAGCCATAGAGTGCGCCACCGTTGTAGCCGCCCGTGCTGGCGTCGAAGGTGGTGGCGGTGAGCGCAGCGCCGACGCTGGAGTAGAGGTAGACCGCGCCACCGTGGGAGGAGGTGTCGTTGTGGTTGGAGAGGAAAGTGGACCCGTCGTCGGTCCAGGTCACGGTGCTCTGGAGGTTGAGGGCCCCGCCGTTGTAGTAGGCCTCGTTGTCGTCGAACAGGACACCCGAGGTGGTCAGGGTGACACTGGAGCTGGCGTAGATGGCCCCGCCCTGGATGGCGTAGTTGCCCGTGAAGGTGGCATCACTCACCGCCAGCGTGCCGCCGCTCTGGTAGATGGCCCCGCCGTAGTAGTTGTAGTTGTCGGTGAAGGCGCAGGAATCGACCGAGATGTCGGTGTGGGCGCTGGCGTAGACGGCACCGCCGGCGTAGCCCGACCCGTAGGCGTAGGCGTAGTTCCGGCTGAAGTCGGAATCCGTAAGGATCAAGGAGGAGTAGTCGGTGGCGAAGACCGCGCCGCCGTGGCCGTAGTAACCGTAGTTGTCGTGCACGGAAGACCCGGAGAGCACCACGTTGGAGGAGTCCGCATAGATCGCGGCGCCGTAGTAGACCGAGTACAGCGCGGTGAACTCCGACCCGTAGATCTCCGGGTAGGCCCCGTTGGCGAAGATGGCCCCCCCGTAGTAGGCGTCGGAACCGGAGAACGTGCAGTTCGTGAAGGTGGGGGCGGCCGAGGCGGAGAGGTTCGCGTCGCCGCCGTAGTAGCCGATGTTGCTGATGAAGTTGACACCATCGAAGACCGGGTTGCCGCTGGCCACCGACACGCCGCCGGTCGAGCCCGAGTACGAGTAGGCCGAGCCGCAGCCCGAGATCGTGCTGTCCTGGATCGTGGGGCTGGCGCCGGAGATGACGATCCCCCGGTAATAGGGCGCGGTGATGGTGAAGCCGTCCACCACGCTGGCGGCTCCCTCCCCGGAGGAGAAGGTCAGGGCAGCCGCAGACCCCGAGGTGGAGTAGAGCACCGTGCTGGCGACCCCCGCGGTGGATTCCAGGGTGAGATTCTTGCCGCCGAAATTCACGCTCTCGTAGTAGGTCCCGGCGTGGACCTCGATGGTGTCGCCGGTGGTGGCGGCGGTCACGGCCGACTGGATGGCCGTGAAGTCGCCGGTGCCGGTCTTGTCGACCACCCAGGTCCGGGCCAGGGCGCGGCCGGGAAAGGCGAGGGCGAAGAGCGCGAGCGCACAGAAGGCGGAGTGGTGGGACATCGTGGCTTCCTCCGTGGATGTGGGAGGATACCACGGAGCGCGCCGGGAGGCGCCCTCAACGCCGCTGGCGCCGACGCCCGAGCGCGAGCCCCAGGCCGAGGCCGAGCAGGCCGAGCGCCCCGGCCGGCTGCGCGCGCGATTCGGCCGCGCACCCGCAGGAGCCGCCACCGCCCTCGAGATCGCCGGATGGATCGAGGAAGTTGGGGATTCCGTCCCCATCTTCGTCGCCGGTGCCCTCCTCGGCGTCCGGGACGCCGTCGTCGTCGGAGTCGGTGTCACGGGAGTTGAGCTGGCCGTCCCCGTCCACGTCGGTGTCGGGCTGGCCGTCGCCGTCGATGTCGTAGCCGTCCTCGTCCAGCGTGTAGATCCCGTCGCCGTCGTCGTCGGCCTCCAACGCGTCGATGACGCCGTCCTGGTCGGTGTCCACCGGGTCGCTCGGGTCCTTGACCTCGAAGCGATCGTCGTAGCCGTCGCTGTCGCTGTCGGGGTTCTCGGGATCCGTACCGATGGCGGCCTCCTGGGCATCGGTCAGCCCGTCGCCGTCCAGATCCGAGAGGTCGGTGCCCTCGTCCGTGAGGCCGTCGCAGTCGTCGTCGATCCCGTTGGCCACTTCGTCGGCCTCCGGGTTCACCTCGGGGTCGGTGTCGTCGCAGTCGCCGCCGCGCTCGCTGTAGCCGTCCTCGTCGTCATCGTAGACCTCGGTGCCCTCGTCGGTGGTGCCGTCGCAGTCGTCGTCGATCCCGTTGGCCGACTCCTCGGCGCCCGGCGCGACGGCGGGATCGTCGTCGTCGCAGTCGCCGTCGTCCTCGGTGTAGCCGTCGCCGTCGTCGTCGAAGGCCGACGTGCCCTCGTCGATCGTGCCATCGCAGTCGTCGTCGACCCCGTTGGCCGCCTCCACCGCGTCGGGTGAGACGGTTGGGTCTGCGTCGTCGCAGTCGCCGTCCCGCTCGGCATACCCGTCCCCGTCGTCGTCGTAGACAGCCGTCCCGTCGTCTGCGAGGCCGTTGCAGTCGTCGTCTATCCCGTTGATCGTCTCGGCCACGCTCGGGTTGATGTCGGCGTCGGTGTCATCGCAGTCGAACCCGCCGGAGGAGGCGGCCTGGTACCCATCACCGTCTTGATCGAAGTCGTCGTTCCCCGCGCAGTCGGCATCCACGCCGTCGTACCAGGCGTCGGCGGCACCCGGGTGGATGGCGGCGTCGTAGTCGTCGCAGTCGGCGGTGGTGTCGTAGCCATCGCCGTCCTGATCGAAGTCGTCGTTGCCTGCGCAGTCGCTGTCCACCCCATCGTACCAGGCGTCCAGCGCGCCGGGATGTACCGCCGCGTCGGTGTCGTCGCAGTCGGTGGTGGTGTCGTAGCCGTCTGCGTCCTGATCGAAGTCGTCGTCGCCGGCGCAATCCTGGTCCACCCCGTCGTACCAGATCTCGGGCGCGCCGGGATACACCGCCGCGTCGGTGTCGTCGCAGTCGGCGGAGACGTCGTGTCCGTCCCCATCCTGATCGAAGTCGTCGTCGCCGGCGCAGTCCTGGTCCACCCCGTCGTACCAGATCTCTGAAGCAGCGGGGTGTATCGCCGCGTCGGTGTCGTCGCAGTCGGTAGAGACATCGTGGCCGTCGCCATCCTGGTCGAAGTCGTCGTCGCCGGCGCAGTCTTGGTCCACTCCGTCGTACCAGACCTCGGTCGCGCTGGGATACACCGCCGGGTCGGTGTCATCGCAGTCCGTGCTGTCGTCGTACCCATCGGCGTCCTGGTCGAAGTCGTCGTCGCCGGCGCAGTCCTGGTCCACGCCGTCGTACCAGGTCTCGGGCGCACCGGGGAAGATGGAAGCGTCGGTGTCGTCGCAGTCCGTCGGCGGGGAGAAACCGTCGCCATCGCCGTCGGTGAGATCGACACCATCGCAGTCCTGGTCGATCCCGTCGTTGGCGATCTCGGGGGCCCCCGGGTACACGGCGGCGTCGCCATCGTCGCAGTCCACCGCGGTCTCGTAGCCATCGCCGTCCGCGTCGAGGATCACCGCCCCCGGGCCCCCATAGGCCCCAATGTCGGAGATGGAGCCGTCCGGGTCGAAGATGGAGGGGGAACCGGCATCGATGCAGGCCGCGCCGGCCACCAGCGTGAAATCGTCATCGGTCTCGTCGCCGTCGATGCTGTAGGCGGTGAGCCCGGGGGTGGTGGAGAGGTTGCCGCTGGTGCCCGTGCGGTCGGAATAGGAGCCGGCGTAGTTGCCGCCCGAGTTGGCGTAGACATCGTTGTAGAAGAAGTCGGTGTAGGTGGTCGAGGCCGAGGTGCTGTCGCCGGCGTAGACCCCGCCACCGTCCACGGCCAGGTAGAAGATGTTGTTGATGACGTCGCCGTAGGAGCCGGTCTGGTACAGGTGTCCGCCGTAGGTCGCCGCCTCGTTCCCGGCGAAGGTGTTGTTGTAGAGCCCCATGGTGCGGGAGGTGTCGTAGTAGAGGCCGCCGCCGCGGGCGTCCGCGTAGTTCTCGGTGAGGACGTTGTTGTGCACGTTCTCGAGGGCGCGCACGCCGTAGACGTAGAGCGCGCCGCCATAGTGGGCGGCGTTGTCGTGGAAGAGGCTGTTGGCCGCGGTGAGGTAGTCGGTCCCATACACGTAGATGGCGCCGCCGTTGTAGCTGCCGCCGGTGCCGGCGGTGTTCCGCGTGAAGGTGCAGTCCGACAGCGTCAAGGTGTCGGGCGCGTGGACGTAGATGGCGCCGCCGTTCTGGTACGACTGGTTGCCGTCGAAGGAGCAGGAGGAGAAGGTGGCATCGTACAGGTAGGCGGTCCCGCCATACTCCCACCAGACCGCGCCGCCGCTGCCGGATCGCGCGGTGTTGTCGGTGAAGGTGCAGTCGGTGTACGACACATCGTTGGCGGTGCTCTGATACATCGCGCCGCCGAGGGTGCCGCTGTTGGCGTCGAAGGTGGTCCCCGAGAAGGTGGCGGCGTACCCCACGCTGTGCAGGCGCAAAGCACCGCCGTAGCGGCCGGCGTAGTTGTCTTCGAAGGTGGCGCCCGCGACCGTCATGCTGACGTTGGTCTCGGCGTAGACCGCCGCGCCGTCGTAGGAGGTCGTGGTGTTGCCGCCGAAGCTGGACCCGGAGTCGGTCCAGGTCACGGCGCTGTAGAGCTCCATGGCTCCGCCGCTGTACCGGGCGGTGTTGCCGGTCAGGGCCAGCCCCGCGGTGGTGAGCGTGGTCTCCCGGGCGTAGATCGCGCCGCCGTAGTAGCCGTCGTTGGCGTCGAACGTCGTGCCGTCGATGCCCAGGGTGCCGCCGCGCTGGTAGATGGCGCCACCATCGTAGGCCGAGTTGCCCGTGAAGCTGCCGCCCGTGATGGACAGGTCGGTGCTGGGGTAGGCGTAGATGGCGCCGCCATGGTACGGGCCCGAGGTGCGGTTGGTGATGGAGTTGCCCGTGAAGGCGGTGTCGCTGATCACCAGGGTGGTGTAGGTGGCGGCGTAGATGGCGCCGCCGTGGCCGGAGCTGGAGTACACGTCATGCACATCGCTGCCGGACAGCACCACGTTGGACTGCGTCGCGTAGATGGCGCCGCCGCTGTAGGAAGCGTGGGAGGCGTCGAACTCGCTATCGTAGATCTCGGGGTAGGCGTTGCTGGCGTAGATGGCGCCGCCGTAGCGGGCCACGGATCCCGAGAAGAGGCAGCCGTCGAAGGTGGGGGCCGCCGAACCCGTGAGGTAGACGTCGGCGCCGTACTGGGCCTGGTTGCTCGCGAAGGTGACGCCCGTGAAGGTGGGATTGCCGCCGCTGACGTAGGCGCCCTTGCCGCTGCCCGAGTAGGATGAGCCGTTCCCCGAGATGGTGCAGTCCTCGATGGTGGGGCTGGCCCCGGTGATGGACACGCCGCCCCCGCCCGCCGAGGTCAGGGTGAAGCCGGATACCACGGCGGTGGCGCCCTCGCCGTGGTTGAAGGTCAGCGCGGCGACCGAAGACGAGGTGGAGGAGATGATGGTGCTCGCGGCACCCGACGAGGACTGCAGCGCGAGGTTCTTGCCCCCGAAGGACACGGACTCGTAGTAGGTACCGGCGTTGACCGAGATGGTGTCACCGGTGGCGGCGGCGTTGATCGCGGCCTGGATCGAGGTGTAGTCGCCGGCGCCGGTCTTGTCGACCACCCAGGAGGCCGCCAGGGCCTGGCCGGGGAACGCGAGCACGAAGAGGGCGAGGGGGGTGAGCCTGCGGGACATGGGATTCCTCCGAATGTCCTGGGAGGATAGCACGGGGGTGCGGCCCGCGGCGCCACGCATTCCCTCCACCGCAGGCCCTTGTCGGAGGAGGATGTGGCGGCGGACCCGAACGCGGCGCGGCTGATGGCCCTGTGTGGTCCCTGCCAGGTCCCGGTCATCCCCGCGACCGAGGATGTTTCTGGACGCGACCACCCTCCAGGCAGGCGGGGCCGGAACCTGGGGTGGAGCACGCCCGGTCAGCCCAGCAGCCCGAGCAGTCCCGCCAGTCCGCCCCTGAACGCCGCGATGTGGCCGCCTGGCGGTCGATTCGGGCTTCTCAGGTCGCCGAGCGCGTCGGCCTCAGCGGCTGTCGACCATCGCCGGTGGCGCCTGGCCCCGGGCTCGCCAAGCCCATGCTGGTCCGATGGATTGCCAGCGGGGCCAGCTCACTGAACCAACGCTCCAGGGGGTCGTGGTCCGGCCCCGGGTTCAAGGCGAACCGGCGGAGCCTCTCACTCGACCCCCCACCCCATCACCGGTCGCTCCAGTCGCCACCACAGCCCCATCCAGAAGGCCCAGGAGTCCTTCCCCCGGCAGGGCTTCTCCGCCCAGCCCGTGACCGGGTCCTCGGGCAGGCAGGCCAGGCCCAGGGTGGTCGTGAGGCCGGGGAGCTTGACCAGCGGGCGGGCGGGGGTGCCGAAGGCGAGATCGATCCCGACGGCGGTGGACCCAGCGGCACCCTCCGGGGCCAACAGACCGTCGCCGTCCCACAGGCGCTGCCGCTCGACGTACAGATCCATGAGGCCCCCGAAGTCCAGCGCGCCGCGCCAGGCGGCCAGGGCCTCCCCGGTGGCGGCACCCGGGGACACCGCCGGGTTCCAGACGCGCGCGGCCTGCCAGGCGGCGGGGGCCAGCGGGCTCTCCAGGCCGCCGAGGCGCAGGCGGTCGAGGTCGCTGGTGCCGCTCGTGCGGGCCAGGCCGCCCGTACCCAGGAGGCCGACGGGGCCGATCCCCAGGCCGAGCTGGCCCTCGCCCTGGCCGAGGGTCCACGCGCCGGTGCCGGTCCGGCCCTGCTGGCCGCGCAGGCGAGCGTCCACCTCCAGCCAGGCGATTCCGGCCCACCAACGCTGAGCGCCGACGACGTCGGCGAAGGCCGCCCCGCGCGCCGCGGTGGTGTCGTCGCCCCAGGGGGAGTCGAGCCACAGGCCCGCAGCGATCTCGGCTGCCCGAGCGTCGCCATCGAGGCGCTTGCCGAGGGTCAACGCGCCGCCGAGACGCTCCGAGGCGACCTTGGCTTGCTCCCGCAGGCCGAAGAGGTCCACCTGGACGGCGAGGGGCCAACCCCGCCAGGCGCCGGTGAGGCCACCGCCCGTGGGCATCGCCGTGCCCCCCAGGGCGGCCTGGCCGAAGAGCTCCCACCGCCCGAGGACATCGCCCACGCGCAGGCCGAGCTGGGTGGTGCTGGCGCCGCTGGCGGTGGCGGCGCCGAACACGGGGCGCCATTCGGCGCGCCCGAGCCCGTAG
>Ga0233425_10006962_pt1 | contig 16219 bp, 17 predicted proteins | sample Watercolumn_Towu_2_FD_181712 | JGI IMG/M metagenome (GOLD analysis project Ga0233425, IMG submission 181712) | Freshwater microbial communities from Lake Towuti, South Sulawesi, Indonesia - Watercolumn_Towuti2014_140_MG | ecosystem: Environmental > Aquatic > Freshwater > Lake | place... | reverse complement strand
GATCGGCTGCATGGCGAAAAGGTCGCCTTCGGCACGCTGGTGCAGCTCGTTCTGGAAGGAAGGCCGAGTTCGACGGTCGAAGAAGCGATGGGATTTTGCCTCTCGGTCGGCTTGCCTTTGACGCTTGGCGAACTCGGGCTCGAAAATCTATCGCGCGAAACGGCGCTGGCGATCGCCCAGCGCGCCGTCGCCGTCGGCGAAAGCGCCCATAATGAACCTTTCGAAGTGACGGCAGGGAATCTCATGGACGCGATTTACGCCGCGGACGCTATCGGCGCCGCCTTCAAGGCGCGCGCCTCATCGTAAGGTCGACCGCAATAGTGCGGACGCGTGCGCCTATTCCGTCAAAGAAGAGAGGACGGCGTCGGAGGCGCGAAGGGCGAGCGCGGCGATAGTGAGCGTCGGATTCGCGGTTCCGCCGGTCGGGAATGCGGCCGCGCCGACCAGAAAAAGATTGCCGTGCGCGTGAGCGCGCAGGTTCTTGTCGACGACGGACGTCGCCGGGTCATCGCCCATGCGCGCCGTGCCCATGATGTGGCCGGCGGCTTCGGCGCCATCCTTGTGCCAAAAGCCGTCGACGCCAATTCTCGCAAACATGTCTTCATGCATAGTTTTCGCATTGGCGAGCGCACGGTCGGTATAGTTGTCGAGCTGATAAGAGATGGCGGGACGCGGCAGGCCAGTCCTCTCGATCTGCGTTGAATCGAGCGTCACCCTGTTGCTGGCCAGAGGAAGCTGTTCCGTCAATGCGGCGACGCGGATATGCCGCGCCGTCTGTTCTTTGAGAGCTGTATCGAGCGCCTTTCCGCGCAAGCCGCCGAGCGCCAATTCGCGGGCGGTCGATTCAGGCGCTCCCCTCGGCCAGTTCCAGCCTTCATTGCCGATTTCAAATCTCAACGCCGAATTGACGCTGCGATCTTTCAAGTCTCGAAAATTTTCGATTCCCGATGTCGCTCCCGGCCCACGATAAGGCCAGACGGGTTGACGCGTGAGCGCCCAACTGAGTTGGATCGGATGATCCATCAAATTTCGCCCAAGCTGATCCGAGCGGTTTGCGACGCCGCTTGGAAAAGTCTCCGAGGCCGACGCCAGAAGGAGCCGCGGCGTTTCGACGCTGTTAGCTGAGACAACGACCACACGGGCGCGCACGCGCCCCATCGACCCATCGGACCGCACGAACCTGACCGCTTCGACGCGCCCATCGGGACGACATTCGACGAAATTGGCGCAAATCTCCGTCAGCAGTCTCGCGCCAAGAGATTGAGCGCGCGCGACGTGAATGGTCGCGTCATATTTCGCTTGGATCGGACAGATCGGAATGCAACTGGCGCTGCCGTGGCAAGAGGGTCGATCGCCAGACGGCTTTGAGAGTCGCGCTTGCGGAGTCGCTCGGACTTTGTAATCTGAAGTCTGCAAGGCGTCGCGCCATGCGAGATCAAGAAAGCTTTGCGCGATCGGCGGCATTGGGTAAGGCGCAGAGCGCGGCGAGCCGAGGTCGTCCTTATCGTCTCCGGCGACCTCCAGCTCTTGTTCAGCCTGGCAATACCATGGCTCGAGATCGGCATAGGAAATCGGCCAGTCAACGCCGAGCCCGAAGAGCGTTCTCATCTCGAAATCTGCAGGCACAAGGCGAATGACGGAGCCCAGCCAGTGCCATGTCGTGCCGCCGACCTGGCGCAAATAGGTCGAATTGAAAGGATGAGAGCCTTTCTGCGCATAGAACGCATAGGGCTTGTCCGTTTCCGGGTGCGGCGCGAACTTGGATTGTGCGTAGGCCGACTCCGGGGTCTTTGGAAAAGCGTTCTGGAATCGTCTCACCGAGTCGGCGCGGTCAACTTGAGGGCCAGCCTCCATGATGATGACTTTCGCGCCCTTGCGCGCGATGCGATATGCGACCAAGGCACCGGCGACCCCGGAGCCTATGACCAACACGTCGGCGTGAAGATCCATGGAGCGCGTCATTTCTCGATTGGAGCGAGCGCCCAACTCGCGGCTTCGCCGGGAACGCCGCCTGGCCGCGCAAATCCGATTGCGTCCCACATCAGCGCGCCCGTGTAATCGACGCAAATCATGCGTCCGGAATCGACAGTCTGACCGGAATACCAGTCCGCCACAATTCTGCGCGCCAGACGATCTGAATCTTGCTGATTCAGACGGCCGAAGTCGGCGTGCGACCCGCTGCGATCGAGTTCAAGAGCATGCAGATAAATTCGAGCGGAATCGACGGAAAGATGCGAGCGTCCGGTAAGTTCGGCGCTGAGGCGAAGAAAGTCGGCAAGATCGGATGTTTCTGCAAAAGCGGTTCTGCCGGCAATGCAGGGCATGAGCGCGCCGAGCGCGCAGCCGATCATAAGCTTCCGACGTGAGAATTCATGACCCCTTGCGCGCATTCCGTTCTCGTTTGCGAACGCCATTCGGCGGGAGGAATTTCAGCCCTTCAGCATTTCAATTACGACCTTCTCGTCAAATCCTTCGATCGCTTCCTGCGATAGCGAGGATTTCAGTAGCTCCTCAATCACCGCAGGCGGCGCCGTGATGTCACGACTATATCGAAGTCCGACTTCAATGGTTTGTCGATCAGGAAAGCTTGCAAGCAATAAGGTTCGTTCAGCGCTCTTGACGATCGCGGCGATGCTTGCGAGTTGACTTTCCCAATCTCTTTCAAGCCGCATGAGCCTGCCGAGATATACGGCGACGCCGTCAGCGCCAGCCTCCATCGCGACATAGGCTTGCGTCGCCGTGAATACGGCTGTCACAAGAGAGGCGCACCCTAATTCTTTCAGCGCCGAGCAGCAGGCGAGGCTTGTTGGCGTCGGCGCAAGTTTTAGCCAAAGCTTTTTGTCGTGCGTGGCTTTCAGCTCGTCGAGATAGAGCGTCGCCTGGCTCAGCGTCTCGTCTCTACCTCCAACCGCCTGAATCATCAGATGCTGAATCGCGCCGATGTCCGCCGACATTTTACAGAGCTTGCGCGCCGCGGCGATGTAGTCGTCCAACGATAGAGTTTCTGCGCCAGCGGCGCGCGCCATCAATGTCGGATTGGTGGTGAATCCCTGCACGCCCGGAAATTCGAGCGCATTCAGGATCGCCTGCTGGTCTGCCGTATCGACGAGAAGCATCGCGTCCTCATATCTGAAATTCTTTCACTACCCACGACCCTTCTCATGCAGCCTTTCTTCGCGCGCTCAGCACAATGCTTTTCGGATTGTCGAGGATCGCCTTCCAAAATTCTTCGCCATAACGCTCAATGCCAGGTTGGGAGACAGCGAATGGCGTCCATTGGACGTCAGCAAACCCGGCCTGCTCCAGCGCGCTATCATATGCGAAACGGCTCCACTGCGTGAACTCGATCGAGAATTCCTCCGCGCCGACAAAAGTCATGCGAACGCGCAAATGCATCGGGCCTTTGCCGATCTCTTCAAGGAGGAATCCATAGGGAAGCGTATCTCTTCGACCATTGATGAAGTCCGGATTGGGCACGACGGCGACCAACCTAGCGTCCGGCTTGATGTTCGCCGCGACGGACTGGAACATTCGATTAAGCGTCTGCTCATCCTCGGCGTAATTGAACAGAAAAACGGCAGTGGCGACGTCAAATGATCCGAAAACGGCCATCGTTGCGGCGTCAGCGACTTTGTAAACAATCCCTAGCGATTTTTCGTTCTCTTCCTGTCGCGCGGTTTCTATCATCGCGGGCGACAAATCCACGCCGAGCACATTCTTTGCGCCAAGTCTTTTTAAGAGCCGAGAGTAGTGGCCAGTCCCGCATGCGTAGTCGATGGCGCTGGCTCCCGCGACATCGCCGAGCGCCGATTGGACCGATGGCGTCTCGAGGAAATTGGTGACGTCGTCTTTTCGCGCGTGCGAATATTGCTCGCTGATTGTTTGATATTGATCCTTCATGAAGTCGGCCTCAAAAAGTCGTCACGACACATTTGAGTTTCGCAACGCTTGCCCGGCGCTGGCAATATGGGCGGCGTGGAGGCGGTCGGACAAGCCCGCCGGGTCGAGTTGATCGTGGCGACCGGGCGCTGACACTTCAATGTCATAAAACAATCGGAAGCATATCCGATCCTTGCGACTGGAATCGGATGATCAAATGATTGACCTGAAATTCTTGGCGCTTATGGACTTCGTCGCTTGGTTGCGCGGACAATATCCGAGTAAGACTGAGAGCGGGGGCGCAGAAGAATTTGTGCCCTACGAGGACGCCCGCCAAGGGAAAGCCGAAAAAGCTGATGGGTCTGACGCTTATACCTCAGCGTCGACGTCAGCCGACGAGGCGAGCGCGCGCAGGGACGAACCGAAGTAAGCTACGCCTCCTTAGGATGACTCGCCAGACCGAGCCGGCGGCGACAGCCCGGGGTCCTGCTTTCTCACATCCCCTGGACGACAGGCTCGCCCGCGTTGAGCCAAGCGAGGATGCCGCCGCCGAAATGCGTATTGGCGTCGCGCCGGCCTAAAAGCCGCGCCTGTTCCATCGCGGACACGGAGCGCTTGCCGGAGCGGCAGTAGATCACGACCTGCTGGCCCTCGCCTGGGACCGGCAATTTAGTCGGATCGAATTTCGATAAGGGATTGAACAGCGCGCCGGCGATGTGGCCCGCGGCATATTCATCGGCCTCTCGGACGTCGACGAGCAAGACCCGCCCTGCCGCGAGGCCGGACTTCAATTCCTCAAGGTTGATATCGTTGAACTGATTGCCTGCGCTCATGACTCACAATCCTTTCGATGATCTCGCAGATGTCCTTGGCGCGCCCGCCGAGGACCCGTCACTTACCTATCCCGTATTGCGCAGGCCCGCCGCAACGCCGTTGATCGACATCAATATGCCTTCGCGAATGTCTTCGCCGCGCTCTCCTGCGCGATGGCGGCGGATCAGTTCGACCTGCAGATAGTTGAGCGGCGCGATATAGGGGAAGCGGTGCCTGATCGAGCGCGCGAGCGTCGGATTATCCGCAAGCCGCTCCTTGGAGCCGAGAATTTTTTCGAGCGCTTCATTGGCGCGCCTATGCTCCGCCTCGATCATGCTGAAGATGCGCGCCGCCAGCGCTTTGTCCTCGACGAGTCCGGCGTAATGATGCGCGATCGACATGTCGGTCTTCGACAGGATCATGTCGATGTTCGAGAGCAGCGCGCGGAAGAACGGCCATTCCTGACTCATGCGGCGCAGCAGCGCGAGCCGCGGCTTTTCGTCCTTTTCGATGAAATGGGCGATCGCCGAACCAAAGCCGTACCATCCCGGCAGCGCCACGCGCGCCTGCGCCCAGGAAAAGCTCCAAGGAATCGCGCGCAGGTCCTCGATGCGGCGTGAAGGTTTGCGCGAAGCCGGACGCGAGCCGATGTTGAGCGAGGCGATTTCCGAGATCGGCGTCGACGAAAAGAAGAAATCGACGAAGCCTTCGGTTCCGTAGACAAGGCCGCGATAAGCCAACATGCCGGCTCGAGACAATTCTTCGGCCGCGTCCAGAAACTCCGGCGCGGGGGTTTTGTGCTCGGAGAGCAGCGTCGCTTCGAGCGTCGCCCCGACAAGCAGTTCGAGGTTGACGTGGCCGATTTGCGGATTGGCGTATTTCGCCGCGATGACTTCGCCCTGCTCGGTCAGACGGATCTGTCCGTTCACGGTTCCAGGCGGCTGGGCGAGAATGGCGTCGTAGCTCGGTCCGCCGCCGCGTCCCACCGTTCCGCCGCGCCCGTGGAAAAGGCGCAGGGTCACGTTCGTCAGCGATGCGAAAAACTCCGCAAGCGCGGTCGAGGCGCGATAGAGCTCCCAGATGCTCGTTAGAATGCCGCCGTCCTTGTTGGAGTCGGAATAGCCAAGCATGACGTCCTGCTGGCCGCCGGAATTGACCGCGAGCTTCAAGATGCCAGGGAGCGCGTAGAACTCCCGCATGATCGGCGCAGCGTTGCGCAAATCGTCGATCGTTTCAAAGAGCGGCACGATGATGAGATCGGCGATGACGGATTGCGCGTCGCGCGGATCGAGCGTGCCGCGCATCAGCCCGCATTCCTTCTGCAACAGCAGCACTTCGAGGAGATCGCTCACTGTTTCGGTGTGGCTGATGATGTAATGACGGATCGCCTCGTCGCCGTAGAGGCGTCGCATTTCGAGCGCGCGCTCGATGATCGTCAATTCACTCGTGGCGCGATCGCTATAGGTTACGCCCGGCAGGCGCACTGGCCGGGGATCGCTGAGCAGCCTCAGCAGCAGCGTCTGCTTTTCCGCCTCCGTCAGCGCGGCGTAATCATCGGCGACTCGCGCGACGCTGAGAAGTTCGGCGAGCGTCTCCTCATGCCGATCGGAGCTTTGCCGCAGATCGAGCGTCGCAAGGTGGAAGCCGAAAACTTCGACGGCGCGGATCAGCGGCTCGAGCCGCTGCGTCGCGATGATCTCACTGTGATGCACCCGCAAGGATTCGTCGATGGTGACGAGATCGGCGAGGAGCGCCCATGAATTGCCGTAAGGCTCGCCCGGCGCGACGGCGTGGCGCGCCGCTTGGCCGCCGGTCAGCTTCTCCAGCGTGCCGGCAAGGCGCGAATAGACGCCAATGAGCGCGCGGCGATAGGGCTCGTCGTCCCGGTGCGGATTGTCGTCGCCCGAGCGCGCCGCAAGCTCTTCGAGCGCTTTGGTGCACCCCGCATAGCGGCGCGAAATCGAAAGTTCGGCGCCAAGCTCATGCACTTCGACGAGATAGAAGCGCAGCGCCGTTTCACATTGCATGCGCATGGCGGTCGAAAGCGAGTCCGCCGTGACGTTCGGATTGCCATCGCGGTCGCCGCCGACCCAGGCGCCCATGCGCAGGAAAGGCGGCACGCGCAGCCCTTCGAGTCGCTGTTCGATGTCGGCATAAAGGCGCGGAATTTCACGCAGGAAGGTGCTGCGATAATAGCTCAGCGTATTCTCGATTTCATCGCGCACCGTCAGTCGCGAATGACGCAACAGCTCAGTCTGCCAAAGTTGTGAGACGCGGGCGCGAAGCTGCATCTCATTTTGCGCGCGCTCGGACTTGCCGCGCATATGTTCGCGCGCCGCGAGCAGCTTGAAGATTGCATGTTCAGCGTCGAGTAGGCTCTTGCGGCGCACTTCGGTCGGATGCGCGGTCAGCACCGGCGAAATCCAGCCGCGCGCCAGCGCCTGAGCGATCTTGCCGGCGCCGACGGAGGCCTTGCGCAGATGCGCAAACGTGGTGGCAAGACTTGGCGCGCCGGTGAAGGCGCCGCTCGCCTGCGCGCGCGCGCGCTGCTGCAGCGGATGCAGGTCCTCGGCGATATTGGCGAGGTGCGAGAAATAGCTGAAGGCGCGGATGACGGTGCGCGCTTCTTCCGCGGTCAGCGAACGCAGCAGCGCGTCGAGATTTCTGTCGGCCTCGGCGTCGCCGTTGCGGCTCGCCGCGACGGAGAGTCGCCTTATCGTCTCGATGCGCTCGAAGGCCGCGGTCCCCTCATGTTCGCGAACGGCGTCGCCGAGCAGGCGTCCGAGCAGGCGAATGTCCTCGATGAGCGACTCGTCGCCTTTTGTCGCGTCGGGCTCCGCCGGAGCGGGCGTGACGGGCTTTTCCTGCGCCTGAACCTCAAGCTGCATGCTGTCGCGACCTTTGAAGTTTTCCGCGCCTCCGCGCGCCTCGAGGGCAGCTATAGCAGGCTTCGAACGGCTTTTCGATGCGGCGCTTGTTCGAGACCGCCCGCCCGCGTATAGACTTCGGCGCAGTTACGCCTCATTCCGCAAATTGCGGCGCAAATGGTCAAGCGATGCTCGACATTACGGAAATAGCTATCTTCGCCGCAGTCGGCGTGGTCTTTGCCTTGGGACTTATCGCGCTTTGCCGCTGGTCGGGCGTCGCCGCGCAGCGGATCGCCGCCTATGCGCTGATTGCGCTATCCTTCCTATATGTCGGGTTCGCCTTTCGCGCCGAAGAGCCCGGCGCCTGGGTCGGCGTCGAGATGACCGGGGTCGCGGTATTTGGCACGCTTGCCGGCATGTCGATCATCGGCTCGCCGTGGTGGGTCGTCGCAGGCTTCGCGCTGCATCCGCTCTATGCGATTTACTTTCACTACATCGGCGCCGGATCGCAATTTGCGCCGGCGCCTTTCGTCATCGCCAACGCGGCTTTCGACGTCGCGGCGGCGCTCTTCGTCGCTTATGCCGCCTTGCGCGCAGGTAGGAAGACGACGGGCGCCGCGGACGCGCTGGCGCCTCAGCGAAAACTTGCGGCGCGCTCTCAGCATCGCTCGCAAAGCCGCGACGCCGGAGGTCCGGCGTGAACGCGCCTGTCGACGTCGCGCTTCGCTATGACTGGCGCATCGAAGAGATCGTCATCATCCACGATCAACCGCTGCTCGATCTTATCGCGCAGGCCAACGCCATCCACCGACGCTTTCATGACGTCAACGACGTGCAGAAGGCGGCGCTCTTGTCGATCAAGACCGGCGGCTGTCCGGAAGACTGCTCCTATTGTCCGCAGTCGGCGCATCATCGCGAAGTGAAGCTCGACCGCGTCGATCTCATGGAGACGACCGACGTGCTCGCCGCCGCGAAGACCGCCAGAGAGGCCGGCGCCGATCGCTTCTGCATGGGCGCCGCCTGGCGTGCGGCGCCTGAGGGCAAGCGTTTCGACGCCGTGCTCGACATGGTGCGCGGCGTGCGCGCGCTCGGCATGGAGGCCTGCGTTACGCTCGGCATGATCAACGAGTCGCAAGCGAGGCGCCTCGTCGATGCGGGGCTTACCGCCTACAATCACAATCTCGACACCGGCCCGGAATTCTACGGGGAGATCATCACCACCCGCACCTATCAGGACCGTCTCGAGACGCTCAAAGCCGTGCGCGCCGCTGGGCTCGAGATGTGCTGCGGCGGCATCATCGGCATGGGCGAAGGCGTGCGCGACCGCGCCGGCATGTTGCAGACGCTCGCGTCTTTCGATCCACATCCCGAAAGCGTGCCGATCAATGCGCTGGTCGCCGTCGAAGGCACGCCGCTCGCCGGACGCGCGCAGATCGACCCGCTCGATCTCGTGCGCATGATCGCCACGACGCGCATCGTCATGCCGAAGTCGCGGGTGCGTCTTTCGGCCGGACGCTCTTCATTGTCGCGCGAGGCGCAGATTCTCTGCCTCGTCGCGGGCGCCAATTCGATCTTTTACGGCGAGAAGCTGCTGACGACGGAGAACGCCGGCGTCAATGAAGACGATGCGCTCTTCGCCGCGCTCGCGGCGCGAGAGGCGCCCGCGCGCGCAACCTCATAAGCGCTCTCATACAAATTCCGCCTGATCTGTTCGCTTGGCCTTGTCATTCCCGGCTGGCCGAAGGCCTGACCGGGAATCCAGAGCCGAACCAGGAGCGCTGAGTTTGCTCTGGATTCCCGATCGTGCTTCGCGCGTCGGGAATGACACCCGAGCCGTTCAAACGGAAGTCGTATCAATCGGGCCGAAGATCGCTTCGAAATTTTTGCGCAGAGCGGCGTCGACCGCGCGCATCTCCGCCGTCGCGCCGAGGTCCGCAAGGCTCGTGACGCCAAGATGCGCCTCGCGCACGCCGCAGGGCGCGATTCCGGAGAAATGAGTCAGATCCGGCGCGACATTGAGCGCGACGCCATGGAAGCTCACCCACTGCCGCAGGCGGACGCCGATGGCGGCGATCTTGTCTTCCGCCATCTCGCCGCCCGGCCCTTTTGGCTTATCCGGCCGTTCGACCCAAACGCCGACGCGCGCATCGCGCCGTTCGCCGGTAACGCCGAAGTCGGCGAGAGTCGCGATAATCCATGATTCAAGCGCGCAGACCAAGGCGCGCACGTCGCGCCGGCGGCGCGTCAGATCGAGCATGACATAGGCGACGCGCTGTTTGGGTCCGTGATAGGTGAACTGTCCGCCGCGCCCCGTGCGGTAGACGGGAAAGCGCGCGTCGAGCAGATCTTGCGCTTTCGCCGAGGAGCCGCCGGTGTAGATCGGCGGGTGTTCGAGCAGCCAGACGCATTCGCGCGCCTCGCCCGAGGCGATCGCCGCCGCGCGCGCCTCCATGAAGGCGACCGCCTCTTCATAGTCGACCAGACCTTCGCTAACGCGCCATTCGACGGGCCGCGCGCCGACGGCCGCGCGCATCGCCGCTGCGTCCGAGGCGCGCACAGGGGAACAGGCGGCTTGTGTCATTTAAGGTCTCATCTTGACCGCATGGTAGATATATACAATATGTTGGTAGAAAGGTATAAGCATGGCCCTCAACATCAAGAACGCCGAAACCGAGAGATTGATCGATGAATTGGCGAGCCTCGCCGGCGAAAGCAAGACTGCTGCGGTGACGGCCGCGGTGCGCGAGCGCCTGGCGCAGTTGCGCGCGAAAGAGAGCGCGCCGCTCGCGGAGAGGCTGGTCGCCCTCGGCAAGGACTGCGCAGGTCGTCTCGATCGAAAGACGCGCGCTCTCGATCACGACGCGCTGCTTTACGATCGACGCGGGTTGCCAAAATGATCATCGATTCTTCCGCCCTGATTGCGATTTTGCGCGCCGAGCCGGAGGCGCTCGCTTTCGCCCAGGCGATCGCCGACGCCAAAACCCGCCGAATATCGGCAGTCAATTATGTCGAAGCCGCCGCCGTAATCGACTCGGCCGGCGACGCCGTGGCCAGTCGTCAGCTGGATGAGCTTCTCCAAGAGGCCAACGTCGTCATCGAGCCGGTGACAGTTGAGCAGGCGCGACTCGCCCGCGCCGCCTATCGCGATTTCGGCAGGGGTCGCGGCCATAGGGCGAGACTGAATTTCGTGGACTGCTTTTCATATGCGCTGGCGAAAAGCTTTCGGGAGCCGCTGCTCTATAAAGGCAATGACTTCGCACATACTGATGTGCGAAGCGCCTCGTGAGCGGATAGCGGCCGCTTGTCATCCCCGAGGCGATTTGTTAGACGCAGCGCGCCGGCGCTTCGCCTTTAAGCGGAGCGCCCTTGCGGCCGTGGCGGAATTGGTAGACGCGCTAGCTTGAGGTGCTAGTTGGGCAACCAGTGGAGGTTCGAGTCCTCTCGGCCGCACCATTAGCCATCGGCTTTTCAGCAGGAATTCAGCAAGAGGAAGCGGCGGCCTCGATGGAGCCCGCCACTTCCATGTCTTTGTCGCAGCCGCGCGAACACTCAGTCAAACACCATGCCATGTCGGCCGTAATAACGCTGATCTGGCCAGTTATAGGCCTGACGCGGCACGCGGGGGCTGTCGCGGCGCGCCGGATCGCAGGCGGCGGCGTAACGATCTTTCGCCTTCGTTTCGCACCGCAGGCTCCGATTGTCGCCGATGTCGTCGAAGAGATCGAGAGCGGCGGCAGGCGCGCTGAAGGCCAGCGCGCAGGCAAGCACGGTGGTCAGGGCAAGCAAGCGGGACATCGTTCGTTCCTTTCAGTCGCTTGGGCAAACCGGCGTGATCTCGCCGCGCCAAGCTCATTGAAATATGGGACTGGCGCGATCAATAGAAAAATAGAATTAATAAATACTATTCATCCGTTTTGTCTATGCAAAGGTCTCGGCTCTAGGCCGCGCTTCTCCCAACGATTGCGGCGCCGCGGCGGGCAAACATCAGCCACATTTCCAATCCCACTATGCTTACGCTGGCGGTTGGTTAGTACGAGCAGCCCTGTTCATCTTTTGCGAATTCGTGCGAATGCGCGGTAGTTCGCGAGACGCGCGCGCTCGACGCCGGCTCTTTTCGTTCAACCGCGCCCGGAGCGGGAAGCATTGGCCGTATCGTTAAGAGACCGCGGAGCGTCGGCGAAAGAAACGATTGAAACGCGCGCGCGCGCTGCATGGCACGACATAGAAAGCGACTGGCGCTTAACGGCGTTGCGGCCGATTGGGTCGCCCCTTCAGGCTTATGTAGCCCGGTCCGACCGCAACTTCGAAAGGGTCGAGCGCTTTTTCTATATCGGCGCCGGCACGCTGGTCATTGCAGGAACCGCGATCGCCGTCAGTTCTGCTCTTTGGGGAGAGCCGCCTAAAACCGTCGATCCCGCCGACATTGCGACGCCTCAAATGATCGCCTCTCCTTTGCCCGGCGCGGCGCGCGTCGGCGGCGCCGAAGCGGCGCTGACCAACTTGCGGTCGCACGAACGGGCGTCGATCATCGCCGGTCCCGTGGAGCCGACGTCGAAGCAAGAGCGCGCCGCATCTTCGCAAGACGGCGCAGAAGGCGCGGCCGCCGCCCAAGCATCAAATTCTCTGTCTTCATCGATCACAAATCTCGAACTCGATCCCGACTTCCTCAACAAGGACATTGCTGGAGGACGAAGGAAGGCGCGGCGCGCGGCGGAGGATAGCGCGTCTGCGACGACCGAGTCCGAAGCGCGAACGGGCAAGTGCTACGTCAGGATCGCAGGACGCGTCCTCAACAGCGGCGACTGCCAAATCTCGCAAAAAGACGGCGGCGACGTAAACTTCCAATATTCGGGTCAGACCCTGACGATTTCTCCGGTCAAGGGAAAAACCTGGTCCTTGACGCTCGGCGACAAGATTCTCGGAAACGTTTACAAGAGCGGCTCCTGCTGGGGCGCGAAATCGACCTATATCTGCGATCGCGGCTGAGCGCCGGCGCGCCCATCCTTACGGTTCGGTCGGCTTCGCAGCTTCTGTCACGCCCTGTCCCGGCGTTTGCGGGGCCGGCTTCATCATTCCCCCTTTAGCCTTCCCTCCAAGAGTCTTGGCGATGATCGGCTCTGTCGTCGAGGTCCACTCAGGACCGGCGGCGACGATGGGGGTCGGCGTATCGCCCGACACGATATGCGCGAGCGAATAGCCGCGCTTTTTCAGTTCGCGCAAAAATTCGGGCAGCATCTGCGCAGTGATCGCCTGCGAATCGTGAAAGAGCACGATGCCTTTGCGGCTCTTTTCGAGCCGCGACAGCACGAGATCGAGTTCGGCCTTGGGTGTCATTTTCGACCAGTCCGACGCCCAGAGATCCGAACCAAAAATTGTGTAGCCGCGCCCAGTCAGGTCGGCGACCAGCGCGGGCGTATCGGCGAAGCCGGGAAAACGGAAGAAGGGCGCCGCCGTCGCGCCCAGCGCCTTATTGACGGCGGCGATCCCCTTCTCGATGTCGCCTTTGGCGGCCTCCTCGCTCATGAGTCTCAGCGTCTTATCCGGGTGGCTGTATGAATGATGGCCGATGGTATGGCCCTCCGCTGCGGCGCGTTTCACGAAAGCAGGCAAGTTTTCCGCGTTCCGGCCGATCAAAAAGAAGGTGACGCGGGCGCATTCCTTGGCGAGCGCATCGAGAACCTGCGCGGTCGTCGCGGCGGGACCATCGTCGAAGGTCAGAACCACCTCATGGTCGCGAAGATCGAGCGTGCGCGGATAGCTTTGCAAACCGATCGCCGTTCCCTTAGTGCGGTCGATTTCAATGACGCGCGAAGTTCCGAGGGCGTCAGGTCCGCAGGCGCGTTCCTCGGCGGCGGCGTATGAGGCGGAAAGAAGTCCGGCGGATAGGCCCGCCAGCATGAGCGCCAATCGAAGGATGGACGCGGCTTTGACCCACGCTTCAGTTCTTTTCACAGTGGGAAAATTCGTGGTCATGGCGGCTTGGCGGTTTGACTTCTCGCGCTCGCGGGTTAAGAGCGCGACCATACTATAGCGCGGGACCGCCTATGCCGCTCGACCATGAAGATACGGCGCCCGTCGCCGAGGACTTCCGCGACGGAGGGACGGCCTCTTTCAGCCGGGAATTCGTTCTGGACGTCGAAGGCGCGATCGCGCTTGGCGACGCGCAGCGGGTTCGCGAACTCGTCGGCGATCTCCACGAAGCCGACCTTGGCGGTCTGCTGGAGCTCTTAAGCCACGATGCGCGGCCGCGCCTCGTCGAACTGATGGGCGCCGACTTCGACTTCACGGCTTTGATGGAGGTCGGCGAAGCGACCCGCGAGGAAATCCTCGAAGAGCTTCCCGTCGAAACCCTCGTCGAGGGCGTCCGTGAGCTCGAAAGCGACGACGCCGTCGCCATTCTCGAAACTCTGGAGCCGAAAGAGCAGGCGGAAGTTCTCGAAGCGCTGCCGGCGCAAGAGCGCATCGTCCTGCGCCGCTCGCTGGATTATCCCGAGGACTCCGCCGGCCGCCTGATGCAGACGACTTTCGTCGCCGCGCCTCCATTCTGGACGGCGGGGCGCGTGCTCGATTTCTTTCGAGAGAGCGGCGAAGAGAATCTGCCGGAAAGCTTCTTCGAAGTTTTCGTCGTCGATCCGAGCTACCACTTGCTCGGCACGGTTTTCCTCGACGCGCTGGTGCGCGCCAAGCCCAGCGTGCGGCTTGACGAAATTATGCAGGAGGATCGTCGGCGGGTGAAAGCGACCGAGGATGGCGTCGAGGCGGCGCGGCTCTTCGAGCGTTACAATCTCGTCTCCGTCCCGGTCGTCGATGAGTCGGAACGGCTGGTCGGCGTGCTCACCATCGACGATATCGTCGACGTCATTCAGGAGCAGGCGTCCGACGAAATACTGGCGCTCGGCGGCGTTAACCCGGAAGAAGAGCTGACCGACGATTTCTGGTGGATCGTCCGAAGCCGTTTCACCTGGCTCTTCATCTACATGCTCGCCGCATTCATCACCTCCTCGGTCCTCAAGACCTTCCAGTTGCAGCTCGAACAGATGGTGGCGCTGGCCGTGCTCGGACCGATGGTCGCGGGGCAAGGGGGAAGCTCGGCGACCCAGACCATGACCGTCGCCGTGCGATCGCTCGCGACGCGGGAGCTCAACCGCGGCAATGCGCTGCGCATTATTTTCCGCGAACTCGCTATAGGCGCCGTTAATGGCGCGGCCTTTGGCCTCGTGACGGGAACCGTCGCCGCGACCTGGTTTCACAATATCGGCCTTGGCCCGGTTATGGCCTTGGCGATGTTCACCAATCTGGTGGCGGGCGCGTTTGGCGGCGTTGTTGTGCCGCTCGTCTGCGACCGGCTGAAATTCGACCCTGCTGTCTCCTCGGGGCCCTTCGTGACCACGATCACCGACGTTATCGGCTACAGCTCTTTCCTTACAATCGCCAGTTTGTGGTTCCATTTGGGCTGAGGCGTGGCGGCGCGTTTACGCTCCGTTACCGCCTGCGGAGATAATTTGACGAAATGCGCTCGTTGAAATTTCTTGCTTCGCTTTCCACTGCCTTCGTAGGCGCCGCGCTGGCCGCGGCGACGCTCGCCGGCTGCGGCAGTTCCTATGATCCCATGTTCTCCCGCCGGCCGCGGCTGCAGACCAGCGCCCCGCTGATCAACCCCAAGCGCGATCCGAGCTTCCTCGCTTACGCCGTCCCGGAGACTGAGCTCCATAATTTCCCCGCGACGCGCAGCGCCGAATTCGCCGTCCACGGCATCGACGTCTCGAAATATCAGGGCAACATCGACTGGGAGCAGGTCAAGGACTCCGGCGTCTCCTTCGCCTTCATCAAGGCCACGGAAGGCGGCGACCGAGTCGACTCGAAATTCGCCTATAATTGGGCGGCGGCGAAGGCCGCGGGCGTGCCGCGCGGCGCCTATCACTTCGTTTACTGGTGTCGCCAGCCGCATGAAGAAATTGGCAATTTCGCCAGCGTCGTGCCGAACGAGCCCGACGCGCTGCCGCCGGTGCTCGACGTCGAGGCGACGCCGACGTCGGGAACCTGCAAACGCACGCTTTACCGCGAGGAAGTGCTGCGCGACATGAAGGCCATGCTCGTGGAGATGGAGCGCCATTACGGCAAGAGGCCGATCATCTATTCGTCGGTCGACTTCTATCAGGCGATCCTGCACTCGGACGCTCTGTCCGAATATCCCATCTGGGTGCGCTCGACGAAATACCATCCGCAGGTGCGTTACGGCGACCGCAAATGGACGTTCTGGCAATATCGCTCGGACGGCCGCATTCCGGGCATCGCCGGCGCGGTCGATCAGAATACGTTCAACGGCTCAGCCGATCACTGGCGAAGCTGGCTCGCGCATCAGACCGGCCTCAACGCGGCGCCGGTCGCGGCCCGGCCCGTCGACAACCGTGGGGCGAGACAGCTCATCGAGGAAGACCCGGCGATGATCCCCCAGGACGGCGGCTTGAAGCCGCCGGCGGCGATAGAGGGCGGCCACAGCGCCCAGAGGGACGACACGCAAGGCTAGTCTCGTAGGCCTTAGTGACCGTTTGAGAATGGTTGCGACGGAGTGAGGGTCGTGATTCAAGCTCGGGATGTGGACCCGAGCGAATCGCGCCAAGATGGCCGCCATTGAGAAGAAAACCAAACGTTACCCGACG
>Ga0233425_10006961_pt1 | contig 16221 bp, 11 predicted proteins | sample Watercolumn_Towu_2_FD_181712 | JGI IMG/M metagenome (GOLD analysis project Ga0233425, IMG submission 181712) | Freshwater microbial communities from Lake Towuti, South Sulawesi, Indonesia - Watercolumn_Towuti2014_140_MG | ecosystem: Environmental > Aquatic > Freshwater > Lake | place... | reverse complement strand
TGGAGGGCTGGGGATAATAAAACGAGCCCCGCCGCCAGCGGTCGATTTTGCCCGATTCCACCGTCCACGGGTCTTGACGCCAGTCATTCATGCCCCAGAAGAAATACCCGGAAAACTGGTATTGGTAAAGGAACCACCCAATGAGACGGGGTTCAGTTAAGGGGTGGTTTAACGTATGCAGGCGGTTGGCGTAAAGCCAGATTTCCTGTCCCTGACCTTTGGCGGCCGCCACTTTGGCAGGGTCAAAGAACCTGGGGGTTAAGGCCCAGATATTGATCACCTTGGCCAGGCGAGGATCGGGTTCCTGGCCGGTGCATATGGTTTTGACCGGGGGGGCCAATTCCTTGGAATGAGCATATAATTCATAGACCTCAGGGTAATACGGCTGCGGAGGTTCGTCCACCAACTGGTTAATCGCCCGATTTTCCCAACGATGACGCCGCAGGTATTCAAGGATCCGGGGATAATACTCCTTGGTTTCCTGGAGGAATCTGCCTTTGGTCTGCCCTAAATTCTGTTTGTCAATTCTTACCATGGGGATGAGAAAATACTGGTATTTCAGGTGATTGAGGGCATAGTCCAGGATTTGATCATATTTGCTGAAATCCTCCCCGCCCTTGATCCTGGGAAACAAGAAAGGCCCCAAGGCATTGAACTTATACTCCCGCATACTGCGCAGGTAATCCTTCAAAACGGTGTTATATTGAGCTTCCGTCTTTACCCCGTACCGTGCAAACCAATCCCTTTCCCCCCAGAGGTTCCCCATAATGGTGATGGGCAGATCCTCGGGCAAGACAAAATTCCAGACCTGTAATTCCACGGGCTGCCGGAAACTCGCATTGCGGTCCTGAAAAACCAGGTCATGGGAATAAACCCCTTTGGCCAGGTCGGGGGGAACCTTAAAAGTGGCCCAGACCTGCAAAGACCCAGCCGGTATCGAGCCCTGCTCCAGGGGAATTAAGGCATCCGCAGGAGATTTGATAGAGGAAAGCGGGGCTGGGGCTGCCCGATAAACCTTATAGGTGATTTTGCCCGTCTTCGGGGTTAGCACCTGAAAGGAAGCAGGATCAGCGCCGGAGATGTGAAAGGTCAAGGACAGGTATTCATTCCGGGAGGCTCGTACTTTCAGGGGGCTCCCTGTTTGCTGCCCGGTCCGAAGTTCTATCACCTTTTTCTGTGCGGTTTCCTTGACAAGGGTGACCCCCAGCGCCGCTTGGGGAAGGCAGAACAACGATAATCCCCAAAGAGCGATGCTCAACACCGACTTACCATAAACTGCAAATGACGTCGATCCGGCTTTTCTCACCATGATTTTTCCCTGATGTCGTTAAAAACGGTAATTCCTTATCACTTCATCTGCGGTAACTTAGCGGCGCCGGCGGCCACTCTCCAATTACCGGGAGCGTTGGCGGAAATAGGCGCCATGGCGGTTCTTGGTTTCGCTTTGGCAGATATCCTAGCCTTTTTGCCATACCACCAGTACATGATTTGGTCCACGGCAAAAGGCAGTATAAAAAGAGTGAACATAATCCGGTGCCGCTGTGAACCACCCACGTTGGTTTGCACAACGGAAGCCGCCATCACCCCCAAAAATATATAACCAAATAAGATTATGGCCCATTTTTTATTCTGCCGGAAAAACCTGGGGACGGCTAGAAAGAAGAGGAGATAAACCACCCAGAGGACCATGGAATCCAATAAGGCAAAAAATTGCAATTGCTTTACCACCTCCCAGGGGAAGGGGGCGCACATGAAATACAACACCAAAAGCGGGGCATTTTGAGCTACTTCCATCATACTGTCATTTTTGACTACCGGGTAATAACGGGAGCCGGCATCGAGATTTTTGCCGATCCTATCGTTGATTCCCTCCAGGCTGGTGTACTTTAAGCCGCTCACCAAGGCATTGCTCTTTAATTCTTTCAAATCGATCGTTCTGGTTAATACCAGCAAAACCGCGGCGATGCCGAGTATGACCATCATCAATCTGAAAAACTTATAAATAATTTGCCGGCTGCGATGGACGTCAAAATATATCTTGTAGGTCATGGCCGTACCGAGTACTACTACCATGATTGCCGATCTTAAGAAGCCCATGCAAAGCAAGGCGAAAACCATCAATAATTTTATTTTTAAGTTTGGGGTCTTTTCATACTGCAGCCACAGGCGATAAAACCAGGCAATAAAAAAGACCACCATGGTATCCCGCATCATCACTGAGGAAATAAAGACATAAAAGGGAGAGATGGCTAAAAATAGAGCAGTTAATAAGGCGGTTTTTTGGTCAAAAAGGTCTTTAGTCATTTGATAGATCATATAAATGGTCAAAGCTCCGAAGATGGTGCTGAGAAAATTGCCGGCGACGAAAGAATCTTGGGAGAGGGCGAACAGAGTGCCCAAAGGGATCGTATAGAGAAAGAACGGAGTTCTAAAGAATTTAATGAAATCATAATCCACTAGTACTTGCCCCGGACCGCCTCTAAGGATATCGGCTACAAATAGGCCTTCGGGAATATAATCATCAAATGAGTCAATCCTCATGTGAATGAGGTCAAGAACTTGATTCATCATGATAAAAAGGGAACATCCTGATACGAATATGAAAATTATTAAAAGATGCAGTTCGCGTTTGCGCACCATCATATGTATTAAAAATGCCAATGTTACCAGGATCATGGTTAGGCCGATAAAGGTCGGCGGGTCAAAAATATAAATGAGTTTTCTCATGTTACATTACCTCCAAGAAGGGCCGGGTATCGCCGGCGTCTTGGTCAGCAAACTTCTCTAATTGTTTTACGGTATCATCGTAACCGGTATCTTCTCTGACCAGGGCCACCAGGTTCCGCAGGTTTTCCAATTCTTCCCCGGTCAGATTGCCGGCCAGGTTCCGGGTCTCATCCAGGTCCCGGTGCAAGCCGTAGACTTCCAGGCTGCCGTCATGCTTCTCAATTATTTTTTTACCCGCGGCGGTCATGATGGCCACCCGGGGATGGCGAAATTCACTTCCCGCCAACCGGGAACCGGCTTGTTTGGCCTTGAGTTGCGCGTCCCAGAACTTGGCCGGGGTGATCATTTGGGAAACGGCCAGATTCCGGGAAGTCCCGTTGGCCAGCGAAAAGGAAGTCCGGGGGCTGGGAATGGGGATATTCCCCAAATCAAGAATCGTAGCATACAGGTCGGTTAAGCATACGAGTCGGTCATTAATACCTTTGGCTACCGTACCTTGCGGATATTTAACGATTAACGGGACCCAGATCAACTCATTGTAGAGAGACAAGATATGGCCATAAAGATCTTTCTCCCCGAAATGCTCGCCATGATCGCTGGTGATAATAAAAGCCGTGTTGTCAAACCCGGGATATTGCCGGCACAAATCCCATAAACGATGCACCACATGATCTAAGTATAAAATCTCATCGTCGTATAAATTTTGATAAACTCCCTGAAGTTTTGTTTTCTGGGGAAAATCCGGCTCGTAGAACGAATGCATGCGATGATTCTGCTTGTCATGCCAGCGTGAAAAGCGGCGCCAGGCCAAAGGCGGCCGATATTTTTCATGAGCTTCGATAAGGTTGATAAACAGAAAGTAGGGCTGATCATTGTTAGAGGCGTTCATTTGTTCAAGAATATTTTTAACGAGACTTATCGTTATAGGGGCATATCTCGATGACTTCTGATAAGGGCTTGGATTGATATATCTTTTGATTTGATAGTTAACTATCCGTAAAACATCTTTCATGCCCTTTACCCACTCGCCGCTCTCCCGAAAATACTTCAGTACTACTTTGATTCTTTCTTTGGTGGTCAAGACCTCGGTTATCTCTTTGAGGATCCCTTCCTCCGCGGCCCGGTCTCCGGGATTGAAGAGATGATGAAACCGGCCGAACCCCAAGGGCTGGGCAAATTGTTTAAAGTAATCGAAGTCCCGGCATAAGCCCGAAGGAGGGGAGACCAGCAGGTTTTGGGAAATGCCGTAAGTCCGATAACCGGCCATCTTCAGAACCGGCACGAGATGCTGAATATTGTCACTCAAGACGATATGGGCCTCATGCGCGCCATGCTGACTGGGATACAAGCCGGTGAACATGGAGGCGTGAGAGGGGATGGTCCAGCAGGCGGGTGAAAAGCACCGGTTATAAACGGTACAATCCCCGGCAAGGCGTTCCAGATTCGGGGTAGTGGTCCGGGGATAGCCATACAGGGACATATGTTTGGCTCCCGCGGTATCCATGACTATAAAGACTATATTGGGTAATTTCTGTTTGCCGTTCATGCTGTTTTCTTTTGAAAATCAAAGCCCGACTCGATTTCCTTCTTGATGCTTTTAGCCACCAAAGCAAGATAAGCCAGGAGAAAGAACCCGGCGGCGCCAAAGGATCCGACCCAGGGTCTGGTGAGGAAGAAACACAATACCGCCAATAACGCGCTGATATTCGCCACCATGATGCCCCGGGCGAATGACCGGATCTTCATGTAGCGCCAAATAGCAAAAATTAAAAAGATATTGATCAGGACGTTGCCGGTGGCGCTGGCGCAAGCCAGGCCGTTGAGCCCATGGGTTTTGGCCAAAACCACCATCAGGGTGAAGGAAATTATCATGGCCACGAAACGCAAACCCGCAACCTGCCATTGGTGGCCGGTCATATTGAGGATAAACCCCACCGACCCGGCGGCGACGTTGACCAACTCCCCCAGGGAGAGGACGATTAGCGCAAAACTGGCTTTGGAAAAATCCTTCCCGAAAAATCCCAGTATCTCCGGGGCCAGGAGAATCAGCAACAGGGTGAGGGGGAGAGCCATGTGGTAGGCCCATCTGGCTGTGGTCTGGGCCATCATCTCCAGACTTTGGAGGTTGCCAAATTCGTAAAACTGAGCAATGAGGGGGGGGATGACGCTGTTCACGGCCACCAGGGGCAGCATAATTATGGTTTCCAATCTGGCGGCCACTTCATAATAAGCCACCTCTTGGGGAGAGGTGAAATACCCGAGGACGAGTCGATCGACGGTGTTGAAAGCCAGGAGGATCGAATTGACAAAAAGGGGCAGGCTGTACCAGAAGAGATCCCGAAAAGAATCCTCCCCGGGGGAAACACTGATCCGCCGGGTCCAGGTTTGATAAAGTATGGCCAGAAACAGCAGATTGACCAGGCAGCTCAGAAGAGCAGCCAACCCCAGCATCCCCACCTTGTCGATGAGATTGCCGCCACCATAGGCCAGGATCAGCAAAAAAATTGCAAATGTGAGATGAATCAAGAAATTTTTTTGAAAGACCGCACTTTTGACGCCGCCCAAGGCGCGAATCGTTTCCCGAAAGCCAAAGGAGATAGTAAAAACCGGGAGAGCCGGGGCCAAAAACAGAATGACCATCGGCAGATAAGGGGCGCCAAAGCGCACGGCCAGCCATTCTCTGCACAAAATTAAGACGGCCGCGGCCCCGGTGCTCACCAGGGTCATCAGCCCGATTGCCGGCCAAAACAGGCGCTTGACGCCGCCTCCCTGTCCTTTGGCATGGAGGATCGCCGAAAATCGCAACAACCCACTATCCAGACCCAGGCGGCAGATCCCGGTGATAATCAGCACCAGGTTCCAGGCAATGAAATAGGTGCCCATCGCCTGGGCACCGTAATAGCGAGCCATCACCAGGGTGGTCAGATACCAGAGAGGTCCGGAAAGCCCCACCAGGATAATGGCCAGGGAGGAATCGGCGGCGATATTTCTTAAAGTGCGCGGTGAAAGAGTCATTTAAAAATAACCCATACCCCGTAAACGTCCCATCAATTCTTCTTTCCGCTGGTCGCGGCCGGCTCGTTCCGGCCCCCCCGAAACCCCCAATTTGGTGCAAGGTTCACAGCCCAGGCTCCGGTATCCCCGGTGATACAAGTCGCAATAAGGCACCTGATAAGTCTTGATGTATTGCCAGATATCCATCTCGGTGAAATGGAGAATGGGATGGACGCGGATATGCGCGGGGTTCTCCCGGGGGGAGAAGTACTCTTCCTGGTCGCGGTCCGGCTGTTCATCCCAACGCATGCCGGTGATCAAAGCCTGCCAGCCGTATTGGACGATGGAACCGGCGATCATCTCCGCCTTTAACCGCAAGCAGCACTCCTCTTTGTTTTCCGCAATCTTAAGGTATTTAAGGGCTTCGTCATTCCGAACAATGACGAGGTTCAAGTCCCATTCCCGGGCCAGTCGATCGCGAAATTCATAGATTTCCTTAAACTTCACACTGGTATCGATATTCAATACCGGAATGGAAACCTTTCCCTTCCCAAGTTCACGGAGCAGATGCAGGGTGGTGGTGGAGTCTTTCCCACCCGTCCAGGCCAGGGCGATTTTACCTGCAAACCTTTCCAGGGCCTCTTTCAATACTTCTTTGCTTTTGGAGATTTTGTCCTCAAGATTCTTCATCGGGTGTAACTTCCTTAGGGAAACTCTATTGACATCACTTATTATTTGATTAGGATCATCAGCTTGATGCAATTATCCACAGTGGGACAATATTGAGCTAAGGGGATTGTTGAATCCCCTTTCTTTAAAGATTAACAACTGCCCCTATGTCATTGAAGTAAATAAATAATTATACTCATCTCCGAGAAATTGTCAAGCAATCTTTATACCTGATATTGTTTAGAAGAAAGACTTATCATGATATGTTTCCCGGACCTAAAGGGGCCAAGACCAAGGCATCTTACTTCGTGCATTTGTTCTATGACCCCTCTCGGCAATTGCGAAAAAAAATTTTTTAGATATGCTTTTGTTGGCGGACCCTTGGGGTCTCCGTGTGCTGGTGATGAAGTCTTTGGAAAAGAGGGAAGATAATCGGCAATGACGACTAAAAAAATCAATATGGCCGATACCCGGCTGACCGAGGAAGAGATTGCGGCCGCGGTTGAGGTATTGAGATCCGGTTTCTTGCGTCAAGGGCCGCAGGTCGCGGCTTTCGAGCAAGCCTTCAGGGAATTTGCCGGCGGGAGATGCGCGGTGGCCTCCAGTTCCGGGACCGCCGCCTTGCACCTGGCCTACCTCACCTTCCTTAAGCCGGGGGACGAAGTGCTGGTGCCGGCCTTCACTTTTTTCGCCACTGCCAGCGCGGTGATCCTGGCCGGGGGCAAACCGGTTTTTTGCGAGGTCCATCCGGAAACTTTCACCCTGGATGTGGCGGACGCGGCCCGTAAAATTACTCCCCGCACCCGGGCTCTGGGCCCGGTGCACCTTTTCGGGAACGTTTGCGCCGTGGAGCAGATCCAGACCCTGGCCCGCAAGCATAACCTCAAGATCGTTTGGGACGCGGCCCAGGCCCACGGCGCCCGGTACCGCGGCCGGGACATCGGGGCGTTGGGGGACTTTGTCTGTTACTCCTTTTATCCCACCAAGAATCTTTTCGTGGGGGAAGGGGGGATGACCCTGACCGACGACGGCGAGGCCGCGGAATTGATGAAATTGTACCGCTCCCATGGCGAGGGTCAGAAATATCAGCATAACCTGATCGGTTATAATTACCGGATGACCGATGTGGAAGGCGCCATCGGGCTCGCCCAGATGGCCCGGCTTCCCGGAATGCTGCAAAAGAGGAGAGAAATCGCGGCGTCTTTTCATAATGCGTTCGCCCGGATCGAAGGCCTGGGCCTGCAGCGTATTGAGGAGAATTCCCTCCATGCCTATCATCAGTATTGCTTTACCGTTGACCCGGAAAAGCTGGGGATAGACCGGGATTCTCTCGGGGAACGCCTCCAGCAAGCGGGAATCATGACGGGGGTGCATTACCCCCTGGGGCTGCACGAACAGCCGGTTTTCCAGAAACTCTATGGCAAAACCTCCTTGCCGGTGACCGAAGACCTGCGCAGCCGCATCATGGCCATCCCCGTGCATCACGGCTTGAGCGAGGAAGACGTGGCTTACATCATTGCCAATATTAAGGCCGCGCTGGAATTATGACGTTTATGACGTAAGATTAATTTGTTATCCATCAAGAAACGATGGCGATAGTCATCTCATGTTAAGTCTTGCCAAACTTAACCAAGAGTCGGCGCCAAAGCTTCTCATCCTCTTCGGTGTAATCGATATTGGGACAGCAATCCTTTCAAGGGTGGTCTTCCCGGATGCGGAAATGCCGGTAAACCATAAGGTAAAGGCCATCAAAACTCTCCTAGCCGGAATGAAATTTAAAGTTGTGGTCGATACCGGTAAATGCGGTTTTCCGAGCCGGCGGCGGAGTTCCGGAATCGGGACTTAAGAGGGAGTTCGGCATCAGATATTCTTCCAGAATGGCAAACCGCATCAGGTAGTCTTTAATTTCCGCCACCGACATGGGGGCTTGTAAGGAAAGTATCTCAGGATTCTTTCCCCTTTCAGGCAACTCGTCCGCATAGGAGTAATTAATTTTATGATAAAAAGCCTTCAGGCTCGGCAAAATGGCAAACATCGTGGGCAGCTCTTTCACGCGGCTCACTTCCTCGGTGGTCATTAACTCTTCGTAAAGCTTTTCACCGGGCCTGGCGCCCACATACTTGATGGTGATTTTCTCGGGATCCCGGCCAATCCGGGGGCCCATCAGGGAGATCATGGCCTGGGCCAAATCGGCGATACGCAAGGCCGGCATCTTGGTGACCAGGACTTCGCCGCCGCAAGCCCTGATGGCGGCTTCCAACACCATTTTGGCGGCCTCCTGGACGGTCATCACAAACCGGGTCATGCGGGTATCGGTGACGGTGACCTCCTGGCCGCGGCGGATTTGCTCCGCAAAAATCGGCACCACCGACCCCCGGGAGCCCAGAACGTTGCCGAACCGGACGCTGGAGAAGATTTGCCTGCCGTTGGCATTGACGATATTGGCCGCGGTGATAATGCGTTCACCCATGAGCTTGGAGGTGCCCATGACATTGGTGGGATTGACCGCCTTGTCGGAACTGGTGTAAATCACCCGGGGGACATTATTGGACATGGCGGCTTGCACCAGGTATTTGACCCCGTTGATATTGGTTTGCACCGCTTCGAAGGGGTTGTACTCCGAGAGGCCCACATGTTTTAATGCGGCCAAATGGAAGATGACATCCACTCCCTGGGTGACATTCAACAGTTTTTTTTCGTCCCGCACATCCCCCAGATAGAGGATCAACCGTCGGGTCCCCTGGTATTTGTTCCCCAAGGTAAATAATTCCGACTCATTATTATCCAACAGGCGGATTTCAAGGGGGTCCAGATCGATCAATTGACGGACGACTTCCCTGCCCACAGTGCCCGCGGCCCCTGTAATTAATACGATTTTTTTGCGGAAAAAGTCTTTCATCAACTCTTCTCGGTTTCAGCGCAACCAGGGATGCGCCATCCTCCGGAGTTTGCTCGCGGCAATTCTTGGTTGCGGGCAAGAATGACGGGCATTCCGCTCCGGTGGCTTAATGTTTGGCGCTGCCGGTTTCCGCGCCGGAATCTCCCAGATCCTGTTTCTGGTAACCACTATAGTATTTGTTGTAGTTCTGGAAATAGCCGTAATAGCCGCCATATCCCATGCGCTCTTTTTTGGTCATGGTCAGGATGCCGCCCAGGATCCGGGCATTGTTCTGGGTCAGCAGTTGCATGGCCAGTTGACCGGCTCTCCGGGTGGTGAAGTGGTGTCTGATCACCAGCAGCACTCCATCGGCGATGGTGGATATGGTCCGCCCGTCGGCAAAGCCGATGATGGGAGGCGAATCCAGGATGACGTAATCGAATTCGCCCCGGAGGTGATTGATGAGGTTGGCAAAGGCCGAGGAACTGAAAAGTTCGTTGGGATTGGGAGGAGTCGGGCCGGCCGGCAGGAAATAGAAGTTGGGCACCGAGGTGGTCCGGAGGACATCATCCAAGGCCGCGGCGCCGGTAAGGTAATTGGTGAGGCCGGGCTGCACCGGCTGCCGAAAGACCTGATGAATCCTGGCTTTTCTCAGATCGCAGTCCAAAATGACGCAGCGGCGGTCGGGACCGGCCAACGCGGCCGCCAGGTTTACGGAGACCGTGGTCTTGCCTTCGCCGGGATTACCGCTGGTGATGACGATGACCTTGGGGGGCGCCTCCGAGGTTGAGAGCAGGAGCGAGGTGCGGATGTGCTGGATGGCTTCCCCCAACATGGACATGGGTTCGGTGTAGGACATGAGTTCAACCGGGGCCGGAACCTCAGCCTCCTGGCTCTGGGGATCGGCGCCGGGGCCGGTAAGCAGCCGGGATTCCCGGCCGATCATGGGCAGCTTCCAGGATTCTTCCTTCATCATGGGAATGACTCCCAGGGAGGAGATGTGGCAGATCTTCTCCATTTCTTCCATGGTTTTGATGGAATCATCCATGTACTCGACGAAGAAGGAGGTCCCCATGCCGAACATGGAGCCCAGGACCACCGCCAGGACCGTGAATAACAGATACTTGGGCAACCAGGGCTCGTACGGGTCCTTGGCAGGGGTGATGACCGACACGTTGCTGGCCACCATGGTGCTGGCCACGCTGGCCTCTTTCATCCGGGCCAGCAGGCCTTCATAAAGGGTCGTGTTGGTCTGCAGGTCCCTTCTCAGAACGTGATGATGGACCAGGTCGTTTTGCAGGTCTATCATCTTGGATCGTTGGAGATCGAATTCCTTTTGCAATAAGGATTCCGACTTGGTAGCGGCTTCATAATCCGCCTTAATGCTGGCTTCCAGGCGCTTGACCTCCTGGTTGAGACGATGGCGGACTTCTCTCATTTTGGCGTTAACGGCCACGTGTTCCGGAAAATTGGGTCCGAAGATCTTGCTTTGTCCGGTAACCTGGGCCTCCAGATCGATCAGTGACTGGCGCAGCGTGGTGATTAAAGGATGGCTGGTAATCAGCGGCGCATCCGCACCGTGTTCCTTGATCTGGCGATACTGGGCCTCTTTGGTGGCCCTGTCCTTCTGCGCTGCGGTCAAGGCTTGGCTGACTGCAATATATTTTTGGACAACTACGTTTACTTCTGGTGCTTCCATGGACAAAAAGTCCTGTTTTTGGCCGTGGGCATAAAGAGACCGTTCCGAATCCTCCAGCTTCCTGCCCAGACGCACCAACTCCTGGTCCAGCCATTCCCGCAAGGTGGTATAAGACTGCTCCCGGGTGTTCATGGACAATTTCAGATATTCCTTAGGCATGGCTTCCGCCACTTTCCAGGCCAGGTTCTTGTCCGTGGAGCGATACGACACATCCACCAGAAAGGAATTTTTAATGGGCTCCACCTTCAGGTAGTCCAGCATGTTTAAGGCATATCTTTCCTTGATTACCAGAGGAGGATCATCGGGGTAATCTCGTTCCATGGCTTTGTAGGAAGGATGATCCTTCAGATTCAGGCTGTTGATGATTCCTATGGCGAGGGTGGGACTCTTCAAGATGTTGTATTGGGTTTCATAAAACCTATCCAGGCTGCTGGAGCCGGTCAGGGCTGCCAGGGGGTCGGTGTTTTGGCTCCCCATTACGGCCGAGGGATTATCCTGGAGGATCTGGAGGGTAGTGGTGACCTTATAAATTGGAGGCATTAAGAGGCTGACCAATAAGGTCAGGGTCACCGTTCCCAACAAAACGCCGAGAAACCACCTCTTGCGCTTTAAGAGGATGTGCCAGTAATCCCGCAGGTGGGAGACCTCTTCGGTCTCGCCTTTGTAATAGCTTTCCAGGGCGGGGGGCATGGAAGGAGAAGAAGGGACAAGCATGTAGTTGGGATTGTCGTTTTGCATACGAAGATATCCTTAAAAAGCCGAGCCTGGTTTTCAGACCCTTGGTCTAAGAGCCGTTGCTTTCTGTTGCGTTCTTGGCCATTGGCCGATCTTGGAGCCATCTTCAAGGTTCCCGGGTCCGCATGCCCGCAAAACCTTGGTCTTCTTGACGCTTAGATCATGCCCGGGATGCCCATGCCGACATTGCCGGGCGTAAACATCTTGAAATCAAAGAGGAACCGGCGCACCCCACTCTCTTGGACAAAGACGATGTCATTTTCTTTTAAGGGGATGTCCGGTTCCGTGCCTTTGGTGATGGAGGCCAGGTTAACCGGGATGGTCTGGCGCTGGCCGTTCTCATCCATGCGTAAAATGGAGGCGTTGTTGGAGGCCAGAATGATGTGCTGGCCCCCGGCCTGGGCCACGGCCTTGGTCACCGTCATATTATTTTTAATGGGGACTTCTCCCGGCTTGGCAACCGCACCCAGGACATAGGCGATATGGGCAAAGGGGACATGGACCACGTCACCGTTATGGATGGCAATATTTACCCCCGGGTCTCCCTTGATCAAGGCCCGGTTCAGATCCACCATGATGGTCTCTGTGCCCGGGGTGAAAGACTGCCGCGTCATTCCGGGCTTGGTGGTTTCTTTGCCTTTATAGGGGCGGACCACATGGGCCACCTCGCCGGCCCTATCCGAAAGCCCGCCGGCCATCCCCAGCACCTCCAGCAGCGAGCGGGGGCCGATGAGGGAATACGTATCCGGCTTATTCACCGCGCCGGTGACGGCCACCCGCTGGTGGCGAAATTCCTTGACGGTCACCGTAAATTGCGGGTTCGTCAGATATCCCCCTTCTTTATACAGCCGGGTGACCTTTTTCTCTATCTCCGTGGTGGCTAAGCCGTCCACTTTAACCGCCCCCACCAGCATCAGGCTGATCTCGCCCTGGCCGTTGACCCGGGTTTCGGCATTCAGCCTTTCCGCAACCATGCACGTGATGCCCAACAGGTCTTCCGGACCCACTTTATAGTCCTTGAAATCCCTGACAGTGGAGGCCAGGGCCACCTGTTTCAACAACTGCTCCTGGAGCTGCTGGCTTTGCTTGCCCTTGGAGTCCACCTGGGCCGCGATCTGTTGGGGAGGCGCCTGGTGGGCCCCAGGCCCGCCGCATCCGACCAGCCCTAAACAGATGCTGAAACATATCATCCAAAAATTTCCTGAGTTCATTGACAAACCCTCATCCGCCATTATTTTGGAGGGACAGATGCGATCTCCCCTGCTTCTTAGTGATAAGACCCAGAGGAGTCCGAAGTTGTTTATAATTTGATGTCAATTTCTCGCAAGAATTGTCATTATGATTTAATGAATATGTAAAAATTATCTGCCTTTGGAGAGAAATATTATTGAAATAAATTATACTTAGGGAAAAAAAATTGTCAAGTAGTTTCCTATACCTATTTTTGTATAGGCATAAAAACCGGTAGGGGTATCAACCTTTAATTAATATAGTCTAGTAAATAATAGTATTTCAACTAGATATATCCAGATGAATATCGGTATCGGGCCGCCACTATCGGCTCCGGTCATTTCGCTGCGGCCACCGGGGAACTCTTCCGAATTGTCCCTTTGATAGCCATTCGCAATCAAACGTATACTTTTTCCTAACCACGGGCGAACCTGGCGTTCGCCCGGAACGCCCGGGGCGAACACCGGGTTCGCCACAATTTATTGTCATTTGACAGCGAATTGGTATGAGTAAGCCAAAAGAAACGGCCGGGGGTCACCCGGCCGTCCGTCCTTCAGGTGTGGTGGTCCGGCCCAGTTAAGGCGAGAATTGGTTCACATTCAGAAAGGGCTGCAAGGGCTGCAAGCCGGCAGGGATGCGGCCGCCGGCGCCCACCGGGGCAATCTCGATGATAATGTCGTTTCTGGTGACGGGATCGATCCCGTTGGGCACGAAGAGCTGGGGATGATCGAAGGGGGCCCGCTCTTCTTTGACCCTGGGGTCGGTAAGGGCCTGGAGAAAGGCCACCAGGGCCCTTTGATTGGTGGTATTGCCCCTCAGGAAGCCGATGGGTGAAACTTCCTGGGGGATGTCTCCATCGTCCGCTTCCGTCACGTCAGGGAAGTTCCCGAACCGGAAGTTCCCGCCCCGGCTGTAAAAATCCACCACCTGCATCAGGGTGGCGGCCCCGCCGTTGTGGAAGTAGGGGCCCGTCAGGTCGATGTTCCTAAGATGGGGAGTCTTCATAGCCCCGGAATTGACCGTCCGGTCCGGGGTGGGCCTGGTGAAGGTCGCCTGGAAGCCCACCGGCAGGTCGGGGGTAAACGCGGCCACCGAAGGCGGCAGTAGCCCGTCCCTTTTCAACTGGCCTAAAACCGACCAGGACAGGGGGTATTGCGCGGCGGTGCGGGGGTTGGTGAAGGGCGCGGTTCCCGCCCGCCCGGGGTCGTCGGCGGTCCGGGTGACGCTGATCTTGACAAAATCCACGTCGTAAAGGGCCTCTCCCACCGTGAAGGGCATCAGTTCGATGGCATTCAGGGGATTTTTCGTGGGGTCGGGCACATTAACCTGCCCCGGAGGCGGCGGATTGGGATTCGCAAGCAGATTTGCCACGGACGCGCCGGTCATTTCCGGGCCCTTGTGGCACACGGCGCATTGCCCGTTCCCTTGGAAAATCTGCATGCCGAACACCTGTTCGGGAGTCAGGGCGCTGGCAAAGCCTTCCTGGAACCGGTCGAAGGGGGTGTCGTCCGCGATCAGGGTGGCCTCATAGAGCTGCACGGCCAGGCCGAAGAAGAGGCTGAAGTTGGCCTCCATCTGGGTGTATTCGTCGGTGGTCAAGGGCCTGCCGGGGTTGGGCAGGACCGTGGGCAGCCCCTCGGCGTTAAATGTCACTATCTGAGTGGTATTGCTCCAGTACCTGGGCACGAATGCCTGCCTGATCAAAGCTTCATAAGTGGTATTGATGCCCGGAACATTGGAGGGCACCCCATTGACCAGGGTGGAGTTGGCGAGCAGGCCCAGGACGCTGTCCTGGGGATGCACCACCTGCTGGGCCAAGGGGGCCAGGCTGAGCATCTTCTTGCCGACCTTGGGCCAGGTGCGCCCCCTCCAGGACATTTCGAAGTCACTGAGGGGAGGCCCCACGGCCTGGGAAGCCAGGCTGGCGTTGCGGATGCGGATGGTCACCGGGGTCAGGACTCCGGCGACATTGGCCACGATCCGTTTGTTGGGATTTCCGGCCGCGTCCGTGTCCATGGCCCCGAAGGGATTGGCGCCGTTAAAGACGTTATTGGCCCGGCCATCCCAAAAATTGGCGAAGTTGAAGACCGCGTTGATCACCGTGGGGGTATTGCGGGGCTCCACCCGCCGCTGGAAGCGGAAAATCGGATCCCGCTGGGAGACCCCGGCGTCCACCGCGTTGCCCGGGACGATATCCGTAAACTGGGTGAGACGCACTCCCTGGGAGGAAACCACGTCATTCCAGTCCCGAAGGACCCCGGCGCTCGGGTTGTCGGGATTGACAAACTTGACGAAGGGGAATTTGGTCCGGATTAAATTGGTATTAAGGCCCCCGGCCTGGAAAGTGGCATCCCCTCCCAGGGTGTCCGGGTTGAGTTGGGCCCGGGTGCGGTTGTCGGCGCCCGCGTGGAAATGGCAACTGGCGCAGGCCGTGACCCCGTCACTGCCCACCTGCATGTCCCAGAACAGGGCCTTTCCCAACCGGATGGCCGCGGCCTTATCTATCACAAAGCTGGCAAGGGTGGGTGGCTCGGGCACCGGCACGGTTTTCAGGGATTGCCCCCAGACCGGGCCCGGGAGCAGGGCCAGCCCCAGGAAAAAAGCCAGCAAACTTTTTCCTTGGAAATGAAGAAATCCTTTCATCATTCATCCTCCTTTCTTCTTAAGTCGCAAAGGGCATCCCTGGATTTCGACAACTATTTTGCGCGGGGCCAGTCCCTTGACGAAGATGTTTGGATTGCAAAAATGCCTATGAATATTTTGGTCTTGGGGCAAGTTATATTCAATAGGTATAATTACCTATTTATTGTATGGAAAAAATTATGTTCATCCCCGAGAAATTACTTGATCTACGGACAAGTTTCTGAATTTATACGTTATTCCGGTGGTTGATTCCAGGGAGAGATAAGATGGTTTGCGAGAAACCCGGAATGGTCTGGATTCGCCCTGCGAGTAATATCAATGCGGTTGAAAACGTTTTTTTCAGAGGCGGACATTTGTCCCCCCCGTTTGCGGGGCACATACCGGTGCCCCTGCAACCCCCTAAAACTCCTCATTGAAGTTTGACCGGCCGGGGAGATTTCTGCGTTGCCGTTCCCAGGCCCAGGTCAGGGGCGGGATACGGCAGATCATAAGGCTTGCCGGGCTGCAGGAATTCATTCAGACTCATCTTCGACAGTTGCAAAAAATTAGTTTTGGTTTATTAATAGGTTAAGTCTTGTGAACAAAGCTTTACCACTACGCGCCGCTGCTCGGCGAATCGGATTGCGGCTGCGGTTCCAGAGGGCTG
>Ga0233425_10006960_pt1 | contig 16225 bp, 10 predicted proteins | sample Watercolumn_Towu_2_FD_181712 | JGI IMG/M metagenome (GOLD analysis project Ga0233425, IMG submission 181712) | Freshwater microbial communities from Lake Towuti, South Sulawesi, Indonesia - Watercolumn_Towuti2014_140_MG | ecosystem: Environmental > Aquatic > Freshwater > Lake | place... | reverse complement strand
CGGAAAGAGAGACGGGGTCCGGGGTCCAGGGTCCGGGGTCCGGGATGAGATCGGAGGGGGCCGATGCGTCGGCGGCGTCCGGCAGTGGGGTCGGAGCGAAGCTGTCGGCATCGGTCGCTTCCCACTCGGCGTCGGTGCGGGGCGTCTGCGACGTATCGGGTCCAGGCTCAGCCTGGTCGGTGCGGGGCGTCTGCGACGTATCGGGTCCAGGCTCAGCCTGGTGGTCGGACGAGGCGGATGTGGCGCAGGAGGCCAGCAGGGCTGCCAACACAACAAACACGCCTATCTGTTTCCTGGATGCCACGAGCAAGCCCCCTCCCGCACGCGCAAGTATGGGCCGGCCGTCCATTCCCGGCAACAGTCGCTGTTCTGCCCGATGGAAAACCTTACAGCCCACCTCCCCCCGGCGCTCTGCGCCAGATCCGCACACGTTTTGCGACAAGGTGGCGCAGATTCCGAGAAGACCGGCATTTCTGCGGGATATTGTGAACAATCTTTTGACTCCGGGACGCGCGGGCCCTATAAGGTATGCGTGCGAACCACCGCTTTCTCACGACGGAAGGCGAAGGAGGCCAAGATGAAGAAGCTGGCTCTTGTGGCGGGATTGCTTGCGCTTCTGGGCTTCGGCTGCTTTGGCGGCGAAGAGGAACTGGAGTGCGTCGGCGATCAGTGCAACGTGGAGGAACCCTCCCTGAACCTGCAGGACCCCTCCAATACCGAGGATCCTGTCGAGGAGCCGGTCGAAGAGCCGGTCGAGGAGCCGACCCTTGCCTTCCCCGAGAAGCCGGCCGAGTCGTCGTTCACGACGGCAGGCCCGGCCCAGCATGACTTCCCGCCTCCGGCCAAGGTCGATGAAGAAGGGATCACGATCGATGATCTGACCCCGGCCGAGCTGGAGAAGGTCGATACCCTGCGCGGTGCCATCGAGCTGGGGCTGGACCTCGGCAAGTTCCGGTACATCGAGCAGGTATCCCTCTCGCTGGCCAACATGGGGATCGTTCCCGACTACGAGGGAACGCTGGCCAACGGATTCGAGGATCTCGACGTCGAGCCCGAGGTCTGCCCGTTCCAGAAGTACTACGACAACGGCTTCACCCCGTCCGGCCCGTCGTGCGACTACCTGGTCGACGTTGCCAAGGTCGAGGTGTACTCCGAGCTGTCGAAGTACATCGATGCAGCACCGCTTCCTGCCGAGTTCGAGGATTCCGCCCACTTTGAAGAGGCCGGGTTCTGGTACGAGCAGGGGGCCATGAGCGGCGTCGAGGAGCAGCGGGTCATGGTTCGCACCGACCTCAAGCAGCGCCAGCTCTGCAACAAGAAGCCGACTCCGGTCGAGAGCTCCCACGAGAAGGGCGTCATCGTCGGCCGCCAGCTCCTCGCCGCGAAGATCAACGGCTGGCTTGCATCCAACGGCCACGTGGCGGATTACCCGAAGATGTCCAAGCCGATCCAGGTCTGCAATGCCAACTCGTCCGTGCTGCTGCCGGCCAAGCAGGCCGCCATCCAGAACATCGACGTGACCGCGATCGAGCAGGAGCTGTGCAAGGACTACGAGCCCCCGACTCAGGAAGGGGTGCTGCAGTACTCCCAGGCCAAGATCGACTACAAGAAGGGGATCAAGGAAGGAATCGAGGCCGAGTTCGCAATGGCAGCGGTCATCGTGTTCAAGGTCATCCCGTGCAACGTGTCCGACCCGATCGTCATCGACCTCGACGGCGACGGCATCGAGCTTGTCAACATCGCTCGCGGTGTCAACTTCGACCTGTATGCCACGGGCAGCCAGCAGGCGGTGGCGTGGGTCGGCAAGGATGACGGCTTCCTCGTTCTCGACCGCAACGGCAACGGCCTGGTCGACAACGGCAGCGAGTTGTTCGGCAACCTCGATGAGAGCTTCTCCGACGGGTTTGACCACCTGGCACAGCTCGACCGGCGTGAGTTCGGCGGCAACCAGGACGGCGTGATCGATTCCGGCGATGCCGCTTTCGCTTACCTGTCCGTCTGGAAGGATGCCAACAGCGACGGTGTGAGCGCCGCTTCGGAGATGATTGCTCTTGCGGATCTCAAGATCACCGCGGTCAATCTGAAGGCCGAGAAGGCCAGCCTGGCCAGCAACGGCAACCGCATTCCGGCCGTGTCGGTGGTTTCCGGCGAGCGGGAGATGCTGTGCGGCGATGCATACCTCGCCTCCGCTCCCTATCCGCGTCTGGCCTCCAAGTAGTCTCTCCTATTCCCTGTGTCTCGCCCTCTCGAGGAGTCTTCCGACATGAAAGTGCCGATTCCTGTATCGAGATTGTCCGGCGTCGTTTCAATTGCATCCAGGGTGCTGGCGGTCGTGATGCTGGCAGCGGTCCTGTTGTCCGCATGCGGCGACTGCCCGGAATGCGAATCGGCCGACTGCCCGTTCAAGTGTCCGCCGCAGAAGACCTGTCCGGAGTTCGACGTGATCGCACCGGACCTGAGCTGTCCGCTCGTGGACATCGAGGCCCCTCCTCCCTGCGATGAGATCGTCGAGCAGCCGGAGGACATCGAGGACCCGAAGGACACTGGGCCGGGGAAGCTGACCGTCTCCCTGATCTCGTCGGACACGATCGTCAGCGGCGTTGCCCAGTTTTCGGCGAAAGTGACAGCGGACGCAGCGGTCATGGGGGTGGAGTTCTACGTCGATACCACCCGCATCGACACGGACCTGATTCCCCCCTACAGCACGACGGTCAATACGTCGCAGTTCCCGGATGGCCCCCATTTCGTGCAGGTGTTCACCGCAAGCACCGACGGGCTCACGGCATCGGATTCCAAGTCGATCACGTTCGACAACAGCCCGCCGCTCATCACCAAGACCGTTCCTGCGGAGAACGATGCCGTCTTCTTCGAGGACGGCCCGCTCCACATGGAAATGGAGGTGGATGACGTCGATGCCATCAAGAATGCCCTGTTCCGTGCAAACGGGCTGGCCGTGGGGGAGTTCCTGGCACCGCCATACTTCGCCGACGTGGCCTACGAATCTCTCTTCATGGACATCAACTCCCTGCCGAAGAACGTGTACCTGCAGTTCGAGGCGACGGACTACCTCCAGCAGAAGAGCGAGAAAGCCTTCAACATCATGGTGCGCAAACGGCACCAGTGGACCTACGTCACGCTGGGCGAGATCTGGGCCTCGGCGGTGCGGTACCCGAACGGCAACATCGTGTTCGGCAACAACAACAACCGTATCTACTGCCTGAACCCGTCCGGAGGTAAGGTGTGGGAGTACACGGCCGACGGGACGATCATCGTCCAGCCTGCCCTGGATCCGGGGTCGGACCGGGCGTTCTTCGGCACGACCGCTGGCACGGTCTTTGCCATCGACAGCGGGGGCAGCGTTGCCTGGACCAAGGACATCAGCACACCGCCGGGAGGTGCCCTGGCCTACGCCAACGGCCAGCTCTTCGTGGGCGGGTATGCGGGGAAGCTCTACTCGCTCAATCCCGGCAACGGCGGGGAGCAGTGGCAGGTCGGCCTCCCCGGATACATATCCGCCGGGGTCGCCGTCGGTGTGGACAACAAGGCCTACGTGGGTTGCCAGGACAACAAGTTGTATGCCGTCTCCAACGGCAGCATCCAGTGGAGCATCCCGACCGCAGGCGAGGTGTGGTCCACGCCGGCCATCGGCCCGGACCAGTCGGTCTACTTCGGCTCGAACGATGGGTGGGTCTACGCCGTGACGTCTGCGGGCGGGGCCAAGTGGACAGAGGAGATCACCGGGCAGATCTGGGGGCGGCTGCTGGTGGCGAGCGACGGCAACGTGGTCGTGGCCTCGACGAGCAAGTACGTCACCAAGCTCAAGGCCGACGACGGGGCCGTGCTCTGGAGCACCAAGACCGAGGGCATCTCCTACTCATCGCCGGTCGAAGGTGCGGACGGCAGGCTGTACATCGGGACCACCGCGGGCAAGATCTTCGCCCTGAACCAGGATGACGGGAAGATCAAGTGGACCTACACCGTGGGCAACTCGATCCACGCGACCCCGCTGCTGGTCAACGAGAACCTCTACTTCGGCAGCACCGACCGGAACTTCTACGCCATCTACGCCACCCCGCCCAACTAGACGTCGCAATCCATTCCTTGCCAAGATCTGCCCTATCAGTTAAGTTAGCGCCGGCTGGCGTAGCGAGGTGGCTCAAGTGAGGTCGCATTGGCAGTCATGGCTATTGGCGCTCGTCCTCGGGGCGGCATTCGTGTTCCTGTGTCTTCGTTCCGACTTCGGGATATGGGACCCCTGGGAGATGAACCGGGCCCACGTGGCCAGGCAGATTGCGGGTCGGGCCAAGGTCCTTGTGGTAGAGGAAGGCAAGGACGTGTCTTCCCGGGTTGCGGCTCTGGTGGCGGACCGGTACTTCGTGGATGCAATCGAGCCGGCCATACCGCTGGCGCAGCAGGATTCCCCCACCGCTCCCAAGCAGGAGTTCCGGCTCCTCAAGATGGCGGAAACCCGGGCCAAGGGGGAGTTCTTCCATGCCGTCCTGCTGCAGGCATCGCTGCTGGCGGCCGACCCGGGAAATGGGCTGAAGTTCATCGAAACGCTGCGGGAAAGTCTCCCCGGGGCGAGGATTCACCTGTTCTCCGCCAGCGAGGCGGACTGCGAGAACGCCGTCTCCGTGCTTGAGCGGGCCATGGCGCTCGAGTCGGCCACGCTCTTGAAGAACACGTACGACCTGTTGCCCGATGGGACGGAACCCGGGGAGCTGGCCGAGGCCCGGGCCGGGAGCTATCCGTTCGTCCTGGGGCTTCCCTGCACGGTCGCGACCGATGACACCCTGGCATCCGCTGTCGACGGGTTGGATTTCGTGAAGTGGACCCGGGTGCAGATCCGGGGGCTTACCGCGCCAAAGACCTCCTCGAACCAGACTCCGTCCGGGGGAATCTGGTCGGTCCCGCCGCTGGACTACTGGCTCACGGCGCTCTCGTACAAGGTGTTTGGTTTCTCCGAGGCCAGCTCGAGGCTTCCGTTCGTGCTGATGGGGCTTTTGACCGTGCTGCTGGTGGTGCTGTGCGTCCGTCGGCTCGTGGATGGCGAGGCGGCAGTCGTGTCGGGCGTGGTGCTGCTGTCGCTGCCGCTATTCCTGGGGCAGGCGAGGAACATGGCCGGAGAGGCCGGCTTCGGGCTCTTCCTGGCGGCTTGCGTGTTGTCGTTCGCATTCCTGGTCAAGGAGGGGTTCAGCTGGTATCGGCTGGTGCTGCTGGTGGGGGCATCGCTGCTCCTGTTCCTGGACAAGGGGCTGTTCGGGCTGGCGGTGGCGCTGCTGGTGCTGGCGGGGTATGCGGTGTTGTCCGGTGACCGGCGCCGGCGGGAGGTGTGGCTTCCCACGGGTCTGACGGCCGTTGTGTTCGCAGTCCTAGTGGTGCTGGTCCAGCTTCCCAACGAGTGGACCTTCTTCGAGCACTTCAAGTTCATGAACCGCACGTTCCTGGGCGGTCCCGAGCCGCTGAACCGGACGTTCGAGTACTTCATCCGGCAGCTTGCCTTTGGCCTGCTGCCGTGGACTGCGGTGCTGCCCTTCGCGGTGGCGAAGCTCGTTCCGTTCGGAGAGGACGGGGCCGGGGACTGGTCGCGGCGGTTCGGCCTCATCGTGCTGATGTGGCTGGGGATCCCGTTTGCCTTGCAGACGGCCCTGCTTCCTGACTTCCTGCACCTGGTGTTCCCCGCCGCAGCGGCGACGGCGGTTGCCGTGGCACTGTTCTGGAAAGGGGAGACGGGGGGGGAGAGGCTGGACCTGTTCCAGGCATTCGTCATGGCCGGCATCGCCGCGGTGCTGATGGCCAACCTGTTCGAGAGCCCGCAGCCGCTGTTCGGGTTCCTGACCGCGGATCCGCAGTTTGGAGGGGAGGGGGGGACCAAGTTCCCGCCCGACTTCAAGCTCCCGCTTCCTGCTGCGGGGTTGCTGGCACTGATGCTGCTGCTGTTCATGGCCTACTTCGGGTCCGGGGGGAGCATCCTGGACACGATCCTGCGCTTCTTCCAGCGCAAGGCACCGTTCTTCGTGGCGATGTGGGTGTCGGCCGCGCTGCTGGTCACCCGGCTCCTGGCCGGGCTGGGGACCCGGTTCGTCGAGGCCCTGTCGGCCCGGGACGCTGCCAAGCTGCCTGCCGAGGATGCCGATTTCCTGTTCGAGCTGTTCTCCCGCAGGCCGGAGACCGTGATGCTCTATGCATCGCTGGCAGCGTGCGCCGTGGTGGCGTTGTTCGTCCACACGCGGCTCGGTGGGGCGGTTGGGAAGAGGCTCCGCTTCCTGGCCCCGGTGGGCCGGCTTGCCGCGGCTGCCGGTCGCTTCCTGGCCCGGGACGTGGTGGCTTTGCCCGCAGCCGGCGTGCTGGCCGTGGCGGCGCTGCTCGACCTCGTGATCACGTTCGACTTCCCCGAAGGGTACTTCGGGGCCGCGTTCCGTTCGCCGGCCTTCCTTGGGACGATGGGGCTGGTCGTCGCGGCACCGCTGGCGGGCCTGGCCATGGCGGGGGTGAAGCGGCTCTTCGGGGAGCCCGTCCCGGTGCGGTCGATGCTCCTCCGGATGCTTGCCGTGGGCGCAATCCTGGCCGTGCTGGGGATTGCGGCGGGGCTGTTCCGGCAGACCGACATGCTGGCACCGGACCTCTGGATCCTGGCGATGGCATCGTTTGCGGTGCTGGGGGCGTACGTTCTGCTCCACGTCGGAGGGAAGCCGGGGCCGTTCCACCTGGTATCCTGGGGCGTGGCGCTGTCGTCGATTCCGCTGCTGGTGGTTCCGCTGGCGCTGCGGTGGCCGCGAATCGAAGCGGTGGTCTACCCCCGCACCCAGGTACAGTTCCTGCGCTACCTGTTCCTGGAGAGTCGGCTGACCTGGCTGCCCGTGGCGCTGGGGCTCCTGTTCCTCCTGATCTTCGTGTTCCCGCACCTGGCTTTGCTGGCCGGCCGTATCCGCCTGCCGCAGAAGGTGCAGAGCGGATGGCGGCTGGTCACCCCGTTTGCCTGGCACCGCAGGGTGCAGGAGCGGCCCGTGTTCGGCGTGCTGGTGCTCCTGATGGCGGCAGCGTTCGGTGCGGTGTACGCGCTGTCCTTCATGCCGTCGTTCTCGAGGGAAGTGTCGCAGAAGCACATCCTGGAACTGTACTATGCCAGCGAGCAGCGGACGGACCTGGGCGAGGACGTCTTCAAGTACCGTCAGGGGGGTGACCAGGGGGAGGACCGGAACTTCTACACGGCCCGGATCCCCGCGCTCACGTCCCAGCAGGATCTGATAAAGACCCTGCTGGCTTCGGAGGATGCGCTGATCAAGGTGTCCCGCTCGGGGGCTCACCCGGGGCCGGGGCAGGTGCTCGTGCAGGGGTTCGACCCGGCCAACGACGCGGATGGCGACGGCCGACGGGATTTCGAGGCGGTGGCAGGAATCGCCACGGCCAAGGGGGAGCGGACGCTGACCGACGAGACCCGGCAGTGGGAGCCGGACCAGTGGAAGGGGAGCGTGCTCGTGGACTGGCGTGGCCGGACGGTGGAGATCCTCGGCAACGACGCGACCACGCTTCAACTGGCGCTCGACCCGGCAGTCGATTCGGCCCGTCCGGAAACCCGGCGGTACGTGATCGACAGCCCGCAGGCGGCCAACCACAAGGCCTCGGCCATGGAGGCGGACCGCTACTACGTGGTGCTGAGCCAGGATGCGTTCTCGGACGTGAACTTCAGCTTCCGGTCCAAGAGCAAGGGGGTGCACATCCCCGTGCTCGACGGCAGCAACATCAACTTCCTGCTGGCCGCGAGCCGGCTGCTCCCGGGAGAGAAGAACCACAACCGGTTCGCTCTCTCCACCGTTTCGGCGGATGCCTGGGCCGCTTTGAGCCAGTGGACCGACAGCCCGGCGGACCAGGGGTTCGAGGCCTTCGGTGTGCCACCCGAGCTCGGCGCGCACGGTCGGATGAAGGGGGGCTTCGTCAACTTCGACAACCAGGTCAAGCTGCTGGGCTACCAGCTCAAGAGCGCATCGCTTGCCCGGAACCAGAAGTTCAACCTGCGCCTGTTCTTCGAGTGCACGGGGAAGGTCTCCACGAGCTGGAAGATCTTCATCCACATGGATTCCACCGGGGACAGCAACCGAATCCACGGCGATCACTGGCCGCTCAATCTCTCCAACGATCCGGAGGAGAAGCAGTGCATCGGCTGCTGGCGGACCAACCACTGGATGCCGGGGGACATCGTGCTCGACGACTACGAGACCGAGATCCCGCTGGGCTCGCCGTCCGGAATCTACAACATCTACCTGGGGTTCTACACGCCGGGCAGCGACAAGCGGCTCAAGGTCGTGGATCACGAGAAGGGCAAGACCCGCCACGACGGCAGCGACCGCGTCTTCATCGGCTCCTTCGAGGTGCACTAGGCATGCCCGCGCTTGAACAGCTCCTGGCCGTTTTCGCCTGCGTCTGGGGCGCGGTGTGGGGCAGCTTCCTCAACGTGGTCATCTACCGGCTGCCTCGAGGGCAGTCGCTCATCACCCCTCCCTCGCACTGTCCGAGCTGCGACGAGCGGATCCGCTGGTACCAGAACGTCCCGGTCCTCAGCTACGTCCTGCTCGGGGGCAAATGCGCATCGTGCCGGGCACCGATCTCGGTGCGCTACCCGCTCGTGGAGCTGACTGCGGCCTGCCTGTCGCTGGCGGCCTGGTTCACCGCCGCGTACAATCCGCTGGTTCCCGATCTTCCCACCGCCCTGGCCCTGTACGCGTTCCTGTTCCTGTTCGTCATGGCCCTGGTGGCCGTGACCTTCATCGACCTGGAGTTCCTGATCATCCCGGACTCGATCTCGCTGCCCGGGATTCCGATTGCGCTGACGTTTGCAGCGCTGCTGGGGCACTTCATCGGAAACGACCTCGTCTCCGGGCTTATCGGGGCAGCCTCCGGTGCGGGGTTGGTGGCGCTGGTCATCGGCCTGTATTACCTGGCCACGAAGCAGGTCGGGATGGGATGGGGGGATGCCAAGCTGATGGCCGTCGTCGGGGGCTTCCTGGGGTGGAGAAGCCTCTTCTTCGTGTTCCTGGCCGGGTCGCTGCAGGGGCTCCTGTATGCCGGGGTGATGCTGGTGGCCACCCGGGGGAAGCCGGGGCCGGCACCGGGGGACGAGGAGGCACCGGGCTCGCTGCGCAAGGTGAAGATCCCGTTCGGCCCGTTCCTGGCAATCGGAGCGCTGGAGTGGCTGTTCTTTGCCGGGTCCATCGAGGCATTGTTCTCAGACTGGTTCGGGATGTAGTCGACGCGAACGCGTCCTGGGGGGACGAAGGGTGTTTCGTCTCACGCTCAAACTGAAGCTGGCCGTGATCCTGGCTGCCATCATGCTGGCCTCCTTCGGGCTGGTCTACCTGGCGACCTCCTCGCTGGCGACGTCGATCCTGGCGGACCAGGAGACGCGGTCGCTCCAGGCCGTGGCGGACATCCTGCTGTCTGCGCTTGCGCACTCCCATGACCGGGCCGAGCTGGACGAGTCACTGCACCTGGCGGAAAGGAGCGCCGGGCTCGTCACGGCCCAGGTGTTGACCGAGGGGCTGGAGACGGTGGCCCCGGGCGGCAGCACTCCGGCGGAGATCCTCATCGGCCGGGATGCCCTTTTGGACCTGGGAAGGAGTCCGGGGGGGAACGCGATCGTTCGCTCTCCGTCGGCCGGCAAGCTGTTCGTCTCCCTGCGCCCGCTGCCCGGCGGCGGGCGGCTCTTCGTGGCCCGAACGACGGCCGCGTTCGAAGATCGTCGGCACTCCATGACCGTGCTCCTGGTCATCTGGGGGGCGGTGGTCGTGCTGGCGGTGCTGCTGGGAGGCTCCATCCTGCTGCGGCACGTGGTGGTGCGGCCCATCGACCGGCTGCTCCAGGAGGCATCGCGGGTGGCCACCGGGGACCCCGCCATGACCGCGCTCCCCGGCAACTCGGACGAGTTCGGTGCGCTTCGGGGGTCGCTCAATTCCATGGCCGACCGCATTCGTGCCGACCGTACCCGGATCGAGAAGCACGTGGAGGAGCTGACCGAGATCAACCGGCGGCTCTCCGAGGCGCACGAGCAGATCATCCGGACCGAGAAGCTGGCCTCGGTGGGGCAGCTTGCTGCCGGGGTGGCCCACGAGATCGGGAATCCCATCGGGGTCATTCTGGGGTATGCGGAGATGCTCGAGGATTCCTCGCTGGACGAGCCGGCCCGCAAATCGGCAGCGGGGCACATCCGGCGGGCCACGGAGCGGATCCAGGGGACGATCCGGGACCTCCTGGATTTCTCCCGGCCCGCGATCGACGAAGCGGCCACGAGCGACGTCCTTCGAGAGACTCGCGACATCGTCCAGTTCGTGTCGCCGCAGCCCCGATTCCGCTACGTGAAGATCGACGTGGTGCAGGCCGCGGCGCAGAGCCGCAGGGCCGCCATTCCGCCGAGCCGCTTCAAGCAGGTCCTCCTCAACCTGCTGTTCAATGCGGCCGATGCCATGGACGGCCGGGGGGCGGTGACGCTGACCGTGGAGGAGGCCGGCGAAGGGGTGCGCGTGGCACTGGCGGACTCGGGACCCGGCATTCCGGAATCGATCCTGCTCAAGATCTTCGATCCTTTCTTCACGACCAAGGACGTGGGCAAGGGAACAGGCCTCGGGCTGTACGTGTGCCACACGATCATGAACCGCTACGGCGGGAGCATCGAGGTGGCGAACCGCGCGGAGGGAGGTGCACAGTTCACGCTCTTCTTCCCGGGAGGTGTGCAATGACCAGCGTGATCCGGCGGATCCTGCTCGTCGAGGATGACGACCAGTATGCGTCCCTCGTGGCCCAGCAGCTCGCCCAGGCCAACTTCCAGGTGACGTGGGTGGCCCGTGCGGACGTGGCCCTGGACCGGCTCGTGGAGGATCAGTTCGACCTGGTGCTCACGGACATCCTGATGCCCGGGATGAGCGGCCTCGACTTCCTGGACGAGTTCGGGCGCAGGGGGCTTGGAACCCCGGTGGTCGTGATGTCCGCGTTCGGCTCGGTGGATACCGCGATCCAGGCCATGAAGCGCGGGGCCTACGACTACATCTCCAAGCCGTTCAAGAAGGACGAGCTGATCCTGGCCATCCGAAAGCTGGAGGAGCGGGAATCGCTGCGGCGGCAGGTAGTCGGGCTCGAGCTGAAGCTCAAGTCCGAGGAGCGGTTCGGCGAGATCGTGGGCCGGAGCGAGGCGATGGCCGAGGTCTACTCCCTGATCACCAAGGTCGCCCAGTTCCGGACCACGGTGCTCGTATCCGGCGAGAGCGGGACCGGCAAGGAGTTGGTGGCCCGGGCCATCCATGTGCGCTCCCCGCGGCAGGGGAGCTTCGTGGCACTCAATTGCGGGGCCATCCCGGAGCACCTGCTGGAATCGGAGCTGTTCGGCCACGTCCGGGGAGCATTCACCGATGCGCACTCGGATCGCAAGGGGCTCTTCGAGGAAGCGGATGGCGGGACCCTGTTCCTCGACGAGGTCGGCGAGCTGCCTCAGGCACTCCAGGTGAAGCTGCTGCGCGTGCTCCAGGACGGAGAAGTGCGGCGCGTCGGCGCGACCAAGCCGACCAAGGTGGACGTGCGGGTGCTGGCAGCAACCGCCAAGGACCTCCACGTGGAGTCGTCGGCCGGCCGGTTCCGCGAGGACCTCTACTACCGGCTCAACGTGGTGCAGATCCGGATTCCGGCACTGCGGGAGCGCATCGGCGACATCGAGGCGCTGGTGCGGCACTTCGTGGAGAAGACCAACGGGCGGCTGGGGACGGCCCTGACGGGAGTGGATACGGATGCGATGAAGGCGCTGATGGCCTACTCCTGGCCGGGCAACGTGCGGGAGCTGGAGAACGTCATCGAGCGGGCCGCTGTGCTGGCCGAGGGCAACGTCATCTCCATGCGAAACCTCCCCGACCCGGTGGCGCGGTCCAGGCGGGACAGGGTGGAGCGCGATGCGGACGACCTGTCCATCAAGAAGGCGATGCGGGATCTCGAGACCCGATTCATCCGGGCGGCCCTCCTGAAGACGGGGGGAAACAGGACCCGGGCGGCCCAGATCCTGGAGATCAGTCACCGAGCGCTGCTGTACAAGATCCGGGAATACGAGATCAACGTTCCACACACTCCCGGGTAAAATTTTGACAGCCGGTGCGGCCGGTGGACAATAGCCGCGGGATGGTGGCTCTTTCCCAAAGCGGAGGGGAAGGTGATTTTCGGCCGGAAAAACGCTGTCGGAGTCGATATCGGCTCCCACTCCATCAAGGTCTGCCTGCTGTCGGAAAGCGGACGCGGGCTGTTCCTCAAACGGTTCGACGTCGCTCCGCTGCCTCCGGATTCGGTGGTGGACGGGGCGGTGATGAACTTTCCCCAGGTCCAGGACAAGCTCAAGGAGCTGGTCGCTGCCAACAAGCTCAAGGGGCGGCCCGCGGTCCTGTCGATTTCCGGGCACTCGGTCATCGTCAAGAAGATCTCCCTTCCTGAAATGACCCAGCAGGAGCTGGACGCCTCCATCATGTGGGAGGCCGAGCAGTACATTCCCTTCGACATCAAGGAAGTCAACGTGGACGTCCAGATCCTGGATCCCAAGGCGGGCCAGGGGCAGATGGACGTCCTGCTCGTGGCCGCCAAGAAGGACATCATCAACGACTACGCCTCCATCGCGGTGGAGGCGGGGCTCGAGCCGGCCGTGGTCGACGTGGACACGTTCGCCGGCCAGAACATGTTCGAGCTGAACTACGGCTTCCCGCCCAACGAAACCATCGCGATCATCAACGTGGGCGCGTCGATGATCAACATCAACGTCATCAGCAACGGGATCACGCAGTTCACCCGAGACATCTCCATGGGCGGGGCGCTCCTGACCGAGGAGATCCAGCGCCAGCTCGGCGTCAGCTACGAAGAGGCCGAGCACTACAAGATCGGCGGGACCGATTCGATTTCCAGCTCGGCCGTGTTCAAGGAGGTCCAGCGCCTGTCGGACCGCGTGGCCGGGACGCTGGTCACCGAGATCCAGCGTTCGGTGGAGTTCTTCAAGGCCACGTCGGTGGGCGAGCAGATTTCGAGGGTCTACCTGTCGGGCGGGGCAGCGCAGATGGCCGCGCTCATCCGGCTCATCGAGCAACGCCTGGAGGTTCCGGCCGAGCTGGTCAACCCGTTCAAGAACATCGTGATCGACACGAAGCGTTTTGACATCGCCCTGTTGCAGAAGATCGCCCCGTCCGCCGGGGTAGTTGTGGGACTCGCACTGCGGAGGCCAGGCGACAAATGATTCGCATCAACCTCCTCGAAACCGCACAGAAGAAACGTCGGAAGCGATCTCTCCCGTCCGGTGCACCGGCCATCGCGCTGTACGTGGCGCTGCTCCTGCTGGAAGGGTTCCTCCTGTATTTCTGGACAGCGAGCAAGGAAGAGGCCCTGGTGGCGCAGCAGCAGCTCACCACCGAGGCGCAGCAGAAGCTGGATGGGTTCAAGAAGCTCAAGGAGGAGCGGGACGAGCTGGCAACCAAGATGGAGGAGGAGAAGACCCAGGCCAACATCTTCGGGCAACTCAAGAACTCCACCGTGGGACCGGCCAACATGTTCCTCTTCCTGGCCTACGTACTCACCACGCCTCCGCTGGGGAACCACGCGGAGCGGGTGGCCCAGGAGCAGATCGGCTGGAACACGCAGTGGGACACGGATCGGGCCTGGTTCACCTCGGTGACGCAGGGAAAGGACAACAAGATCTCGCTGGTCGGGCAGGCCATCTCCCACCACGACGTGGACGAGCTGCTGCACCGGCTGCGGGCCTCGATCTACCTGCAGGGGCTGCGATTCCTGTCGGCCAAGGCGGGCAAGGCGGACGGCAAGGGACCGCCGCTCATCGAGTTCAAGATCGAGGCGGTGCTCAACTACGACCCCGATGTGGGCAAGGCGCCGCCGGAGCCTCCACCTGACGCCGAGAAGAAGGGGAACAAGGACAGGAAGAAGGGGTCAGAGGCCGGCCCCGCCAAGGGCAAAGGGTAGGGAACGATGGAAAAGTTCAAGCAGCTTCCTCCCCAGTACAAGCTCCTGATCGGAATCGGCTTCCTCGGTGTGGTTGCCGGGCTCTACTACTACCTCGTGATCATGGACATCGACGACCAGTTCTCCCAGCAGAAGGGGGCCTACGCCGCGGCGCAGAAGGAGCTGGCCGCCTTCAAGGACTTCAAGGGCGAGCTGGAGATTGCCCAGCTCCGGGAGCAGTACGCCCAGGTCATCAAGCAGATCGAGGAGAACAAGAAGATCATCCCGGACAAGGACATGCTCCCGCAGCTGATGGCCGGGCTCGAGGCCGATGCCATCGAGGCCGGGCTGACCGTGGTGGGCAAGGAGCAGAAAGAGACTCAGTCCGAGAACTACTACAACCGCATCCCGATTCTTTTCGAGGTCTCGGGCAGCTACCTGGACTTCATCAAGTTCCTCAAGCTCATCGTGGAACCTGGGAAGCGGCTGGCGGCTGCCAACACCTTCGACATGAAGGTAGTGCTGAAGAAGAGGGCCCGCAAGGATACGCAGGCGCCGACCCCGCTGCTTGCCGGCGGACAGGTGGCGGGGGCGGAATCGGAGGTTGCGGCCAAGTTCATTGTGGAAGGGTACACCTACACCGGGAAGCCGGCCCAGGTGGTCGGAAAGAAGAAGTAAGGGAGGCCACATGAGACTGCTTTCACGCCTCCGAATCCTGTTGCCGCTCGGTTGCGCTCTCTTCCTGCTCCCCGCCTGTGGCGGTGGCGACGAGGCCCCGGTCAAGGGACCGTACAAGGAGGAGGAGGCCAGCCCCGAGGATGCCAAGAAGGCCCAGGAGGCCAAGCTCAAGGAAATGCGGGGCAAGAAGAAGGGGGCCCTGGCCGTCGAGATGGAGGCCAAGCCCGAGTGGGACATGCTGGCCCCTCACTTCTTCCAGTTCGTGGGCGGCATCGAGGGGGAACTGCACTCCAAGTCGGTGACCTGGAAGTTCAAGGACGCGTTTGCCCCCCGTACCGAGAAGTTCTATCCCCCGGTCGAGGAGAAGAAGGACCTCGCCCTCACGGTCAAGGCCAAGAGCGGGGATGCGGCCAAGAAGAAGGAAGAAAAAACCGTCAAGTCGATCCTCGACGGCATCCTGGCACCGGTCGGCGTCAAGACCGAGGGGGAAGAGCCGACGCTGACCGAAGTCGACGCCGTCAAAGACCCGCTCACCAAGTACGAGTTGAAGAAATACTCCTTCCGGATCATCATGACCGGCATTGCCAACCCGGAAGCCATGGCCGAGTCGCCCGACGGCAACACCTACGTGGTGCGGATCAACGACCGCCTCGGAAGCGAGGGAGGGCGCGTGGTCGATATCTTCAAGCACAAGATCCTCGTGAGCCTGCCGGACGTTCCCGAGCCGCTCGAGATCTCGCTGGCCCCCGATTCCCTGCCGGACTCTTTCGTTGCGCAGTAACCCCCTGTACTTTCGCCTCGGCAGCCTGTAGATTATCCCCATCCGGCGAAACCGGCCGGACCTGGAACGTGAATCCGCAGGAGGAGAAGATGGCCAAGGGAAGCCTCATCGACCGCATTGCATCAAAGCAGAACCTGCAGGAATTCGAGGAGCTCAACTGGACGGGCAGCTTTGCGGACTATCTTGACCTCGTGAAGGAGAACCCGCGAGTGCTGCGTTCCGCGTTCCAGCGGGTCTATGACATGATCATGTCCTATGGGTTCTCGGAGCACTCCGAGACCAAGAAGAAGATCGTACACTACAACTTCTTCGACGACCCGCGGTACGGGGGACGGGATGCCGTGTTCGGCCTGGACATCGCGCTGATGAAGTTCGTGCACACGCTGAAGGCCGCAGCGTTCCGCTATGGCCCCGAGAAGCGCATCCTGCTGCTTCACGGACCGGTGGGAAGCTCCAAGAGCACCATCGTGCGCCTGCTGAAGAAGGGGCTCCAGGACTACACCTATACCTCGGACGGGGCACTCTACACCATCGAGTGGAACATGCCCGAGGGGGAGGTCATCCCCTGCCCGATCCACGAGGAGCCGCTCCACCTGATTCCGCTCGACTGGAGACACGAGGCGCTGCAGGAGCTGGACCTCGAGCGGGTGGAGTTCCCCATCCGGGTGGACAAGGAGCTCTGCCCGAGCTGCCGGCACAACTACCGCACGCTGCTGCAGCACTACCGGGGGGACTGGGGCAAGGTGCTCGAGCACGTGAAGGTGAAGCGGTTCCTGTTCTCCGAGCAGGACCGGCTGGGCATCGGCA
>Ga0233425_10006959_pt1 | contig 16227 bp, 12 predicted proteins | sample Watercolumn_Towu_2_FD_181712 | JGI IMG/M metagenome (GOLD analysis project Ga0233425, IMG submission 181712) | Freshwater microbial communities from Lake Towuti, South Sulawesi, Indonesia - Watercolumn_Towuti2014_140_MG | ecosystem: Environmental > Aquatic > Freshwater > Lake | place... | reverse complement strand
TGACCATCCGCACGGCGCCGCGGCGCGCGCGGAGAGTCCGCGCGGGCTGAGCATCACGCAATACACCGAGACGACGGAATTGTTCGTCGAATTTCCGGCCCTAGTCGCGAACCGGGATGCGCCATTCGCCGCGCATATGACCTTTACGCGATCGGACGGCTTCAAGGCCGTAGCGGATGGCCGATTGATCGTTGCCCTTGCCGGCGGCGGACTGCCGGAAGAACGCGCCGAAGCGCGGATCAGCGGGACCCCGGGAATCTTCCGCCCGGTTCTGAGGCCGCAGCATGCGGGAAAGCGCGAGCTGACCTTCGAGCTGACGACGGAGGAAGGCAAGGTTGTCCACGAAGCCGGAGAGGTCGTCGTCTATCCGGACTCCGAAGCGGCAAGGATCGGCCTCGGTCCCGAGGCCGAAAGCGGCGGGATCAAGCTCACCAAAGAACAGCAATGGCAGATCGAATTCGTCAGCGAACCGGCCGCGCGCCGGGTCGTTCGGGAATCTGTGCAGACAATCGCGCTCGTCAGGCCCCGCGCCTCGGGCGAAGCCCTGATGACGGCGCCCGCTGCCGGACTTCTCCGGGCGGGTACGGAAGGATTCCCGCAGATCGGGATGCGGGTTCAAGCGGGACAGGTCATTGCTTATCTCGTGCCGCGTCTTGGCGGCGAAACCGACATCGCGACGCTGCACCTCTCCGCCGAGAGAGCCCGGATCGAGCTCGATCAGGCCCGGCAGGATCGCATCCGACTCGAAGGCTTGCTGCGCCAGGAGGCAGTGCCCGAGCGGCGCGTGCGGGAGGCGATCAGCCGCGAGCGCATCGCCCAGGCCGAGGTGAACGCCGCCCAGCAACGCCTATCCACGCATCAGGGCGGCACGGGCGGCATCGCACTACGAGCGCCGATCTCCGGGACTTTGGTTTCCGTCAGTGTCTCGCCTGGTGCGCCGGTCATCGATGGGCAGTTGCTACTTCATATCGCCGATCTGGACCGGATCTGGCTCGAGGCACGAATCGCGGAGGGCGATCTCGGCCGCGTCACCGCTCCGGCAGGAGCGTTCTTCAAGCCGGACGGCCAGGACAGCGCCATCGTGCTCGAGGTCGGCCGCAACGCTTCGCTCGTCGCCTTTGGCGGAATGGTCGACCGGGAGACGCGGACTGTCCCGGCGATTTTCGAATTCGGCAACCCGGATGGACGTCTCCGGGCCGGCCTCTCCTTGCGGGCAGCCCTCTATACGGGCAGGACCCTGACCGGGATTTCCGTCCCGGCGACGGCCATCGTAGATGACAACGGCCAGCCCGTCGTCTTCGTGCAAGTCGAGGGAGAGTCGTTCGAGCGACGCGTGGTGACGCTCGGTTTTCGCGACGGCGACATGGTGGCAGTCCGGTCCGGCCTTGCCGAGGGCGAGCGGGTCGTCTCGCGCGGCGCCTATTCGGTGCGTCTCGCGGCAACGGCGCCGGCCGCGTTCGGCGAAGGCCATTCGCACTAAAGGGATTTGAATCATGATTGCCAAGCTCATCGATCTATCCCTTCGCAACCGCATGCTGTTCCTGGTCCTCGCCGCCGGCCTTCTCGCCTGGGGAACTCTGCAGATAGCGCGCATGCCCGTCGATGTGTTTCCCGACCTGACCGCGCCGGCCGTCGTGGTCGTCGCGGAGGCCCACGGCATGTCGCCGATCGAAGTGGAAAGCGCCGTCACGTTTCCCATCGAAACGGCGCTGAACGGCGCTCCCGGCATACGCCGGGTGCGGTCGATTTCGGCAGTCGGCCTTTCGGTCATCACCGCCGAGTTCGAGTGGGGCACGGATGTCCTGCAAGCCCGGCAGATCGTCGGCGAGAGGCTGCAGCTCGCCCGCGCGGGCTTGCCTGCCGATCTTCCGCCGCCGCAGATGGCGCCCGCCGCGTCGGTCATGGGCGAGATCATGTTCATTGCGCTGACCTCTGCCGAGCACAGCGGCGCCGAATTGAAGACCGCTGCCGATTGGACTTTGCGTCGGCGCATTCTGGCGACTCCGGGCGTCGCCGAAGTCATCACGATCGGCGGCGACGAGAAGCAATATCAGATCACATTGAAACCCGAGCGGCTCGCCGCCTACCGCGTCTCGGTGAGCGACGTTCTCAAGGCGGTAAAGGACAACAACGAGAATGCTCCGGCGGGCTTCTACCGCGAAACCGGTCAGGAATATCTCATTCAAGGCGTGGGCCGTGTGCGCAACGTCGAGGATATCGGCGAAATCGCCGTCGCCCAGCGCGGCGGGCAGCCGATCTTGATCCGCCATCTTGCCGAGGTCGCGATCGGCAACGGCGTCGTGCGCGGGACCGGCTCGCACAACGGCAAGCCGGCGGTCGTGCTGGCGATCCAGAAGCAGCCGGGCGCGAACACGCTCGAGCTGACGCGTCGCCTGGACGATGCGTTTGTCGGCGTGCAGGCGACGCTTCCGCAAGGCATGAAGATCGAGACGGAAGTGTTCCGTCAGGCCGATTTCATTGATCGCTCCATCGACAACCTTCTGGCGGCCCTGCGCGACGGCGCGATTCTGGTCGTCGCCATCGTCTTTGTATTTCTTTGGTCGATCCGCGCGACGGTGGTCACCCTCGTGGCGTTGCCGCTTTCGCTGGTGATCGCGATGCTGATCATGAAGGTATGGGGCGGCACGCTCAACACGATGACCTTGGGCGGGCTGACCATTGCCCTCGGTGCGCTGGTGGACGACGCCATCGTGGTCGTCGAAAACACCATGCGCCGGTTGCGGGAGAACGCCGCCAGACCGATCGCGGAGAGACTGGGCGATTTTCGCGTCGTTTTCGACGCGACGCGGGAGATACAGGGCTCGATCGTCTTTGCGACTCTGGTCATCATTCTCGTCTTCCTGCCGGTTTTCTTTCTCTCCGGCGTCGAGGGACGGCTCTTGGCGTCCTTAGGGGCCGCCTATGCCGTGGCATTGGCCGCGTCGCTGCTCGTGGCCGTGACGGTGACGCCGGCGTTGGCCATTTGGCTTTTGCCCGGCGATCGACAAGTGCTTGAGCATCGCGAAGCCAAATGGCTGGGCGCGATGAAGCGGCACTATACCCGCGCGCTGAATCGGATTTTGGACCAATGGCCGATTGTCGCCGCCGGCGCGGTCGCGGCGTTGACGGTCGCCGCGGTAGCGCTTGGCCTTGCGGGTAGGGCTTTCTTGCCGGACTTCAACGAGGGCAGCTTGACCGTGAACATCTCGACCCTGCCCGGAACGTCGCTCGAAGAGTCCGATCGTCTCGGCCGCAAGGTCGAGGAGGTCATGCTGTCGCATCCCGAAGTCGCATCGACCGCGCGCCGGACGGGGCGGGCTCCGGCGGACCCGCATGCGCAGGAGATCCATGCGTCGGAGATCGAGGCGACATTGGCGATGAAGGGCCGCAGCAAGCCGGAATTCCTGGCCTCCTTGCGCGCCGATCTCGGCCGGATCGGCGGCCTGAACGTCGTCATCGGTCAGCCGATCTCTCATCGCATCGATCATATGCTCTCCGGGACTCGGGCGAATATCGCCGTGAAGATTTTCGGCCCCGATCTTTACGAATTGCGACGCATCGGCGAGCAGGTCAAGGCGCAAGCGGCTGCCGTGCCGGGAGCGGTCGACGTCGCCTTGGAGCAGCAGACGGATATTCCAAGCATCTCGATCCGCGTCCGGCGCGAGGCCTTGGCGATGTACGGATTGTCCGGCAGGGAAGTCATGGAGGCTGCGGAGACTGCGTTTGCGGGACAAGAGGTGTCACGCGTTCTGGAAGGACAAGCGAATTTTGCGCTGACAGTCCGCTTCGACCCGGCGGTTCGCGAGACTTTCGAGGCGATTCAGGGAACGTTGATCGTCGCTCCGGGGGGCGCGCAGGTCCCTCTCTCGGCGGTGGCCGACATCAGAAAGGACCGCGCGCCCAATCTGGTCAGCCGCGAGAACGTCCAGCGGAAAATCGTCGTCATGGCCAATGTCGCGGGCCGCGATCTGCAAGGAGTCGTGGAGGACATGCGGGCCCGCGTCGAGCGCAGCGTCCGCTTGCCGGTCGGCTACTACATCGAATACGGCGGTCAGTTCGAGAGCGCATCGGAAGCGACGCGGCTTCTGGTCGTGCTTGGCGCGGTCGTCGTCGTCGGCATCTTCCTGCTGCTGGCATTGGCCTTTCGATCGGGAACGGATGCGTTCCTGATCATGCTCAATCTGCCGCTGGCCCTGATCGGCGGCGTCATCGGCATGTATCTTGCGGGCGGGGTCCTGTCGATCGCGGCGGTGGTCGGCTTCATCACCCTGTTCGGAATTGCCACGCGCAACGGCGTGATGCTCGTCTCGCATATCCAGCATTTGATCGAGATCAGGAGGCTCAGCGACCTCAGGGAAGCCGTCCTGCGGGGCTCGACCGAACGACTTGTGCCAATTCTCATGACGGCATTGGCGGCGGGGCTCGCGCTCATTCCGTTGGCGCTCGCTACCGGACAACCGGGCAGCGAAATTCAAGCACCCATGGCGATCGTGATTCTTTTCGGTCTTCTTTCGTCGACGCTGCTCAACATGATCGTCGTGCCGAGCATGTATCTGCGCTTCGGCAACGCGCGCGCCCGGCCCGGTTGAGTCGGGGGAGATCGCCGGTTTCATCTCCCGGAACTGCGCTTTCCGATCGCCCTCGTGTCGAGTTACTCCAGGGCGGACGTCCTTGATTGCGTCGATCGCTTCTGCAATCCCCAGCGTGGCAGCGCCGTGGCGGCAAGGGCACGGGCTGGCGGCGCAAAGACCCGTGACGCACGGGGGCCACAAGCCCTTTTCGCAAATCCAGGCGCCTGCGATGCGAGGCTATCCCGTAGAGGACAGACGGTCGGCCTCCGCCCCGGCCGCCTTCGCCCCGGATGCGAGGCGCGCGCTTTGCCAAAAGGATGCGATGTGAAGGTATCGCTTGGCGATCTCGGCGCTTGCCGCCCCATCGCCGATTGAGCCGGCGAACCATGCCTGAGCGACATCCCAGAAGATCGATCGGCCGATCGCGAAGCCCTTGACCAGCGGCTCTCCCGCCGCGGCGACGAAGGCGAGCGTCAGGGCCTTCTCGTCGGCCTCCAGCCCGAGCACAAGCAGGCCGCGGCAATAGGGATCTTGCGAGCGGACGACGCCAGCCACCTTCTGCCAGGCCTGCGGGTCGGTCATCGGCGGCAGTTTCCACCAGTCCGGCCGCAGGCCCGCGCCGTAAAGCGCGGCGAGCGAATTGCCGATTTCTGCGCCGTCGGTTGCGATTTGGCCCTTTGGCGGGATGACCTCGAGCAACCACTCGCGGTTCGTCGCGTGGCAGGCCACTTCGAGGTGGCGCAATTGCTCTTCCTGTCGCCGCCGCAAGTCGGGCGGATCATTGGCGCCGTAAACCACAAGGCATTTTGCGATATGGCGGGAAGGCCATGCGCGAAGAGTTGCCTCGAGGTCGGGGCCGGATTCGAAAGCGAGCGGTACGGATCCGGGCAGCTCGACCGGTCGGGCGATCCAGCGCCGACCATCCTCCAACCGGTGAAGGCTCGACAGCCCGAACCGCTCGTCCAGGATAATGCCGACGGCCGCATCGGCTTCCGCGAGCGACACGGCCTGTGCGACAAGATTCTTGAAGGCGGCAATCCGCTCCGGGCCGGCGGCGTGCTTTGCCGCCAGTTCCTCGAATTGCCGACGATGATCGAAAGCCAATGCCATGACGTCCGGGCAGGGCCGCCGCCCGGTCGTCACGCGGTGCATACGCGCGAGGACGGGATCGTCATGCAATCGGTTCACGCGATCGGCCCGTGCGAGGTAGTGGGTAAGCTCGTCCCAGCTTGGCATGGCCGGGGCGCAGCCGTGCCGCGAGACCACCAGGCCGCCACAGGCATTGGCATAGGATGCGGCCACGTCCCATTCGGCGCCGCGCAGCCAACCGCGCAGCAGCCCAGCCATGAAGCCGTCGCCGGCTCCCAACACATTGAACACCTCGACGGGGTATCCGGGGCAATCGATGGCCTCGGCAAAGCCGCCGGGAATCGGACCGGTGAAGATGGTGCAGCCTTGGGCGCCCCGCTTGACGACGATGGTCGCCGAGCTCAGTTCGCGCAGCCGGCGCAGGGCGGCGAAGGTATCCGTGTCGCCGCCGGCAATATGGATCTCCTCTTCGGTGCCCACGATCAGGTCGCAATCGGGCACGATGCTCTGCAGATGCGCCGACACGGTTTCGGCGGCGACGAATCGCTCTTCGCCCAGGCCGTGGCCGGTCAGGCCCCAAAGCACCGGCCGGTAGTCGATATCGAGCACCACCTTGGTACCGGCCTCTTTGGCGTAGGCGATGGCCTGGCGGCTGGTGCGGTCCACCGCAGCCGTCGAGAAATGCGTGCCGGTGACCAAGAGCGCCTTGGCCGAGGCGATGAAGGACTCGTCGAAGTCCTCAGGCGCCACCGCCATGTCGGCGCAGTTCTCGCGGTAGAAGATCAGCGGAAAGGTGTTTTGATTGCGGATGCCGAGCACCACCATCGCCGTGAGGCGATTGGGATCGGTCTTCACATGGCTGACGTCGACGCCCTCTTCGGCCAGCGTCTCGCGCACGAACCGACCCATGTGCTCGTCCCCGACACGGGTGAGCATGGCGGGCTTGAGTCCCAGCCGGGCCGCGCCGACCGAAATATTGGCCGGGCAACCGCCGAGATATTTGGCGAAGCTCGCCATATCCTCCAACCGGCCGCCGATTTGCTCGCCGTAAAGGTCGACCGCCGCCCGGCCGAGCGCGATGAAGTCGAGCGGACGCATCTTGCCTCCCATGGTTCAGCCCGCGCGCGTCGCGAGATGCTGGCCGAGCGAGACAACCAGCGTCTCGGCCAGGCACATCGGCGCGACAAGCGAACGGAAGGGGCGGTCGCGCCGCTCCGCCACCTCGAAGCAAACCGCGGCATTCGCCGCCAATGGGCTCAAAGGACCATCCGTGATCGCGACAATCGGCACTTTTCGCGCGGCGGCTTCTTCCACGGCCTGCACCACGTCGGGCGAATAGTCCTTGAAGCTCACCGCCACCATGACGTCCTGCCGGGACGCCATGCGCGCCTGACGCAAGGCCGTGCCCGCCAGGCTATCGACCAGACAGGCTCGCAGATCCAGCCGCGCCAGCGCGTAGTGCAAATAGAACGCGACCGGGAAGGAGCGGCCCTGGCCGATCAGGTAGATCCCCCGGGCACGGGCCAGGAGCGCCACGGCTTTCGTGAGGTTCCGATCGGCCGTGCGGTCAAGCAGTTCCTCCAAGGCGCCTATGTCGTCGGCCACGAATTGGCCGAGAACGCCGGCCGGGCCCTTCGCCGATCCGTCATCGACCCGCAAGCGGCCGCCGCCCTGCATCGAGTCGATCCGCTCGCGGTAACTCGGTCCCGCTTCGGCCACGAGGCGGGAGCGGAAGACCTGCTGCATTTCGCTGAAGCCGCCATAGCCGAACTGGTTGGCGAAGCGGATGATGCTGGAAGGCTGCACGCTGATGCGTTCGGCCAGCGCGGCCACGGTGTTCAGCGCCATGTCGTTGGGATGCTGCACGGCAAACTCCGCGATGCGGCGCAGCCGGTCCGAGAGGTCGGCGTGGCGACGCGCAATCAGGTTGCGCAGATCGTCGTAGTTTTGCGGCGTGGGCATGGGCCTTCGGATCGACGGAACAAAAAAGCGACTTTACTTCGTCCGTAGAATATGTATTCTATTGTACGAAATCAATAGAATTAAAATTCCATAGCCAGGGAAGCGGCGGAAGCGCGAAATGGGAGACAAGGCAAAGATCGGCTTCATCGGCGTCGGCATGATGGGCCATGGCATGGCGAAGAACCTGATGGAAAAGGGATTCGCCGCGACCGTCCTCGGGAATCGGAACCGCGCGCCGGTCGAAGACCTGAAAAGGCGCGGCGCCAAGGAAGGCCGCGATCCCGCGGACGTCGCCGCAAGGGCCGAGATCGTCTTCATCTGCGTCACCGGCTCGCCGCAAGTCGAGGCGGTCATTTACGGTGCGAACGGCCTCTTCGGCGCGGCGCGCCAGGATCTCATCGTCGTCGATTGCTCGACCAGCGAGCCCGATTCCACCGCCCGAATCCACAAGGACCTGGCCGCCCGCGGCGCGGTGTTCGTCGATGCGCCGTTGGCGCGCACGCCAAAGGAGGCGGAAGAAGGCCGTCTGAACGTCATGGTCGGCGCCGAGGCCCCCATCTTTGCCCGGATCAAGCCGGCTCTCGAGGCGTTCGCGGAGAACATCTTTCATGTCGGCGGCCCCGGCAGCGGCCACAAGACCAAACTGATCAACAATTTCATTGCCATGGGCCATGCCGCGCTGATCGCCGAGGCGCTGGTCGCCGGCGCCAAGGCCGGCGTCGACCTCGACAATTTCTTCAAGGTCGTCAGCGTGGGCGGCGCCAATAGCGGCATCTTCCAGATGATCGTTTCCAAGGCGCTCGGCGGCGACTATGGCGGCCTGCAATTCGGCCTGTCATTGGCGCAAAAGGATCTTCGCTACTACACCCATATGACCGAGGCGCTCGGTTTGCCCGGTTTCATGGGCGAGGCGGTGCATCAGAGTTTCGTGCAGGCGGCGGCGCTCGGCTTCGGGCCGAAGTTCGTCGGCTCGTTGATCGAAGCCCAGGAGAAAATTAGCGGAGTCAGCATTCGAAAGGCGTGAAGCGGGCCGCCAGGCCCGGCAGACAACAAGCGGCCGCGTGCCGCGTCATCAGGGGGAGAGCATCATGAGCAAGCAGGAAATCACCCGCCGCAGACTGATCGAGGGCAGCGCCATGTCCGCGGCCCTGGCCGGCGGCGTCGCGTTCTTCGGCCCGTGGCGGCACAACCGCGCCCATGCCCAGGGCCAGAAGAAGCCGATCAAGATCGGCTTTACCTGCGACGCAAGCGGCCAATACGGCGACAGCGGCCAGGACGATTTGCGCGGCGCCCGCATGGCGGTCGACGAGTTCAACGCCAAGGGCGGCGTTCTGGGACGCAAGATCGAATGGATCACCGCCGATACCGAGACCAACCCGGCCACCGGAAGCCGTGTCGCCGAGCGCTTCATCACGCGCGACGAATGCGGCTTTCTGGTCGGCGCGGTTCATTCGGGCGTCGCCAATGCCATCACCCAGGTGGCGGCAAAGTACGGCACGATCTATCTCAACACCAACTCCAGCGCGCCGAGCGAAGCGGGCGAGAACTGCAGCCGCGTGAAGTTCGTCTGGGACGGCAACGGCACCAATTTCGCCAAGGCGACGGTCAGCAACGCCGTCGCTTCGGTCGGCAAGAACTGGATGCTGCTGACCAACGACTATGTCTGGGGCCATACCACGTCGAACGCCACCAAGGGGCTGGTGGAAGGGGCCGGCGGCAAGATCATGGACAACCTGTTGGTGCCGCAGAACACCCGCGACTTCACGTCCTATCTGCTGAAAATCCAACAGGCCAAGCCCGACGTGGTGGCAACGGCGGTGGGCGGCGACGATATCAAGGCGCTGCGCGCCCAGGTCGCCCAGCTCAAGCTCGATGCCAAGCCGGCCTGGATCAACAACCAGCAGGATTGGCCCGATGTCTGGGGCGCTCCGGACAGCTTGTTCGGCGTGTTCGGTACGACCTGGTACCACAAGCTGCCGTTGCCCGGCGTCCCCGATTTCGTCAAGAAGTGGCAGGCGGCATACCCGACCGGACCGATCCCGGTACCCGGAAACGTGTCTTATAACGGCTACATGGCGACGCGCGAATTGCTCCGCGCCATCGAGCGCGCCGGTGGCACCAACAACATCAAGGTGATCAAGGAGCTGGAAGGCCTCAAGGTCTCGGCCGGCGAACGCATGCAGCATTTCGACGCCTACATGGATCCGGCGACGCATCACATGCAGCAGACGATCTATCTGGCGCGGCGCAACATGAAGCCGTCCGACAATACGGACCTCTACGAGATCATCTCTTGGACCGAGCCGAAGGTCGCGATGGACGACGCGGCGCCGACCAAGTGCAAGCTGCTGCCCTACGAACAGGTGCCGACCTTCGAACTCTGATCGGCGTAACCTCGCGGCCGGGCGGCGTGGACCGACGCCCGGCCGTTTGCTTATCCGCGATCCACTGGTCCCTTGTTCTTCTTATGCGAAACCGGCGTGACCCTTCTGCCTCATCTGCTCAACGGACTGACGCTTGGGCTGCTCTTCGCCCTGATCGCGCTCGGATTCATGCTGATCGTCGGCCTGATGGAGCAGATCAATCTGGCGCATGGCTCGCTTTTCGCGCTGGGCGCCTACCTCGCCTTCGTGCTGATCGGCGCGCGCCTGCCCTTGCCGCCGGATTGGCAGCTGGCCTGGCTCTCGCTGCCGTTGGGCTGGCGCTATGCGGCGGCGCTGGTCTTCGCGCCGTTGCTCACGGCACTTGCCGGCATGCTGCTGGAGATCTGCGTGCGCCGGACCTACGGCAAGGACCCGCTCTACGGATTGCTGCTGACTTTCGGCGCCGCCATGGTGATCGAAGAATTGATCCGTCTCGTCTGGGGCACGCGGGATTACGTGCTGCCGGTGCCCCAGGGCATCAGCGGCGGCATGATCTTCTGGGACCTGATCTGGTCGACCTATCGCTTCTACGCCGCCGGCTTCGCCCTTGGCGCCATCGCTCTGGTTTGGTTGTTCATCGAACGCACGCCTTACGGCGCCATCATCAAGGCCGGCGCCCATGACAGCGAAATCGTGCGGGCGCTCGGCATCAACCTGGCGCGCTTGCGACTCTTCGTCTTCGCCTTCGGCACGTTGCTGGCCGCGGTTGCCGGCATCATCGTCGCGCCGATCTGGGGCATCCGGCCTCATATGGGCGTGGATGCCGTGGTCCCGGCCTTCCTGATCATCGTGCTGGGCGGCGTCGGCAGTTTCTGGGGCGCGGTCTCGGCCGGGATCCTCGTCGGCCTGCTGGTTGGGCTGAGCGGCGCCTATGCCTCCGAGTGGTCGCTGCTCTCGATGTATCTACTGTTGATTGCCGTGGTCACGTTTCGTGCCCGCGGTCTGTTCGGCAAGAAGAGCTTGCTGGAGGCCTGATGGAGCAATCGGGTCGCGACGCCGCCCGACTTGTCACGCCGGCCATGCTCGCCGTGGTGCTGGTGTTGGCGAGCCTGCCGCTCTGGATCGACAAGGTCGGGCTCTATCCTTATCTCGGCATCGAGATCCTGATCTGGGCGCTCTATGCGCTCTCGTTCAACCTTCTGCTCGGCTATACCGGACTGCCCTCCTTCGGGCATGGCGCCTATTTCGGCATCGGCGCCTATGCCTTCGGTCTTTTCCAGCACCATGTGGCGGCCAATCTCTGGCTGTGCCTTCTGGCGGCAGCGCTGGCGGCTCTCTTGGCCGGCGCCGCCGTGGCGGCCTTCATTTCGCACCGGCGCGGCATCTACTACGCCTTCATGACGATCGCCTTTGGCCAGGTTTTCTGGGTGGTGGCGATCAAGGCGCACAGCCTTACGGGCGGCGAGGACGGCCTTCTCAGGATCTCCCGCCTGCCGGCGGATTTCGGCCTGGTGACCTTCGACCTCGCCGACAACGTGGCGCTGTTCTATTTCGTGCTGGCGATTTTCGCGCTGGCTCTGGCCGGGCTCTGGCGATTGGTGAACTCGCCCTATGGCCGAATCCTGCAGGCGATTCGTCAGAATGAAACCCGCGCCGCCTTTGTCGGCTACGACGTTTGGCTCTACAAATTCTCGGTCTTCGCGCTTTCGGCCGGCATCTCGGGCTTGGCCGGCGGATTGTTCGCCATGGCGCAGAGCTCGGCCTTCCCGGACGTGATGAGCCTCCACTATTCGGGCTATGTGGTGATGATGACGCTGGTGGGCGGCGGCCTGGTCAGCTTTTGGGGCCCGGTGATCGGCGCCGCCTTGTTCCTTCTGGCGCGCGACGTGATCGGCGCCGTGACCACCGGCTGGATGCTGTGGTTCGGTCTGCTTTTCATGGCCGTGGTGCTGTTCAAGCCCGAAGGCATCGCCGGCTGGTGGCAGGACTGGAGTCGGACACGGGTCGGTAACGGAGAGCGGGGATTGGCGCGGCTTCGCGCCATTCTCGGGCGCCGGCCATGACCGCGCTGTTCGAGGCCGATCGGCTGCAGATGCGCTTCGGCGACCGCATCGTGCTGGAGGACATCACGCTGAGCTTCGGCGAAGGCGAGCTCTGCGGGATCATGGGGCCGAACGGGGCCGGCAAGACCACCTGCTTCAACGTGCTGACCGGCCGCTACAAGCCGACGCGCGGGCGCGTGCGCCTGGCCGGCGAGGACATCACGGGCCTGAGCCCGCATGCCATCGCGCGCAAGGGCGTGTCGCGTTCCTTCCAGATCATGAATCTATTCAACGATTTCAGCGCGCGCGACAATATCGTGACCGCCCTGCCGGAAATGCGCCGCCGGGGCTTCGAGATGCGCCATAGCGTGGCGGCCAACGGCGCGCTGCGCGACCAGGCGGAGGCGTTGCTCGGTCGCGTCGGTCTTTCCGGCAAGGGCGACTTGCTGGCGAAGAACCTTCCCTACGGCGATCGCCGGGCCCTGGAAATCGGCGTCGCGCTGGCGGCGGCGCCGCGCATCCTATTCCTGGACGAACCGACGTCGGGCCTAGGCAGCGACGGCACGGCGCGACTTGCCGGCCTGATCCAGTCCCTGAAGGGCCGGTTCAGTATCGTGATGATCGAGCACGACATGCGCTTCCTGTTCGGTCTGGCCGACCGGATTGCGGTGATCCATTGGGGGCAAGTCGTGGCGCAAGGCACGCCTGACAGGCTGCGCGACAACGAATGGGTGCGCAATTCCAACCTGGGCAAGCTGCAGTGATCCTCGATATCAGCGGCATCGACACCTTCTACGGCGAGACCCAAGCGCTGTTCGATGTCTCGCTCGGCATATCGTCCAACGAGGTGGTCGCGCTGCTCGGCCCCAACGGCGCCGGCAAGACCACGACGCTCCGCTCGATCCTCGGTTTGACGAAGCCGCGCCGCGGCCAGGTGATCTTCGATGGGGCCGACGTCACCGCCTGGCCGACGCACCGGATCTCCCGGGCGGGCATCGGTTGGGTGCCCGACGACCGCCGGCTCTGCCCGACGCTCACCGTGGCGCGGAACCTCGCCATCGCCGAGAAGCGGACCCGCTTCCGGGCCTGGTCGATGAAGGAAGCCTGCGCCATCTTCACGCCGCTGGAATACCTGATGGATCGCGAAGCGGAGAATCTTTCCGGCGGCGAAATGCAGATGGTGGCGATCGCGCGGGCGCTGGTCGGTTCGCCGGGCCTCGTGCTGTTCGACGAACCAAGCCAGGGCCTGGCGCCCAAGATCGTGCAGGACGTGCTGGAGACCATCCGTCAATTGAAGGCGGAGGGGATCGCCGTGTTGATCGTGGAGCAGAATGCCGAGACGGCGCTGAGCGTCGCCGACCGCGCCTATGTCCTCGATCTCGGCCGCGTGGTCTGGTCGGGCGAGTCGTCCGAACTGCGCGCCGACGCGGCGCTGCGCCGCCGCCTGCTGGGGGCTTGAGAATGAGCGGACCGCTGCTGCGCCTGGAAGGCCTGGAAAAGACGTATTCCCGCGGCCTGTTGCGCCGGCAGGTCACCTTCCGGCTGAAGGCCGAACTGGACCTCGCCGGGCGGCAGATCGTCGGGGTCGTCGGGCCGAACGGCGCGGGGAAGACCACGCTGTTCGAGATGATGACCGGCAGCAACCAGCCGTCGGCGGGCCGCGTCCTGATTGCCGGTCGCGACATCCACCGGGTGAAATACCGCGAGCGCGACCGTTTGGCCGTGCACTATCACCAGTCCTACCAAGTGCGGCGCTTTACCAGACGGTTGCCGTCCTTCCTGCTGGAACCCGCCGGCGAGACCTATCCCTTGGTGCATTTGTTCGACGAGCCGCAGTTCAATACGCAGGACGGCTATATCGGTTTCATGCTCGACTTTTTCCGCCGCCTGCGGAGCGAGGGCCGCCTGGTGGTGGTCTGTCTGCATCCCACCGCGCGTTACCATCTGCAGATCTTGCGCGAAGTCTGCGAGGCGTTCCTGTTCGTCTCGGGCGGCGGCGTGACGCGCCATGCGGACTTTGCCGCCTTGCTGGGCGATCCGAGGGTGCGCCAATATCTGGGCAGCGACATGACCAAGCAGGCGGAGACTCTGGCATGAGCGGTTTCGGCGACGGCCGGGTGGCGCTGGTGACCGGCGCGGCCGGCACCATGGGTTATGCCACGGCGGCGATGTTGGCGTCGGAGGGCTTCCAAGTGGCGCTGGCCGATATCGACCAGGCGCGGCTCGAGCCGCTTGCCCGCGCGATCAACGGCCGCGCCTTCGCCTTCGATGTGTCCGATCCGACGGCGGCCGAAGCCGGCTTCAAGGCGGTCGAACAGGCGCTTGGCCCCGTGACCGCACTGGTGAACAATGCCGGCATTCTCTCGAACAGCAAGGCGGCCGAGACCACGCCGGCGGAGTGGCGCAAGGTGCTTGCGGTAAACCTGGACGGCGCCTTCTATCTGTCGCGGCTCGCGCTTCCCGGCATGAAGCAGCGTCGCTTCGGCCGCATCGTGAACACCTGCTCGCTGGCGATGAAATCCGGCGGCCTGACGGCGGGGACCGCCTACACCGCCTCGAAAGGCGCGCTGCAGGCGCTGACCTTCTCGCTGGCGCGCGAAACGGCTTCGTTCGGCATAACGGTCAACGGCATTGCGCCGGCCTATGTGAAGACGCCGATGGTGACCGAGCAGCTCACGGAGGAGCAGCGCCAGGCGCTGCTGAAGCAGATTCCGGTCGGCCGTTTCTGCGAGCCGGAGGAATTCGCCCATTGCGTGCGCTTCTTCCTGACGCCGCTCAGCGGATTCATCACCGGCGAGATTCTCGATCTCAATGGCGGCCTGCATTTCGATTGAGGCGAGCATGGCGAAGCGCAAACCCAAGGTGCCGGCCCGCATAGCGCCGCAGCTGGATTTTTCGAAGGCGCTCGGCGGCCTGTTCGATCTCTCCGGTCAGGTGGCGTATGTGCCGGGCGGCTACGGCGGCATCGGCGAGGCCATTGCCTGGGGCCTCGCCCAGCAAGGCGCGGCAGTGGCGGTTTCCGGCCGCGACCGGAAGAAGGCCGAGGCGCTGGCGAGCGCCATCCGCCGTGCCGGGCACAAGGCGCTGGGCCTGACCATGGATGCCGGCCATGTCGCCGACATCCGCCGTTCGGTCGATAGGGTGGTGAAGGCGTTCGGCCGCATCGACATTCTGATGAATTGCGTCGGAATTCAGATCGAGCAGCCGCTGCTCGATGTCGCCGAGAAGGATTTCGACCGCGTCTATCGGATCAATCTCAAGGCCGCCATGTTCCTCGGCCAAGCGGTTGCCCGGCATCAGGTAGCGGCGAAGCGCGGCGGGAGGCAGATCCATCTGCTGTCGGTCCGTGCCCAGCTCGGACTACGCAATCGCGGCTACTCGGCCTACTGCGCCACCAAGGGCGGCATGGTGATGTTGGTGAAGCAACATGCGATGGAATTGGCGCCGCACGGAGTCACAGTGAACGGGGTCGCGCCGACCTTCGTCTATACCGAGATGATCCGGCACGTGATGGAGAATCCGGCCTTTCGCAAGGGATTGCTTCAGCGCATACCGCTCGGCCGGATCGCCGATCCCAAGGATGTGGTCGGTCCGGCCCTGTTCTTTGCCTCGCCGGGCGGCGGATTTACGACGGGGCAGATCCTCTATGTCGACGGCGGCATCACGGCCAGTCAATAGGACGCATGGGTTTTCTTGTCCGGATTGGTGATCCAGCTTGGACCGGATCTCGTCGCGAATTGCCATTTCCGGCGGCGTTGTCATGTCGCCGGCATCGTCCCCGGCCCTCGCGCCGGCTTCGCGCAATAGGCAGCGAAATCCGGATTGGAGATCAGGAGATCTGCAGTCGCCCGATTGACCGCGAGCGGAATGTCGTAGAGCGTCGACAGGCGGAGCAGCGCCCTTATGTCGACATCGTGGGGCATCGGGGTCATCGGGTCGGCGAAAAAGATCAGCGCCTTGAGGTGCCCTTCGGCGATCAGGCTGCCGAGCTGCTGATCGCCGCCGAGCGGGCCCGAGCGCAGCGCTTCGATCCGCACCGCCGTGCCGCAAGCCTTGAGAACCGACGCCGTCGTGCCGGTCGCATAGACCCTCCAGGCGAGCAACGCGTCCGCCCGCTGGCGCAGCCAATCGGCAAGGTCCTGCTTCATGCGATCGTGCGCCACCAGCCCGATGCCGATCTCACGCCTTTCGGAGGTCACG
>Ga0233425_10006958_pt1 | contig 16228 bp, 12 predicted proteins | sample Watercolumn_Towu_2_FD_181712 | JGI IMG/M metagenome (GOLD analysis project Ga0233425, IMG submission 181712) | Freshwater microbial communities from Lake Towuti, South Sulawesi, Indonesia - Watercolumn_Towuti2014_140_MG | ecosystem: Environmental > Aquatic > Freshwater > Lake | place... | reverse complement strand
ATATGTGGAAATCTTTTACAACAGACAAAGAATACACTCAACTTTGGGGTATCTTTCTCCTGTTGAATTTGAATCAAGAGATTGTTATGTTCGGGTTTAATGTGTGTAAAAAAAGGTTGCAAGGTCATCCTAATACTTTTAATCTCAACAAATTTCTTAATAACGAATGAACACTTCCATGAATATCCCCAATAATTATTATTTTGCTTCCTGGAGTAACAATAAGTCTTTGAACATATTTATGAACACCATCCGCTGAGACTCCGTTCTCATCTGACCCTGTATATTCATTTAACCAACTCATTTCATCAATAAATCGACTACTATACCGTGTTATTGCTTCTTCAAGTAACTCACAAATATTACTCGCCTCAACAATTTTTTTAGTTTCTTTCAAAAAAGGCTCTTCTCGTTCATACTCTATTTCCCCCATTTTATAATCAAATTCAGATGGCATTTTACGAGCAAATTCAGGCTGATGTGTAAAACAATTTCCAGCCCAGCCATCCAAAGTTACACAATTAGTTATAGAAAAATTATTAAGTATCAGAAATAAAAATATTTTTACAAAAAACAAAAATCTATTTTTATACATTTTCCTCTTTCAAAATAACTTAAATATTAAAAATCTTTACCAACTTAACTATAGTTTATATAAAATTAAACACTTGTCAATATTATATAGAATTTATATTGCTTATTTTTAGGCAAGAAATTTATTTTGTGTTGTGCCCATCACTATTCTTCTACATTCATTACTTCATAAAATTTAGATTCACTCTTCAAGATGTGCTTGTTGACACTCATATTCTTCATATTCTAGTCGATGCCTACGCGCGTCAGATAATTGTTGCCGCAAACACTTGCTTGTTGCAGCATAGATTCTTCACGTTCTTGCAGCCGAACATATTCTTGTTGTCTTTCAGCTTCTTCTAAGGCATACACAGCATTATAGTCCGGGATTTCATCACTCCATTCTATATTAAGACAATCATTAACTTTAACAGCATCCCCCTCTAGTTCAATTAATAAAGTTTCTCTTATTTTTCCATCGTTCATTTTAGTAACAATTCCAAATTTTTCTCGCCACACACAAAATTTCCCATTTCTATCGCTTGATAAAGAAGTTTCATAAGGAATAAACCTCCAATCTTCATAACATCTACCCATCGTTAGTATACCAAAGCAATCATAATCTAATGTTCCATATGGTAGATAAGATGCCCCTTCTGGTGCAGACGACAATGTAAAAACAGGGCCGTAATTACTTACAAGAAAACCTTCTCCTGTTAATTTTATAGGACAAGCATCATGCAAAATACGCCTCCACCAAACAAGTTCAGACGTTTCACCTTGAGGAATCCTAACGCCATCACCAACAATTCTTGTCTCTGGATCTTTTGGAATCATCTTACATCCATAAAAAGAGTCTTGATGCCCTCTAAAAATAACTTTTATTTTTCTATACTCTGAACGAGCCAAAATTTCACCTAAAGCTCTAGAATCTATCTGATATCCATCAGGTTGCCCAGGCCGTACAATAACTTTCCCAGCATTTTCAGAAATAACTTGGCTAAAAAAACTTTGAGTAAAGCCGTAACTTTTTCCAACCGCTTCAACACTACTTATAAAATCAGGATGCTCAAACGACTGATACTGCACCCCTTCTAGCGCATCGAGAAGAGTTGCTGGATTATATCCCAACTCTAATCCGCCATGGCAACACTGAGCGTAATCACCATTACAGCCCAAAAATAGTACCTCAGGAAGATGCTTACACAAAACTTTAAAATAAAATAACAACTCCACTCCAACAGTATTACCATATTTTCTTATAAGTTCATCTTTAAAACCAAGAGAATCTATCTCATAACCAGAATCTCCTTCATGATCTCCCTTTAATAAAATTACATTATTAGGGTTTTTAGCAAGAAGCCTTAAAAGAACATACCAGGTTTCAACACCCCACCTGCCTTTATTATGATAATCACCAAGACAAACTAGATAGATACTTTTACCATCTACTAAATTAATAAGCTTAAAATCATCACTTAAATACCCCATTATTTGTATACGCCTTAAATCTCTCAATAATGAATGTACACTTCCATGTTTATCGCCAATAAAAAATACTCTACTTGCCTCTGGGATATCAAGTCGTTGCGCATATGGATTTTCAGGGATATATCGTTCTAATCTTTTTTTTACTTTAGCAAGCGCTGGTGACATTGCTCCAGATGGTAAAATATTAACTCTTCTAGATCTTGGAACAAATCCTCCAACCCATTTTCTATTCTTCTTTGGATTAAATCTTGTACGATGTGTATTTATCGCAATGTTTAAATATTTAATTAATTGAGGAGCATCTAATACCGGCCCCTCATCTTCCTGCACACTTCTATCAGCCCATCGTCGTGCCTGTCCAACATATTCTCTACATCTAACACAAATTTTTTCACTTAAATCTTTGAGTGAAAGGGTTGCCACAGAGTCACGCTTAAATGGTTTTGACATAAGTGACATTAAAAAAGATATAGTTCCAAACAAATTTTTTACGCGTTCTTGATTTAAATGAAGCGTTTCTACATCAATAGAACGGCCATAAGAAGACTTACGTACCAATAAAAATTTAACATTATCTCTATTTAAATATTCCAGAATCTTAATAGTATGCAAAACTGGATCACCAACTTCACGCAATATTTTCCCATAATCATAAATATCCATAGCAGCACTACCATATTCTCGTTGTATATCTAAAGAGACATTATCACATATTCTTGTTCTGGAATGGAAAACCTCTCCATGCATAAAAAGACCAACTATTGTAGAAAAGGGTGATACAAAAAACAATTTTGCTAGATCTTCAAATATATACCTTTCTTTATCAAGTAAAACAGCATAACCTAACTTACAACTAATAAAAAAATGATAAGCACATGCAGTTTTATCATTTACAAATCCCGAAAAAAGAGAATTTCCATATGAAATAGATCTAAGTGGTAAAAAAAGCTCCCCATCTCTTATCCCATCCCTTTGCTCCCTAAATAAAGCCATACCTCTGCGATATTTCTCAATAAAATCTTCATATAAATCAATACAAATTGGTAAATCAAATAATTTAACCCTTGTAAAATCAGTCCCTCCGGATAAATCAGGTAAAACAACATTAAAGGGAATTAATCCTCGAAACAGCAATGCTTTATTTTTTTCTCTTGCTTCGTATTCACAAAATATTTCACGTAATAATATTTTATCTTCGGCTCCCCCATCTAATTCTTTAGACAAACCATCAACATATTCTAAATTACCTGGTTTTACGCGATAAGATGTCTGAATTCTTTCGTTAGTTCTAATTCCATTACTTAAATCTTCAAAACAGATTCGAATTTTAGCAATACAATCATCACTTATATCATCTTTTTTATCTATTCCCCCAAATAAATTCTTTTTAATCAATTCATTATCAGTTAAATATTTAACAAAATTTTTATTTACAGCAAAAAACGCATCTATTATAATTGGGCTTCTATTAAACTTATCATACTCATCTAATGACATTTGTTTTACCTGCTCTGGTTGGATTTCTTTTTTTCTAAATTCATCAGGCTCTTTTCTAAATACAGGTTGACAAAAATTCCAATCCAATAGAAGTCCACCATTATCTCTAATTTCTCCGTTGCTTCCATCATCCTTATTTCTTATTTTTTTAAAATCTTCATCTTCAAACATATATTCAGATAAACAAAAAAGCTCATATAACCCCGTAGGAACAAATAAAACATCATAACTTGGGTTAATCTCTTGAACTTTTCTTCTTATAAATCTCTCTTCAGCTGCCGGCTGACTACTAAAAAGCGTTCTTTTTAATTCGCCTTTTTCTTCATCAGAAAAAACACCGGGTTTATTTATATAAGCAAGACAAGTTGGCCACTTATACTTACACATAATTTCATAAAGCACCTGTCTATTAGCATCAGATTTATCTACACAAACAGGGCCAATAGATCCATCTAAAGCCCTTTCAATAAGTAAAAGCTCTGCTTGAAGAAAACCAATAGAAAACAATCCTAAAAATAAATTTAGAAAAAATATCTTTACAAAAACAAAACCAACTTTCATATCCCCCCATAAGTAGGTATAAATAAATATAAATTTATATTTATTACAAATATAAAATAAATACAAAGGCGAGTCAACAAAGTTTTTCTATTTACAACAAAGATAAATTTTTGTATTTTTTATATAATTTTATTAACTAATTTTTAAAAAGTTTTAAATTTTGAGATAAAGAAAAAATTAATGAACATTTTATTAAAATACGTAAAATTTTATAAAAACTTTTTAATTTTTTCTTTTTTAACAAACAATTTTTTCGTGTTAAAAGGACAAACATTATTAGATTGGGCAAACAGCTGTTTCTCTCATCTTCAAGAATATGCTGTAAACACAAAATCTCCAACTCGACTAACAACAATTATTAGAAACGACACGTTAAGTAAACTTATCGATAACGTAAATTCCCGTCTTTTTAATTGTCCTAAAACAGACTTTTATGTTCAAAAACTAGTTGTAAACAATAACAGTAAAATATTTATTATGGGTGATATTCACGGTAGTATACACTCTCTACTAAGAAATTTATTACGACTATTTATACTTGGTTATCTAGATAACAATTTTAGACTAATCAAAGATAATACCTATATTGTCTTCTTAGGAGATTATCAAAGTCTTGGTCGTTATGGAACAGAGGTTTGGTATACTATTCTCACTACTGTAGCAAATAATGATCCTAATAGAATTATTTTATTAAGAGGAAATCATGAAAGCACAGGAGTTGCAGATTCTTTTGGATTTTTAGCTGAATTAACAACAAAATATAAAACCTATGCTCAAGCTATAAAGGGCAAGTTATCAGCTCTTTGGCACCATCTTCCTCTTGCGTTATTCTTAGGTTGTAATGGAAATTATGCTCAATTTTGCCATGGTGGAATAGATCCAAAATATAACCCAAAAGCCTTACTTGATGGGCCAAATACACTTGAATTAATAAGAGGGGATTATACAAAAAGCGGGCTTATGGAGGGCTATTTTTGTCAATATAATCCAAGCTTTCATGGCAGGATAACACATTGTGCAGGGCATACATTTAGACCATTAATAGATACTTTAGCTCTTGCTAATTTCTTAAGCAATCCAGCAAATGGGTACACAAATGTCAAAGTATTTTTTAGAGGGCATCAACACTCCTATTATGGTTGTAAAATGTTTCTAAAAGAACCACGCGAAAAGCTTGAATTAAGTTCACGTACAGATGATAAATTTGATAGTCAATACCCTCTTGCATGGTGGCAAAGAGTTTTGAAACATTATCACCCAATATTAATTAGCTCAGATGGTTTTCAGATTATTAATTATGGGCCCGTTTACACACTATCAACAGCGCCAGAGGGGGCGTCTTATCCGGATAACCCATTTAATTACGATTGTTTAGGAATATTAACAGTTGGGCAAAACTTTGAAGACTGGAGATTTATTCCTTATGAAATATCCCTTGGTGAAACACACAAAAGAGATCAAAAATTTGTAACCTGCAAAATATGTGATGCCTGGAGATCAGGCACCAAACTTATTGATATAACTGAAGCTGGCGAAATAAACATTAATGATTGTCTTGAAGTTAGTTGGGGGAATACACCAGGATCATGCGTTATCGAAGAGAATCAACTAAGCAAAGCGTTATTAGTACTTAAAGAAAAGTTACTCACACTAGCAAAAAGCTTATAACATTCTTTCTGCCGCTCGCAATTTAGCGCTTCTTGAAGAAATATTAAGCGCCATCTCCTGTTCGCTCGCCATTACAGGCTTTTTGGTAAGAATTTTAAAGCTAGATTCATTCTCTTTATCTTTAAAAAATCTTTTAACGATTCTGTCTTCAAGCGAGTGAAAGCTTATACAAACAATTCGACCCCCAAAAGAGATAATATTATGAGCACTTGCAAGAAACTTTTCTATATTTTCAAGTTCGTGATTCACTGCTATTCTAAGTGCCTGAAACGTTTGTGTAGCAGGATGAATTCCTCTTGCTCGTCTATATTTTTCTACATTAACTATAGATTCTATAACTTTACATAATTCTCTTGTCGTTTGTATCTCTCTTTTAGCCCTTTGAGTAACTATAGCTTGTGCTATTTTATATGCTAAAGGGTCCTGTCCATAATCTCTTAAAATTTTTACAAGCTCTTTTTCAGAGGCTTTATTAATAATATCTTTAGCTGTTGTTTTATAATGGGCAGGTGACATGCGCATATCTAATACAGTATCGCGAGAAAAAGAAAAGCCAGCTTTACTAAAAATTTGGTACTGTGAGGTTCCAAAATCTGCACAAATTCCATCAATACAAGAGATATTCTTTTTATGTAATAAAAGCCCAATTTGAGCAAAATTTCCCCATATAAAATCTACTCTATCGCCAAATTTATTTATTAATTTTTCACTTGTGCTTTCTAAAACACTTTTATCCCAATCTATCGCGATAACTTTACAATCTGGTTGCGATTCTAAAATAGCCTGTGTGTGCCCACCTGTTCCACAAGTAGCATCAACATAAAGCCCCCCTGGTTGGGGGGCTAAATATTCTATTAATTCTTTTACTAAAACACTTTTATGCAAAATATCTTGCACCTATTTCCCTTCATTTAAATGTGCAAAATCTATCTTCTTCACAGGCTTTATAACATAATCCAAAAAATCGCCAAAAGCGCCATATTGTTCTATTCTAATCTCAATTTTTTTTTGATGTAAGTTTTTCAAAGGGCCAACATCTATACGTTTTTTATACTCAAGCAATTCATAAACAGATTTTTCAGCATTATTTCTCTCTTCTTCATCAAAGATTGCTAAATACCCACGAACATATTCACGATCTCGTTTTTCAATAATAGTATCAACATCGATAATTCCAGACTCCCCATCTTTTAACGTGATAATAGGGGTCTTATCAAAACGCCAAACAGACATATCATCACGTGATTCATCAAGAGATGACCATGACTCTTTTGTCTTTTGAGCAAGCCAAGTTCCCTTCGCCTTCTTTTGATACACAAAGCAGGTAACTACAATAGTCTTCCCCGTTCTATTTTCTACAACAAAATCCAATTCTGGTATTACTTTTGCCCCCTTCTTATCTATTTTTACAAAATCATAATCAAAAAATTCATTACCCGTTCCATATTTTTCAATTTCTATAACTACTTTTTTACCCTTAAGATGTGTCAAGAGGTCAAGCTCTATTTTCTGCCCGTCTTTTAAAAGCTCATATGTAGCCGCTTGAGCCTCTTTTTGATTAACAAAAATAGCCAGATATCCATAAATATTCTGTCTCTCTTGCATATCAGGAATTGTATCTATATCTATAGTAACCCTGTGACCATTTTCGAGTTTATAAATCGGAGATTTATCCCATCGCCATCTACTAAGAAAATTTTTCTTAATCCAGGAAAAGCAACAAACAAAAATGGTCTTACCCGTTTTGTTTTCTACCTCAAAGTCAAGTTCATTTGGATTTTTTGAGCTATAGCTAGATTTTGTATCTTCAATACTTAACGAAACTGGTCCAAACTTTTTACTATCATCTGAAACTACAAGTTTTGTTGTTGTCCCAGTTGGGGTAAAACCCATACCCATAGTTCCAGAAATACTATTATCTTGAACATCCATAAGGGGGACATTTTCCTCTTGCACACCAAATGGCATACTCTCTGGCACAGATTCTGGCATTGGAGGTTTAGCCTCAGGTTGCATAACTGGCGCCATCATTGGGGCCGGCATTAACCCAGACAAAGAATCACCCATAATATCAATTTCTCCTGCAGGCATCATTGCATTAAGTGTGACAAAAAGAGATAAATAAATAAATATACCCGTAAGTAATATTACTTTTTTATCTTTTGCGAAAATGTTTTTCATTTAAAACTCCCCTATATTATCTCTTAGTCTATTTTTATAATTTAATAACACGTAAAGAATAGTAGCACATACAAACAGTAACAAGAAACATTTTTTAATATTACTATTAACTTGTAAGAATATCTTGTTCTATCGCCTTTAATTTTTGTGCAAATGTTATATCTTGAGAAGACATGCTTTCGATTCTTTCTACAGCATGAATAACTGTAGAATGATCTCGGCCGCCAACAAATTCACCAATTGCTTGAAGTGAAAAAAATGTTAATTTTTTCATTAAATAAAGAGTAACTTGACGAATTACTGCAATATCTTTTTGTCTCTTTTTAGCCTTAATATCATTTGCAGAAACTCCATAATGTCTTGCTACTATTTTAAGAACATTATCAAGTAATATTCCCTCTCTCTTTTTTTCTGACAAATTCAGTAACACACGACGAGCCAAATCAAGTGTCACAGGCTGTCCAGTGAGTGCAGCAAAAGCACCAACACGAACAAGTGCTCCTTCAAGTTCTCTAATATTAGAAATAACACGAGAGGCAATAAAATCAGCAACATCATCTGGAAGCGCAATAGATTGCATTTCAGCTTTTTTAGCAAGAATTGCAATTTTAGTTTCCAAATCTGGAATCTGTATATCAGCGACAAGCCCCCATTCTAACCTTGATTTAAGTCTTGCTTGAAATCCTGTTATCTCCTTTGGAAAAGTATCACTAGATAAAACAATCTGTTTTTGTTGTTCATAAAGAGTATTAAATATATGAAAAAAAGACTCTTGCGTCTGTTCTTTATTTGAAAGAAATTGAATATCATCAAGCAATAGAATATCTATTTTTTGATATTTAGCTCTAAACTGTTCTGATTTATCAAATCTAATACAGTTAATAAATTCATTCATAAAATGATCTGTCGTTTGATATCGAATGATAGTATTAACATTTCTCTTTTTTATATTATTACCAATTGCATGTAATAAATGTGTTTTGCCCAATCCAGTCCCCCCATAGATAAATAAAGGGTTATACACTTTACCTAAATTTTCACATATAGCTAAAGATGCCGCATGAGCAAGAGAATTACTAGGCCCAACAATAAAATTTTCAAAAAGATACTGACTACAAATAGAATTTTCACTCTTCTCTTTTGCTTTTTTATCTTTTATAAGCGCGTTACCAGTTTGTGGAGTAACAACCAAAGCATTATCTCGCTTTTCTTTTTGTTCTTCAGGCTCTTTTATTGCAGGAATAATATCTTGCTGGCCAAGACACAAAAAAAATACCTTTATATCTTTAGTGTTAAATAAACGAGCAAGATGGATTTTTAACAAATTAACATAATGGTCCTGAATCCAGTTCCCTACAAACTGATTAGGAACTTTTAATATCACCGTAGATGTAGCAGAATCCCAACGCTCAAAAACTACAGCCTTAAACCAGGTTTCAACAACCTGACTTCCTACCTCCTCTCGGACAATTTTTAAAAACTCATCCCAGACGAGCACAGCACCCCTTCTTTATTTTTGCTTTTTATTATCTTGAAATAAGACCCACCGTTATGTAATATATTTTTTTAATATTATATCAAAGAACTTTTTTTAGAAAAAAAATTAATGAACTTTAAAATATATATAATTTTTCCATTATTTTTTTTACTTGTAATATTTATTGTTTCTTCATGTGGTAAAAAAAGAAACGAAAAGCTTGGACAAACATACTATAAACTTGCACTTCTCGAATTAACAACTCAAGAGCAATCCCAAAGCACACCTGATCACACATATCGTCAAGCGCTTCTTAATGCAGAAAAAGCATTATCTGAAGATGAACGACCAGAATATCTAGCATTAAAGGGAACAATTCTTTTTAAACTTAATCACATAAGAGAAAGCTTGATGTATTTTAAAAAAGCTTTGGCTATAAATCCAGATCCGGTTGTTAAAGCAGAAATTTTAAATAATTACGCCTGCATATTAGCACAAACAGGAAAAACCAAAAAAGCACTTTTTATCTGGAAAAACCTAGAAAGAAATAATCATTACTTAACTCCAGAGGTTGCAATTTTCAATCAGGGGAAAGTTTATGCCAATAAACAGGACTATAATCATGCCAAATCACTATTTTTAAACGCAATATACATAGCACCACAGTATTTAGATGCACACTATTCTTTGGCGCTTGCAGCCTTTGCTTGTGGGGACCTCAAACTTGCAAAAAACGAACTAAAAACCGTTCTTTACTTAGAGCCATCACATTTTCAAGCCAAAAAACTTGCCAAAACTCTTGGCCTATAAATAAAATTTCTTTTAAAAATAATATATCTTGAGAAATTTTACTAAATTTTATTAATATAAAATTATAAAGTGTAATTTTTTAGGGGGGAAAACCATGAAAAAGCTTTTCTCATTAATTATTTTTACCACACTTTTACTATTAATAAACAATCTTTCAGGACATATTCGTAAACAAACAAGCTTATTTAACGAATTTGCGCAAGGCCAAATGGATCAAAAAACACCCTTAGTCTGTTTTGAAAAAAGAATAAATAAGCTAGATAGCCAAGTTTTTTCAATAAGTTCTGCTGAGCAGTTTTCTACTATTGTGCTTCAAAATTCTTTTCACAAACCGGTAATTTTTGTTCTATATGCTTCAGGAGATAAAGGATCACAAGAAATTCGTCCCATTATCTTGTCGCTAGCTGATATGTACGACCAAAAGGTTCTGTTTGCACTTCTTAATGTAACTAAAAATACCAATCTTTTTTTACAGATTCTTATGGCTCATAATTTAGTTAAATTTGACTCTCCCTTACATGCAAAAACAGCCTTTCAGCTACCATTAATTATATTTTACAAAAACGGGGACCCATTATTACCATTACTTCAGGGATTTCAGCAGCAAAAATATCTATCTTGGGTTATTAATCAAAAGTTCTTTAATACCAACACAAAGACGGAGATTCCTAGACAATTTAGCGCCTCACAGTTCTTAAAAATAGATCGGTAATAAACACTTTAAAAAATATAAAAAACTTGTGTATTAAAGGGCGAATTAAGCCGCCCTTTTTATTAATATCACAAAATTTCTAGTCTTTTATTCTTAAAATATTTATCTCATAGAACATCTATTGACTTAATTTTATTTTCATATAGAATAATATTTGTATTAAATTAAGTGTATTTTTTAATTACCGAAAGGAAAACGCATGGGAACCATATTTAAACAGTGTCCCAGTCTTTTATTACAAAATATAAAGCTGGATAACCAGCTAAATAATTATTTTTCAGTAAAATCACTTAATTCTATCATTTCTTTAAATCACACCCATCGGCATCATCGATGCCATCATAACTAATTCTTTAAATTATTTTTTTATTTTTTTCGTTTTGTTTTTAAAAGTGTATAGCGCACAAAAGTTTTTTATTTGCGCTGTGTACAATGCGTAACTTTTAATAGGCCCAAGATAATTCTGTCTTTCGCTTAAAAAAATTTATGCACCAATAAAATTATTTAATAACCGGAGATTATTATGAAACTTATACAATTATTGTGTTGTGTATGTGTACTATGCATATCAACACAAATTAACCCAATGGGCTGGCCAGCGCCAATTAGTCCAGACGCCCCTGATGAAACACTTGATCAAATAATAGAAAAAGAACATTCGCGTAAACTAACAGAATTTATAGAGATATTATACCCCAACGCCCCTCTCGAAAATAAAGTATCACGCGCATACGAAAGCCAAAATTTCCCTGAATTTGACGGGCAAATTGGAGATGAACTATGCGAAGTTCGTGCACTTATGATTGCTGAAAGAGTTATGGATAGACTTGAAGACTTACAAACAGCCTGTTATTTACTAACAAAATCCTGTGTACTAGCCCCAGATGAAAAGGGATTTATTTCTAAATCACCTATAGATAAAGATATTTTACAAAAAACATCAGGCGTTAGCTCAAAAAAAAGAGCTCAAGAACTACAAAATTCAGCCCAGCGTTTTGTTGCTGCTTGTACAGTAAAATATTTACAACAGTGTACCCTGTCATTAGGGGCCCCAAATCTTTCTCGCGCTTTACAAATTATATATAGAGACAATAGCCAAAGGCTTGTCCCGCTCTTTTATCCAGCTGTAAAAGTTATGATATTAACAGCGCTACAGCAAAGAGTGCCAATTATTTTTAAAATAAAACGTTATTGTGCTGAGTGCCAAGGGGTTCACATAAAAAGTTTTGTATTCAAAGCAAATATAAACGCAAGTGAGTATGTTTTATGTGCACCAGAAGAAATAGGTGCACTTTTTGGAACGCGTGCACTTGTGTACGAAAGTTATAGCATTCCGGAAGAGCTTTTTGACCTAGAGACAAAGGGTTTTATAAGTATTTTTTCTGGTATAAATTTTAAAAAACAAAAGCCCTATTGTCCTGACGCACAGATATTTTTTGATAATTTCCCAGCCAAACTAGAAAGAATTGGTGGGCTTAAGACACTTATTATAGCTGATGCTGCTCAGCACAAACAATTAGGGTTTAGACAAGAGCCAGAGGATACACAACGTGAATTCACTTGTTCTGAATTAACTAGTGCCGGGCTTACAGATCTTGCTTTAGAGATAAATAGCTTGAATGAGCTTGCGCAAAAAAATGGGTTTTCAAGGCAAAATCCAACATTTGTGCTCATAGAGCACATTTATGCAAATACAATAAGATAATAAATTTAGCTGTGTTGGGAATAAATTTGTGATTCCCCCACAGAATAAGCTTTTTCAGCCAGCGTTTAGTTTGTATATCAGCGAAAGTTTAATGTTTAAGACATTTGAATAATAAAAAAAACATAAGATTATATTATTAACAATATTTAAAATCATAAGGAGATTAATTATGGTTTATATTAAACGTATTTTATTGACAATTTTATTATGTACAGTATTGACAGGGGCAAATGCCTCTGTTGAAGATTTGCTCAGAATTGCGCGTCAAGAAGAACCTATTACACAAGAGCAATATACGCAATGCCTGAGCGAATTTTCAAGTTTAAGCGTAGAAGAGCTTGATAGTGTACTATTCGCATTTTCAGACACCTTAGATCAACAGGTAAGAAATGAACCTTTTAGACCGGTTTCAAGAAATTCAACTTGTTGGTCTGATATCTTTTTTTTGAAACCAACTGACAAATGTCGCAGAAGCATTATCGCAACTCTTCAAACATTTATCGTTATGAAAACAATAGATAATGAGTTAACACCCCGAGAGGCTAAAGTAACCAGGTTATTCCTAAGCCCTCCATTAGTTACAGACGCAGGGGCAAAGGCCTCTGTTGAAGATTTGCTCATAATTGCGTGTCAAGAAGAACCTATTACACAAGAGCAATATATGCTATGCCTGAACGAATTTCAAAGCTTAAGCTTAAGCGAGCTTGATCGTGTACTATCGGTATTTGGTTACAACATAAGCAAAAAAACAGAACCAATACCTGAACTACCCATACTATATGGAACAAGGGTTTTAAGGTCTGGTAGAATGCTTTATAAAGGAACACTGGAATATCCAACTTGGTCAAAAGTCCTTTCTGACAAACGCTTCAGAAGCATTATTACACTTCTTCAACAATATATTGTTATGAAAACAATAGATGAAGACTTAACGCCCCAAGAGGCTAGCGCAACAAGAACCTGCCTAAGTCAATTGGTCACTAGCTCATAATATAGGCGATGACTAGTAACAAAGAAAACTTTCGCTGATATACAAACTAAACGCTGGCTGGAAAAGCTTAGAAAGAAATTTATAATTTTTACAATTTTACTAAGGACGATAGCAAAAACATCTTAAACTGAAGGAAAAACTTATGGAAACAGAACAAAATCAAAACTGGGCACACATAGCAGCTCTTTATATTGGCGGCGCGGTGTCATTACCTGTGATTATGGCCGGGTACACACTAGCCAAACAATATGGGCTTTTGGCTGCCCTTTTATCTATTATATTGGGCAATATATTTTTATTAATCCCTGGGCTTATTATAAGTCATATTGGGATTAAGCTAAGAATTCCCACAGTCTCTGTTGCAGCAAAACTTTTTGGACAAAAAGGGCTGGCTTTATTCTCTCTTGTAATGTTAATAATTATGACCGGCTGGAGTGCATTACAGCTCGATTTCATGAGCTCGCTATTAAAAAATTTATTAAATAATTTTGGACTCTTTTGTCCCCAAATTATAATTATTAGCGCACTTGGGATACTTTTAACCTTATGCACACAAAGGGGGCTTAAAGTTATGGGGATACTCGCTGGTATTTTAACGCCAATTCTTGTGATAATACTTATTGCAGCCCTGTACAAAACACAAGTGTCTCAAATATTACAGTGTGCTATTCCATCATTAAACTCTATTATAATTGGGATCCCACTTATTATCTCTGCAACAATAGCCCTTATAGTAGACCTGCCAACCTATGTTCGCACATTACCAACATTTAAAGAGACAACTAAACTTTTACTTTTGACCCTTCTTGTTGGGATGCCCTTAGTACAGGGCATTGGGGGATTACTTGCCTGTTCCCCCTCCCCAACTTTAATTAATAATCTTATGTCAGGTAATATTATCTGGAGCTTTTTAATCACATTATGCTTTATTTTAAGTGGCTTGATAGCCAATATGGCAAATATATATTCAGCTGCAATAAGTCTTGAAGCTACAGCGCCAAGAATATCTCTTCAAAAATATATTTTAATCACAGGAGCGCTTGTAATTTTAATAACTTCTATAAGCCCAGTTGAGCATTTCACTTTTACATTAGAACTCATAGGCACAGTGACAAGCGGGCTTGGAGCACTTATGATCTGTTGGTTTTTTACCGGCATGAGAACCGTCCCTTTATTTATATCTATTGTGTCACTTCTAGTAGGGTGCTCTTTGGGTATTTTGAATCTCACAGGTTTGTTTACAATAACACAAGATGCCCTTATTGACACAGCGCTAGTCTCTGGGATTTTATACACACTTGGGGCACTACTAACAAAAACCAAAAATAAAACGCAGGAGAACACTAATGGCTAAATTTATCACTCCAGATAACATAGAAGCACTAGCACTTGGAGCATCTGTGCTTGGTTCTGGTGGTGGGGGCAGCCCTATTTATGAAAAACTTATTGCGCGTAAAGCTCTTGAGACATATGGCCCCATTAAGCTTATTTCTACGCAAGAATTAAAAGATGAAGATCTGATTGCGCCTATCTCTTTTATGGGGGCCCCACTTGTTTCTATAGAGAGAATATCAAGTGGCAAAGAGGTTATAGCTATTTATAAAGAGATAGAAAAAATTTATTCCATAATACCAAGTGTGCTATTAAGTTCAGAAGTTGGGGGAAGTAATTTATTTGTTACATTTCTTTTGGCTAGCAGGTATAAGCTCCCACTTCTTGATGCTGACATTATGGGAAGGGCTTTTCCAGAATTACAAATGAACAGTGCTGAACTTTTTAAAGTAAACCCATGCCCAGCAATTCTTGCAGACACATTTGGTAACACTGTCACTTTTAACACAAAAAACGCGCTAACTCTTGAAAGATTCGCACGTAACGTAACAATTGCTGCCGGCTCAGATGCTGCCATATGCATGTATATAATGTCCGGAAAGCAGGCAAAGGCTGGTGCTGTAATCTCTGGCTCTATATCTAGGGCTTTATCTATAGGGCAAACTATTTTAGACTCCAATAAAAATCAGTCTGATCCTATAGAACAAGTAATAAAAAAGTGTGATGGAAAAATTTTGGGCACAGGGGTCATTACAGACATTAATCAAAAGATCACAGATGGATTTCTAAATGGTACTGTAAAAATTCACACGCCCACAGGAGATATAGATATTTTATATCAAAACGAATATCTTATGGCACAAAAAAAGAATAAAGTGCTTGCAACTACTCCAGATCTTATTGTGTTACTAGAGCAAGAGACAGGTACCCCTGTGATGAGCGAAACACTTACTTATGGGATTCGTGTGGCAGTTATAGCACTTAAATCACCAGCAATATGGCAAACGCCTGAAGGGTTAGCATTAGTAGGTCCAAAAGCATTTGGGTATTAATATAAAATATAGGTCGAGTAAAAATAATACTTGAAATGTACTTTTTAATGTTTAGAGCCTATCCGAAAATTATTCCTTTACGAAAAAGTAGCACTGATGCGCTTAACTGAAGAAGACCAATAAACGCATCCTTCGTTTTTGTCCAACAAGTTTTCAAACTGCAAAAATTATTTAGCCA
>Ga0233425_10006957_pt1 | contig 16228 bp, 11 predicted proteins | sample Watercolumn_Towu_2_FD_181712 | JGI IMG/M metagenome (GOLD analysis project Ga0233425, IMG submission 181712) | Freshwater microbial communities from Lake Towuti, South Sulawesi, Indonesia - Watercolumn_Towuti2014_140_MG | ecosystem: Environmental > Aquatic > Freshwater > Lake | place... | reverse complement strand
ACCATGGAAAGGAAGAAAGGAGGATTTCCGATTTATGGAAAAAAGAGGACTGGATGGTCATCTGGCTCGGTTTTATCCTGCTGGCCATTGGTCTTTGGATTTACCTTCTCAATCCCCCTGCCAAGATGGAGGAGAATTTCGACAAGTTCAACCGGATCATGAAAGAGGAGGCGGCCAAGGCCCCGTTTAAGACCATGGCCTGGCACAAGGCCTCTGCAGACAAGAAGAAAATCCGGGCCAGGGATGAGAGTCACGGCAAGACCATTCAGGAATTTCTGAAGGCCCCGGATAAATGGGCGACTAATCCTGTGGACTCTTTGTACCGCTCTAAGGAAACGGCCGATTCCATGAATGCTAAGGGCAAAGAGGGATTTGAAAAGGCCAAGGCCGCCGAGCAAAAGGCTTTGGCTGCTGCCCAGACGGCGGAACAGAACGCGGCCCAGGCAGGGTTCAAGGATGCATCCCTCAACAAGGCCGCGGAGACAGAGATCGCCAAATGGCTGAAAACCAACGAGGCCCTTTCCAAGGCCAAGGGCAAAACGACCAATAAGCCCTTTAACCGGATCCCCTATCTGATCGGCCTGGCCATCATGCTGGGGGCCTTTTTCGGCATCGGGAAGATCGTCATGGGAGAATCCTTTGGAAAGTTCCTGATGGGCTTTTCTTTCGTTTTCGTCTTTGCCGTGCTGGCCTATATAGCCGAGGTTCAGCACACCATGGAGCAATACGGGTTCGGCTTTCCTCTGTGGGCCATCATCTTTGGGATGCTGGTGAGCAATACCATCGGCACTCCTGGCTGGGTCAAGCCCGGTGTCCAGACAGAGTATTACATCAAGACCGGACTGGTTCTTCTTGGCGCTGAGATCCTCATGAACAAGATGCTGGCCATCGGCACCCCGGGCATTTTTGTGGCTTGGATCGATACCCCTTTTGTCCTTATTACCACCTACTGGTTCGGTCAGCGGATCATCAAGATCCCTTCCAAAACCCTCAATATTACCATCTGCGCCGACATGTCGGTCTGCGGTGTCTCGGCGGCCATTGCCACAGCAGCCGCCTGTAGAGCCAAGAAAGAGGAACTGACCCTGGCCGTGGGACTTTCCATGGTTTTTACCGCCTTGTGCATGGTGATCCAGCCCGCCATAGCCAAGGTGACGGGCATGCCTCAGATTCTGGCCGGGGCCTGGATGGGAGGGACCATTGACTCCACCGGAGCGGTGGCTGCGGCGGGGGCTTTTTATGGAGAGCAGGCCCTTTACGTGGCCGCCACCCTTAAGATGATTCAGAATGTGAGTATCGGGTTCATCGCCTTCGGGGTGGCTTACTACTGGTGCGCCAAGGTAGAGTGTGCGCCGGGCCAGACGGTTTCCCTGTGGGAGATATGGGACCGCTTTCCCAAGTTCGTCCTCGGGTTTATCCTGGCCTCGATCATTTTTTCATTTATTGACGGTTCCGTGACGAAAGATTATAGTACCGCCATGATCGATCAGGGAGTTCTAAGAGGCTTCACCCGCTTGATCCGTGAATGGTGTTTCGCCCTGGCCTTTGCCTCCATCGGGCTGGACACCAACTTCCGGGAGTTCAAACCCTATTTTAAGGGCGGAAAACCCTTTATCCTTTACGGTGCCGGACAGACCTTGGATTTAGTCACCACGTTGATAATGGCCTATGTTTTCTTCTACCTTTTGTTTCCGGAGATGCTGGCGAAAATCTAATGGTGAACGGCATGGATCTCCGCTGGATTTTTGGGTCGAAGGACATCTCCCCTTCCTCCCTCCACAACGGGGGGAGGAAGGAAAGTGCTCCGTCTCGCTCGGGCACCGGGATCTTTGATCAAAAACATCGGTACCGGCCATGAGGGAAGAGAAAAGCAAAACATCCAGCGGTGTGTCCGCAGACCAGAGGGCGAGCCTTGGGGCCTGGCTGCGTCTCCTTCTGGGCGTGCTGGCGATAATCATCTTTATGTTTATTATCGCCCCGGCGGGACTGAAGATCCCTGGTTTAGAATCGATGTCCGCCCTGATCGCAGAAAAAAACTTAAGAGCCACCGCCCTTTACTACACGGATATCGACGAATTCGGCGAAGCCGCAGTCACCCTTAGAAACAACCAGGAATACACACCTAAAGGGAACAATGGCGGCGGCAACAAAGCAACGGCAGGAAGGAGCAACTAAATCTTCGTGGCCTCACTGAACGAAAAGAGAGCCTTCATCTGGGAGGATGAAGAACGGTTTGCCTCCGACCTGGCCAGTGCAGTGCTCCAAATTCCGAAGCTGAGTTTTTGGATGATTTTCATTCCCATTATCCTGGTCTATCATGTGCTGCAAGTCCGCAAGATCATAGGGGGCCGCAAAGGATTCGCCAAGAATTATCTGATTACCAGAAAACGGGCACTCGAAGCAAGCCTCTCTCTCGTTGAGGAAGGAATAAATCCCGATATGCAGATGATCCTGAACGATTCAACTCTTCCCGAAAAAGCCAAAGGCCCTTTTAAAGAATTATATCTGCTCTTGGTGGACCACTACACCGATCTTCTCCGTTCTGACGGCGAGGATATGCCGTCTCTTATTCGCTCAGCCTATAAGAGCCGCATGAATTACCTGCTTTTTCTCAACCGGATGAATAAGGCCGAAAAGGAGCTCGCGAATATCCTAAGGCCCCGAACAGCCGACCCTGGAGCCGATATTGAGCCAATTATGAAGGCCATGGAGATCAACTCCGAACGGCTGAACAGGGAAAGAGCGGAGCGCATCTTTTAACAGGAGAATATGATGCCTTCAGGCAGAACGTCCTGGGAGAGGGATAAACCCGGGAGAGGACTTTCGTTCTGAATAGATTTTTTCTTCAATGTCCCTCTATGGTGGATTACCGAATCCCTTTCATCACGCAAAACAAAACCCCGAAGCTCCCCGCACCAAGACGTCGACAAGCTTTTCGTCAGGCTCAAAGCCCTGTTAAAATGCACGTTCGTGCAGAATGGGCTTTGAGAGAAATCTTTATGTAACACCACCTTTCCCAGTTGAAGCGCCGGAGGCGCTTAATTCTTTTCCGCCTGAAGGTCCTGTCTGCCCAGGTCCCGGTCAAGGCCCTCTTTGAGTGGCTGCCGATTATGATGGCGTACACCTTTGTGGATTTATCTTCCTGAATCAACAAGAATTCCGCCTCCAGTTTATTTCTTGGTTTACAGTCCTTCCTTTTTTTAGTAAGAGGGAAACACCGTGAGTACTGCCGATTTCGGATTTCGGTTTACGGATTGGGGAGTGGAGAGGATGAACAATGGAGTTGGTGAAATAGAAGATGGGCGGAATTGATTATCAAAGAAATTTAACCCCGGTCCAGCAGGAGGCGGTTTTTTCTCCTGACGGGTACACCCTGGTGATTGCCGGGGCCGGGAGCGGTAAAACGCGCACCCTGGTTTACCGGGTAGCCTGGCTGGTGGAGAACGGCGTCCCGCCGGAGAGGATTTTGTTACTGACCTTTACCCGAAAGGCCGCGCAGGAGATGCTCCAGCGGGTGGAAGGGATGCTGGGACGATCCTGCCAGGGGGTGGCCGGGGGGACCTTCCATTCCCTGGCCTACAAAATCTTGAGAATGTACGGGGCCGCAATCGGTCTCAAAAGTCCCCTCTCGGTTATGGACCGCCGGGACAGCGAAGAGATAATCGCCAAGCTGATTAAACAGAAGGGTTGGGAAAAAAACAAGGACCGGCCGGATAAAAAAGAATTTCTGGAAATACTCAGCCGAATGGTCAATCGAGGGCAAGGCTTTGAAGAAGGCCTCGCGGATTATTTTTTCGAGGAATCGGTTTCAATCCAACTGAAGGAGCTTAACCGGGAATACGAATCCTTTAAAAAAGCCCACGGTCTGTTGGATTACGATGACCTGCTCAGTCAGTGTTTGCGTCTCTTCCGGGAAGATCCGCGGCTGGTTCAACGTATCGCCTCTTTTTATCAGTATATCCTGGTGGACGAATATCAGGACACCAACATCCTGCAGGCGGAAATCGTCCGCTGCCTGGCCCGGGACAATTTAATGGTGGTGGGCGACGATTCCCAATCCATTTACGGATTCCGAGGGGCTAATTTTAAAAATATCCTCGATTTCCCCCGCTGGTTCCCTGAGACGCGGATCATTAAACTGGAGGAAAATTTTCGAAGTTCCCAGCCCATCTTGACCCTGGCCAACACGATTATCAGCTATTCCCGCGAACGCTACAGCAAATGCCTTTATTCCAGCTTTAAAAAAGGGGAGATCCCCCTCTGCCTGGAACTGCCCTATGAAGAGGCCCAGTCTCAATATGTGATTCAAAAATTGCGGGAAGCTCATCGCCAGGGGATCGCCTGGCGGGATATGGCCGTCTTGTTTCGCGCCGGTCATCATTCTTTTAATCTGGAAGTGTTTCTGCAAAAAGAAGACATTCCCTTCAATAAATATGGGGGACGCCGGTTTGTCGAGGGGGCCCATATTAAAGACTTTCTGTCCTACCTGAAGGTTATTCACAATCCCAGGGACGTTTTGGCCTGGGAACGGATATTGAAGCTCCTGGACGGCTTAGGACCCAAGAGGGCCCAGGACATTGTCGGGAAGATGATCCTCTGTCCGGACTGGGCCTCCCGCCTGGAAGGGGTCACCCAATTCCCCCGTTTGAAATCCCAGCTGGAGGCCTTTTACGGACTTTTTCGGGCCTTGACCGATCTGCCGGAGTTAAGGCCGACCGAGGCCCTGGAGTTGATCTGGGAGTATTATCAAACCCTCCTGCCGACATTATATGAAGACGCGCAGCGGAGGCAAAAAGAGATCGAGGAAATCATTCGGATCAGCTATAATTATGCCGATATTGAAGCCCTGTTGGGCGATTTGAGCCTGGAGGTCTACGAAGAACAGGAAGAGCCGGATAGAGACCGCTTGGTCCTGTCTACGGTCCATTCGGCCAAAGGATTGGAGTGGAAGGTGGTCTTCATTATCTGGTTAACCGAAGGTCGATTCCCCTCTACCCATGCCCAGATGGATCCGGAGGAAATGGAAGAGGAAAGAAGGCTCCTCTACGTGGCGGTTACCCGGGCCAAGGAACGGTTGTTCCTGACTTATCCCTTGATGCTGTCCCAACGGGGAAACGGCTGGCAAAAGAACGATCTCTGCCATTTTGTGGCCACTATTCCGGAAGACATCCTGGGCCGGGGGGATCGATCCAAAAAAAGAGTCCAAGAGGTTGTCCCCGTTCCCAAAGAAGACGATCAGGGATTCTCCCAAGGGACCAAGGTCTTTCATGCCCTCTTCGGCAATGGAGTGATTCAGGAACCGCCGCGAGACCGCAAGGTCCGGGTCTTTTTTAAGCGGTACGGCTCCAAGGTCCTCCACCTCGATTATGCTCGGTTGGAAAGGAGTGATGGCTAAGATGTCCGGGCAACCCTTTGAACGCTTAAGCTATGACCTGAAATACAATCAGGCTTTGACCTATCTCTATAACCTTCAAAAATTCGGGATCAAATTCGGTTTGTCGAAGACGGAAAACCTGCTCAAGGCCTTTGACCATCCTCAACGGCATCTCCGTTGTATCCACATCGCCGGGTCCAACGGGAAAGGTTCGGTGGCGGCCATGCTGGCCTCCATTTATAAAGAGGCCGGGTATAAGGTCGGCTTATTTACCTCTCCGCACCTGGTCGATTTCCGGGAACGTTTTCAGATTAAGGGCCGGATGATCTCCAAAAAAAAGACCCTGGAACTGATCAAAGAGATTCGGGAAAAAACCCATTCCCTGGAACCGCCGACCTTTTTTGAATTTGTTACAGCCATGGCCCTGCTTTATTTCAAAAGGGAGGGGGTCGATTTGGCCATCATGGAAACCGGATTGGGAGGGCGACTGGATGCCACCAATATCATAAAACCCCTTGTTGCCGTCATCACCACCATCTCTTTAGAACACCAGGAATACCTGGGAAAAACACTGGGCAAGATCGCCTGGGAAAAGGGCGGGATCATCAAACCGCGGATCCCGCTGGTCACCGGAGTGCGCCAGAAGGGTGTCCGGATGATACTTGAAGGCCTGTGTCAAGAAAAACAGGCCCCTCTGTTTTTGGCCGGGAGGGATTTTAGGACCCGAAAACTATCCAATGGGAATTTCAGTTATCATGGAGTGATCAGTTCGGAGTTAAAAAAGGGAAAAAAATCCAGGCATTGGGTTCAGGAGGGATTTGAACCAAGGGAAGAAGAACAGAAAATGTCTTATCTAAGATCAGTTGCTCCGAACTCCGAACTCCGAACTCACAACTTAACGGTTGGGTTGCTTGGTGAACATCAGATCAAAAATGCCGGGCTGGCCTTGACCGTCATCCGGCTGTTGGAGGAAAAATTTCCCCTATCGGAAGAAAAGATTCGTCTGGGACTGCAGAAGGTTCAATGGCCGGGGAGATTGGAAGTGTTGGCCGAAAACCCCCGGATCGTCTTGGATGGTGCCCATAACCCCGGGGCCATGCAGACCCTGACCGAAAATATCCCCCAGGTCTTTTCCTATAAAAAACTCTTTCTGATTTTTGGGATGATGAAGGATAAGCAGCTCAAAGAGACCTTTAACTATTTGATCCCCCTGTCCGATAAGGTCTTTTTGACCCGGGCCGAATACGATCGATCGGCCGATCCCCAAGACCTCCAGCCCTTCCTGGAAGGGAGGAATGTCCCCTATGGACTTTTCCCGGCCCTGCCCGGCGCTATTGAGGCGGCGCAGGAAGAGGCCGGGCCGGAAGACCTGATCCTGATCACTGGTTCTCTTTTCATCGTCGGGGAGGCCCGGGCCTGGTGGGAGAGGCATAAAAGGCCCGAAAAAGAGGCCCCCTAAATCGACCCCCTAAATCGATATTGACAAGGGGTTGAGGTTATGTAATTATCTATAAATTTTAAGAAACCTAAAGAAACCGACCAGCCATGAAAAGAGAAAAAAGGCGCTTAGGAGATATTTTACTCCAGGCCGGTATGATCACCCCGGACCAGGTGGCCGTGGCCATTGAGGCCCAGAAAAAGACCAAAGAACGGTTGGGGAAGACCCTAATCCGCCTCGGTTTCATTGATGAAGAAAAGCTGATCAAAACCCTGGCCCATCAGCTCAAGATCAATTCGGTAAACCTTAAAGAAGAAAAAATAGATCCCGCCCTGGCCAAGTTGATCCCGGATAAAGTGGCAAGGCGGCATATGGTTGTCCCTCTGGCCAAAATGGGACAGGTCCTGATGGTGGCCATGGCCGATCCCTTGAATATTTTTGCCATGGATGACCTGAATTTTAAAACCGGTTTGGAGATCGAACCGGTCATCGCCTCAGAGCAGGATATTCAACAGGTCCTCGATAAGCTTTATGAAACCACCTTAATGGACAAGATTGACACGGCTCCGGAAGAACTACAGTTTTTCGCCGCTGAAGAAGAAGCCCTCGCCCCGGCCGAAGAAACCACCGAAGTGGATGAAGGACCCATCGGCCAACTGGTTAATCTGATCATTTCCGAAGCGATCAATGATCGCTGTAGCGATATTCATATTGAACCCGATGAAAAGGCGCTGCGGATACGCTACCGTATCGATGGTATCCTCAAAGAAACATCTTCCCTGGGGGCTCGGTTTATCGCCCCAGTCATCTCCAGAATTAAAATCATGAGCAAGATGGATATCGCTGAAAAGCGATTTCCTCAGGACGGCCGTTTTAAGTTCGCCATGGGCAACAAGGTGATCGATGCCCGGGTTTCCTCCTTCCCGACTATTTACGGTGAGAATGTGGTCATCCGGATCCTTGACCAGACCAGCATCGTCATCCCCTTGGAAAGCCTGGGGTTTGTCCCCAATGATCTGAAGAAGATCCACTATCTGATGGAAAAACCCTACGGGTTTATCTTAGTCACCGGACCCACGGGCAGCGGCAAAACGACCACCCTCTATGCCATTTTGAACAGCATCAACTCGACGGAAAAACACATCGTCACCCTGGAAGATCCGGTCGAATACCGCCTGGATATGATCCGCCAATGTCAAATCAATCTGAAGGCCGGGCTGACCTTTGCCGTGGGCCTACGCTCTATCCTCCGGCAAGATCCGGACGGGATCATGGTGGGAGAGATTCGGGATTATGAAACCGCGGAAATCGCCATCCAGTCAGCCCTGACCGGGCATTTGGTCCTGTCCACCCTCCATACCAATGATGCCCCCAGTTCCCTGGTCCGGTTAGCCGATATGGGCGTTGATGCCTTTCTGATTTCTTCATCGGTCGAGGGGGTCATTGCCCAACGATTAGTCCGGATCATCTGCTCTCAGTGCCGAGAAGCCTACCCGGCCTCCCAGGAAGAATTGCAAGACCTGGGCCAGCCCCTGGATAGAGAGATCCTCTTACACCGTGGGAAGGGGTGTCCTTTCTGTAAAGGCACCGGCTATAAGGGCCGCATGGGGATCTTTGAAATCCTCATTATCGATACGGAGCTGAAAGAGATGATTATGCAGAAGGTGACCCACAAGCACATTGAGGACTATGCCCGTCTGAAACAGGGGATGAAAACCTTGAGGGAAGACGGCCAGGCCAAAGTTTTAAGCGGCCTGACCACCGTGGAGGAACTGAACCGGGTGACCCCGAAAGAAGCCCAGTTTGTTTAAAGGTTTTTTAAACAGATCCCTTTTTCTTCTTTGATATCCTCCAGGACTTTGGCCATATGACTTTCATCTTGGAATTCTTCAAAATGTTTTAAAAAGAGGGGTTTGACCGTAGGATAATCGGATTCCTGAAAATAGCGGGTTACCGGGACCAGGACCCCTTCGTTTTTGAGAAAGAAAAAGAGGGTCACTTTATGGACGGGAATCCCCTCCAGATACTCAAAGGTCTCCTTTTTTCGTTCAAATTCCTTTAAGGGCATCCAAAGGAATATCTCTTCGTTGGCTGTGCTGAAATGATATTGCCGGGAGATATAAAATTTCCACAGTTCATATTCTTGAAAGGGAACAAAGCGGGTTTCTGATTTGGTTTTTGCCCCCTTCTTTTTAACAAGGGTACATCTGACCAATTTGATGCTGTTTTTGGGCATTTGACTCCCTCCTGAATATGTTTTTATTACCATATTACTAAATCGGATAGCAAGGTTTTATTGGAGCAAAACGCTTCATGCCCCAATTTCTTTATAAGGCCAGAGATCGAGATAACAATCTGATTACCGGACAGATAGACGGGATCAACCGGACGGATGTGGCCGGTCGGATCGAAAGAATGGGCTATCTTCCGGTGTTCATCCAGGAACAATTGGCCAAAACCACCTCGGGGACCGAGGGGATAAAATTGCCCAAAGGAGAGAGTCAAGATCTTTCCCTCGCCTTCCTGGACAAATTTAGAAAAGTTAAGGCCAATGAATTGTTATTTTTTACCCGTCAGTTGGCTACGATCATCAGGGCCGGGATCCCCATCACCACCGGGCTGGCCATTCTCGCCGAACAGGCGAAGAATCCCACTCTCACGAAAGCTATTCTGGATGTCCTGGCCCGGGTGAAAGAAGGCGATCCCTTGTCCGATGCCCTGGCCCGTCATCCCACGCTATTTCAGGAGGTCTACATCCAGATGGTTCGGGTGGGTGAGGCCTCCGGTAAACTGGAAGAGGTCCTTAACCGGGTCGGTTCTTTCCTGGAATATGATATCGAAACCACGAAGCGGATTAAGGCCGCCACCCGATATCCCAAGATGGTCACCGGGGCCTTGATTGGCGCTTTTCTCTTTGCCGTCTATTTCATCCTCCCCAAATTTATGGGGATGTTTCTTAGCTTTAAGACGGCCCTGCCCCTGCCGACTCGGATGATGATCAGCCTCCACCATGTCTTTGCCACTTATTGGTATCTGATCTTCGGGATCATGGGCGCGGCCATCGGTCTTTTTTCGTGGTATGTGCGGACCAGTCCGGGGCGTTATCAGTGGGACATGATCAAAATTCAGATCCCGATTATGGGGCCGGTCTTTTTAAAGATAGCCATGTCCCGCTTTACCCGCATGTTTGTCACCTTGAACCGCAGCGGCCTGCCTATGCTGGAAACCCTGGAAGTGGCCGCTTCGACCATCGGCAATGTCTATTTGTCCAGTATCATTATGGGTATCCAGCAATCGGTTAAAGATGGCGGCACATTGTCGGAAAAGATGAAAGATAAATCCATCTTCCCGCCTCTGGTTTACCAGATGTTCGCCGTGGGGGAGTCCTCCGGAACCCTGGATGAGATCGTTGAAAAGGTCTCCGAATTTTACGATAAAGAAGTGGATAATTCAATTAAAAACCTTTCGTCCCTGATCGAGCCGATTATGATTGTGTTTATGGGGGCCATGATGCTTTTCCTGGCCCTGGCCATCTTTATGCCTATGTGGGACATGGCCCGGATGGCCCGGGGAGGAGGGTAGAAGACGTCCTCGGATAATCCTTATAACCAGGCGCACCATCATATCTTGTGTTTTATAATAAATGGGTCTTATATCTTGTATTTTTTTCTTTACAAGAAGGATTTCTTTAATTAGAATTCCTTAAAAAGTCTTTATGGGGTTGCGTTTATTTAATACGTAAATAGGGTTCAAAGCCGTACTCACCCTGTTTTCATGCTTCGTGGTGCCATGCCCCAAAAGGCGGGGCATGGGAATTAGTTCGAAAATAGCGTTTGGCGTCCAACGGGGCTATTTTCATCTTTGGTGGTGTCACGCCACTAGCGTGGCATGACGGATTAGATAGAGATAAGATAATGATTTTTTCCCCCGGTGGGGTAGAATAAGGAGCTCCAATGAACAATATGCCCAGTGGTTTTTTTAAAAATTTTTTGTTATTATCTAAGCCCAAAGGCTTTACGCTTATCGAATTAATTATTGTGATCGTGATCATCGGTATTTTGGCGGCCATTGCGGTTCCCCGCTACATCGATATGAGCACCCAAGCCAAGGTGGCGGCGGCCAATGGGGTAACCGGTGCGTTGAAGGCGGCGGCGGCCATTGCTTATGCCGACTTTATTGTCAACAGTTCCGCTACGGCCAACATCAATGCAACAACTATTTTGAATACCACTTATATGTCGGATACGGGTGGGGCCGTGGCTACTGCCACTAATGTCATCACGGCGACGATCAGCGGGACCACCTATACCTGGTCTTTTACCAACCCGAATAAAGTTTCCACCCATACCCCGTGATGGGCGGGTGAACAGTATGATTATTTTTAGGGAAGGAGGTGAAACTATGAAGAAGAAAGGTCAACAGGGTTTTACGCTTATTGAGTTGATCATAGTCATTGTGATTATAGGTATTTTGGCGGCCATTGCGGTTCCCCGCTACATCGATATGAGCACCCAAGCCAAGGTGGCGGCGGCCAATGGGGTAACCGGTGCGTTGAAGGCGGCGGCGGCCATTGCTTATGCCGACTTTATTGTCAACAGTTCCGCTACGGCCAACATCAATGCAACAACTATTTTGAATACCACTTATATGTCGGATACCGGTGGGGCCGTGGCCACGGCAACCAATGTCATTACGGCGACGATCAGCGGGACCACCTATACCTGGTCCTTTACCAACCCGAATCAGGTTTCCACCCATACCCCATAGGGGTCTGGAAAAAGGAGTCAGAAGGGCCGTAGCCTAGCAAGTGCGGCCCTTTTTTTTTATGCAGCAAAACCGATGGAGAGGCATACTCTTATTGGCCGGGTTTCTGGGCTTAATCGTTCTCTATTTCTGGGAGGCCCTGACTCAGCCGAAGCTGATGGTCGACCGGGATCTGCCCATCTTTTTTTTCCCCAACCTCAAACTGTGGGTCGAGGCAGTCAAGGCCGGGGAACTCCCTTTATGGAATCCCTATTCTTTTTGCGGCCAGCCCCTTTGGGCCTCCCTGCAGACCGCCATTCTCTATCCTCCGAATATCCTCCTGCTCTTTCTGCCTCTGGAATTCGCCTTTAATCTAACCATTGCCCTTCATTTTTTTCTTTCGGGGTGGTTTGTCTATCTCCTGGTGCGGGAGATGAAAGGAAGTCCTACGGCCGGCATCCTGGCCTGCCTGTCCTATACACTAGGCGGTTTTCTTATCTCCATTCATAATGTCCTCAATACCTTGCAGTCGACGACCTGGTCTCCTCTGATCATTTTATTCTATCTCCGGGCGATACGGGAGTTCTCCTGGAAATATACGATCCTCGGGGCGGTGACCCTCCTGGTCCAGTTTTTGGGGGCCGGCCTAGAAGTCTTTCTGATTACCCTGATCCTGCTCTTTTTTGCGGCCTGTTGCCCTCAATCCCTTTTGCCGGATCCGGAGGGCCTCCCCTGGAAAAAGCGGATTTCTATCCTGGGCCTGATGCTGGTGCTCTTTTTGGGTTTAGGGGCGGTCCAGATTATTCCCTTTGGGGAGATGATGCAGAATTCCATACGACGGCAAGGCTTTTCTTTTTATGAAGCCAGCCGCTGGTCTCTGGATTGGTTGAATCTCCTTTATGTTTTCCTTCCCGACTTTTTTTGGAGGGGCTATGAGTTTTATAAGACTGATCAAAATTACCTCAAGAGCATCTACCTGGGCCTGATCCCTTTTATCCTGGCCTTTTTCTTCTTTAGAGGACCGGATAAGCGCAAAAGTTGGTTCGGGTTGGTCTTTCTCTTTTCTCTGCTGCTGGCCTTTGGGAAAAACACCCCCTTTTACCGGTTCCTCTTTGAATGGGTTCCGGGGATGAAAACGATTCGCTATCCAGTGAAATTTTTTTTCTTGACCAACCTTTTTCTCTGCCTGTCGGCCGGATTGGGGTGGGACGCCTTGATGCGTCGTTTTCCCCTAGAGCCTCCTGGCAAACTGTTCGGTCTGAAAAAAGTCGCCCTAGCCCTGGCTTTTTTTTTCATGTTGATCCTTGTGGGCCTGGCCTTCTATCGGGCCCCTTTAACGTCCTTTTTAAGTCAGGCCCTGCTGCTAAGTCCGGATCGCCCCTGGAGCCAGAACCTGCACAACATTGAACGGTTTGCTTTCTTTGGGGTTCTGATTTCCCTATTTTTTGCTTTCCTGGCCGACCGGAAATTATCTCTGCCCAAAGGCCGTGCGATCCTGGCGGCCTTACTGATAGCCGATCTTTTCCTGGCCAACTGGGGGTTTTTTCGCAAGGTCGACGTCAAGGCCTTTTATACCCTGAGTCCGAATCTGGAGGCCGTCCTGTCTGATCCGGAAAAGGGCCGCCTTTATCCGGATCCGGTCATGGTCAAGGCCAAAGTGGCTCAACGGCTGGACATGGAGGATCTGGTTGCGGCCATTCTCAAGGAGTGCTTTTATTTTGATTACCCCCTGGTCCACCGCCTGCATAATACCTGGGGATTCGGCATCATGACCTATCAGCCTTATCAGGATCTATTGGATATCCTTTCCCCAAAGGGCGCTGATCCAGGGGCTACAGATATTTTACGGCTCATGAACGCCCGTTTTATCCTCTGGCACAAGGCCCTGGAGGGTCCGGCCTGGAAGCTGATCCGAAAGGGGGATTCGTATATCTATTTGGATGATGCCTCCAAGACACCGCTTTCAAAAAATAAAGAACCCGAGACCCTCGTCGCTCATTTATATGAAAATCGCCGGGTCCTACCCAGGGCCTTTCTGGTGAATCGATTTTCGGTCGTAAGCGATCGGATGACTCGACTGGCCTTGCTTAAAGGGAAAGGGTTTGATCCGACCCAAACTGTTCTTTTGGAAGAGATGCCGGACCCACCCCGGCCCAGCCCTAATCCCCTCCCGGAAGGTAATGAGGTCCGGATCATCGAACGCCGGTTGAATCAGGTCAAACTGGAGGCGGTCTGCAGCGGTCCCCGTCTCCTTTTTTTAAGTGAGACCTATTTCCCGGGGTGGAAGGTCTGGGTGGATGGAAAAGAAGAAAAAATATATCGGGCCAATCACGCCTTCCGGGCTATAACTTTAGGACCCGGGCGGCATTCCATCCTCTTTGAATATCGCCCCTTTTCTTTTTATGGGGGCCTGGCCCTATCTCTATTCACTCTGTTGGCTCTTGTCGGGGCGGTACTGGTGCATAGAAGAAAGCAAATTTTCCTTGTTAGGAGGCCCTGATGGCCAAGGAGAACAAGAGATTGTTTTTGATCAGCGTGGTTATGCTCTTCTTGGAAATCCTTCTGATCCGCTGGATCTCCACGGAAGTACGCATTTTCGCCTATGTCAGCAATCTGGTTTTACTGGCCTGTTTTTTGGGGATCGGGGTGGGCTGTTTTCTGGCCAAAAAAGAGATCAATCTCCTGATCACCTTCGGCATGCTGATTTTACTGGCCCTGGCCGTCCAGGTGGATTCCTTTCGCCGCATTACCGATTTACTGGGCGGGTTTTCCGATTCGATCATCTGGTATCAGGCCGTGCGCAGCGGAAATCTGATCCCGGCGTTGGAAGGAACCGTCCTGACGCTCTTTATGTTCCTGATGACCCTGGTCTGTTTTATTCCCTTGGGACAACTCCTCGGGCGTCAGATGGATGAACATCCCAAGATCATCGAGGCCTATTCCTTAAACGTGGTCGCCAGCCTGGTCGGTATCTGGATTTATAATATCCTGGCTCTCTATTATACCAAGCCCTGGGTCTGGTTTGTTTTTGCCTTCCTGCTCCTTTTCTTCCTGCTGCCTCGAAAGAAGTCTTTTTTCCTGCTTGCCGGTCTGGCCTCCTTACTCATCCTGTTGGTGGTGGGCTTGGCCAATCCCAATAAAAAAACTTTGTGGAGCCCCTATCAGAAACTGACTGTTACTACCAACGAGGTGATGGGCCGACAAAACGGCTATCTGATCAACGTCAACAATGTTGGCTATATGACGATGTTGGACATGTCCGATGATTTTCTCAAAAAACTGTTTCCAAGCGGGAAAACCATGTTGAGGAAATTTAATCAATACGATGTGCCTTATGCCTTTGTGGAAAAACCCGAGTCCGTTTTAATTGTCGGGGCGGGAGGCGGCAATGATGTGGCCGGGGCCTTACGGCATGGACCAAAGGAAATTGATGCCGTAGAAATCGATCCGGGTATTATTGATCTGGGCCGGCTCCTTCATCCGGAAAAACCCTATAACCAGGAAAGGGTGCGGATTTATAATGATGATGCCCGGGCCTTTTTTAAAAAAAGCCGGAAAAAATATGATCTCATCTGTTTCGGCCTCTTAGATTCCCACACCCTTTCTTCCAACTACAATAACACCCGCTTGGATCATTATGTCTATACGGAAGAAAGTTTCCAAGAGGCCCGAAAGCTATTGAAGGAGAATGGAGTCCTGTCGGTCAATTTTGCCACCCAGACGGAATGGATCGGGAAAAGGATTCACGGTCTTCTGATGAAGACTTTTGGGGAGGTTCCTTATACCTTTGCGATACAGATCCCGACGGGAAACTATGTCTGGGGGGGGACGATGTTCCTGGTCTCTAATAATCCGGCGGCCTTGAAGAAAAAAGTGGCTGAGGACCCTGAATTAGAAGACTTTGTTACTCGAAACCGGGTTTCCTTTTCCGGGTCGGTGCACTTGACCTCCGATGACTGGCCTTATCTCTATATTGAGAAGGCCTCTATCCCTAAGATGTATCTCCTTATTATGGGATCCCTGGTGCTTCTATTTGTCCTGGCCGGACGGTTTGTTTTTGCCTCTCAGGGGAGCCGGATCAATGGGCATTTTTTCTTTCTGGGCTGTGCCTTTCTCCTGCTGGAATTTCAAAACGTCAGCAAAGCCACCTTGCTTTTCGGATCGACCTGGATCGTCAATGCCTATATCATTTCCTCAATCTTACTCCTGATCCTCTTGGCCAATCTGTCTGCGGCCCTGTTTTCCTTCCGGAACAGGCTTCCTTTCTATCTCTTCCTTGGGGCAGCGGTCCTGGTCAATGTCTTCCTTCCCCTGGATATCTTCAACGCCCTGGGGTTCTGGAATAAGGTGATTTGGGCCTCTTTGTTTCTTAATCTGCCCATCTTTTTTGCCGGGATCATCTTTATTCACTCTTTCCGGGAGGCCCCGGCCAAGGACATTGCCCTGGGATCGAACTTGATCGGGGCGGCCTTGGGCGGGGTGCTGGAATCCCTTTCCTTTATTACCGGGATTAAGGCCCTGCTCCTGCTGGTCCTTATTTTCTATGGGTTATCCTTTGTTTTTCGGCCAAGGGCGACCCGAATGTCCCGGGTGAGTTGATCACCGATTCCCGGGCGGTATTGGAAGGCCCTTCCGGTTCTGCCGGATCAGCCGCGGAGTTGGGAAAAGGATTA
>Ga0233425_10006956_pt1 | contig 16229 bp, 12 predicted proteins | sample Watercolumn_Towu_2_FD_181712 | JGI IMG/M metagenome (GOLD analysis project Ga0233425, IMG submission 181712) | Freshwater microbial communities from Lake Towuti, South Sulawesi, Indonesia - Watercolumn_Towuti2014_140_MG | ecosystem: Environmental > Aquatic > Freshwater > Lake | place... | reverse complement strand
GTGGATGTGCGGTGCATCGAGGAGCCCTGTCCTGAAGGCGAGGACTGTCCGCCGTCCCGCTGCGTCGGCGGCGGCATCTGCGTCCCGCCCCCGGAGTGGGAGTGCGTCGAGGACACCGACTGTCCGCCCGGCCTGGTCTGCGTCGGCGACGTGATGTGTCCGGACTGCCCGCCCGGCGAGGACTGCCCCGAGATGCCGTGCGTCGGCGGCGGCATCTGCCTCCCTCCGCCGGAGATGGAGTGCGTCGAGGACGCGGACTGCCCGCCCGGGCTGATCTGCGAGGTCGAGGTGCGGTGCGTCGAGGAGCCCTGTCCCGAGGGTGAGGACTGCCCGCCGTCCCGCTGCATCGGCGGCGGCATCTGCGTCCCGCCGCCCGAGGGCGAGTGCGCCGAGGACGCGGATTGCCCGGATGGCTGGATCTGCTCGGTGGAGGTCATCTGCCCGGATTGCCCGGAGGGCGAGGACTGCCCCGGGATGCCGTGCATCGCTGGCGGCATCTGCCTCCCGCCGCCCGAGATGGAGTGCGCCGAGGACGCGGACTGCCCGCCCGGCCTGATCTGCCAGAGCGACGTCCGGTGCATGGACGCGGACTGCCCGCCCGGCGAGGACTGCCCGACACGCTGTGTCGGCGGCGGTGTCTGTGTCCCGCCGCCGGAAGGCGAATGCGCGGAGGACGCGGACTGCCCGGAGGGATGGACCTGCGCGGTCGGCATGGACTGCCCGGAGTGCCCGCCCGGCGAGACCTGTCCCGAGATGCCGTGCGTGGCCGGCGGGTTCTGCATCCCGCCTGATCCCGAGGGCGAGTGCGTCGAAGACGTGGACTGCCCTGACGGGTTCCGTTGCGAGTCCGTGTGGTGCGCCGGCGACCCGTCCGACCCCGAGGGATACTGGTGCCTCGAGGGCGGTGTCTGCGTACCCACCGACCCCTGCGTCACCGACGAGGACTGCCCCGAGGGCGAGGTCTGTGCAGGGGTGAGCTGCCCCGAGGGCGGCCCCTGCGAGGCCAGCACCTGCGTCGCGTCGTGATCGTTTCTCGAAAGTGACCTGCTCTGCCGTTCTTCCCGCCCCTGGCGGTTTCGATTCCGACTGACTATAAAGATCCCGGTCCTGACTCGAAGGCTCAGGAGGATCGCGTGACACGTCGGATCTCGTCGGTGTGCATCGTGGGGGCGCTCGTCGTGGTCTCCTGGCGCGCAGGCGCCGAGGAGAGCGGGAGCGGGGCCGCGATCGAGCGGCTCCGCTCCACCGGGTCCCCCGCGCTCGAGGTCGTCGAGCGAGGAGGGCGCGTGACGTGGGCCGGTGGGCTGATCGAGCCGGCGGTCGGGCCGAGCCCGGAGGCCAAGGCACGCGACTTCCTCGCGCGTAACGGCGACCTCCTCGGCATCCCTGCCAGGCTGGACCTCGCGCCGATGTCCGTGATCGAGCACGGCGGCGAGGCGTTCGTCAGGCTCAGGCCGACGTTTCGCGGCGATCCGATCCTCGGGGCCCAGGTCGTCGTGGCCGTGCGCGACGGCGCCGTCCGCCACCTCTCGAGCAGTTTTGTACCTTGGCGACACGTGCGTACGGGACGCGTCATCCGACCCGAATCCGCCGCGCGCGCCGTATACGACCGGACCGGCCTGCCGGTACGGGTCCCGAGTCGAATGGGTTGGCTGCCGCTTTCCGGGTCCCTCGTCCCCGTGTGGGTCGTGGAGCAGCGCGAGCTCGATCCGCCGCGCCACTGGGCGTACGTCGTCGAGGCCACGACCGGGACCGTGATCTGGCGGTTCGACCAGCTCCAGCGCGCTGACGGGTACATCTACGACCCGAACCCGGTCGTCAGCGGGGGCGAGGTGACGAGGGTCACGCTGCCCGGCCTCGAGAGCGACGAGGTGCTGGAGGGACGGCTCGCGCGGGCGTTCCAGTGCATCGGCCCGCCCGAGGGCGACTGCACGACGTGGGACGGGCCGTGCCGCGAGTGCGGGCTCCGCGAGCACTTCGCCGTGGCCGACGAGGAAGGGAACTTCCTCTATCTGCCGAGCGAGCCAGACCTCGAGGACAGCTTCGCCGAGGTCCAGGGCTATTACCACGTGAGCATGTTCAACCAGTGGATCGAGGACAGGTTCGAGTACGCCGTGCGGTGCGGCGGACGCCGCGCGGTGGACATCCACGTCAACTACTCCATCCCCGGCGACCCGCAGGGCTCGGCCAACGCATTCTTCGGCGACACCGACGGCGACGGGTGCGGCGACCTCACGATGGGTGAGGGGATGGGCATCGACATGACCTACGACGCCGAGGTCATCTACCACGAGCTCACCCACGGCCTCGTGGAAGCGGTCGGCGGCCTGGGCTGCGCTCCCTTTGGCGTGTGCCAGGACGAGATGGGCCTCGACTGGACCTCGCTCGGCCTGAACGAGGGGTATGCGGACTACTTCTCCGTCACCTATTCCGGCGACCCCGACCTCGGAGAGCACGCCGGTACGGCGTTCGGAGGCGAGGGCGCGATCCGGACCACGGCCAACGATCACATCTGCCCCTTCGACCTGTCGGGCGAATCGCACTTCGACGGCATGATCTGGGCCGGCACCGGCTGGGACATCCGGGAGGTGCTCGGCGCGGACGCCGCGGACTGGCTCATGTTCCACACCCTCGTGTCGCTCGCCAACGACTCGAGCTACGAGGAGGCCGCCGCCGCTCTCCTCGAGTCCGCGGACCAGGCCGTGGAGCAGGGCATGATCACGGCTGACGGCCGGGCCGAGGTGGCCCGGATCGCGGGCCCGGAGGGCCGGCGCATCTCTGGCTGCCGCCGGGTCGTCCCGCTCGACCAGGTCCCCGAGGGTCACGCCGAGGAGTTCCTCTTCCTGTTCTCATGGGGTGGAGGCGGCCTGCCTGCCGGGCTCCAGTGGTCGCTCACCACCCCGCCGCGCCCGGTGGAGCTCAGGTTCTGGGTGGAGGAAGGCCCGTATCCGCCGGGGCCGCTCGTCGCGCACTTCCGCAAGGGGCAGCCGGTCGGCGTCTCGATGAGCTTCGACCGGACCACGTACCGGCTCGTGGTCGAGTACACCGAGGACTTCGCCGTCGAGTTGGAAGACCTCGAGGCCGTGCTGGGCCGCGACTCCGATCCGCCACTCGAGGGAGATACAACGTACTACATCGCCCTGGAGGCGAATTGCGACGAGGGTTGCCTCGTCCTGCCTCGCGGCGAGGTCAGCGGCCGCCCCAACGAGCCGCCGGTCGCGGACGCGGGGGCGGACCTCGAGGTCGTGGTGGGTCAGACGGTGGAGCTGGACGCCGGCGCCTCGCACGACCCGCAGGACGACCCGCTGAGCTTCGCGTGGTCGCGGCTCGGCGGCCCCGATGTCGACCTCGTGGACGAGGACGAGCAGATCATGACTTTCGTGCCGTTGTCGGCCGGCCTGTACACGTTCGGGCTCGTGGTCAGCGACGGCGACGCCACCGACGAGGACCTGGTCTACGTGACGGCCGTCGAGCCCGTGGCCGAGGCGCCGACGTACGACGTCACCGGCGGCGGACCGAGCTGCGGGTGCCGTGCGGCTCCGGCCGAGACTGGACGCGCGATCCGGCGCATCGTGGGCTTCTGAGACCGCGAGACGAGGGAGCGAGCCGGAGCAGATCAGATGCTCGACCTGAGCTGGACCGATATCTGGGAGAGCCTCCGGATCGCCGATGCCCTCGACGTCGTGTTCGTCTCCATCTTCTTCTACAGCGCCATCGCCTGGTTCCGGAAGGCGAGGTCGCGCTTCATGCTCGTGGGACTCGGCATCCTTGCCGGGCTCTACGGGATGGCTCGACTGCTCGAGATGCGCGTCACTCTCCTGCTTTTCCAGGCGGGCATCACGGTGGCGCTCATCGCACTGGTCGTCATTTTCCAGGAAGAGATCCGCAGGTTCTTCGAACGGATGGCGACACCGAGGCTCCTCCGCGCCCGCGCCGTGGAGACCGCGACCACCGAGCTGACCAGGGTACTGCTCGAAGCCGTCCCACACCTGGCAGAGCACAGGGTCGGGGCGTTGATCGTGATCAAGGGCCGCGAGCCGCTCGAGCGTCACCTCACCGGTGGCATCGACCTCGAAGGCAGGCCGAGCCCGGCGCTGCTCTATAGCATCTTCGACACGAGCTCGTCGGGCCACGACGGCGCGGTGATCGTCGAGGCCGGCACGATCCGGAAGTTCGCTACCCACCTCCCACTCTCGACCAACGTCAAGGGCGACGCCCCGTTCGGGACCCGGCACACCGCGGCTCTCGGGCTGTCGGAGTGCTGCGACGCGCTGGTCGTCGTGGTCTCCGAGGAGCGGGGCGAGGTCAGTGTGGCCCGCGACGGCAAGCTCACCGTCCTCGGATCGCCGCTCGAGATCCGAGGTCAGCTCAGGATATTCTTCCGCGAGATCGAGCCCGAGATCTCTGGCCTGGCGCGGTTCCGCCTCACTCGCAACCTCGGCGTGAAGACGCTCGCCTTCTGTCTGGCGTGCGCCGCATGGCTGGCGATCTCCAGCACCGAGGGCCGGTCTGTGTCGCGGGCCTTTCAGGTGCCGATCGCGCTCTCCGACGTACCCGAGGGGCAGCTCATCGAAGGTCCCCACCCGACGGAGGTACGGCTGACGCTCTCCGGGCTCGCCCACGACTTCAGGGGCATCGACACCGACGACCTCGTCGCCCTGATCCCGGCCAGCGAGCTCCGCGCGGGATCGCAGAGCATCCCGATCGAGGAGCGGAACATCCAGATCCCGCAGGGGTTCAGGTTGATCGATATCGAGCCGAGGACCATCATCATCGTCGTACCCGACACGGTCACCAAAGAAGTCGACATCCGGCCGGTCACCAAGGGACGTGTCGCGCCTCCCTTGAAGCTCGTCGAGGTCGTGACCACGCCGACGAAGGTCCCGCTGCTCGTCCCGCGCGACGACTCGGGCGACGTCAGGCAGGTCCGCACCGAGCCTGTGGACCTGGCCGAGATCGAGGGCACGGTCACGGTCACCCGGGCGCTCGTACTGCCGCAGGGCGTGCGCCTGCCCCGCGACGTTCCACCCACGGTCGAGGTGACGATCAGGGCCGTGCCTCGCCGTTCACCGGGCGAGGCCGAGTAGGGAGGAGGCGCGTCTTGCAAAGCTGTCCCCCTGTGCCTATCCTCTCACTCGTTTTCGGGGTGTAGCTCAGCCTGGTAGAGCGCGAGCTTTGGGAGCTCGTGGTCGGAGGTTCAAATCCTCTCGCCCCGACTGAAGTGAGCTGATTCGCCAAGAATTCCCGGTGTCACTCCGGTGACAGCCCGTCGCCACCTCGCCCTTGCCTCACAACCGCCCGGACACATGGCACGGACGAGAGGTCATCCGAGCGATCATCGACGGCAAGAGGTACGACACGCCGACGTCGACACGGGGAGTGGGGTCAAGCCCGACGCGCTCGAGGAGCACTTCGCCAGCGAGCTCGAGGATGCGTGACCCCTCGGCGAGTCAACCCCGGTACACTTCGCGCCGGTGAGCCACCCTGACCACGAGCAACAAGAGGATGTCGTCCCGGATCGTGTAGACCACGCGGTAGTCACCCACCCGGATGCGCCACAGGTCCTCGGAGCCGGCCAGCTTGCGTGCCCCCGGCGGGCGGGGGTTCTCACCCAGGGCGTCGATGTGTTGGCGGATGCGCTTCTGAACCGCGCGGGGGAGACCGCGAAAAGCCCGTTCGGCCGGGGGCTTGAACTCTACGCGATAGAGCATGGCGGCTAGAGCCCGAGCTCTTCCTTGATCTTCTCCCAGGGGGTCGAGCCTGGCTCTGCCAGAGCCTCGCGTGCGGCCTCGACGTCGATCCGGTCCTCGGCCTCTTCGATGAGGCGCTCGAAGAGGACCAGGTCCTCGGCCGAGATGAGGGCAGCGACGTGCTCGCCGTCGCGGACGACCACGACCCGTTCCCCCCGGGACAGGCTCTCCAGGATGGCGGGGGGGAGCGTCGATGCGGACAGAGCGGTCATGCCTTCATGATGGATCGCTCACGCCCACCATGGCAAGCGGTCAATCGCCACCCTCGAGTCCTGCGTAGTCATACCCCTGGACGGAGGTTCAAATCCTCTCGCCCCGACTGGGAGCGCCAACGTCACCTCCACGAGGTCGGTTGTTCAGCGAGGCGTCACGGGACCTGACGGAGGAGATCCTCGAGCCTACGGATCACTGTCTGTCGGCTCTCAGGGCAGCCGGTCTCCTCGCGGAGCGCTTCCAGCAGCGGTGGTCCGTCCGGCCCTCCGCGAAGGTCTCTCGTACGGTTGCCGTGCACGTCGATGAGGATCGGCTCCAGCTCGTCGGCGCTGTAGACGGCATCTTCGCCGCACTCCACGCCCCCGCCGTCGGCCGGGCCGTATGCCCAGGCGTAGACCTCCGTCATCGCCGCATCACCAGGCCGCAGCACCCAGACCGACAGTGATTGGTAGCCGCAGCAGTCGTGCACGCTCACTACCCCGAGCCGTTCCGGCGAGCCCGGCAGCCGCACCGGATGAAGCTCCGCTCCTTCGTGCACCAGCTCGACCGAGTCGCCTGTACGGCGGAACACGAATCCCTGAGGAGAGGAGTCCGAAAGGAGGACCACCACGAACTCGGCCGGCGAGACCCCGTCCAGATCGACGGGCTCCGCATCCAGGGTCCAGTGTTCTTCGATCCCGCCGGGGAACACCGTGAGCAGGACCTCCCGGATCGCGGGCCACGGCACCGGGTCCTCGGCAGGCGGCATGGTGCGATCGGCCGGGCCGGCGTCGGGAACGACCGTCGTCGGTCCTGGAGACCCCGCGGCGCCGCAGCCGAGGCTCGCGAAGACCAGCATCGCCAGCGTCATCAGGGGCCACATTCGTCCGAAAACCCCGAGGCACGGCGTGAGCAATCGACTCACGACACCACGCTATCACGGTCCCAGCTCGCAACACCATCATTGTGGGTTCAAGGGGGTGGTGAGCCAAGGTGACATGAAGCTGCTCATGAATTAGATGTATGGCCTGGTCGGCCCTCATGGGATGATGACCTGGAGCATGGACAGCGAGCTCATCACGTTCTCCCTCGTCGCGCTGTCGGCGATCTTCTTCGTGGTCGACCCGTTCGCCGCGGTGCCGCTCTTCCTGGCGATGACGAAGGGCGACAGCGCAGCCAAGCGACGCGGCATGGCGGCCCGGGCCAGCCTCACCGCGTTCCTGGTCCTCACTGTCTTCGCCGTGGCTGGCGCGTTCATCTTCCGCGCACTGGGCATCAGCCTGGGGGCTTTCAAGACGGCAGGCGGAGTGCTCCTCCTGTTGATGGCGCTCGACATGCTCCGGACCAGGGCTCCGGCAGCACGCATCACCGACGGAGAGGTGGAGGAGGGAGCCGAGAAGGACGACGTCGCGATCGTCCCCCTCGCGATGCCGCTCCTGGCCGGGCCAGGCTCAATCGCGACGGTCGTGGTGCTCATGGGGCGGGCCCGCGACGGCGACTGGTGGCAGGTCGTCCCGGTCTTCGGCGCGATCCTGGTCACGTGCGTGGTCTGCTACCTCGTGCTCGCGGCAGCGTCACAGATCGATCGAGTCCTCGGGCGCACCGGGATGAGCATCCTGGCGCGGGTGGCTGGCCTGCTGCTCGCGGCGATCGCCATCCAGTTCATCTTCGACGGCTTCGCCGACGTGTTGCCCGGCATCCTCCGGCCGGACGCGTGAGGCGATCCTCCGCGGTCCTTTGTCCGATCTCTCGGAGCACTGTCAGGACCAGAAATGCCAGTTGCTCTGCTTCCTGTCATTCCCTCGGCAGGATCCCGGCCTCGGTCATGTCCGCGATACTGAATGTCGGCTCGTCGAGGAAGCTCAGGAAGATGACGATGAAGGCCAGCGAGGCGAGGACCATCAGCTCCTTGTCTTCGTACAGAGCGTCGAGCCGGTGGTCCCGGATCTCCCTGTCCGAGTCGTCGAAGCAGCTCACGAACAGCCCGTCAAGGGGCTGGCCCTCGCGCGGTCGTGTGACGCGGTCCATCCCGCCGGACTGGGCGTACGTCATGGCGGTCATCAGCAGGTCGCGCTGCTTGCTCACCTCGGTGAGGTGATACCCGAAGATGTGCAGCACCGTGCGCTGCGCCTCCTTCATGCTCGCCAGAGTCAGCCCGTTGAAGAGGGTGAGTATCCCCTCGGTGCTCTGGTCGAGGCCGCGTTGTCGGATCAACGAGAGGAGCACCGCGTTCTTGAAGAGCTGATACAGGCGTTGCGCTCCGTTGAGCGGCGACGGCTGCGGGTGCGGACCCACGGGGACGTACCCCGAATAAGAGTTGACGAAGCCGACCTGGAACATCGTGGCGAAGAAGTCGACGCCCTCGATCGGGTCCCTGAGATCGATCCGCATGTCCAGCGTGTTGTCGAGTCGGTCTGCCAGCTTGACCGCCACGAGCGACGGCGTCTGCTCCGCGTGGTCGAGCAACCGGCCGATGTAGCCGAAGTAGGTGTCGTCCGGCTGTCTCGTCAGCCATTCGAGCCGCTCCATGAGGTACCACTCGTCGAGCGGGTCGATCGTCTTGAGCAGCGCCTGGAACTGGTCCTCGGACTCCTTCCAGCGCTGCTTGCCCAGCTCGTCAGGCGTGAGGTCCTCGAGCTTGTCGTGGAGCAGCTCCGTCAGGAGGTCGAGCGTCGACGGCTCGTCCGATGCCTTGGCCAGGAGCGACGCGGCCCTGAGGGGATGGAGCAGCGCGAGCGAGCCCAGCTTGCGGCGGCTCTCGCCGTACGCCGTCCCGAGGTACTCCAGCACGCTCTGGAGGAGCTGGCTGTCCTGGGGAGAGATCTCCCGCTGGCCGTAGATCACCGAGATGATGTTCGGCTTCCCGACGGACTTCGCGCTGAGCTGCATGTTGAGGATCGCCGAGAGACGGAAGAAGTCGTTCAGGTCGTGGATCTCCGGCTGGTCGTCGGAGCTCCGCGGCGTCCAGAGGGCGTACCGCCGCAAGGGCGTGTGACCGGGAACTGGAGTTGAGCGCATGTGACGCATCCGTGACGCTGTATTATAGCTCGTGACGTGGCAGGACACCGTCTCATCGTGGCTGAGAAGCCCAGCGTGGCGCGGGACATCGCGGCGGCATTGAGCATCCGTGGTGGCGGCCGCGGCTCCATCGGCAGCGGCGATGTCCGGATCACCTGGTGCGTCGGCCACCTCGTGGAGCTGGAGGAGCCCGCTGCGTACGACCCGCGCTGGCGGTCGTGGCGGCTCGAGCACCTCCCCATGCTGCCCGAGGAGTTCCGGCTCCGCCCGCGCAAGGGCGCGCGCGACCAGTGGGATGTCGTCCGCAAGCTCCTTCGTGACCGGGACCTCGCCGAGGTGGTCAACGCCTGCGACGCGGGACGTGAGGGTGAGCTCATCTTCGCGTACATCTACCAGCTCGCCGGTTGCAGAGCGCCCGTCGAGAGGCTCTGGATCTCCTCGATGACGCGCGAGGCCATCCGGCAGGGCTACGAGAGGCTCCGGCCGGGGCGCGACATGCGCCGCCTCGAGAACGCCGCGCGGTGCCGTGCCGAGGCGGACTGGCTCGTCGGCCTCAACGCCACCCGCGCCATGACCCTGCGGCTGCGGACCCGATCGAGCTCGACGCTCTTCTCCCTCGGCAGGGTACAGACCCCGACCCTGGCCCTGATCGATCAGCGTGAGCGAGCCATCGAGGTCTTCGTCCCCGAGCCGTTCTGGCAGGTCAAGGTGGTCTTCGCCCGTGGCGCCGCCGACGGCGGGCCGTCCCGGGAAGAGGGCGACCGCTGGGAAGGGACCTGGACCGCGGCTCGTCCGGAGGGCGCGACCGACAGGATCTCCGACGAGCCCACCGCTCGCGCCGTCATGGAGCGGATCGCGGGCCGCGATGGCGTTGTGGCCCGTGTCGAGCGCAAGGAGAAGCGCGAGCGTCCGCCGCTCCTCTACGACCTGACCACCTTGCAGCGCGAGGCGAACAAGCGCTTCCGCTTCTCCGCACAGAAGACCCTGGACCTCGCGCAGTCCCTGTACGAGAAGCACAAGGTGTTGACCTATCCGCGGACCGACTCGCGCCACATCGGCTCGGACCAGGTCCCCGGGCTCCCGCGCGTGATCGAGGGTCTCTGTTTCCCGCCGTTCGAGGAGGCGGCGAGGAGCGTGCTCGAACGCTGGCCCGTGAAGCCTGGCAAGCGCGTCGTGGACGACGCCGAGGTCTCGGACCACCACGCCATCATCCCCACGGACACGGACCCGCGGGCTTGCGCGCTCTCCGCAGACGAGAAGCGGATCTTCGAGCTCGTCGCGCGGCGGTTCCTCGCGGTCTTCATGCCCGACGCGGTCTTCGCGACAGCGCTCATCGAGACCAGGATCGGCGACGACGTCTTCCTCGCCAGGGGCCGGACCATGCTCGCTCCGGGCTGGCGCGCCATCGATCCGCCGAAGAGCGCCAGGGACGACGCCGGACAAGACGAGGCCGCGCTCCCCCCGGTCGAGGAGGGTGAGACCGCGCACCAGGTCGAGCCCACGCTCCATCAGGGCGTCACCAAGCCGCCGAAGCGGTTCACGGAGGCGACGCTGCTCGCCGCCATGGAGCGGGCGGGCGAGGAGCTCGGCGAGGAGGACCTCAAGCGCGCCATGAAGCGCAACGGCCTCGGGACGCCTGCTACGCGCGCCGCGGTCATCGAGACGCTGATCTCCCGCGGGTACCTCGCGCGTGAGTCCGGTTCGCTCGTCCCCACGCCGCTCGGTCGAGGGCTCCTGCGGGCCCTGCCCGTCGAGGCGCTCCGATCGCCCAGGATGACGGGCGAATGGGAAGCGCGCCTCGCGGCGATGGCCGACGGGGAGGGCACGCGCGAGACGTTCATGGCCGACATCCGGAGGTTCACCGCGGACCTCGTGGCCCGAATCGTCCGAGCCGAGCCGATGCCCGTGGTCCACGAGCCCGCCGCGCCGACGGTCCGGACTGCACCGGTGCCTTCCGGATCGTATCCGCCGGCGTTCGGACATCGCGTGGACTGCCCGATCTGCGCGAGCGCCGACCCCCCCGAGCGCGGATACGTGATCGCCGGCCGGGAGGCGTGGGGGTGCTCGAGGTGGAAACAGGGGTGCCCGTTGCGCGTACCCTTCGTCCTCCACGGCGTCCGCCTGCCCGTCGGCGAGGCGGAACGGCTCTTCAAGACCGGGGCGACGAAGGTCCTCGACGAGCCGATCGGCCCGCCGGAGAGCCGGGACACCTGTCGCGTCGTGCTCGCTCCTGGCCAAGACCCCGGCTGGAGGCTGGAGCCGAAACGGCGGACCCGTCGTTCACCCACGAGGCGGTAGGCGGCGCGAGCCGCGGCGAGGGACGCCGTTGCACGAAATCTGCACGAAAACTTCACGTCCCGTGCAACTCGGGGTAACTGCCCGAGCATGGTGGAGGCGTATCAGTTGAGAGAGGAACGAACCACCATGGAGCCAGCAACCAGGCTCGCCCCCCAGCCCAGGCCGGTGCCGCGCCACGTCGCCATCATCATGGACGGGAACGGCAGGTGGGCGAACCAGCGCGGTCGTCCGAGGGTCTTCGGTCATCGCCGCGGTGCGCGCGCCGTCCGGACCATCGTCACCGCCGCACGGAAGCGGGGGATCGAGTATCTCACGCTCTACGCGCTCAGCACCGAGAACCTCCTACGTCCGCCTGACGAGGTGAAGGCGCTCTTCGGGCTCTTCCGGCGCTTCATGCTGCAAGAGCGCGACGAGATGCTCCAGCAGGACATCCGGTTCCGTGTGATGGGCGACCGCTCCCACCTCCCGCCGGAGGTCGATGCCGTGGCCCGCGAGGTCGAGGAGACGACGGCCTCGTGCCGTACCATGAACCTCACCGTGGCCGTGGCGTACGGAGGCCGGGAGGACCTCGTCGCCGGCCTGGTCGAGCTGACCCGCCAGGGCATCCCGATCACAGCCGGGTCCCTCGAGCAGTGCCTGTGGAGCGCGCACCTGCCCCAGGTCGATCTGATGATCCGGACCGGCGGCGAACGGCGCATCTCGAACTTCCTGCTGTGGCACCTGGCCTATGCCGAGCTCATGTTCACCGACGTGCGGTGGCCTGACTTCAACGAGGCGCATTTCGATCGCGCGCTGACCGAGTTCACGTCGCGTCACCGGCGCTTCGGCCAGGTCACTCTTCCATGAACATGGTGATTCCAACGTCATGGAACACGACCACGTCGCTGGGGACGGGGCCGCTCCTGTCCAGGTCGTCGATCGCGACGAGCGGGCGGTCGCTTGCCAGATCGTCGAAGCGCCTCAGCTCACTGAAACCACCGATGCCGTCGCCGCAGTACACGTGGAGCGAGACCCCGTCGTGCGTGACGAGGTCGATGTCGCCATCGTCGTCGAGGTCGGCGGCTGCGAAGGCAACGACCGTCGTCAGGACAGTATCGACGGCTTCACAACTGCCGAGCGCCGGCGCGGCCGCGGTGCCCATACGATAGAGGTTTACCAAGCCTTCGCGGCCACAGGAGAACAGGATCTCGGGCTGGGAATCGGAGTCGATGTTGGCGGCTGCCATCGCCACGGGAATACATGGAATAGCGGCGTCATCCACGACATTCAGCCTCCCGCTCCAATCGATGAGCCGAAGGCTGGCCGTCGACGAAGGAGGTGTGTGCACAGCGATGATGATCTCATCGTCCTCGTCTTCCCCCGCATTCAGGTTCACGGGCAGGATGGGGCCGGGTACGAAGCCGCCGAGAGACAGGTCGCTGGGCGGTGAGGTGATCCACGCGGCTGTGTCTCCGACCTGTGGCCAGACGAGGAGGTGCCACTCTTGCCTCTCTTCGACGAGTTGGATGGACGTCGCCACGATGTCGAGAGTGGAGTCGCCGTCGATGTAGGCGAGGGTGCCTCCGATCAGGGGAGGGAGGCCGGAGTATTCGCTCGTGTTGGGTGTCTCGGTCGTCGGGTTGTCGATGATCAGGAGCGACCCTTCTTCCCTGTCGCTGAACCGGGAGAAGACGAGCACCTCGTTTGCGGGATCACTGTCCAGGTTCCCCGCACTCGCCGCGCCGAAGACCTGCTCCGGATTGTTCAGGAGGCCGACGTGGTTGCTCAACGCCCATCGCCCGCCTTCCATCACGTTCTGGTAGTAGACGACGGTTGCGTTGCCGCTGCTCGTGTCGGCACCGGCCGTGAGCGCTTCGGGGCGGCCATCCCCGGTCAGATCGGCCATCGTGAGGGTCACGTCAGTGGTCGATGCGCGGGCGGTGTTGACCTCGAAATAGAAAACGATCCCGCACGGTCCCTCGTCCGTGTCGCGGTCGAGATCGACATCTGAGTCGTCCTCCGAATCCGACTCCGAGTCGCTGTCCATGTCGAAGTCGCCCTCCACGTCCGTGTCGGAGTCCGCGGCGTCACCATCGCCATCGGCGTCGGCATCGGCGTCGCCTTCGATGTCACCGTCGGCATCGCCATCGACGTCACTGTCGGCATCGCCATCGGAACCCTGCTGTGGAACGACCGGGTCGAGCTTGGTGATGAGCGAGCACGCAGGCAGGACCAGAATCATCAAGCAGAGATGAATGCGACTCATCTGAACCTCTCTCACGGGGCCGTCCGGGAGATGAATGTCCGCACGGCGCTCCCCTGGGCGACGGCCACGTCTTCACGACGGTCGTCGTCGATGAGCACCGCTCGGATGACCGGGGCCGCACCGCGGCTCTCCGTCGCGGAGTGGAAAGTGTACCGGCCGCCGCGGTTGCAGAAGACCGCGACGCGGAGACCGTCACCTCCAACGATGTCCTGGTCTCCGTCATCGTCGAGGTCTCCCGCGCTCGCGGAGAGGAACGCGCTGCTCCTGTCCACCAGGACGAAGTCATCGAGCCCGGCGACGCGATCCGTCCTGACATACCCGATCCCGCCCGCACCGAGCGCAATCAGCACCTCCGGCTGCTCGTCGCCGTCGAGGTCCTCGACCGAGATGTCCGTCACGCCGTGGGACACCGGGATCGAGTCCTCTTCGACCAGCGTGTCCCCCTCGAGTCCATAGAGACGCAGCGAGAGGTCATCAGGGAAGGCCACGACGAGGTGGTCACGCCCGTCGGCATCGATGTCGATCGCGACCATCTGGTCCGGCCGTGACGGCCCGAGGTCGATCTCCTGCTCGCTCCAACCGGTCGCGCTCCGACGCACCCAGAACAGGAGCCGGCCTTCGCTGCCGGCCTCGTCCCAGGCCGACGCGACGACGTCCGTGTATACATCTCCATCGAGGTCCGCCAGGATTCCATGCTCCATCGGGCGGCTCACGTCCATGGTGGTGGCCGTGCGGGCATGCTCGTCGAAGGGCTCGTTCAGGATGTGGAGCTGCCCTCTGCTTCCCTCATCGACCGACAGGAAGGACAGGAGCTCCATCGAGCGGTCTTCGTCGACATTTCCCATCCAGGCGTTCCCGACCTTGCTCCCGGCCGGGTAGTCGAACCTGAAGTTCGTCCTGAACGCTCTGCTGTCGGCGAAGGGCACGTTCAACATGAGCTGGACGGCGTCGCCCAGCATTTCGCGCGAGGCAACCCCGGGCACGGCGATATCGAGGAAGCCATCGTCGTCGCCATCGAAGAAATCGATGTTCCTCGCATCGTGCCCCCTCCCCAGCATCGATGTGACCTGGACGAGGGTGATGGCGCAGGGTGCACCGCCGTCGCCGTCCGCGTCAGCCTCGATATCACCATCCGCACCGGTATCCGTGTCTTCATCAGCATCGCCGTCGGCGTCCACATCGCCGTCGGCGTCCACATCGCCGTCGGCGTCCACATCGCCGTCGGCATCCACATCGCCGTCGGCGTCCGCATCGCCGTCGGCGTCCGCATCGCCGTCGGCGTCCGCATCGCCGTCGGCGTCCGCATCGCCGTCAGAGTCCCCGTCTCCGTCCGAGTCCCCATCGCCGTCGATGTCCGCATCACCCCCGCCGTCAGGCGTGGAGTCCGAGTCGCACCCCGCCGAGAACGAGAGCACGGCGGCCCACGCACTCAACACGATAAAGCGCATAGCGACCCTCCTATGGCGCAGATTATCATGGAGCGTGGCGATTGCCTGAATGAAACCATCCGTTATCGTCGTGGCATTGCTCGCGGCCACTTCGTGCCAGGGGATGTTCCATCGGACGCCGTCCGGAGACGCGGGCGCGGATGTGGACGCGGACAGCGATGTCGATGGTGATGCCGATGCCGTTGTGGACCCGTGCGACGGTGTCGAGTGCTCGCGCCACGGGGTGTGCTTCGAGCAGGACGGCGAGGCCGTGTGCGCCTGCCACGCCGGTTTCCATGCAGAGGAGCTCGAGTGTGTGCCAAACGTCGTCGACGGTGACGACGACAGCGATGGTGCCGGTGATACCGGCTCGGACGCCGAGGCCGATCCGCCGGTCCCGGACGGCTGGGTCGTCGTGCCGGCCGGGGGCTTCGTCATGGGCTCTCCCGAGGACGAGGAAGGCCGCGACACGGACGAGGTGCAACACGAGGTGATCCTGACCCACGGCTTCGAGATCCAGACAACCGAGGTGACGCAGACTCAGTTCATGGCCGTGATGGGGTACAACCCCTCGAGGTTCTCCGGCTGTCCCGGTTGCCCCGTGGAGCGGGTGAGCTGGCACGAGGCCGCGGCGTACTGCAATGCGCTGTCCGACGCCGGCGGGCTGCCCCGGTGCTACGAGTGCTCCGGGACCGGCGTCCCGGTCCAGTGCGCGCCGAGCGCGGCATACCCCGTTCCTTACGACTGCCCCGGATATCGGCTGCCGACGGAGGCAGAGTTCGAGCTCGCGGCGCGCGCCGGGACCACCGGGCCGAGCTACGGCGACCTCGACGCCGTGGCGTGGCACGCCGGCATCGCGGGCGGCCGCACGCACGAGGTCGGCGGGCTGGAGCCGAATGCCTTTGGCCTGTACGACGTGCTCGGCAACGTCTGGGAGTGGTGCAACGACTGGTATGGTGCCTACCCGGCGGGACCGGTCACCGATCCCACGGGTCCGACGACCGGCGCGCTGCGGGTGTACCGTGGCGGCTCGTGGTACCTTTTCTCCGAGTATTCCCGGGCGGCGTCGAGGAACGCGCTCGCCCCTGTCGTCCGGTACGGCAACATCGGGCTCCGACCGGCGCGCACCCGATGAACGTCGGGACCGCCTCGAACATCCCTTGCCCAACTTCCTCCAGCCTCCAGCCTGATGCCGTTCGGTTAGCAACCAACATCGTGAAATCGCAATACTTTCCCCCTCCCCCTCCGGGGGAGGGTTGGGGAGGGGGTGGTACAAAGCCACCGTCAATCCCAGGGAAT
>Ga0233425_10006955_pt1 | contig 16231 bp, 9 predicted proteins | sample Watercolumn_Towu_2_FD_181712 | JGI IMG/M metagenome (GOLD analysis project Ga0233425, IMG submission 181712) | Freshwater microbial communities from Lake Towuti, South Sulawesi, Indonesia - Watercolumn_Towuti2014_140_MG | ecosystem: Environmental > Aquatic > Freshwater > Lake | place: Indonesia... | reverse complement strand
ACAATCCTGCTGTTCCTGTTCTGGCAGCTTTGCCTGGTCACTTACAATCAACCAGTTTCCGTATCAGAGGCTGAAGGAATTGCACAAAACTTCTTTCTCAGCCGATGCGATCCGTCTGACAGCCTGATGTACATAAATATCAAAACAAAGAATTACTTCGAAATCCCGGAATGCGGTCATACCCTTTTGTTCATATTTAACATGCACCCGACCGGATGGGTGATGGTGGCTGCAAACCGGAATATTTTTCCGGTCCCGGCTTATTCACCGGCGGGCAGTTACACAGGCGAAAATCTTCCTCCGCAATTCAGCGCGTGGATAAACCAGTACATCAGGCAGATTGAATATGCGTTGGAGAAAAGTCTTGCACCTTTGCCGGAATCCGTTTCCGAATGGTCCAGGCTGCAATCATCCGATCCGGAGATTTTGACTGATCCCGAAAAAGAAAAAGAGGTTTTGCCGATGCTCATCTCAACCTGGGACCAGGGACAGTTCTATAACCAGATGTGTCCCTCCGATCCAGGCGGACCGGCAGGACATTGCTATACAGGCTGCGTCGCGACTGCCATGGGTCAGATTTGTTACTTTTTCCGGTCGCCGGATACGGGTGTTGGTTCCTATTCCTACCTTCATCCCGATTACGGAACTATTTCAGCTAATTTCGGCGAAACAGCATACAACTGGTACGGGATGACCAACTCGGTAACAGAACAGAACGAAGCGGTTGCCGAACTGTTATACCACATGGGAGTTTCAGTTGATATGGACTACGGACCCGATGGTTCGGGAATGTGGAATCATAAAGCAGCTTACTCCCTGCGAACCTATTTCAAGTTCGATCAGCAAACCCAATACCTTTACCGCGACAGCACAAGCCTCGACTGGGACAGCGTGATCGTGGCTCACCTCGACCGCGGAATCCCGATGTACTATGCCGGATGGTCGGTTCCCAATGTGAACGGACATGCCTTCGTTTGCGACGGGTACCAGACAACGGACTACTTTCACTTTAACTGGGGCTGGGGAGGATCGTACGACGGTTATTTTTACCTCGATAACCTTGTTCCCGGCGGTTCGAACTTTAATCTTGCCCAGGAACTCATCATCAATGCCTGTCCCGACTCGGTCAATTACACTTATCCCGCCTATTGCACCGGGCAGGACACTCTCGCCGACCTCAACGGAACCCTCGACGACGGCAGCGGTCCGGACAATGACTACGAAAATAACGCCGATTGCAGTTGGCTGATCTCACCCCAGACCATCGAAGATTCCGTAACCGCAGTTACTATCCAGTTCGATAAATTCGAAACTGAGACCAGCAATGATGTACTTACGGTTTACGATGGAGAAACCACTGCAAGCCCGGTTCTCGGGGAGTTTTCCGGTTCTTCGCTGCCTGCGACCCTCACTTCGGGCGGGAATAAAGTCCTGATCTCTTTTCATTCGGATGACGCCGGCACCGCTCCCGGATGGTTCTTAAGCTACCATTCCATTGTGCCGGACTGGTGCTCGGGAATGCAGTTGTTCACGGCTTTTGAAGACACCCTGAGCGATGGAAGCGGGAGCTTCTTTTACCAAAACGGTACCGTTTGCATGTGGAATATCCAGCCACCGGGCGCCACCGAAGTCACATTGGAATTCCTGGAGTTTGAAACTGAGACTGACAAGGATATTGTTAAGATTTACGATGCCGGAGCAAGCCAGTTGCTGGCAACTTATTCCGGGAACTACGGCGGTAACCTCCCCGACCCAGTTACTTCTCCCAGCGGCAAAATGCTGATCACCTTTTCCTCGAACGGAACCGTTACGGCACAGGGTTGGACAGCAGCTTATGAAGCTTCTGTCACCGGGACCGAAAAATACCTGGGAGACAGATTCAGCATTTATCCGAATCCTTTCGAAAGCAGCATTATCATTTGTAAGGGAAGCGAACCACCGTACAGCATCATCGTAACCGATTTAACCGGCAAGGAATTGTTCAGAAAAACATTTACCGGAAGTACTCCCGGTCAAACGATGAATATTGACCTTTCAGGACTGACAAGGGGTATTTATCTGATGAACCTGACAAATAATTCGAGCCATTATCTCCAAAAAATTGTTAAAGTAAAGTAGAAAAATAAAAGGTAAATAACATGGCAATCGAAAACATGGTTGTACCGCTTGGTTTTAAAGCTCCCAATTTTAAACTTTGGGACGCAGTGAGCGAAAAATTTCTGACACTTGAAAACCTTAAATCCGATAAGGCAATCCTGATCATGTTCATTTGCAATCATTGTCCGTATGTAAAGCATGTAAATGCCGGATTGGTGATGCTGGCAAACGATTATAAGCCGAAAGGTATTTCCTTTGCTGCGATCAACTCAAACGATCCGGTTCAGTATCCCGAAGACTCGCTGCCAAAAATGAAGGAATATGCCGAAATATTGAAGTATCCTTTTCCTTATCTGTACGACGAAACACAGGAAGTTGCAAGGGATTACAATGCCGCATGCACCCCGGAGTTTTATCTCTTCGACAAGAACCTGAGCCTGATCTATCACGGACAGTTCGATGACTCACGCCCATCGAACGGCAAACCTGTCACAGGAAAAGATGTAAGGGATGCACTTGACGCTGTTCTTGCAGGTAAACCAGTTCCTGAGAACCAGATGCCCGGAGTTGGATGCAGTATTAAATGGAGGTAGGATAGGGGGTTCAAGGTTTAAGGTTCAAGGTTCAAAGTTCCAACCTTGCCTGCCGGCAGGCAGGGTTCCAGGTTTTGCCGAAGGTATCCGGTAACCACCGGACAAGTCTCAGGTCTCAAGTCTCATGACTCAGGTCTCAAGTCTAATTTCTCAAGTCTCAAGTCTAATTTCTCAAGTCTCAAGTCTAATTTCTCAAGTCTCAAGTCTAATTTCTCAAGTCTCAAGTCTAATTTCTCAAGTCTCAAGTCTAATTTCTCAAGTCTAATTCTTCAAATCTAAATCCTAAACTCCCTCCTCTCCCATCCCGGAATTCACATTTTCTCGATCCGAATCCCGACATCTTCAATGCCTTTGAGCTCGAACTCCCTCATGCCTTGTTCTATCCTGAAGAGATATTTTCCTTTGACGGGGAAGGACATCCCGGTCTTGATCAGCACCTGCGCATTCCTGATATTTCCTAAACCTTTGCCGTACCATTTCCCGGTAGCGTCGGCAAGCATAACCTGGATGGTGTCGCGGGTTTTGGATCCTTCGGGGAAGTAAGTATCGATGAAAAAGTAAATATTATCGTATTTGTAGCCTGTAGTGTGCCTGATATTGAGGTAATAATTGTGAAGGTTCACAGTATCTTCAATCAGGACATTGAATTCGGCTGGCTCTGTGCTTTTCCAACCTTTGGTCTCCACAGCTGTATTTTGTTCGAAAATCCTTTTCGGATCGCAGGATATAAATAGTAATCCAGACAGGATCAGTGCAATTGCATGGTGGAAAAATTTTATAAGAAACCGGTAAGGCAGATTCAGCATTAACAAGTCTCCTGTTTATTTGAATTCCTCGTCGAACATCTTCAGTTCTTCCTGGTCCATTCCGTTCACGTATTCGGTTTTTTGTTCGAGGGTTACGGCGTAATCCTCCAGGTTTTCAGGAATAGTCCCGGATAAATTGAGTTTTATGATACTCTTGACCTTGTCGAGCGGAATTGCCATCATACTTGAATTATCGTAAAGATAGGAATACCAGATTATTCGTTTAAAAACATCCGCCTTCTGATATTCTGCATCACCCTTTTTTGTTTTCAGTATTATATCACGCCCTGGGAACTCCTTCAGAGCCTCAAGATACATGTCGTTTTCAAAATTAAGGCAGCATTTTAGCTTTGCACATTGTCCTGCCAGCTTTGCCGGATTCAGTGAAAGCTGCTGTGTTCGGGCATTGCCGGTTGTTACTGAGCAAAAACTGCTGATCCAGGTTGAGCAGCAAATCTCCCTTCCACACGAACCTATTCCTCCAAGCCGCGAAGCTTCCTGCCTGGCACCTATCTGCCTCATCTCAATCCTGACCCTGAAAGTTTCAGCGAGCACTTTTATCAATTCCCTGAAGTCGACCCTTTCGTCAGCCGTGTAATAGAAAGTGGCTTTGGTCCCGTCACCCTGGTATTCAACATCGTTGATTTTCATGCTGAGATTAAGCCCTCCGGCTATTTCACGGGTTTTGAATATCGTCTTTTCCTCCAGATTCACCGATGCAATCCATTTATCAATATCCATTGCCCTGGCATGCCGGTAAACTTTCTTCAATGGCTGGATATTCTGCCTGATATTCTTTTTCTTCATCTGGACTTTGACCAGTTCACCCGTCATCGACACGATTCCGATATCATGTCCCGGCGAACCCTCAACCGCCACGATATCGCCGGGTTCAAGTTTTAAATCTGCCGAAAACCTGTAAAATTCCTTCTTGTTGTTCTTGAACCGTACCTCCACAAAAACCTGGTTTTCACCTGATGCCGGATGCTTAATCTTGTCGAGCCAGTCGAATGTGTTGAGTTTGGCACATCCAGGCTTGAACACTTTCTTTGCTCCTGAAGGAACAGAGCAGCATCCCCGGTTGAAAAGCGGATTTTTTGTTATATCCTTATCTTGTTCTTCCATCATTAATTATTCGGTTCAAAAGTAACAATTCAAATTCAGGTTTTCAAATATACTGCTAACACAATGATTTTGTTACCGCTATTCAGGGCAGATATAAATTATTGAATTGCTCTGAAAGTTTTATCTCCGCTCCAGTACTGTCACCGACCGGAGCCGGTCTTCACTATTACCTGCGATTTGCTTGCCTGCATGAACCTATACAGTTTAAGCGAAAGATCAAAAAAAATGATGCCCGACTGCCCGTTGCGTTCGATATGATAAATGGCGTCGTTGATCACGGTTGCAAAATGCCCGGCACTCCCGTGGTTAATGAATGGGTAAAATCGCTTTCCATCCTTGCCGATCACGAATTCCGACTCCTCACGGTTAAGCTTTGCCAGTTCTTCATTTCCTGAGCTGATCAACAATGACTGCCTGAATATCCTGAGAGCATATTCAAGAAAATTTTTCTGACGGTCGCGGCTCTGTTTCGATATCTCATTGACAAAATCGAGTATTTCAGCGTATTTGCCGCTGAAGCAATACCGCATCCACTTCGAAAACCATTTGAGGTTCATTTCAACTTCCTCAAGCTTTAACAAATGCTGCCTGGCGACCAGGTAGCTGCCATCCGATATTTTTACAGCGTCGTGTACCTGCCCCGGATCGGGAAACTCCTTCACGAGAGCTGAAACGATGTCGTCATTGGCAATTGCCGGTATCTTAACGATCTGGGAGCGGGATACGATTGTCTTAATGATTTGTTCCTGGTTTTCGGAGACCAGGATAAACAAGGTTTTGTCCGGGGGCTCCTCAAGTATCTTCAGGAGTTTCGGCGCTGCAGCATGAAACAGTTTCTCCACCATCCAGATGATGACTACCTGGTAATCCGCTTCGTACGACCTGAGACTAAGAGTTTTGATAATGTTATTGCAATCGTTTGCATTGATGATGCCCTGTTTCTTTTCAATCCCGATTTTCTCATACCAGTCAGTTAACGAAAAATAGGCTCCGTTGCTGAGTGACAGTTCACGCCACTTGGCAATGAAGTCGCTGCTGACAGGCTTTTCAATGTCTTTGATTTTTGCAGTTGGGTAAACGAAATGCAAATCGGGATGAACGAGCTTCTGAAATTTAATACACGATGGACATTCGCCGCAGGAATCATTTTCAGTTTTCCGGGTGCAGTTGATATACTGGGAATAAGCTATAGCAAGAGCCAGGTTGCCGGTCCCCTCCTGCCCCAGGAATAACTGCGCATGACTGACCCGGTTTTCTTTCACTGTCCGGATTAGCCTTCTTTTCACAGCATCCTGCCCAATAACTTCTGAAAATCTCAAGTGAGTCGGATTTTAAGATTATTGACTTTAATGACCGGATTGACTTGATTTACCTACCCGAACCGATTCATTGGATCAGATGATCAACTGATTAAGTAAATCAGCAAGTAAGTTTTATTTCACCATGATTTTAAGCGTATTCAGCGATCCGTTCATCGAAAATCCTGCGAAATACATTCCCGGCGAAGCTTTGATACCCGTTGCAAGATAACCGTCCCACGTGAAAGTAAATTCTCCTTTTGCGAAAGTTCCTGAACCGATTGATTGTACCTTGCGACCTCCAAGATCATAAATTCCGATTTCGAGATCAGTGGTTTCTGTTAAAAAAACCACAATATTAAAATTGCCCGATGACGGATTGGGGTAAATGAAACTGAAGAATTTACCGGGCTCGGGCAGGTCTGCTTCTCCTAAACCGATCTCAGGTTTTTCAAGTTTTTTATCCGTGTAAATCCTGTACTCCCCGGCATCGAGGGCAACCGACCCAGAGGCATTGCTTACATTCACCGAATCGCCTGCAAAATAGTCATACCACCAGCCGGTATGCTGGAACGAAGGATTAATGTTTCCTTCAGTAACGCCGAAATTGCCGACAATGGTCACATTCATCGAACCGTGATCAAGGTGGATGGATTTGAGAGCCGATGAAACGTTCAGACTGAAATCGGTCGTACTGAAAGCGGGTTCGGTTTGCTTAAGATGATTCAGGGAGCTAAAGACCCCGAATAAAACCTTACGCCGATAGTCGGAGTAGTAGTTCCACTTAATCGGTTTCTGATCCGTCCTGTGATCGTCGCCGCCGATTTCACCCGGATAATTGATGTGGTAATCGTAACCCAGTTCACCGAACTCATAAATCATCTTGGGACCGGGGATAGTAATGAAAAAACAAGCAGCCAGTTCCATTCGCTTAAGTGCAATGGTGGTGTCCTTGATATTGTAATCGCCGGATGAGTTCCCGTAGTTGATGTTCTTTGCCATCAAACGTTCTTCATCGTGGCTTTCCATAAAGCCGACGACGCGAGGATCATTCCATCCGCGGTTCTTGTATGAAATCCATGAAAAATCTGATTTGCCGCTTTCGTTATATCCCATGGTTCCTTCGTTGTAATTGTAATTATGATTCCCCCACAGCATGCATCCGTAATTTGCCAGTATTTTTTCCTCGTTGTTGTCGCACCAGTGCTCGAGTATTACGTATGCATCCGGGTGATCGTCCCAGATTTCATCAGCCATGCGTTTCAGAATGTCAATACGCCCGGCATTGTAAGACCCTCCGCCGCCCGAATTGGTGAATCCCTGGGTAAAATCGAAGCGGAATCCGTCAATTTTATATTCGGTTAGCCAGTAATTGTTCACGCTATCGACAAAAGCTTGTGTGGCGGTGCTTTCATGGTTGAAGTCGTTTCCCCAGCAATATGGCTCATGCGGGCAAACCGGATTGAACCATGGATTATTGGCAGCCGGTCGGTTATTAACGTCATCCCAGTACATCTGAACCATCACATTCTGACCATAGGCATGGTTGAGAACCATGTCCATGATCACGGCGATTCCGTTTGCATGGCATACATCCACAAAAGCCTTGAAGTCATTTTTCGGTCCGTAAAACTTGTCGGGTGCAAAGTAAAACGAGGGATTGTAACCCCAGCTCAGGTTGCCTTCAAATTCGCTTGCCGGCATCAGCTCGACGGCTGTGATTCCAAGGTTCTTGAAATAACCGACGGTATCTTTCAGATTTTTAAAGTCGTGCGCTGTCAGAAAATCGCGAAGAAGCAGTTCATACACGACAAGGTTATCCCCCGAAGGCGGATCGAAATTGGCTACCTGCCATTCATAAGCCTGTGCCGTTTGCAGAACTGATACCAGACCGACAGTCATGTTTTCGGGATAGGGCTTCAGGTTAGGGTAGGTGGATTCTTCGATCCAGGGATCATTCCACTTATCCAGTATTTTGTCGGTATAGGGATCGGCAACCTTTAATTCTTCGTCGATCAGATACTGGAATGCATATTCTTCCTGTGGAGTCAGATTCCCGATGGTGACCCAATACCTGCAATTGAAATCATCGGCACTGGTAGTAGTTCTTTTAAGCTTATATTCCGGACCGATCTGCCAGTCGTTAAAGTCGCCAATCACATAAATCGAGTTCTTGTATGGTGCATGAATCGCAAGGGTAACTGTATTATCATTGACATAATTGATGCCGTCGCGTGTACCGGCAGGCTGCGCTTCGATTATTGTTTCCCCGCGTACATAGTAGTAATTGGAATCAGCAACCTGGTCACCATTGCCTTCTGCCACTACCTTGATCCAGTGTTTTGAATCGGGCTGGGTGGAAGCTGTAATGGTTTCGTTCAGCGAATTCCCGCTGACAGAGGTTATCAAAACATCATCCACATATAGTGAAAGGGTTTCGGCAAGGGTGGCTTCCGCAACAATACCGATCGATTCGCCCGGATTAACGAAAAACGGGGATTGATCCGGACTAACCAGGTTAATATTGAGTCCGAGCTCGTATACCTCAATAAAAATGTCGGGAGACGTTTGCTGCGAACCGTCGGCGCTGCGGAATACAAGGCATATTTGAGAAATCACACCCGTCGCTGAAACATTATAATAATCCCTGATCGTCGGCTCGATGATCATTTCATAAAGGTCGGTACCGATATTTGTAAGTTGCGGCTGGGTTGTATTGTTTCCCCAGGAGCCGATCACATTCTGCCAGGCATTTCCATTAACCGTAACACCGGTATGAGCATACACATCACCGGTATAACCTTCGAGACCGGTTCCCCCGGCATTGAATGTGAGGGTAACGGCGGCATCGGCAGTCGGAATCGCTGGATCAGTCGTGACGATCTGCCCTGAAAGGATGTTCCCTAAAAGGATCAATCCTGCCAGGTAAAAAAACGAAAAATATTTTTTCATGACATTAATTTTAAAAATCACTGAATCCTGCAAAAGTAAGAAAATATATAAGGATACCGGGATCGGTATTACGGTTTCTCACCTCCATTTCAGCTGTGTCAGATCAGGGGCTACAAAAATAAAGCCCGCCATTTTGTGACGGGCTGTATTCATAGCATTTAGCCGGAATTACTGTGGTGTGATAGTATACGTAATTGTCGTAAGGTCAACCCTGATCATAAAGGTACCTGTACCCGGCGAAGGTACTTCAGGCGGATCCTGAACACTTTCACTTGGTCTGTAACTCAGATTACCCAGAGTACCGACAGGTTCTGCGTTCAATCCCCACTGCGGAGCCCACTGACCCAGAACTTCCAGGAACTTCATACCGCCATCGGTTAAGGTTGTGGTGATCTCAAAAATATGAGGTTCAACTTCCGTAAATGGGAGACCTGCTGCATTATCCCAGCCCACTGTAGTGGCAGCGCCGACAAGGTAAAGTTCACCGCTTGTCAGGAATGTCCAGTATTCGAGGTTGATTGTATCGGCTTCGATGTAATAATCACCCAAAACATCAGGGCTTGGCATTGCAGGTGGATCGGTTGTAGCTTCATCCGGTCGGTAAACCAGAGGACCCGATTCGGATGTTCCTGTGGCGTCAGTTCCCCACTGTGGTGCCCAGAATCCAAGCATTGAAATGAATTTGAACCAGGATCCGGCAGGATCAAGGGTTTCCACTCTTGCAAAAACACCTTCTTTTATCTGGGTCATCGGCAATCCCGCCGTATTATCCCAGCCCGCCGGGGTCGCATCGCCGAGAAGGTGAATGAATTTTTCGACAAGCACAACCTCGTAAGTAGTGAAGTTTAATGTAATGGGATTCGAATACAGGTCAGTATAGCCGGTGTTAGAAGTCGCATAGGAATAGAGCCTGAACTCGACATCCGTTGGCACTCCGGGATCGACTCCCAGGGCAGTCAGCCTGGAATTAATTGATCCGACTTTCATCGAAAATACGGTTTCTGTAATCTTTGCAATCTCTATGGCATCATTGAAATTGTTGCCGGCAAGATCCATTTGTAAAACGTAGTTGGTTGCCGGAAGGTCTGAAACATTATATGAGGCTGGCGTCCATTGAAAAATGTCGAAAACCGAGTCCTTTTCGGCTTCCGTCAGGATGTATGCGGTTCCGGTGGCAGGGCTTGTAAATTCCTGAGGGGTTGCCAGGCTCATATCCAGCTTGGGATCTCTAAGTTCCTTTGTACAGGCTAACACGAGAATCAGACCAAGCAGAAGTATCGATCTGTTTTTTATGCTTTTCATATCCTAATTTTTAATTGTCAATTTAATAGCCTGGATTCTGAACCAGGTTGAGATTAGCTGTCAGGTCGGCTGATGGGATCGGGAAAAGGTTGTATTTATCATTGGTTGCGACACCGTTGGTAGAATTGCCTTTCCACTGCCACAGGTACTGATCGCTGGTAAAGTAGTTGTACCTTACAAGATCTGTCCGCCGGTGACCTTCCCAGTATAATTCGCGCGCACGCTCATCGAGAACAAAATCGAGATCAAGATCTCCGCTGGTGATATTGCCGGAGGCATCACCGTAAGCGCGTTCACGCAACTGATTGATATAACCAACGGCTGTTGTTACATCACTTCCGGTTCTAAGTACAGCCTCTGCATACATAAGATATACATCCGCCAACCTGAACATCGGGAAATCGGTTCCTACAAAGTAAATATCATCGCCGGCTGAGCCATCCGACTTCAGGTTCTTCCACTTATTGATGGCATAGCCATGAGTAAACAAAGAAATATCTTCGATTTCCAAACTTTGACCATCGGTAAAAAACATGGCGCGGCTGTCGGTTTCACCCGTAATATCTGTGAATTTATTGACAAAAGCGCTGGTTGTCCTTGTACCTCCCCACGGATCGGCTATACCTGATGCCGCCGGATCCATATCACCCCCGACTGAGGCATGAACCAAAAAGGTAGTTCCGCCGTAGGTCCGCGTATGAATTCCATCATAAACGACCGGGAAAATCACTTCGGGAGAATTAGCATTATCCACAAGGAATAAATCTTTGTACTCCGGCTCGAGCGAATACCCAGCCTGGATAATCATGTTGCAATAATTGAGGCAATCTGTATACCTGGCTTGTCCGATATAAACTTCAGCGTTCAGATATAGCTTGGCAAGCAGCATCCATGCGGCTCCTTTATCGGCTCTGCCGTATTCATTCTGCCTGGCACCTACAAGCAATGGCTCGATAGCTTTTAATTCTGATTCAACATAAGTGAAGAGATTTGCTCTGCTGATCTGCTCAGGGAAGAAAGCACCGACCTCATCCTCTTCCGTAACGAACGGAACATTTCCAAAATGATCCAGGGCATGCCAGTAACTTAAAGCTCTGAGGAAGCGGGCTTCAGCACGGAAATACCCGATGTCGGTGCGAAGTTGTCCGCTTACACCGCGTTCATCCAGTTTCGAGTCAGTGGTTTCGCGGAGAAACTCATTACAAATGGAAACCTGGTAAAAAATCCTGTAATAGAAAGCAGTGATGAAAACATCGCTGGGTCCCCAGGTCTGCCAATGCAGATCTTTTATGGTTTGATCGTTCCAGGCAATTACCGCTTCATCGGTAGTTAATTCCTGCATATACCACAATCCCCTCAGATACTGACCGAAACCTTCGTCGATACCGCTGATATCACTTCTTCCAGCTGGTCCTTGCTGACCAGAGACTGCAAGACCTGCGTAAAGTTTTGCCAGAACCTGCTTATAGGAAGCGGGGTTTTCGTAAACGGAAGCTGATGTCAATTCATCGGGATCGATCGGAACGGTGTCGAGATCCTTAAGGCAGGATGTTGAAACCAGTATTAATCCTGCCATCAATGATGCAAATTTGATTTTATATTTCATAATTATATTGTTTATCATGGTTAAAACTGGAAATTAATACCGAATACATATACTCTCGGACGCGGGTAAAGATTGTTGTCGATACCGAAGGCGATTTCAGGATCGAGACCTTTGTACCCGGTTATTACAAAAACATTGTTCACCGTTGCTGACAACACGAGGCTTGCTTTTTTCCGGATCAGGTTATCGAACCTGTAGCTAAGGCTGATATTGTCCATCCTGAAAAATGAGCCATCATGTATAAAGTAGTTCGACCAGTATCTCGGGTCGTTAAAGTTGATGTCGGCATAATTGGATGTGATGTTTCCGAGGTACGGACCTTCGGGACGGTAAAGCCTCGCGTAAACACCATTTTCTGAGCTTACATTATCATATACATAGTTTCCGAAATTAGCCCTGCCCGCAAATGTCAACGTCCATTTCTTATAGTTCATGATCGAGGTCAAACCGAACCAGTAGTCAGCATTCGGATCTTTGTAATGATACTTGTCTTCTTCGGTAATTTGTCCGTCGTTGTTCCTGTCCACATAAAGGTTTTCGATCGGATTTCCGTCGGCATCATAAACCTGCTCATACATAAAGAAAGAGTTCGATGAATAACCGACACTGTGAATCTGTACCTGGTTGCCGACACCGCCCGATATTCCTCCGGTGTAAACGCCGAGGTAATTGGGATCGTCGCTTGCAGTTAGCCGGGTGATTTTATTCTTGTTATAAGAAGCGTTAAATCCGAGTTCCCAGTTAAAGTCAGGCTTCACAACCGGTCGGGTATAAATGGAAAATTCAACACCCCGGTTTTCCAGATCACCAATGTTGGTAAGGATATAATTGGTGAGGTTTGAACCTGCAGGAACGGGAATGAAATTGAGAAGGTCTTCAGTTTTACGATAGTAAAAATCCAGAGAGCCGTAATACTTGTCCTTTGCGAAGCCATAATCCAGTCCGGCATTGTAAGTGGTGGTTTCTTCCCATTTGATACCGGCATCATACCCCTCAGGGCGGAGCGTCGTATAGAAAACGCCTCCCATTTCATATTGAGTCGCTATATCACTGTAGGTGTATCTTGGCAGGTAAGGATAATCACCCTGACCAATATTTTGTTGTCCTGTAACTCCATAACCTACACGCAGCTTAAGTTGTGAAAGCGATCTTGCTTTTGCCATCCAGGGTTCGTCGATGATTTTCCATGCCAGAGCCACGGATGGGAAGAAGCCTGAACGGGTATTCGGCGAAAATCTTGATGTGTGGTCATTCCGCAATGTAAAAGTTAGTAAATACCGCTCTTTAAATGTGTAATTGAACCTTCCGAAAAACGAAATAATGTAGCTTTCGGTTTTATCTATGATCGTAAGGGTATCGTAATTCCAGTCGTAGTTGCCGGAGAATGTATAATTATCCCGGTAAAAATGCTGCCACGAATAGCCAGCCATAATATCAAACTTACTGTGCACAACATCCAATGGTTTTACATAATTCAGGTAAAAGTCGAGAAGTTCATTCTTCTTTTCCTGGGTATATTCGCTCCTGTAACCGCTTCCATGAACCACATCGATCTCCCAGGATGCATTTTCGGGCACAGTAACCGTACCTTCGCTCGAGGACTTGTCCAAACCTATATTTAAGTTCGCGCGCAATTCCGGAAGAAAGTGAAATTTATAATCGAGTTGTACATTCCCGATAATCCGGTTAACATCGGAAATATCGTCCCGCAATTCAAGCAGAGCAACCGGATTTGCCGGTGCTATACCTTTTGGAATACCGTCGTCCTGAAGCCAGGTCCAATATCCGCCATAAGGGCTTTCGGCATCCAGCACAGATTGGGTCGGATCAAATTGAACGGCAGTACCGATAGCTCCGCGTTCAGCAAATTGGTTTTTCTCGAAATTCGCCTTTGCATTCACATTCACTGTCAAATGATCGTCTAACATCGAAGGACTGACAGCAAGGCTGATGGTGGTTCTTTTCATGTTATCGGATTTCAGTATTCCATCCTGATCAGTGTATCCGCCCGAAACCCTGTACGGTATTTTTTTTATTACCCCTGAAACACTCAGGCTGTGATCCATGCCGAATGAATTTTGATAAATTTGGCTTTGCCAGTCAGTATTGTCCGTTCCTAACAAGCCCAACCTCATGGAGTCACCGGGGAAACGCTCATTCATCAGAGCCCTGTATTCATCTCCGTTTAATACATCCACTTTTTTGGTTACAGAATTTAATGAGAACACGCCATTGTAACTGACAGTAAAGGGTTTGCCCTTACCCTGCCCGGCTTTGCCCTTCTTGGTTGTAATGATGATAACACCATTGGAAGCTCTTGAGCCGTATATTGCAGTTGCGGAAGCATCCTTTAAAACCGTGAAAGTCTCAATATCGTTCGGATTGATGGAATTAAACATACTGCGCGAGCCGGATATGCCATCATTATCCACAGGAACGCCATCGATCACGATCAGCGGATCATTGCTCGCCGATAATGAAGATCCTCCGCGGATTCGGATTGTCGCTCCTTCGCCGGGAGCACCTCCACCAGAAGTGATCTGTACTCCGGCAATTTTACCTGCAATGAGTTGCACCGGATTTGTGATCGACCCGACATTAAACTCTTTGGCATCAACAGCTGTCAGCGATCCCGTTGCATCTCCCTTTTTCTGAACGCCATAACCGATGACCACCAGTTCGGATAACATCGTCGATTCGAGCTGCAGGGCTACATTAACCGTTGTGTTTGGCTGAACAAGTACCTCCTTTGGTTCATATCCCACAAAAGAAAATACCAATGTAGAATTAGGATTAACCTTGATGGTGTAAACGCCGTTCATATCGGTAACCGTTCCCACCGTTGTCCCTTTTACCGCTACTGTGGCTCCCGGTAATGTTGTTCCGTCAGCCGAATCCGTCACAGTTCCCGTGACATTGCCGACCTGTGCCATAGCAATGACAGATACAAATAACAGTACCGGAACAAGCAGCATTAATTTGAAAAATAGAATTTTTCCCATAATAAATTCAGTTTGATGATAAAATGTGTAGGACTAAATTGAATAACTTAAATTTTAACTGTTTTTAATTTATAGATGCAAAAGTACTAATTTCCTGCAACCGGATTTTTTTCAATTCGGGTTCATGATAAATCCTGAATTTTTATCTTTATCAGAAAATTTTATTGATTCTTTTTTAAAGAAAATGCTCAAATGAAATACCTCATTACTGCCACCGGAATATTGTTTATTATTTTGTTATTCCATGATTTGGCAGCCCAATCCTATATGATCGGAGCCGATCTTTCTTTTCTGAAAGATGCTGAAGATAAAGGATTCCGGTTCCGGGAAAATGGTTTGGATAAGCCTGGTCTTGAAATTTTTAAAGATCACGGATATGGATGGATCCGGCTGAGGCTTTTCCATTCGCCAAAAGAACTGCCGAATAACTTTGACTATACCGCCGGATTCGCAAGGGAAGCAAAAGAAATGGGATTCAAATTCCTGCTCGATTTCCATTACTCCGATACCTGGGCAGATCCTGCCAAACAGATCATGCCTGCTGCCTGGAATGATTTAAATCACCCTCAGCTTGTCGACTCTGTTTACGAATATACCCGGAGGAGCTTGATTTCATTTGGAAATTCAGGCGCAATGCCGGATATGGTACAGATCGGAAATGAGATCATTAACGGAATGCTTTGGCCCGACGGGCAACTTCCTGATAACTGGAAAAACTTTGCCGGGCTTGTCCAGGCTGGGATTTCCGGAGTTAAAGCCGGCAGCGGAAATACTGACATTCCGATCATGATCCATATTGACCAGGGTGGAAACAGACAAAGAACAAAATACTTTCTCGACAATCTGCTTTCGTTTGGTATTGAGTTTGACATTATCGGACAATCGTATTATCCATGGTGGCACGGGAGTTTACTTGATCTGAGGGAAAACCTCCGTTTCATGGCTGAGACCTATGAGAAACCAATCGTCCTTGTGGAAGTGGCTTATTGTTATGCTCCGACAGAATATCTTTCGAAATCACCACCCTTTCCCGAATCGCCCGAAGGACAGAAACAATTCCTGGAAGAAGTCAACAGGATCGTCATGGAAACACCAAACAACCTTGGCAGGGGCATCTTCTGGTGGGAACCGGCGACAGCAAATGCAAGAGGCATTTCGACCCGGGATTTTTTTGACGATGATAAAAATGTCCAGCCGGTAATTACAGTCTTTGATAAATTCACCCTTCATTAATCACTTATGGTTTACTCTTGCCTAAAAAATCGTCTCGTGGATTTTACCTGCAGGCAATATTTATTAACAAGTATTCTCTTGATTTCAGCTAATATCATGGCACGGGAAACAGTTAACCTTAATTCGGACTGGAAATTCTGCTCAGGTGATCCGGCTAATGCCTGGGATGTAGGTTATGACGATTCGGGATGGGAGACCGTTACCCTTCCTCATGACT